>Ga0224558_1000137_pt1 | contig 82363 bp, 96 predicted proteins | sample 714S32024metaG_FD_180682 | JGI IMG/M metagenome (GOLD analysis project Ga0224558, IMG submission 180682) | Peat soil microbial communities from Stordalen Mire, Sweden - 717 S3 20-24 | ecosystem: Environmental > Terrestrial > Soil > Wetlands > Peat | place: Sweden: Norrbotten County, Stordalen... | reverse complement strand
GGCCGCGGTTTGCAGAATCCGCTCGAATGAAACGAGATCGATCAATTCGGGAGAGGTCATGCTTAAAACATAAACCATGTATTATGTTTTATTTCTGGCCCTCCCAAAACTAAGTGGCATTGGGCTCTCAGCCCGCCTCTTTGGTTGCGGCGCTCTGCGGCTTAGCTACCGGGTGGGTGTCGCCCCGATTGGCACGCAGCGCCGGCCGTCTTGTGACTGGCCATGTACCGCAGATACTCGACGATGGCCTGGACGTCCTTCCCGGACAGCGCACGAAAATCGGGCATTTTGGTGCCTGCCCTGATACTTGGGGCGTTGGCAATGAACCGGCTCAGAAAGCCAGCATTCCAATACTCCGTTACACTGCACGGAGAATTCAGTTCCGGCCCAAACGTGCCTCCTGCGCCGTTGATGGCGTGGCACTTCAAACAATGCTGCACGAAAACATCGGAACCGTGTTTCGTGGAGCCGCTGGAAACCGCTTCGCCCACCGCGTCGGCTGACGAAACCAATTCAATCGCAACCATTTGATAAGGCCATGGGTATTGTTCGGTGTCACCCGCAGGCGAAACCCAGACCAAGTAGCTCGGCGCAGGAATCGAGAGTGCCCCGTTTGCCAACGTGGGCTCCCACTCCTCTCCCGCCCGAGCACCCAGGTCACGGATAGCAACCAATCCCCGGCCGCTCATCGCGCGCCCGAGCGGCATGATCGGAAGATACCCGTCTTTGCAGCGGAAGCGCACATACACATCGGATTCCGGATGACCCACGTAGCTCAGGTCCTGCAACAAATCGCGGAGCCAGAAGCCCTGGTATCGCTGCTTGCGCTTGTAGACGGGATCGTCCACCTCAGCGGAGGCGAGCGCATGCCTTTTTTGGATCTGCGCCAGCGATTCTGCATTGATCGGGCAGACTGCCAAGGGCGTCCCCGCGGCAGCCGCGCACCAAGCTGGCGTCAGAAGGAATATTGCCGAGACCCAGCCCACTCCCCGCATGCTTCGTCAACCCCAAGGCCCTGCCGCAACCTGACGTTGAACGATTATCTCACACAGCCGGCGTGGCGCAGACGATCGTTGTTTGTCGCCTGCCCCACTAGCAGGCGGGACTCCCGCGGCGCAGCTTAAAGGCGATGAAGGCGGCGCACGCCATCGCGGTGAGAAGCGGCAACGTGCGTGGTTCGGGCGTCCCGGAAGGCGGTTGGTCAGTGGCAACAAAGGAGTAAGTGACGCCGCTCAACTGCTGGCCATAGTCGTCGAAGAACAAAAAACCACCCACACCTCCCGCGCTTCCAGTCGCACCCGCTAGCCCAGTATAAGGTCCCGCGCTTGCGCTGGCAGTTTCGGAGAACGTGAGCGTCTGAGGAACGCCAAACACAAATGGCACTTGACAGTATTGAGGGGGTTCCACATCAGAACCGGATCCGAAACTGCACTCGCCCAGCGACACGGATGCAAAGGCCGAGTTTTCGGCGTCCCTCCACTGGCCGGATGCGTAAAGCCCTTCGGTTTCGGCATACCCGTCTCCCTGTCCGCCCGTAACCGTCAGTATGAAATCCTGAGTGAGCGACGCCGTCGCCCCGCTGCTGTCGGGGGTATCATAGCCGGCCCATGCGGTGGCATACACGTACATCTCCGCCAAAGACGCTTCGGCGGATGAACCTGTTGACCCTCCTGTGCCGGACCCGCACGTTCCGCCAGCGGTGGGATAGTTCCCCCCATTGGTGACTCCGTCGCATGTCGTTGAGGTGTACACAGTGCCCCCGAAAAGGGGAACTGCCGCAAAAAGAACCAGGACGAAACCGCGCATATCGACTCCTTTACATGACAAGTTGTCAAAAAGGCCGGCGCTGTATCGGGATCCAGGCGATTGCCGATAAGAAGTACCGAAACTCCGATAATAGTGTAGGCTCGGCTGCGCGCAATGTCAAATCGGGTGGTCAAAGCGGAAAGAAGCACCGCGGCCGGCGCCCGCCTGATAAACTAAGTACAGAAGCCCCAACCCCCGTGAACCCGCCAGCCATCGGCCCCGAACTCGACCATCAGCCCAGGCTGCCCGGCAAACAGGCGCGCCGCGAAGACGTCAAACTCGCCGCCGGGAAGATCGCCGTTTTCCAGTACACCGGCGTCGTCATTTTCCTGTTTCTGATCACCGGCTTCTGGAACCTGCAGGTCCAAAACCCGCAAATCTACAACGAACAGGCCGAGCGCAATCGCATCCGGCAATTGCCCATACCGGCGCCCCGCGGCAAAATCCTGGACCGCGACGGCCGCGTCATCGTCGACAACCATTCCTCCTACAGCCTCATCCTGACCCGCGAAAGCCTGAAGACCGAACACCTGCGCACCATCGCCGACGGATTGAACCTGGATTACGACGATCTCGCCGGACGCGTCCAACGCTTCACTTCACGGCCCAAATACGACCCCATCGTCATCAAAGAGGAACTCACGCCCGCCGAACTGGCATTCGTCGAATCGCACCGCGATTTCTTCCCCGAAATGGAACTGATCCCCTCGCAGCGCCGCCTCTACCCGCAAAACGGATTTGGCGCGCACGTCATCGGCTATACCGGAGAAATCAGCGAGCAGGAATTGGATTCGCCCGATTTTGCGAAGTACAGCCAGGGCGCGGTGATCGGCAAGTTCGGCATCGAGCGCCAGTACAACGACACCCTCATGGGCGTGGATGGCGAACGCCAGGTGGTGGTGGATAACCGCGGCAAGACCCGCCAGGTGCTCGCCAACAAGGAAGCCATTCCGGGAAAAGACCTACAGCTAACCCTCGATCTGGACTTGCAAGCCGTAGCCGAGCTCGCCATGGAAGGCAAGAACGGCGCAGTGGTGGCGATGGATCCGCGAACGGGCGAGGTGCTGGCGATGGTCAGCCGGCCCACCTTCGATCCCAACAAATTCGCCGTACACATCAAGTCCTCCGACTGGCGGGAAATCGCCAATAATCCCGACCATCCCCTGCTGAATCGCGCCATTCAGGCGCAGGATGCGCCCGGGTCCACCTTCAAGCCCATCGTGGCCATCGCCGGGCTCGAATCCGGCGCCATCGACGACCAGTTCACGGTGCATTGCGCCGGCGGAGCTATGTTTTACGGGCATTATCACAAGTGCCACATAAAGACGGGGCATGGGGCCGTTTCTCTGCACAAAGGCATCGTACAGTCCTGTGACGTTTATTTCTACAACGTGGGCGACCGCACGGGCATCGATAAGATTGCTTTCTACGCCAACCAGGCCGGCCTCGGACAGAAGACCGGAATCGATCTGCCACATGAAGCCGAGGGCGTGGTGCCATCGTCGGCATGGAAGATCCGCAACTTCCGCGAGAAATGGTACGCCGGTGAAACCATCTCGGTGGCCATCGGCCAAGGCGCTGTGACAGTGACGCCCCTGCAACAGGCGCGCGCCTATAGCTGGCTCATCAACGGAGGACTCTGGCATCAGCCGCACCTGGTCAAGGGCGGCAAGTATCGGCAGCACAGTTGGCCGATTTCGCCGGACAATGTTGCCAAGGTAATCTACGGCACCTGGGGCGTAGTGAACGAGGGCGGCACGGGCGTGCGCGCGCAGCTTCCCGGTCTGAACGTGTGCGGCAAGACCGGCACCGCGCAACTCGCCTCCGACGAATTTCTGAAAGGCAAGACGGGGAAAGAATTCAAAAACAATGCTTGGTTCGTGGGCTTCGCGCCGCGCGAGGCGCCCGAAATCGTAGTGGTGGCGCTCTTCGAACACGGCGCGGAAGGCCCACTCGCCGCCCCCATCTCGCGCGACGTGCTGAAGGCGTACTTCGATAAGAAGGCCCGGCTGGTGGCCGACGCGGCGACGCGGCGACAGGGCGACGCGGCGACCAAAACCACCGAATTCCTGCGCTTCGGCTTGCCTGTTCCACCGGTCGCGCCACCTCAACGCGAATCGCCCATTATCGAAGCCGCCTATTTCAGTTCGGACAACGATGCAGACCGGATCGCCGCGCCGCCGCGTCGCCGTGTCGCCGCGTCTCTCCCCCGCCACCCATGACCCGCTACCTCCGCCCCCGCGACCTCGACTGGACCCTCCTGGTCATCTCCCTCATCATCTGTGGAGTGGGTGTCCTGCAGATCTACAGCGCCACGCGCGGCACCGTCTGGCAAGCCGCATGGTGGAAGCAGATCGTCTACATCGCCGCCGGGCTCCTGCTGATGTGGTTGACCGTCGCCATCGATTACCACACCCTCATGAATCACGTCTTCCCCATGTACGGTTTATCGGTGGCGGCCCTGCTCGGAGTTCTATTGATCGGCAAGCAGGTGTTCGGCTCGCGGCGCTGGATCCCCTTGGCCGGCGGCTTTCACTTGCAGGTGTCGGAATTCGTGAAACTGGTGATAATATTGTTAGTAGCCCGCTTCCTGACCGAATTGAAGACGGAAGATCTGGAAGGCCGCGATATGGCTAAGATCGCGGGGCTGGTTCTGGTGCCCATGGCTCTGGTCATGAAACAGCCAGACCTGGGAACGGCGTTAACCTATGTGCCGGTCCTGATTGTAGGGATGTTTTTGGCCGGCATGCGCCGGAAGTATTTGGTCGCCATCGGTGTGGTGGTCTTGCTGGTACTCCCGGTGGGTTGGACTGTCTTAAAGGATTATCAAAGAGCGCGATTGGTCAGCTTCCTGGACCCCGACCACGATCCGCAAGGCACCGGGTACCAGTTGATCCAATCCAAGATTGCAGTTGGCGCCGGCGGTATGTGGGGTAAAGGAGTGACGAAAGGCTCCCAGACGCAGCTTCGTTTTCTCCCCGTTCCGCATACCGATTTCATCTTCTCGGCCTTCGCCGAGGAGCATGGATTCGTCGGCGTGGTCGTGGTACTGGCGTTGTATTTTGTGTTGATCATGCAGATCGTACAGAACGCCCAAACGGCCTCGGATAAGGCCGGCATGTATATCTGCATGGGTGTTGCCGCGTTACTGTTGTTTCACGTGCTGGTGAACGTAGGGATGGTAGTGGGCCGGATGCCTGTCACCGGAATACCGCTGCCCCTGATGAGCGCCGGTGGATCGAGTGTGTTGTCGAATTTCCTGATGTTGGGGCTGGTCAACAATGTCCGGCTCAGAAGATTTGTGAATTAGCAACGATTTTTGTTGGGAGCCGTTTGAGACTCCCGGAGGGCAAACGCGCCGGATGCGCACCCTCCGGCGCCGAACTGTGAGCGTGAGCGAGTGGTCTTCGGCGATGAGGGAGTGGTTCCCCGGCCGGTGGCACAGGCTTCAGCCTGTGTGGTGGCACAGGCTTTAGCCTGTGTGGTAGCGCCCCGGCCAGCGTGAGCTTCTTAACAGGTTACATGGCGCTCGATGCCCCGTTCGCGGAGCGCCGCTTGAGACCCACGCAGGGTAGCCGCCTTCCTCCCGTACCGGTCCGCGCCGGTTCCCAGCGGAGGAGAACGAATGTCAAAAGAGTTAATTGTTTCGGCGAATCGCCATGAAACTCGAGTGGCGGTCCTCGAAGACGATCAGGTAGTCGAAGTCTATTATCAGCGCGAAAAAGAATATTCGCTGGCCGGCAGTATTCATAAGGGCCGTGTCACGCGCGTCTTGCCCGGCATGCAGTCCGCCTTCGTGGATATCGGCCTGGATCGCGATGCGTTCCTGTATGTGTCGGACTTCTTCGAGGATAACGACGAGTACGACAAGATCGTGACCAGCGTGGAGGAGAAGGTCCTCAAAATGGAGAAAGGACCTGTCCCGGCGGGCACCCCTCCCCTACTCCTGGCCGCCTCGGAAGACGCTCCGCCAGTCGCGCTGCCCGAGCCCGAGCCCGCCGCCGAAGCGACCACAGCTCCGGTTGTTGCCGCTCAACCGCCGCCCGCTCCGCTGGCCGCCCCCGAGCAGTTCGCGCGCCGCAACGAGGAACACGACCGCGACCGCCGTGGCGGCCGCCGCTCCCGCCGCCGCCGTCCCAAGGGTCGCGGCTTGCCCGAATCCAAGTATTTTTCGCCAGGGCAGCACAGCGCGCCCGTTGCGCCGCCGGCGCCCGAGGAGGCCGAGGAGGCCGAGCCGGAGACGGCGGAAAATGGGCCGGAAGATATCGTCGTGCTTCCTGGTGAATCGCTCGCCAAATACCAAGGTGGGGCAGGCGGTTCCGCCGGCCTTCCGGAGCCCCCCGAACCAACCGCCGCCCCCGATCCGGTCGAAGCCGCCCCTACGCCGAAGTCAACCGAAATCGCCGAACCGGAAGTCATCGCATCTACCACGCCTGCGGCACCCGTCGAACCGGAAGTCATCGCATCTACCACGCCTGCGGAACCCGTCGAACCGGAAGTCATCGCATTCACGGTGCCCGCGGAGCCCGCCGAACCGGAAGTCATCGCACCTGCTGCGCCCGCGGAACCCGCCGAAGCCGGCGAAGCGGAAGCCGTCGCAGCCGCCGATTCCGCCGAACCCGCCGAAGTCAGCGAAGCGGAAGCCGTCGCAGCCGCCGATTCCGCCGAACCCGCCGAACCCGGCGAGGTGGAAGCCATTGCATCCGGCGAGCCCGCGGAGCCCGCCGAAGCCGCGCCTGCCGAAGAAGAGCAATTGGGTCCCGAGCCCGCCCGCATACCCACCAGCCTGACCGCCACGCTCCGCGAACAGGGTGGCCGATACCCGCATCGGGTGTCCCGCCGCATGCGCCGCCGTGGCCGCCCCGATGGCGGCGGCGAGCCCCAGCAAGCGGGGCAGGCGCTCCCGCCTGCCGTCCGCCAACAGGAACCCCGCCCCGATGCCCGCCAGGTGGCTCGTCCGGAGCCCGTCCGCCCCGAGAAGTCCGCCGCGCCTTCCATCAGCGAACTGCTGCGCGAAGGCCAGGAAATCATCGTCCAAATCGCCAAGGAACCCCTCGGGCAAAAGGGCGCGCGCATCACTTCCCATATAGCCCTGCCAGGCCGCTTCCTGGTTTACATGCCGACCGTCGACCACATCGGCGTCTCGCGCAAAATTCCCTCCGACGAAGAGCGGTTCCGCCTGAAGCGGATACTACAAGCCAACCGCACCGGCATCCCCGGCGGATACATCGTCCGCACCGCCGGCGACGGCCGCACCGAAGAAGAACTCCGCGCCGACATGCTCTTCCTCTACAACCTCTGGCTGGACATGCGCCAGAAGGCCGAGAAGCGCCCCGCCCCCGCGCTCATCCACCACGATCTGGATGTCGTCGAGCGCATCCTCCGCGACCAGTTCACCTCTACGTTCAAGAGTGTCTGGGTCGATAACGAAGAAGTTTACGAAAACGTGCTGGGCTTCGTGCAGCGCTTCCAGCCCGCGCTGGTCAACCGCGTGAAGCTGTATACCCGCTCGACGCCCATCTTCGACGAGTACGGCATCACCTCCGAGATCGAAAAGGCGCTGCGCCCGAAGGTGTGGCTCAAGACCGGCGGCCATATCGTCATCAATCAAACCGAAGCCCTGGTGGCCATCGACGTGAACACCGGCAAATACGTGGGCAAATCGAACCGCCTCGAAGACACCATCGTCAAAACCAATACCGACGCCATCAAGGAAATCGTCCGCCAGATCCGCCTGCGCGATCTGGGCGGCATCATCGTGGTCGATTTCATCGATATGGATGAACGCAAGAACCGCCAGAAAGTGATGCAGGTTCTGGAAGAGGCCATGCGCGCCGATCGCGCCCCTTACAAGATTCTGCAGTTCAACGATTTCGGCCTGGTGGCCATCACCCGCAAGCGCGTCAAGCAAAGCCTGGAGCGCACGTTGTGCGTGCCCTGCCCCGATTGCGACGGCTCGGGCTACATCAAGAGCGTGCAAACCGTGATCGGCGAAATCCTGGTGGAAGCCCAGAAGATCGCCCGCGCGGTGGAAGGCAACGACGTGATGCTGCGCGTCAACCCCGAAGTCGCCAAGGTGCTGAAGTCCAACCAGAATTCGTACCTGCAGGAGATCGAGGAGATCCTCGGCCGCACCGTGCTGGTGAAGAGCGACCCGCTCTTGCATCAGGTAAAATTCGACTTGGCATAGGCAGCTTCAACGCGCGAACGCTGGCATCCCAGCGCCAGAAGGTCTACAATCGACATATGAACTGGTGGCAGCAGCCGTTCTTTCAGGTCGCCCTGCCGATCGTCATTACCTTCGCCATCGCCACTTGGTACCAGAGCAAGCGCGTAGACGACCAAGGTAAGCGCATCGACGACCTGGGCAAACGCATCGACGACCTGCGCGACTCGATGAACCGACGTTTCGATGCCATCGACCGTCGCCTGGAACGCATCGAAAATCTGCTGGCGGATCACGGCCGGCGCATCACGGTGCTCGAAGAGCGCACGTCCCCAGTGCGCCGTTGATTCGAGGCTCGCGCAGATTCGGCCCCCGCCCGCCTGCTGCACAATCGCCCAGCAATCGATATAATTACTAGGTTATTGGAGGAGACCGCCTATGGCAAACTACGCACACCCCGAAACCCTCGTCACCACCGATTGGGCAGCCGCCCACGCCACCGACCCCGAAGTCCGCATCGTGGAAGTCGATGTGGACACCAAAGCCTACGATGAAGGCCACGTCCCCGGCGCCATCGCCTGGGCCTGGAACTCGCAGCTTTGCGACACCGTGCGGCGCGACATCCTGTCCAAGCAGCAGTTCGAAGATCTGATGGCCTCGTCCGGCATCACCCCCGCCACCACCCTCGTCATCTACGGCGACAACAACAACTGGTTCGCCGCCTGGGCGTTCTGGCAGGCCAAGATCTACGGTCACCACGACGTGCGGCTGATGAACGGCGGACGCAAGAAGTGGCTGGCGGAAGGACGCGAACTGGCCACCGGCACGCCCCACGTCCATCCCGCGCACTATCAGGCCGCGGACGCGGATCTCTCCCTGCGCGCCTTCCTGCCGCAGGTGCAGGCGGCCGTCTCCGCGAACGCCGCCGCGCTGGTGGATGTGCGCAGCCCGCAGGAATTCAGCGGTGAGATCCTGGCGCCGCCCGGACTGCCCGAAACCTGCCAGCGCGGCGGACACATTCCCGGCGCCCGCAGCATCCCGTGGGGCAAGGCATGCAACGAAGATGGCACCTTCAAATCGGCCGACGAACTGCGCCATCTGTACGCCGGCGAAGGCATCGACGGCTCGCATCCTGTCATCGCCTACTGCCGCATTGGCGAGCGTTCCAGCCATAGCTGGTTCGTGTTGAAGTACCTGCTAGGCTTCAACCACGTCACTAACTACGACGGCTCCTGGACCGAGTGGGGCAACTTGGTGGGCGCGCCCATAGAAAAGGGAGTTGCGACCGCCGCCGCGAAAAGCTGAAAGCTGTAAGCTGAAAGCTGATAGCTGATAGCTGAAAGCTAATCCCCCGAAGTGTCCGCGGGGGCCTCCGCGACCAGCACCGGCCGCACCAACGGCCCCTCAAAGTTCAGCTCCCCAACCGTCGCCTTATTCCCGCGCCAGTTGGTAAAGCACGCTCTGACGACATCGAAAACCGTGCCGCGGTTTTCGGCGATCGCTTTCAGCCACGCCCAAGCGCCCTTATTCGGAAAATAGATGCCGCGGAAGAATAACCGTGCGATCAAATGGCTGATCTTGTACGGGGCCGGCTCCTCCGCGATCGAATCGATGGCTTTCCGCGTGGCCGCTGGGCTGTAGGCGTTCTGCCAGGCATACCGCACTTCTTCCTGCACCTCGGAAACGGTCATGTGCAAAGGCGTGTGCGCCATATGGAACGGCGCGAAATCCAGCCAATGCTTCGGCCGCGTCAACCGGCCCTCTTTCTCCAGACGCGTATAAAGAGGCGTGGCCGGAAATGGCGTGATCTGTCCGAACACCGGCAGCACTGGCGGCCATTCGCGAATCTGGCTTAGGGTGCGCTCCGCAACTCCCGGCCTGTCGTTGTCCAGGCCGAAGATGAACGAGGTGATCGCATAAACGTTGCGCCGCGCTAACCGCTCCAGCACCGCGGCGTACTCGCCGGGCTTGTTGAAGCTTTTGTTTACGCTGGCCAGGTTCGCCGGGTCCAGCGACTCCATGCCAATGAAGATCCACCGGCATCCGGAATCCGCGATCAGGTCCACCAGTTCTTCATCGCGCAACAGGTTGGCGCTGATCTGGCCCACCCAGGAGACTTGCGCCTTGGCCGCGATGATGTCGCGCAAAAGCGACTTGGTGCGCTTCCCGTTGATGGCAAAGTTGTCGTCCACAAAGAACACGGCCACCTGACCCTTGGTGCGGCGTGCGCGCGCTTTCAACAGCAACAATTCGTCCACAATGCTCTGGTTCGATCGGAACCGGATCGAATCGCCGAAGAATCCCGTGACCGTACAGAACTCGCACCCGTAGGGACAGCCGCGCCCGGACTCGATGGGAATGATGTGAAACGTTTCCCACTGGACCTTGAAGTGTTCCATGACCGGACGCACAAAGCCCGGAATGCGATTGAACTGGTCGATGTCCAGCGTGTCCCAAGGGATCTTCGGGTAGCCCTGGAGGTCCGGTTTGCGCTCCTGTCCGAACGCGTCCACCGGCACGTACCTTTCCTTCAGTGTGCCGCGTGCCGCGTCGGCGACAATCTTCGGCCAAGTCTCATCCGCCTCACCCAGCGCGACGGCATCGGCATGGCGAGGGCCCCCGTCGCGTCCCAGCGCCTCGTCCGGCAGTTCGGTGACGTGCGGCCCGCCCATCACCACCGGCACCCCGGCGGCGCGAATCGCGTCGGCTACCCGGTACGCCTTCGCGATCATGCGGGTCATTGCGCCAATCCCCACCAGCCCGATGCCCTTGGCCAGCACGAATTGCACGATCTCGGCATCCGTCATCGGTTGGGTGTTGCCGTCGATCAGCAGCACTTCGTGTTCGGTGGGCGTCAGCGCCTGGAGCAGAAACATCCAGAGGTGCGGCATGAAGTTCGCGGTCACCCCGTTGTCGGGATTGTAGAGCAGAATTCGCATGGAAACGGTCCCCTCTTCCTGCTATACCCAAATAGCAGGTTGCAGCAGTCTAGTCTGGTCAGAATTGCTCATTAAATCCCGAATAATGCTGTCAAGATTGCTCACATGTCGCAGGTGAGGACCCTGATGGGCAAAAAGCTGCCGTTAGTCGTGTAGCACGATGCTCAGGAGCGAACTGTGAATCTCGATGCCACCATTGTACTTGATAAAACCGAGCTTGCGGAATTTATTCATAAAGAAGCTCACCCTCGACCGCGTGGTGCCAAACCAGACCCGCCAACGTCTCCTGGCTGATATCGGGAATCCTTGCGGTAATGGACGGTGGTCCCTTCAGTGGCGATGGTGGCTAGAAAACCATCGGGATCCGAGATCGGTCCGAAAACAGTCGTGTGGGGCGGGCGTCCACGCCTGCAGCGGGTCTCCAGACCCGCCCTTTTTCGGCCACACTACGCCTGTAAATCCGCGAACCGTTGCTTCAGAAACTCCAATATCTCCCCCGGAGCCGTGGCGCCATCGAGCGGCAGCATCAACACGCCGGCCGGCGAGAATTGCGCGCCGCGGCTGCGGCTGACCAGATTCATCAGGCGCGCCGGATCGATGTGGGTCTCCGGGTGGAACTTCACGTTGAGCAGCGTATGACGGCGGTCGATCGCTTCGATCCCCAGTTTCTCTGCGGCGGTCTTCAATCCGGAATACTCCAGCAGGTTGCGCACCGCATCGGGCACCGGACCGTAGCGGTCTTCCAGTTCTTTCTCGACGCGCTCGCGGTCGGCGGGCGTGCCGGCGTTGGCGATCTGGCGGTAGGCGCGCAGCCGCTGGTTTTCATCGGCAATGTATTCGGCCGGAATGCGGATGTCGAGGCCCAGGTTGAGGCTGGAGTGAATTTCCGCCGGCACCTCTTCGCCCTTCAACTCGCGTACGGTCTCTTCCAGCAGGCGCACGTACATGTCGAAGCCCACCGCGTTGATGTGGCCGTGCTGCTCGCCACCCAGCAGGTTGCCGGCCCCGCGCAGTTCCAGGTCGAGCGCTGCAATCTTGAAACCCGCGCCCAGGTCGCTGAATTCCTTCAGCGCCGCCAGACGTTTGCGCGCCACTTCGCTCAGTTCGGTATCCGGAGGCACCAGCAAATACGCATAGGCGCGGCGGTTCGAGCGGCCCACCCGCCCGCGAAGCTGGTAAAGTTCGGCCAGGCCGTAGCGTTCCGCATTTTCGATGATGATGGTGTTGGCCAGCGGAATATCTAGACCATTTTCTACAATCGTCGTACAAACGAAGATGTCATACTCGTGTTGCATGAACTTGAGCATGGTCTTCTCCAACTCCGCCTCGCCGATCTGGCCATGCCCAACGCCGATACGCGCCGTGGGAACCAGTTGCTGCAGGAACGCGGCGCGCGCCCAAATGGAATCCACGCGGTTGTGCAGGAAATAGACTTGACCGCCCCGGCCTATTTCTAGTTCCAATGCCGATTTGATCAAGTCGGGCTGGAAATGCGCCACCACCGTCTGAATGGAAAGCCTGTCCTTAGGCGGCGTTTCGATCACCGACATATCCCGCAGACCAAGCAACGACATATGTAGTGTTCGCGGAATCGGCGTAGCGCTCATGCTGATCACATCCACGCTCTGCTTGAGGTGCTTCAGGCGTTCCTTGTGCTTCACCCCGAAGCGCTGCTCTTCGTCCACCAGAACCAAGCCCAGGTCTTTGAAAACCACATCGGCCGAAAGCAGCCGGTGCGTCCCCACCACCAGGTCCACTTTGCCCTCCGCCAGATCCGCCAGCACCGCTTTCATCTCCTTGGCGGTGCGAAAACGGCTTAACATCTCAACGCGTATGGGGAAAGGTTGAAAGCGACGCTTGAAGGTCTCGTAGTGCTGGAAGGTGAGGACCGTGGTGGGCGCCAGCACGGCCACCTGCTTCCCGTCGCCCATGGCTTTGAAAGCGGCGCGCATGACCACTTCCGTCTTGCCGTAGCCCACATCGCCGCACAGCAGGCGGTCCATGGGCTGCGGGCTTTCCATATCGCGCTTGATGTCCTTGATGGCCGTGAGTTGATCGCGGGTTTCGGTGAATTCGAAAGCGTCTTCGAACTCGCGCTGCCAGTTGCTGTCGTGCGAAAAGGCGAAGCCATCGGCCATCTTACGGCCGGCGTAGAGTTTGAGCAGCTCATCGGCCATGTCGCGCATTTTGGCCTTGACGCGGGTCTTGGTGCGCGTCCAGGTGGCGCCGCCCATGCGGTCGAGCGCCGGGACGGACTCGCCCGCGCCGCGAAAGCGCTGCACCAGGTCCATGCGGGTGAGCGGCACATAGAGCTTCGCGCCGGCCGCATACTCGAGCAGCATGTAGTCGCCCTGAGCCTCGCCGCGATCGATCTCGCGCAGGCCCAGAAAGTGGGCGACGCCGTGCTCGGCATGCACCACGTAGTCGCCGGGCTTCAGATCGATCAGGTCGGCGGAGAAGGTCGCCCGCGCCGATTTGCCTGCCGGCGCACGCGCGACCAATTCGGAAGCGTCGAACAGGTCTTCGCTGCCGAAAATCGCGAGACCCGCATCGCGGAAAACCACGCCGCGCCGGACCGCACCGCGGATCAGGTAGATGGACGCCACCGATCCGGCCATATAAGCGCGCCCGACGAGGTATTCGGGCGTGGTTTCGGATTGCTCCAGCCCAAGCTGGTACGGGACGCCGTACTCGTTGAAAATATCGGCGACGCGCTCGACCGCGCCTGTGGATTCGGCGAAAAAGGCCACGCGCGAGCCGGCTTCAGCCAGATTGCGCGCCTCCGCGATGGCTACCGGCATGTTGCCGTGAAAGGCCAGCGACGGGCGCGTCGGAATGTAAAAGCTGACCGTTTCCTGCCCGTCGATTACTTCCAGCTCTTCGAGCGCGATGTGCGTGACGCCAGCGGCCTGGCCCTCGAAATCTTCCCAGTTGAGGAATACACTGGCGGGATTGTAGGCCGGTGAGGCAGGTGTTTGTTCGAGCCGCTTCCACAGGCGCTCGGCGGCGCCGCGCACCTGCGCGGGTTCATCCCACAGAATCAGGGGCCGGTCAATCAGGGAGAATACCGAGTGGCGGCGCGGGCGGACCATGGGTACCAGCAGTTCCCAGCCTGGGAAAGGCTCGCCGGGCGGCGGCAAATCACGCGCCGGAACGCCGGATTCCTGCATCAGTTCGGCGAGTTCCACCAGCAAAGCCCGCGATTTCTGATACTCCGTCAACGGTAGTAACAGCGCGTCTTCGACCTTGGAAATCGACCGCTGCGATTCCACCTCGAAGCGCCGAATGGACTCGATCAGGTCGCCAAAAAGATCCACGCGCACGGGTTTGGGGGATTCCGGAGAAAATACATCCAGGATGCCCCCGCGCACGGAGTATTCGCCGACCATCTCCACCGGCTCACGGCGCTCATATCCGACGCTTTCCAGGTGTGCTACTACATCCTGCAAAGGAACTTCGTCGCCCACCCGCAGGTTGAGAGCCAGCTGCCGGTAAAAGTCGCCCGACTCGATGCGCAGCAGGGCCGACGCCACCGGCATGACAGTGATGGGCAAGCGACGCGTGGCCAAGCGCCACAGCCCGATAGCCCGCTGCTCGCAGATTTCGGCGTGCGGCGACATGCCCTGCATCGGAATAACATCAAGCGCTGGAAGGAGTTGCGGGCCGGCTGCCTCACGGCTGGCGGTTAGCAGCGTGTAAAACGTCTCCACCGCCTCGAACATCTCCTCGGCCCGCTTGTTGCCATCTACTACAATTGCCAGAGGACGCTCGGTCATCTGCCACAGTAAGACGGAGTAGATAGCCTTGGCAGTGGTGGTCAGGCCGGAAAGCGACAGGTTGCCGCCAGACGGCAAACGCCTGAGCAACTCCTGAAACGCCGGGTGGCGGCTAAGGCTGAGGAACAGGTCACGTATGGCAGGATGGATCAGTGGGGCGGACCTCCAGGTCTGCGCGGGTCCTCAAGGACCCGCTCGTGCCGCGACTGGGCATCTCCTTCTACTGCATCCAGGATACTTGGATATTGGGGTGATTGTCACGTTTGGCCGCGTCCGAGTTGCAATTCGCCCTGGCCAGCCGATAGCATGATGGGAGGCCGCATGAACACCGCCGTGCGCATCGCCATTATCGGCGATTTCAATCCGGAATACGAAACGCATCACGCCATCAACCGCTCACTGCAGCACGCTGCCGCGTCGCTGGGCGTCCACATGGATTCGAAGTGGGTCGCTACCGGCTGCGCGGCGCGCGATGCGGACAAGATCCTGCGCAATTACCACGGACTGTTCGTCGCTTCGGGCAGCCCATATCGCAGCATGGAAGGCGCATTCGCCGCCATCCGTTTCGCGCGCACCCAACGCTGGCCGCTGATCGGCACTTGAGGGGGGTTCCAACATACTCTGTTAGAGTATGCCCGGAACGTGATGGGACTTGCGGATGCCGACTCGGCCGAACACGGCGTGCCCTCCTCGAACCTGCTGATTACCGCGGTGGCGTGTCCCATGCCCGACCGGTCGGCAGGCGCTCCCAACTTGCACGGCGCGGCGAGCATCCGCCTGCGCCGCGGCACGCGCATCTGGGAGATCTACGGGCGCGACGAAGTCTCCGAGCGATACTTCTGCAATTACGAAGTGAACCCTGCGTACCGCGAGGCGCTGGAGGCCGCCGGACTGGCACTCACGGGCTTCTCGGATAATGGAGACATCCGCGTAGCCGAGTTGCCCGCGCACCCGTTCTTCATCGCCACGCTGTTCCAGCCACAGTTGTCGTCGGAAGCTGGCCACCCGCATCCCTTGATCCGCGCGTTCGTCGAGGCAAGCCTGGTGGCACAGGCTTCAGCCTGTGTTGCCGCCGGAATATAGAGAAACCAGCGCCGCCTGGCCCACTCTACAGACGGAGTCCTTTACCAATGAGATCGGAAGAACGGGTTCTCGAAAGAAGCACAGGAGCTTCGATCGGGAAAGCCCGGCTCGGGGCCGGGCCTTCCGTTCGAAGCGGAAAGGAGGATCAAACTAATGATCAAATTGCTAGTTGAGCTGCCGCTAATCGGCAGATTCACGATCATTATCGTCTGGCACCGTAAGGGCAGGCGGTAATGGCCGAGCAGGATCGGGGTACCGTCCCCCCGGTCCTGCTACTAGCATACTCCAAATGCTGCCCGTTTGAAAGTGCTTTGCTACAACGCTTTGCTACAACGCAATCCTTCGCCGCAGCATATCCAGCGCCATCTGCGTCGCGAACTGCCGGATCCGCGTGCGGTCGCCAATGAACTGCCGGTGCAGCACCGAACACCCGGTAGCGTCCGCGAGGCCCACGTAGACCGTGCCAACCGGCGCCTTCTCGCCGCCTGCGTCCGGCCCCGCCACGCCCGTTATAGCCAGCGCATAAGTCGACCCGGTGCGCCGCCGCGCGCCCATCGCCATGGCCTCGGCCGTCTCCTTGCTGACCGCGCCGCATCGGGCGATGATATCCTCCGGCACGCCCAGCCACTCCACCTTCATGCGGCTGGCGTAAGTGATGAAGCCACCCAGGAAATACGCCGAACTACCGGCCACCGACGTGATGCGCTCGCCCAGCAGGCCGCCCGTGCAGCTTTCCGCCACCGACAGCGTACTATGCCGCTCGCGCAGCATCTCTCCCACCACCTCTTCCAGCGGCTGGCCGTTGCGCGAATAGATGCGCTCGCCCAGCAGCAACTCGATCGGCCAGCCCACTTCCACCAGCAACGCCGCCGCCTCTCCCTCCGTCGAGCACCGCGCGCGCAGGTGAATCTGTATATCGCCGGCCGCCGCCAGGATCGTCGTCGCGGGGTTGTCGTATTTCTTGTAAACCGGCGCAATCAGTTGATCCAGGTCCGACTCCGGCATCCCCGCCACGCGCAGCACCAGCGTGCGAATCACCTGCCGCGGCACGATGCGCGCCAGGCGCGGCAGGCAATGCCGCGTGAACATGGCCTTCATCTCGTGCGGCGGACCGGGCAGCAGCATCACGTGCGCGTCCGATTCCGCGATCCATTGGCCCGGAGCGGTGCCGCGCTCGTTGGGCAGCATCTCGGCGCCTTCGATAAGGAACGCCTGCCGCTTGTTGACTTCCACCATCTTGCGCTTGAGTTGCGCGAAGCGCTGCTCCAGCACCTCCGTGATTTCGGGGTGATAGATCAGCTTGCGGTCGAGCGCGGCGGCCACTGCGTCGCGCGTCAGATCGTCCTCCGTGGGCCCCAAGCCCCCGCAAAGGATCACGATTTCCGAACGCGACACCGCGCGGCGCACGGCGTCCGCCAGGCGATTCAAGTCGTCGCCGATGACGGACTTGGTGACCACCTCTACCCCCAGCCCGTTAAGCTGGTCGGTGAGAAACAGGGAGTTGGTATCGACGCGCTGCGGCGTCAACAGTTCGGAGCCGACTGCGATGATTTCGGCGGTCATCGCGAGTTAGTAGAGCGGCCTGCCCTTGATGCCCACGTCCGCGCGATATAGCGCGTTAGTGGTGGCCAGCACCAGCGAGCGCGAAGGCGTGAAGGCCAGCCCCACGATGCCCGGCCCGGATGCGAACAACTCGGCCTCGCGGTTGGTACCGATGCGCACCACCCCCTTGCGGCCGGCCAGCGAAGCCGCGACGTACAAGCGGCCCTCATCGTCGAACGCCAGCCCCTGCGGACGCCCTAAGCCGCGATAATAGACTTCCACCTCGCCCTTCTGCGAAACGCGATACACGCAATCGAAGCTGGAGGTGGTCGGGCCGGCGACGTAAAGATATCCATCCGGACCGTGCGCAAAATGATACGCGGCGATGGAAGGCTCCAGCGTGGCAAACACGAAAATCTGGCGGCCGGGGCTGATCTTGAAAATGGTTCCCTGGCGGTCGCCGACGTACAGGCTGCCGTCCGGGTCGAAGGCCAGGCCGGTGGCCACGCCCATCCCCTCCACGAACGTGCTGGCATTGCCGTTGGGCGTTACCTGGTAGACGGCGCCATCGTGGCGGCTGGAAACATAAAGGAGCCCGTTGCGGTCGAACGCCAGGCCGGTGGCGTTCATCATGTCTTTGATGAACGGCTTCAGATTGTAATTCAAATCGATCTTGAACACAGCCACGTCGGCCTTTTGCCCGCGCGACCCGCTGAAGGTGGTGTAGATGTTGCCGAACGCATCCACCGCCGGGTTGGCGACCGGGTGCAAATTGTCGGCGATGGGGAAACCGATGTCGCAGGTCCACGCTTCGCTCGACTGGTTTCCACTGGCGACCACCAATTCTCCCGCGGCGGCGCCCTCCGGCACCCGCGCGATCACCAGCGAATCCGAGCCGATCACCACCGGCGCGGCCACGTCTCCGATGGTCACGCGCGGCCGGTCCGTTTTGGCAAAGCCCTTTCCGTGAATGTAAAACTCCCCACCCGCAATAGCGGCCACGGGCTTGACCTGCGCGATTTGCGGACGGCCGTCAGCCGATCTCCGAATAGCCATATTTAATAAAGACTGTACCATCCAGAGCCAGCCCCGCGCGTACTGAAACCTTCCCGGTACCTTGGACCCTGGCGCTACCAGGCTTTCCCCCGCACACTGGAGGGTGAGTCCCGATATCAAGCTGCTGCAGGCCGAGGTCGACCGCCTGCAGCATGCCCAGATGGCTACAGCCACAGAGAAGGGCTACGCGCACGACTTTCGGACCTTCCGGCGCTGGTGCCAGTCCGCCAATAGGCAGTGGTTGCCGGCCACGCCCGAAACTCTCAATCTCTTCATCGTGGACCAGCTTCGCGCAAAGAAGGTCGTCACGGTCTGCCGCTATGCCTGCGGGGTGGCCTTCGTTCACCGCCGCGAAGGTTTCCCCTCGCCGGTGGACGAATCGGTGCATAAGACGCTGCGCGGCGCCCGCCGCACGCGCGCCGAACAGCCGCGCCAGATGCGCCCCTTGTCGATAGCCCAACTGCGCAAGGTGGCAGCCGCGCTGAAAGGCACCCCGGTGGCCCTCCGCGACCGCGCCATCGTCCTGGTGGGCTTCTCGACGGCCCTGAGGCGCATCAACCTGGCCCAGCTCCGCCTGGAGGATCTGACATTCTGCGAGGAGGGTTTCTGCGTCCTCGTCAAACGCGAGAAGCAGAATCGGGAGGGGACCGCGGGACGCATCGTAGCCGTACCGTTCGGCAAAAATCGCATCACCTGCCCGGTCCGGACGGTCCAGGCCTGGCTGAAGATCCGCGGCCGCGGCCCCGGTCCGCTGTTCACGCGCCTGGATAACGCCAGCGGTGCCATAGACTCTCTCAGCGCCAACGCCATCGGAAACATCGTCAAGCAAGCCATCGCCGCGGCGGGCATCGACGCGCGGCAAACGGGAACGCACAGCCTGCGCAGCGGGTTTATTTGCGAAGCCGGAATCGCCGGCGTTTCGACGCTGCTGATCGCCGCGCACGTCGGCCACAAATCGGTGGAATCGACAGCCCGGTACTTCCGTCCTGGAAGTCTCTTCCGGGCGAACTGCGCCGGCCTGGTCGGACTCTAACCCGGATTGTGAAGGGTCAGTCAACTCACTCGCTCCTCTTGAGAGCGTTCTCGGGTCCCAGCCGCATTCAAGAGTTGCGCTTTTGGGGGCGCAAATGCGGCCGGAAACCCGAATCCAATACCGACACTAGCAAGGCGCCGGCAGTTAGAAGAGTAGCACACTTCGCCGCGTCTCTTGAAACCTCGCCGCAACTGAGCTATGATCGGCATGTCAGAAGAACAGTCAGAACGTCGGGTACAACGAACAACTCCCAGGGGGAGCCTCGGTGCAGGCTCCCCCTTCCGTTTTTCAAATCCAGCCTTAAGCTGAAATTCTACTCCGATTCCCGCATTATTGGAAACATTGCCGCCGAAAACTCTCCTGAATTTGTGCCGTGATTTCCGCCGCGCGAGCCATTTATAGCTGGTCGAGCGCGGTACGGCGGATGCGCCAACCGCCATCTTTGACGGCCTCCAGGTTGCCTTCCCGGATCAACCGCAGCAGGTATGCCCTGGTGCGGCCGAAATACTCCACGGCTTCGTCGAGCGTGAGATATCTTTTCTCCGGAATGCGCACCGCGGCCTTGCGGCGCTGCATGTCGTTCAAGAAAGCGACGGTCGCGGCCTGGGCAGCGGCACTTGCGGCCTGGGCAGCCTGCGACTGCGCGGCGATCTCCTTGGTGATCGCAAGCATTCGCGTCAGGTAGGTTCCGTCCACCCCGGTCGGATCTTCCAGAATCTTCTTGGTGGGGATTTCTTCCAACGCCGCCGCAGCTTCCGGCGAAGGCCGCAAGCCATCTTCCACCGCCGTGCGCGCGGCCTCCAATATCGGCTGGGCTTCGGCCTCCTGGCGCCGGAGTTCCAAATACCGCTCGATATCGCGGGCATGAAAACGGACCGACCACTGGTGCGTCGCCTGATCGCGCACCTTGCGCGTCTTCAGGGTCTTGTCCGCCGCCATGCCCAGCGTGCGCCGGACTCCCAGGCCCAACCGCTCGGCCGCCTGCTGCTTCGTCAACCATTCCGCTTCCGTCTCCATAAGGACTCCTGTGTGCAAGGTGTGGTGTGCAATCCTGAGTTCTAAACTTTCAGCTACACAGCCTAGCACACCTTTGCACGGCAGGTGCGTAAAATACCCCACCGACAAGAGTAGGCAAAAACCTGCGCCCACCGTGAGATTTCACCCTCTTCCCATGCCACTCTTGATACAGATGCCCACGCGCCAAAGCGGGGCGGCCCTCAGGGATGCGGGCCAGCCTTCCATAGTTCCCAGCCTTTTACCTTCGTCGAAATCCGCCCTTGTGGACGAGTTCGGCGACCTGGACGCCCAGATCGCCGGACTCAAACCCAAAATCTCGCGCCATAGCGACCTCCGCGAAACCATCCTCGGGTGGCACAAGGACCTCGCCGGCGACCAGGACGTCACGGAGAAGGGCGAACGCTGGGACGTGCTCATCACCCCGCGCGACAAGCAGCGGGTGATCACTATGGCGGGCAAGAGCAAGTTAAAAAAGCTCTGGGGCGTCGGGAAGTTCCTGGAACTCTGCTCGATCGCGCTCAAGAACCTGCCCGACCCGAAGGACGCCGGCAACGTGTACTCGATCAGCGAGCGCACCGGCCCGCGTCATCTTCGTGCAGTGCCGCTGCTCAAGCTGGCGGCATAGTCATCCTGATCGGCGGGGCGATCTAAATTACCTCGGGTCCGCACGGCAGGAGAGCTGCGCCTATGAGAGAAGTCCACAAACGGAGCGATGGCGAGTGGTGGGAATGGGACGGCCTGCGCTGGAAGAAGTGCGCCCTTGCAAACGCTTGAACGTGTGCCGGTGATGAACGGCCTGCGGTGCATCGAGCTGGCAGACCCTTCCCGCGCCAGGCGCCTGGCCAAACATGCAAATGTGCAAACGATCCGGCGCCGCAAAGACCGCAAGATCGTCGAGCTGCAGGTGCACAATCAAGGCGACGAGGGCGGCCTCCCCGCGCATTTCGGTAACCCATTGGCTTACTCCTACAGAGAAGAAGTCGACGGCCACGCGCCCATCTGGCAATTGAAGTACCTGCCCAAGCACACCCGCAACGTCTTCCGCGCGGTGGTCCTGGATTGCGCCGCGTGAATGTGGATCCGGCAGACATCGACCTGGCCCGCCGCGCCGGCCTCTCGCTGGTGAAAAAGACGCCCAGGCGCGTCGAACCCGAGGACCTGATCGCCTGCGCGTATCTGGTGCTACTCAAGGTGCTGCCGCAGTGGGACCCCGCGCGGAGCGACAATCGCAGCCACTTCCTGTGGGACCGCATCCGGCATCGCGTGATCGACCAACTGCGCGACGAGCGAGAGATGCGGCGCGCCGGCCAGCTCGAGCCGCGATTGCGGTCGCTCAATAGCCGCGCGCCCGCGGACGAGCGGGAGGACCCCGACGACCGGCCCCTGGCCCAGCCCGCCGATCAGGAAAAGCAAGTACTCCACGCCGAGATCCGGAGCGCGGTGGACAGCTTGCCTCCGCGTCTGGGGCAATTAATCCACTTGCGCTACTACGGCGAACAGACGCAGGAAGAAGTGGGCGCCGCGTGGAAGGTCACCCCGGGTCGCATCTCGCAGATCGAAAAGAGCGCGCTGGAGAAACTGCGCGAGAGACTTGCGGCATGATCTACGCACAAGACACCGGCCAGCTCTCCACCGACAAACAAGCGACCATCGGCATTGGCTACGCGGGAAATGGACCGGGTTTGAACAATCCGGGCATGCAGGACGTGCATAACGTCGGCCCGCTGCCTGTCGGCTGGTACACCGTGGGGCAGGCCTACCATCATCCGAGATTGGGACCCGAGACGATGGAACTCGAGCCCGACCCGGAAAACGAAATGTTCGGCCGCTCGGGATTCGCCATGCACGGGCGGCGCTTCATCGGAGACATGAACGCATCGGAAGGCTGCATCGTCCTGGATCTCCCGGCGCGCCATATCGTGGCCATGGGGACGGATCGCCGGTTGCACGTAGTGAGCGAAGATTTAACCGGATAAACCACTCCCTTTGTGACGGTACTCAGTCCTCAACTTCGCAAGGTCTCCGATCTGGTGGCCGAGGGTCTCACCAACGGCGAAATCGCCGAGCGCATGCAACTGTCCGAGCGGACCGTGAGAGGCTACGTCTCCGAGGTGTATGCCCGCACGGGCGCGCGCAACCGCAGCCACCTGGTGCGCCTGCGATTGATGGCCGAAGGTCCGCGGCCCTACGATCCGGGTTGCGTCGCCTGCATCGAACGCCATTGCCAGCAGCGCGGCATCCCGATCTCCCCCAGGGAGTGCGGGAGTCTCGAAGACCGGCCCCACTGCCGCGAGACGGCGCCGTCATCCGGCTCCGGCCCGCGAGACTCCCGAGAGTTTAGCCCGCAAGAGACCACTAACCTGCAATGACGCCCGATACCCAACGCGATGGCGTGGCGCTGGCCCTGGCGCGCATCTCTTGCCCCCTCTGCCATGGATATGGGCAGCATTCCAAAGCCGGCAACGGCGAGCGGGGAATCGTCACATGCCAGTGCGCGCTGCGAGCGGTCTTCCGCGCGTGCCTGGCCGGCTACCGGCTGCAATCCGAACTGATGGCGATGGGGGCGAGCTGCACGACGCTCGAACCGGGCAACGGCTTGGGCTTTATGGCCGGTAACAAATCCGCGGAGTATTGCGCGGACTTCGGCCTGGTGGCCAGGCGCGCGCTCGATGCGGCCGAGTGGAACATTTTCACCAAGCACTTGATCGCGGAGCGGCCCTTCTACGAGTGTTGTTCCATCGTGGGACCGAACGACAAGAAGTACTTTTACGATTCGGTCTACAAGGTGATGCGCAAGTTGGGGCAGGCCTTCCTCGACGAGGGCCTCTATCCGCTGCACGAATATTTCGGCAGCCACTCCATCAGCGCCTGGCAGGTCGCGCGCGGCCATACAGCCATGGCGCCGATCAAACAGGCGCTACGGATCGCCTGGCAAAATCGCGGCATAGGACATCCACTGCCTGAGCAAAGGCATGCAGCCTAACCGGCGCGCCTGGTTCGCCGGCATTCTAGCCGCCATCGGCCTGAAGGCTCAGAACTGGATCCCCCCGGTCCGCACGCTCACCAACACGCGCATGTGGGGCACTACCAATCTCCCCACCTGCCCGGTGTGCGGCATGATCGGCAGCGAGCCGAACTTGCCCATGCCGGTGGGCTCGCCGGACGGCGCCTTTCGCGGCGAGGTGATACCCGGCGCCCGGTTGTTTATCTGCACCGGCTGCGGCTGTTTGTACGCGGGTTTCACCAGCACACCCTGAATGACCACCAACGCGGACTTCCCGCGCGCCGGGCGCTGCTTGATTTTCCGCGCGAGTCAGCCGGGCTTTTACGCGCACGGTAAAGCGCGCGACTGCCACGGCTGCCGCACCATTCAGTGGTGCCCATTTTACGACAAAGGAAAAACCATGATCTGGCTCAACCTCATCTCGCTCATCCTGCAACTCGCGGAGGCGGAACTTCCCGCCGTCGAAGGGCTCATCGCCGGCATCAAGGCCGCATCCGCCGCGCACCAGGCGGCCGTTAATGCAGTAGTCTCCGCGGCGCTGGCTACTCCCGCCCCCACATTTCCCGGCTCGGCCGACGCCACCAGCTTTCCCGTAAAGCCGTAGCTCATGAACGATTGGCACTTCTGGCTGGCGGCCGTCGCCCCGACCGTCAACCTGATCGTGCTGTTGGTCGCGGCGATCCGTTTCTCCAACCGCCAGGAGCGCGAATGGAGCCAGCGGGAAGAGCGCGTCATCGCGCTTGAGAAAGACGTGGCGTCGCTGAGGGCTAAAACCGACATCATCGGCACGGTGTCGACGCAACTGATCGACGTCAAAGCGGAGATGGAGCGCATGCGCGCCGACCTGAAGATCGAGTTGGAGCGCGTCCGCAACCGCCTGGACCGGTTCCTCGACGGCGTAGGCACACCAGGCGCACCAGGCGCACCAGGCGCACCAGGCGAACGCGGCGAAACGGGCCAACGCGGCCAGCGCGGCGAGAAGGGCGGCGACTGATGCGCTATCCCGAGTCGGACGACGAAACCGAAGCGCTGCTCCAATGGGCGCGCTGGTACGGGGAGTGACGCCTCAAGCCGTCCTAAGCTGCGCCCCCGATATCGGCTGCAAGCAATGCGTGAACTGCGCCACCATCCTGGCGAGTGTCGCAGAGCTGCTGCGCTCGGGAGAGATGGACATTGAGCGCGCCGCCTCAGAATTGGAGCACCTTGTCGAGAGTCAGTCGCAAGGCGCACTGAAGTACGACTACAAACCCGCCACGCCGGAAATGCCGGCCGCCGCGGGGCGCGCCAGTGTTGGACCTAACCAAAAATGACGACCCTAAACCAACTGAAAAAAGAGAACCTGAACCTCGCGGCTGAAGCAGCCCGCGCGATCGCGGCCGCCGAAGAGACCGCCGACCTGGCGGCGCGCGCCATCAACAGCCGTAACGACTACGCCGAGCTGGCGTCGAGCCTCAAGGAGCAGGTCGACTCACTGCGCGGCCTCGACTTCTCGCTGGCCCAAGAGAACGCCGAGCTCCGGCAAGCCAACGCGCAGCTCCACTCCAACTTGATGGCCTTCCGCGACCGCTTCAAGGCGAGAGTCTCGGAGATGCAGATGGAATCCAGGTTCTGGCAGCTCGACATCGCCGAGCTGCTGAAGACGTAAAGAGTCACGTTCCATTTCGGAACACTTAACCCTGTGAAAACACCCCCACTAAAACTCGCCATCGAAATCTGGCCGGTCTCGAAACCGCAGCCATACGGGAAGAATCCCCGCAAGCCCAGCGACCGCGCGGTCGCCAAGGTCGCGGCCTCGCTTAAAGAGTTCGGCTGGCGCCAGCCCATCGTGGTCGACAAGGATGGGGTAATCGTGGCCGGCCACAAGCGGCGCGAGGTGGCCATCTCCCTCGGTCTGACCGAGGTGCCGGTGCATGTGGCGAAGGATCTCACCGAGGCGCAGGCCAAGGCGTACCGGCTGATGGACAATCGCTCCCAGGACGACAGCGAGTGGGACGAGGAGCTGCTGGCGTCGGAGATCTTCGACCTCTCGGCCATGGATCTCGACCTGAAGCTCACCGGCTTCGAGCAGCGCGAGATTAACCAGTTTCTGGCTGCCGCCGGCGAGTCTACTGGCACGGGCGATCCGGACCAGGTGCTCGAGCCTCCGGCCGTTCCGGTTAGCGTTCCTGGCGATCTGTGGCTCTGTGGCGGGCACCGGGTCTTATGCGGCGACTCCTGCAGCGCGGACGCTGTGGCGCGTCTCCTGGAGGGCCAGAAAGTTCCGTTATTGATGGTGACCGACCCGCCATACGGCATTTCGCTGGATTCGGAGTGGCGAGATCGGGCCGGGCTCAACGGCTGCGGACCTGCACAGCCCAGCTATTTGAAGAAGAAGCGAACCAAGGGCCACACAGAGACCACCATCTCGGGAGACACCCGGGCGGACTGGTCGGAGGCCTTCGCTCTGGTTCCCGGCATCCAGGTGGCTTACGTGTGGCACGCCAGCGTGTTCACGCGCGAGGTCCTGGAGGGGCTGCTGCGCATCGGCTTCCTCTATCCCCAGCAGATCATCTGGAACAAGGGCCGCACGGTGCTCACCCGCACGCACTACTGGTATCAGCATGAGCCGTGCTGGTACGTGCGCAAGGACGGCGCCGCCTGGCTGGGCGGGGACGTCGCCGGCGAAAGTCCGGCCGACATCGCGTTCGAAGGGCAGACGGTCCTGAAGGCGTTTCACTACACCGACCAGCACGAGGCTTGTGTCTACGTGCGCAAGAAGCGCGCGCCCTGTTTCGGCCTCGAGATCTCGCCGCAGTATGTGGACGTGGTGGTGCGTCGCTGGCAGGATATCTCGGGCAAGAAGGCGGTCCTGGATGGCGACGGCCGCGCCTTCGACGAGCTGGCCGCGGAACGCGGAAAGCATGGCTGACAAGCCCCGCACGGCCACGGTCATCAAGGCGCGGGCCTTCCTGGCGGCGTACCGCACCAACTGCAATATCACCAAGGCGGCCGCGGCGGCGGGCTGCAGCCCCCGGCGCCATTACGTGTGGCTGGAGAAATATCCCAAGTACGCGGCCGCATTCGAACGGGCGCAGGTGGTGGCGGCCGGCTTCCTGGAGGCCAAGGCCGTGGAAGGTGCCGTGGAAGGCTGGCTCGAACCGGTTTTCTACCAGGGCCTAGCCTGCGGCGCCGTGCGGCGTTTCGACCTGGGCGCGCGTCAGTTTCTGCTGCGCGGGGCCATGCCGGAAAAATACGGACGCAAGGTGGAGCTGACCGGCAAAGACGGGGCGCCTATCGAGAGCAGGCTCGAGCTGGTCTTCGTGGACGCGACGACCGGCTTATCGAATGCGAGTAGACTTCCCGAAGAAACTCCGCGGCCTGCTTGACCCGCACGATTACAAAGTCATTTTCGGCGGCCGCGACGGCATTAAGAGCTGGTCGGTAGCGCAGGCATTGCTGGCGCTGGGCGCGCAGAATAAAGTCCGTTTCCTCTGCGCGCGCGAGACCCAGAAGTCCATCGCGGAATCGGTCCACCATCTGCTGAGCGAGCAGATTCTGCGGCTCAACCTGGGCGGCTATTACCGGGTCGAGAAGGCCAGAATCATCGGCACGGTCCAGCACCAGCTCGGCATGTACGGCCAGTCGATCGACCGGCCCGGCATCAGCGAGTTCGTCTTCGCGGGCCTGCGGCACAACGTCGCTGAGATCAAGTCGTACGAGGGTCTGAACGGAGTGTGGGTCGAGGAGGCTGGAAACGTCTCCAAGAATTCCTGGGAGGTGGTGATCCCCACGATCCGCACGGAAGGATCGGAGATCTGGATCACCTTCAACCCGCAGCTCCCAAGCGACGACACGTACACCCGGTGGGTGCTGAATCCTCCACCAGGCACTCTGCTGGTGCGCACCAGCTATGAAGACAACCTCTGGCTCAGCGAAACGTCGCGGCGCAAGATCGAGCTGCTGAAAGTGACCGACCGGGAGACCTTCGATCACATTTACGGAGGTTCCTGTCAGTCGGCTCTGAAGGGCGCGGTCTACGGTAAAGAGATCGCGGCCGCTGAGAAGGAAGGGCGGCTCACCGGCAGGGTGCCTTACGATCCGTCGCGCCCGGTCGAGACGTTCTGGGATCTGGGCTGGGGCGATTATACGGCGATCTGGTTCGTGCAGCGGTTTCCGTTTGAGTATCGCTTCATCGACTTCGTCGATGGTTCGCACGAGCCACTGACCCATTATTTAAAGCTGCTTCAGGACAGGCCCTATCTGTACGGCACGGACTGGCTGCCGCACGACGCGCGGGCGAAGTCGCTGGGCACCGGCAAGTCGATCGAGGACCTGATGCGCGCCGCCGGCCGCAAGGTACAGATCGTGCCGATGCTGAGCGTCGCGGACGGCATCAACGCCGGCCGGACCATCTTCCCGCAGTCCTGGTTCGACGCCGGCAAGTGCGACCAGGGCATCCAGTACCTGCGCAGGTACAGGTACGGCGAGATCGAGACGCTGGGCACGGCCACGCGCGAGCCGCTGCACGACGACGCCAGTCACGCTGCAGACGCATTCAGGTATGCCGGCGTGGCACTGAAGCCTCCCCAGAAACCGAAAGAAGCGCAGCGCGCGCAGCGGCCGCAGTCCTCCGGCGCCTACGCATGGATGGGCTGACAAAGGAAAAACAAAAAATGAACGTCACCGTGCCTCCGACTCTGAAATCGCCCAACGCCCTGTTGGCCAAGACGCTGAAGGGGAACGCCCCCAAGCTCTCTCCCCGCGGCGACCTGGATCACGTGCGCATCGAGCCGGCCACCAACGGCTATATGGTGACCGCGCATCACGAGCCAGTTGCGGCGAGCAAAGGGAATCCCAACCCGGCGTACCCGGAGCCTCAGCGCAACGTGTTTACCGACGCGGCGGGGGCGACGGCTCACGTGGCTTCGCTGTTGGCGGCGCACGAGAACCCGCCCAAAGAGAAGTAATGCGGCATAGTCTCATCGCGGATCACTTGAACGTGGCCAGAGACCGCTACTACTGGCTGATCCTCCCGGACATGCTGCAGGCCCTGGGCTTCTCAGCCATGGAAGCGGGCAGGCAGATCGCTTGGTACTTAGTCTTCAGTCCCACCTGGCAGTGACTCGATGTTCAAATCCCCGACCGTTTCTCCCGCCGAGCTCGACGACTTCCTGAAAGAAGCGCGCGAGCGCCACGCCTATGCCCTAGCGGCGGACCAGATCGACCGCGAGGAAGCTCTCGACGATCTCAGGTTCGCGGCAGCCACGCCCCTCGACGGCGGCGGATCTTCGCAATGGAGCCAGGCCGCGCTGGAGCAACGCAAGGCGGCGCACCGTCCCATCCTGACCGAGAACCGCCTGCCCACCTTCATCGCGCAAGTGGTGAATGGCGGCCGGCAGGATAAGCCGGCTATCCGGATCACCCCGCTCGACGGAGGCAACCCCAAGACCTCCGACATGCTGCAGGGGCGCATCCGGCACATCGAATATGAGTCGGATTCCGACGAAGTCTACGATACCGCCAGGAAGCACCAGGTCACCTCGGGCCGCGCTTTCATCCGGGTGACCACGAAGTACAAACCGAAATCGCGCGAGCAGGAAGCGTGGCTGGAACCGATCAAGAACCAGTTCTCCGTGCTCTTTGGCCCGGCCAAGCGCTATGACTGCCAGGACGCGGACTATTGCTTCGTCACGACCAACATTTCGAAGGACGAGCACAAGCGCCTCTACGGCGAAGACACGCTGGCCAACCAGGCTAACTTTTTCTCGAGCGGCGAATGCCCCGCGCCGGAATGGTTCGGCACCGGCAAGGCGGGCGAGGAAGTCCAGGTCGCGGAGTATTGGAAGAAAGAGCACAAGCCCCGCCGCATGGTGCAGTTGAAAGACAAGCAGACCAGGTGGGAAGACGAAGCCGCCCCCGAGCTGGTCGACGAGAGCGTCGACCCGTGGGAAGAGGACGACGTCGTGATCTACCAGTACATCCTGGACGGCGCGCAAATCCTGGACGAGACGGAATGGGTGGTCCCCTATTTCGGCATCGTCCCGCAGTGGGGCGATCAGCAGGTGGTGGACGGGATCACCCGCACCTACTCGCTCATCCGGCAGGCCAAGGACCCGCAGCGGCTGATCAACCTGTACATTTCGAACATCGCCGAGTTCATCGCCGCGGCGCCCAAGAACCCTTACAAAGCGCCGGTGGGTTCCATCGACGGCCTGGAAGAGATCTGGGAAAAGATCAACCAGGAAGCCAGGGCAGTCGTTCCGTACAACGCATACGACGAGCAGGGCAGGCCTATCCCGCCGCCGGAGCGCGAGGCAGTGGAGCCTCCCATTCAGGCCCTGGTGATGGGCTACAACCAGGCGGTCGACGCCATGAAGGCCTGCATGGGGATGTTCGATCCGGCGCAGGGCAGGCCGGCAAATCAGGAAGTTTCGGGCATCGCCATCGAGCGCAACAAAAAACAAAGCGACAACGCGAACTATCACTTCCAAGGCAACGAAGCCAGGACGCGGAAGACGATAGGCCGCATCCTGCTGGCGCTCATCCAAAAACTGGACAGCGGCGAGAAGAACGTCCCGGTCCGGACCGAAGACGGCAAGACGCGCGTGGTGCGGGTCAACACCGCCAAGCCCTACCTCGACAAGGAGACCGGCGAGACGGTGCATCACCGCATGGACGTGGGGGAATACGCCGCGGCGGTGTCCACGGGACCGAGTTATACGAGTCAGCGGGAAGAGGCCTTCGACACTTACTCGCAGATCGCTTCCGCGGATCCCACCTTCATGGGGAGAGCCGGCGACATCCTGTTCCGCAACCTGGACGCGCCAGGCTCGGAAGAGATCGCCGACCGCTATGAGAAGTCTCTCCCGCCGGCGCTGCAGCCGCAGAAGCCCGGCGCGCAGCTTCCTCCCGAGGCACAGCAGGCTATGGCCGCGGCGCACCAGATGACGGTGACGCAGCACAACCTGATCCTGGACCTCCAGCAGCAGCTCGCGTCGAAACAGCCCGAGGTGGACGCGCGCCTGAAAATCGCGCAGCTCCAGGAAGAAACCAAACGGATGCAGATCCAGGCTGAGATCCGGGTGGCCGAATTGAATGCCGGCGTCAAGAGCGCCATCGCGCGCCTCGAGCAGGAAATCGGCGCCATCCAACATACCCGGGACCTGGTCGATAGCCAGATGGACCGGAGCCACGAATTCGCGTTACAGCAGCACCAGGCCTCGGCGGACGCACTCACTCAACAGTCCGACCAGCAGGCCTCCGCCGCGGCCGCGCAACAGGCGCAGCAGCAGCAGCAACCTCAGCAACAGCCTCAGCAGTAAAGAGCGCGGGCTCTCAAAACCCCGAAAAGAGCACCATTCCCGAAAGGAAACATGACTGAAGAAACGACTGTAAGCACTCCTGCGCCATTGAGCGCCGATCCCTCCATATCGGATCTGCGCACCTTCCTGGCGTCGGAGGAACCGGCTGCGGAACCTGTAGCCGAAACGACCGATACACCTGTGGCTGCCTCCGATGAAAAGACCGTCGAAGGCGTGCCGGAAACGAAGCCCGCCTCAGAAGCGGCAGTAGAGAAACCGGAAGAGAAGCACGAGAGCGCGATCGACAAACGTTTTCGCAAACTCGCATCGCAACGCGACGAAGCGCGTCAAAGGGCGGAAAAGGCCGAACGGGAGCTGGCAGCGAAAAGTACGCCGCCTGGCCCAGCAGCCCAACCCGTCGCCGAAGCGCAACCAGCCACAGCTACCACCAAGCCCGCCCCTCCCGACCCTTCCAAATGGACCGGCACCTGGGAGGAATTGGAAGCAGCCAAGCTGGACTACGTCGAGAAGCTCACCGACTGGAAAGCCGGCGAACGCGAGCGTGCGCAGCAGACCCGCGAGCGCCAGGCGCAGGCCCAGACCCTGCATAGCAGTTGGGAGCAAAAGTCCAAGGCCTTCGCCGAAGACAACGCCGATTTCGAGGATGCCATCCAGAATATCGGCCCCAAGGTAACGCAGGCAGGCGTAGCGGATCTGATCAAGGAATCGCCTGTCGGCCCGGAGATGGTTTTGTACCTCCACCAGCATCCGGAAGAGGCCGCGCGCATGGGGCAGTGCAAGACGCAAGTGTCCCTGGCCCGCGAACTCGGCAAGCTCGAAGCGCAACTCTCCGCCCCGGTTTCCAACACAACCACCCCCGCGGCAAAAGCAAGGCTGCCTAAACCTCCCACGTCGGTGGGCGCCGGCCAACCGGCCACCGTCGATCTGGAAAAGTGCGACATGCGCTCTTTCAGGCGCGAGGTGGGCAAGCTCTGCAGCCGCGACTAACCCGCGTCCCACAGGGGCGCACAGGTGAACCAGAATGCCCAACGCAGTTGTAACTCCGCAAGTCTTCGCCAAGCTCGTGCTCATGGACTTGGGCGGCGCACTCAACGTGTGCCGCAATATGAGCACCGCAGTCACTCCCGAATTCGCCAAGAAGGCGATGAAGGTCGGCGCGTCGGTCGACGTCCGCAAGCCGTACCGCTTCACGGTAAGCACCGGGCTGAAGTACGATCCCCAGCCCCTCACCGACCAGGTGACCCCGGTCAAGGTCGCGCAAGTCGCCCAAGTCGCTTTCGACTGGGATTCGGTGGAGAAAACCTTGTCCATCCGGGAAGCGCGCGAGCTGTATTCCAAACCCGCCGCCCTCGCCCTGGCGTCCTACATCAACGCCGCGGGCGCGCAGTACATCTCCTGGAACACGTTCAACGCCGTGGGCACCCCGGCGACGACCCCGGTCGACGAACAGCCCTATCTGAAAGCCGGCGACTTGCTCATCGAGCAAGGCCTGCCGCAGGACGAAGAGCTGAACCTGATCGTCAATCGCAAGTTTTCGAGCACCTTCGTGCACGGCGTCAAGACCCTGTATAACCCCACCGGCGCGATCAGCAAGCAGTGGACGCAAGGGCAGATGGTGGACTCGCTGGGCTACAACGTCTATCGCGACCAGACCATCTACACCCGGACCGTGGGACCGCTGGGCGGCTCCCCGCTGGTGGATGCCACCGGCACCGTCACCGGCGTAGTCAGCGCGGACGGCGGCAACAACGGGACCATGATCCTGTCCACCCGCGGCTGGACCGCCGCGGCGGCCGCGCGCCTGAACCAGGGCGACCGCTTCACCATCGCCAACGTCTACAGCGTGCATCCGCAGACCCGCCAATCGACCGGCGACCTGCAGCAGTTCGTGGTGCTCGCGGCTTTCTCGAGCGATGGCACCGGCAAGGGCGGCGTCTCGGTCGCTCCGGCCCTCACGGCCTCCGGCCAGTACCAGAATGTGACCGCCATTCCAATAGACGGCGCGGCCATCACCATGGACGGCGCGGCCAATGCGGTGTCTCCGCAAGCCCTGCTGCTGCATAAGAACGCATTCGCCTTCGTCTGCGTGAAGCTGAACAACCCCGAGCCCGGCATGGGCGCGCTGGTGACCGAAGCCAACGACCCGGAGACCGGCCTCAACATTTCCGTCATTCGCGCGTTCGACGGGGTCTATCGCAAGGAGATCAATCGCTTGGATGTGCTGTACGACTTTGCGCCGCTGTACCGCGAGATGGCGTGCTGCGTCGAAGGGTAAACCAACAAGGACCAAGGCTCTCAGCGGTCTTGAAAGGATCGCTGAGAGCATCCTCTCCGAGAAAGGACCAATCAACATGAAGAAACTAGTTTCGACCGCGGCCCTTGCGGCCCTTTTCGCCGTCTGCGCATGCGCGCAAACGTTCACGCTTTCGACCACCACCCTGGCCACGGGCGTCCTGAAGACGGATACCCAGGTGTGCGTGGCTTCGGCTACCGGGATCAACACGCCGACCATCTCCAGCCCCGGCACGATGTTTTTCGTGGACAGCGCGGAGACCATGCAAGTCGTCGGCGCCGGCGCCAGTTCCACTTGCTTCATGGTGGATCGGCACTGGGGCGCCGCCGCTCACAACTCCGGCGCCATCCTGTTGCTGGGACCGCCTAACCAGTTCTACGACAAAGATCCGAAGGTTAACGAGACGTGCGTCCTGGCCACCACCTACGTGACGCCCTTCGTCAATATCGTGACCGGCAATCAATGGCTGTGCTCCACGGTCACCGGAACGTGGGTGGCGGGCTGGCAGAATAAAACCGTGCCCGCGCAGCCCACCACGGCGGTAGCTTCGGCGGCCGGCCAGGTCACGCCTTCCGGGCCGCTGTTTCACATCACCGGCACGGCGGCGATAACCGGCTTCCTTCTGCCGCTGGGATTCAATTACGGCGGATTCTGCGTCATCCCGGACGGGGCTTTCACCACCACCACCGCCAACAACATCGCGGCGGCGTCGACAGGCGTGGTTTCGGTGCTGGACTGCTGGACTTACGACGCCCACACCGGGAAGTTCTACCCGCAGTACTAAGGCCATGGCAGACACGAAACCGACCTACCCGACCACGCGCTATCACCGCACCGAGCCGGCCAGAATCATCGACTCGCCGGAGCAGGAAGAGGAAGGCTGGGAAGACACCCCCGCGGCCTTCGGTATTGAGACGGCCCCCGGCAAGATTCCGGATCCCCGTATCGTGGCCAACCTGCCGGAGGAAACCGACCCTCCCGCACCGGCAGCCGGCAAACGCAAAGCGCGGCCAGCTTAAGCCGCCACCAAAAACCGAGACCGCCTGAAGGCCAGGTCCCCGCTCCTCGCGCGGAGGTCTGGCGCTTTCGGCGGTTATGCTTGTCTCCGATCTCCTCACCGTAAGCCTGCAAATCATCGACGCCGTCGCTGCCGGGGAAACGCCGGCGGAGGAGGATTACACCCTCTCGCAGATCTTCCTGAACAACCTCATCGGTTCGTGGAATGCGGCGCTGAAAAAGTCCCTCGCCGCCAACTACGACCCCTCGGTCTATACCTTCGTCCCGGTGGCTGTCACTGTCAATCTGGCCGACACTCTGACGCTGCCCAACGGCTGGCCTCGGGCGCTGGGCTTTAACCTCGCGCTCGATCTGCTCGAGCCGTACGGCAAGCCAGCCACGCAAACGCTCGTCATGATGGCGCAGTCGAGCAAGGCCGAGATCATCACTTCACCCGCCGGCAGCCCGGCCCCCACGGTTTAACCCATGCTCGCCTCCGACCACATCAACCTCGCCCTGATGCTCATCGGCCACCTGAAGGCTGCCGGGCGCGCCGCCTCGCCCAGCGAGATGACGCGCGGCCTGCTGGTCTTCCAGAACATGGTGGACTCGAGCAACGCGACCCGGAGCATGATCTTCTCCGAGGTCGAGAACCAGTTCCCCACGGTCAACCAGCAGCAGACCTACTCTTGGGGAACGGGAGGAACCTGGAACGCCCCGCGCCCGGTCCGCATCACGCAGGCGAATTTCCTGATGCCGACGTCGCCCACCATTCGCCGCCCGATGAAAGTCTGGAGCCGCAAGCAGTGGGCCGATATCGCCCTGCAGGCGATCTATACCTACCCGGAGGGAATGTACTGCGACTACGCCAACAAGGCCCTGGATGGGACTGTGGGCGCGGCCAACGTGTACCTGGAACCCATCCCGGACGGGGCGTACATGATCGAGACGTTCTCCTGGGCCTCCAACGTGGCGCCGTCTGCACTCACCACGCCGATCGCGTTCCCACCCGGCTACGCGGAGTACTGGCTGAACGGCCTGGCCATCCGGCTTTCATCCATGCACGGGCTGCCGGTTCCCGACGCGGTGCAGAGAGTCTTCGACAAGGCGCAGCGCGCGCTGGGTATCGTAAATACCGCGCTGAATTGTCCGCGGTTGCAAGCGGACGAGGTGCGGTCTGGCGCGGGCATGTACAACTACCTGAGCGGCCTGAGGAACACGGATTAGGCTATGCGTTTCGATGCGTTCACCTCCGGACGCAGCAGCACTCTTGCCAGCATCGCGGCATCGAGCGAGAGGTGTGTGAATTGGTACGGCGAAGCGATTGAAGGCCAGGAGAAAGGGCCGATGGCCTTGACTCGCACGCCAGGGCTGACGCTATACGGCACCCTGCCTACCGGCCCGCTGCGCGGTCTCTGGCCCGGCGAGCAGAGACTCTTCGCGGTCGGCGGCGCGATCCTCTACGAAGTCATTCCAGGATCGCCTCCCACCTACACCCCGCATGGAAATGTGGGCAACGACGGCAACCCGGTCCAGTTTTTCGCCAATGGTGGCCAACTTTTTGTGGTCTCCGCCGGCAACGCCTACATCGACACCGGCTCGGGCGTGGAGCAGTGCCAGTTCTCAATCTCGCTCACCGACCTGGTGATCGACCCGGCAGACGCCACGGGATTTACACTGACGGCCGGCACGGGCGGACCCTTCGAACTCTCGGACGTGGGCAAGACGGTCGTTATCCAGAGCGGCATGGGCTTCATCGCCGGATCGAACGTCATCGCGGGGGTGAATACCACCCCCGGCCCAGGCCTTGGCGAAGCCACCGGCACGACAAGCTGGGGCACGCCTGGATCTTCCGGAGGCATGGGGATCGAGTGGCTGGACACCTTTGTGACGGCCTCCATGGGCGCGTTCCTCGATACGTATTTCTTCGCGGCCGTCCCCAACGGCAAGACCATCTACTTCTCGGCCCCCGGCGACGGCACGCAATGGAATCCGCTGGACTACTTCGACAAGGAAACCTACCCGGATAACGTGGCGGCCATGCAGGCGGACCATGAGCAGCTCTACGTCTTCGGCGACCTGGAGGCCTCCGAAGTCTTCCAGGATCAAGGCGCAACGAATCCCATGGTGCCGTGGGCCCCCAATCCCGGCGCCATCATGCACTACGGCTGCGTGGCTCCCTGGAGCCTGTGCCGATTGGGCGAAGGCCTCGCCTGGATCGGCGGCGACGTGCGCCGCGGCGATCGCGTGGCGTTCCTCGAGGTCGGATTCCGGCCGCAGAAGATTTCGACGGCCGCGGTGGAAACGGCATGGGCCGCTTATTCGACGGTGGAAGATGCCATCGGTTACACCTACATCGACCGGGGCCACCAATTCTGGGTCTTGAATTTCCCCTCAGGCAATGCCACCTGGGTCTACGATCTGACCACCGGTCTATGGCACGAGCGCGGGTACTGGGCAGGGACCTTTGACGCGAATGGCTTCCCGGTCTGGGGCATGTGCCTCCAGCAGTTCCACGCGGTAGTGGCGTTCACCGAGACCGAACAGCATTACGTGGGCGGCTCGCAGTCGGGCAAGATCTACATCCAGAGCGAAGCGTTTTTGGATGACGCCGGCGTCGCGATTTACCGTATGCGCCGCGCCCCGCACCTTACGACCGAGAACCTGTGGCGCTTCTATTCGCGCTTTGAACTCGACTGCGACGTAACGGCCAAGCAGCGGGTGTATTGGAACCGCTGCGGCAAGGGGCGGGACAGAATCTGGCAACTGGTGAGTCATCAGACGGCATCGACGGGCGTCTCTCTCTCGTTCTCCTGGAGCGACACGCGCGCCCAGACCTGGCTGACCAGGTCCACGCAAACGCTGGCGGTGGGCGTCGATGTCTGCGTCGCGAACGCATATATCGAAGCCATTCAAGGGACGGCCTGATTTGGGCAAGGCGGCCACGAACTACACGCCCAGCTCCGCGTCGGATGTCACCGCCGTGCCAGTCCAGACGGATTTCTTCTCGTCCTGGCCCAGCGGCTGGAGCGGGCAGATCACAGCCACCTGGTTATTGTTCTTCCAGCAGCTCGCCCAGGCCGCCAATCCCGATCTGCTGTGGGCGCGCCTCGTGCTGTTCAACCTAGCGGCGGGCGCCGATATCGCCCCGCATGTGACCGCGCAGGCCTCCGGCACCGCGCAGCAAGTCACCGCCGTTTTGCGCAAGGCGATCTCGGCCGACCTGGTCGTGACGGTGAACCAGAACGGCGCGCCGCTGATCACCTGCACAGTGAACCAGACCACCAAGCCGGATACGGTGCTCACTTACAGTACGTTCCTGACCGCCGGCGCCATCGCGGCCAATGACGTTTTCTCGTTCGCCGTCGTATCTTCGGACGGGTCGACGGACACCAACGGCGTGGCCTCATTCTGTCTGACCTGGCAATGAGCGTTTACATTCCCAAGTTCGTTCTGACCGGCGACAATACCATCCCCGGAGACCTGGCGTTCTCGAATGCCGTCCCGGTCTGGTATTCTCTCGACGGATCGAGCGGCGCGGTGCTCGGCGCGGCCATCGTGGGCGCGCTGGAGTCAGTCGGATGGGTCGAGACAGCCACACTGACAAGCGGAGTGACTCTGAAGGCCACCAGCCCGCAGACGGCGCTCGATCTCACCGTGTCACTCGATATCGTGTGGGCCTCCACCTATGTGACCTTGCAGCTTCATGGCACGGCCACCGGCTACCTCCATACCCTCACATGCGCGGCCGCGCGCATGTTCCAGATCGTCTGTGGGGCGTGCCAGTTTTTCATTTCGCAGCCGGATGTGGCGGGACTCGAGGGTTACGGCTCGACGGTCGCCGGCGGCATTCCGTACATCGCGCCGGTGGATCCAAGCTATTCCGACGGAGCGCTGCCGGATGAAGTGTGGTGGTCTATGGGCGATGCGGTCGAATATGGCTCGGCGACCTGGCGCAACGTGTTGGGCCTCCCTTCCTGGCCCACGGCCTGGTCCGCCTACTTCCATCGGCCGGGTGAGCCGACGACTCACGCGCTGGTCCAGAACAACAGCGGCGTGCCCCTGCATTGCGTGGATCTCTGGTTGAGCGGCGCCGACACGATCATGGCGTACGGCAACACGGAGCCGTTCCTCTACGAGCCGCTGATCGCGTGGGGCGACTACTGCGCGGCAGGCTACCCGTTCACCGGCTACCCGCCGAAGGTGAGAGGGCAGTTGTGGGACGCATTCCTCATGAGCGGGCCTCCCAACAGCGCGAGAGAGGGACCCGTGGGAACCGATCAGGAGATCCTGCTGATGGGCCAAGGCACCTACTGGGTGAATTTCACCCTCGAAGCGGGCCTGGCTGCGTTGTACCTGCTGGTGGCGAGTCAGTCGCTTCCGGGGAATCTGGCGTACTGACATGAGCAGCGTCGCCTACTACGCCCCCCACGTCAAGATGTCGCCGGCGGCGTTCGCCATGGACTACGGCGGCTCGACGGCCGCGGCGGTGACTCAGATTACAGCCTGGCTGGCGGATGCCGGCTGGACGGCCTCGGGCGGCGTGCCGGCGACGGCCACCATTCAGTTTCCGAGCGGTGTGAGCGCGGAGCCGTATCTCTCCATCGACGGCATCTCGTATACCGCGGTGAGCGGCGGCACTCCGGGCAGCCCGACCATTCTGGGCAGCGCGGTAACCATCCCCCTTGGCGGCGACCTGGCCGACACGGTAACGGCGAATCTCTTTGCGGCAGCCGTAACGCTGTTCTCGCAGTGGAACGCGGCCGTCGTGATGACGGGCGCATCGTCGTTCACTCTCAACCTGACGGCCAAGACACCCGGCACGGGCCCGAATGGCTCAGTGATCGTCTGCAACGAGGCGTATTGCGTGCTGAGCACCGTCCCCTGGGGCGGCGCGGTGAATTGGCTCAGTGCCCTGTCGATCAACAGCGAGCGGATCGGCGTGAGCCTCGCGGCCTACACACCGGGCTACGAGGGCGGCGTCTATCTGGTGGTCACCACCACTTACCCAGGCGCGATCCCGCAGCCAACGACCGTGTGCTGGTGCAACTGTTCCGGCGGCTGGAATTTCTGGGCCGACGATTATTCGATGTGCCTGTGGATGACGGGCACGGTGGACGTGGGCGTGCCCAACGGGCGCGACTTCATCTACTCGGGCGTCTCGCGCGATTGCAGGGTGGAGTATCTGGTGCCTCCCGCCTACTGGCCGGCCTTCACCACCTGGGATCCACTCCGCACGCTGCTTTCGCAGTCGGGCAACGGGGCGGCAGAGTGGAATGGCGTTATCTATTCGACGCCCAACCCCTTCGCGGTGGCTTGCCCCAACGAGAGTGCCTACGAGCTGGACGGCAAGGCGGCGGTGGATCCGATTGTCGCCGGCGTGGGAAGCGTGCCGCTAGTCATGGCTGCGCGGCTGGGTCTGCCGTATGGCGGCGGCATGTGGATGGTGGGGTGGCTTTGGGACGCCATCGTAGTGACCGCGCAGTACACGCTGGGCACGCTGATCGGCTACGACTCCCAGCAATGGATCTGCATGCTCACTCAGCCGGGCGCGTCGCTGTTCCTGCGCACGGGCGTCGTTCTCGGGGATAGCGCGTTAGTGCCGTGGCCGGATGAGTGCGACCAGGGCTCAAGTCCTCCGACCATTCCGGGCGGGGCGGCGGGGATCGGCAATTTTGCGATTTGAGCGGACCTTCGACTTCGAGCTGGTGCGGCGCATCCTGACCCACCCGCAACTTTATCCGAGGATGGGCGACGACTATATTCCCCCGGTCGAACAGTACCAAGTCCCCACCGATCCGCGCTTCTGGTATCTGCTGGCCTTCGACGGGGACGAGCTGCTCGGCCTGGTCCCGTTGTATCTGGAGAACGTCGTGTGCTGGCAGTTGCATTTCGCGCTGCTGCCGCACACCTGGGGAGGCAAGTCTCACGACGTCGGGCGCGAACTGCCGGGGTGGCTCTGGGCGAACACGCCTTGCCGGCGCTTGGTGGCGCACGTCCCGGCCTGGAACGAGCGCGTCTTGCGCTTCCTGCCGAAGTACATGGGTATGACTCAGTACGGGCGCAACACCAAGGCTTTCATGACCGGCGGCATCTTGCACGACTTGATCGATATGGGCGTGAGCAAGCCCGCATAGGAAAACTAAAATGTCAGCAATCTTTGGAATGATCGGCGCGGGCCAGGCCGCCTCCGCGGCTCACAACGCAGCCAACGCCCTGTCCGCAGGCTACAACACGGCTGGCCAGACGGTTACTAACGCGGCCAACCAGGTCAACCCCGGCATCACCGCTGCCGGAGCTGCTGCCGGCGCTGGAGTCACAAGCGCGGCGGGCACAGCGGCTACCAATGCCAATACAGCCGCGGGCGCTGCCGGCGCGGGCGCGGTCACCGCCGGGCAAGCTGCCGGCGCGGGAGTCAGTCCCTATTCCGGGGTGGGCGCGCAAGCAGCCAATCAGCTCGCGACCGGCCTGGCTCCCGGTGGATCGTTGAACACGCCGTTCAACGCCACGATGATGGAGCAGAACGATCCCGGCTACCAGTTCCAAATGCAGCAAGGCCAGCAGGCCATGCAGCGCGCCGCGGCCGCGGGGGGATCGCTCAACGCCGGCGGCACGGCGAAAGCCCTCGATCAGTACAGCCAGAACACGGCAGCCAGCGATTACAACAACGCTTTCAACCAGTACCAGACCCAACAGCAGAACACCTTCAACCGTCTGGCTACGACAGCAGGCATGGGCCAACAGGCTTCGGAATACGCCGGTACCGCGGGGACCCAGGCGGCGCAATACGCAGGCTCGCAAGGGACCCAAGCCAGCGAGTACGGCGGATCGTTGAACACGGGCGCGGAGCAATACGCCGGCACGGCGGGGATGCAGTCCGAAGATCTGACGGCGCAGAACACCATGGGCGCTGCAAACTACCTCGGTAACACCCAGATCGGCGCGGGACAAGCGCAGGCGCAAGGTGACATCGGAGCGGCGAATGCCTGGAATGCGGGGCTGGGGCAAGTGGGATCTGGCGTCAACGCACTCGCCATGGGAGGCTTCTGATGGGCGGCTGGAATATGGTCGGCCCGCCGATGCAGGGCCAGGGCCAGGGGCAGCAGGGCGGCGGCTGGTTCGCGCCCCAGCAGCAGCAGCAGCGGCAGCAGCCCAACGCGCTGGCGATGGGGCCGCAAGGCATGCAGCAGCAGCCCCAACAGCAGCAGCAGCCGATGACGCTCGCACAGATGGGCCAGAACATCGGCGGCAACGTAATGTCGATGGCGCAGAACATCGGCAATTTCTTCACCGGAGGGGCGAACGTCAACTGGAATTCCGCGCCAGGCGCAACCAGCTACGACACGCAAAGCAAGCAGTTCGGATATCCCACGCAGCCGGGCGCGGCAGGTCCTTCGGCATCGGATACCGGCGCAATGGAGGCAGAGTAACATGCCCTGGTCACCCATGGCCCCGCCAACGAGTTTCAGCAATCTCCCGCAGATCATCCCGCCCCAACAGCAGGCGCCGGATACCGGCACGCAACTGAACTCACTCGCCACAGGTGCGGCCCAACGCCAGTTGATGGGCCAGCAGACACAACTCGCGCAGCAACAGGTGCAGGACCTGGCCACCGACAACCAGTCCAAGCAGTTGATGCTCCAGAGCCAGCGCAACTCCATGGCTTTCCTTGCGGACCCTGCCAACAATGCGGGCCAGGTTCTCTCCCAGGCCGCGGCGAATGGCACGCTGCCGTCTATCCCCGGCGTGCTTCCGGCTCACACCGCGGAACTGGTGAAACTCTACCAGGGTTTGAAAACGACCTCGCTGGCGCAGACCGCGGAGCAGAACAAAAACGAGGAGACGTACACCAATCTTTACCAGAACTCGGTGAAAGGCGTTACCGATCAGCCGAGCCTGGACGCTGCGAATCAGCAGTTCTATGCGCAGGGCGGCCCGAAGAATTACCCGGTCATCGCCGCCTGGCCAGCCGATCCGGTCGCATTCAAAGCGCACGTCGGTTCGCTGGGCCTGATCTCCGTGGCAAACGACCAAAACGCCAAAGAAGCCGAAACAGCCAAGACGCAGGCACAAACGTCGGACCTCGACCGCAAGAGCGCCATCGAGGAATTCCAGACGGCGCTGAACCCCGCCACCGGCGTAGTGGACGATCCCGCCGCCGTGGCCAAGCTCAAACAAGACCATCCCAATATCGCGTTCCCCACCACGGCGGTCGGGTCCAAGCAGTTCATCGGCTCGCAGGTCCCCGTCGCGGAGCAGCCCAAATATGGCATGGCGAATCTGGAATTCCAGAACGCCAGCAGCATCACCCCGCAAACCATCCACGCGCGGGCGGTGGCGATGTTCAACCCGGACAACTACTCCGATCCGGCCATGAAGGCCATGGTGACCCAGGAAGGCCAGACCGCGGAGCAACAGGCTAACGCGGCCATCCCGCTGGGCACAGCGGCGGTGAACAAGGCCTTCACCGATTCGTCGGACCGAGTCGGCAGAACGACGGCTTCAGTGGCGCAAGCCAAGGCCACCGTGCCGGTCAAAATCTCGGTAGCCTCGGGCGTCGAAGCGGCCAAGAACGCGCAGTCCGGACTCACTCCGGACGCCATTGACATGCTCTCGGATTCCTACCGCAAGACCGGGCAAATGCCGGCCATGGGGATGCGCAACGCCTACGCGATGCGCCAGGTGATCGACGCCGCGGCGGCCAAGGGTCCGCTGGATATCGCGAGCGAGGGGGCGGCATTCAAAGCCAACACGGCATCTCTCACGGGCCTGGTCAAGCAGCGCGACTCGGTGACCGCATTTGAAAACACGGCGGGCAAGAACCTCGACCTGTTGCTCTCGCAAGCGCGCGGCGTTATGGACACGGGATCCCCGCTGCTCAATCAGCCGTTGCGCAGTCTGGCATCGAACGCATTCGGCGATGCCAACGTAGCGGCTTACAACGCGGCTCGCCAGGTGGCGGTGAACGAGGTAGCCAAGGTGACCAGCAATCCTGGGCTGTCTGGCTCGCTCTCCGACTCGGCGCGGCACGAGGTGGAGGCCTTCAACCCGGCGAATGCCACAATGGCGCAGACGATCCATGTGGCGCAGGTTCTGCGGCAGGACATGGCGAATCGGCACCAAGCCTACAACGAGCAGATTGGGGATATCCAGCGGCGCATCGGGCAGGGTGGAACAGTGCAGGATCGGCAGGCGCCTGGTGGCCAGAGTCCGACATTGCCTAACGGCGGCGGTAAAACCATCGACCCAGCCACGGCGCAGCAGTTTTACCAAGCCGCCGGCAACGATCCAGTGAAAGCTCGCGCCCTCGCTCAACGGAGCGGCTGGAAGTTTTGAAAATGGCAGATATCTTCGACCAGATTCACGCGCAGCAGAGCCAGCCAAGCCCCGCGGACACCGGACTCTCTAGCACTGGCCCGACCAGGATCGGCATCAGCGGCAGCGGCGCGGGAGACGGCAGCGGGTATGGGGGCAGCGTCACCGGAGATCCTGAAACAGATTCGTTAGCCTCCAAAGCGCAGACTGCCGTACAGCAGCCTGTGGATGTGTCGAAGCTGCCAGGACCCCGCATCGACGCCTCGGGTGGAGATATCTTCGACCAGATCCACGCGCAGAACCAATCCCCGAAAACACCCGGCTTCCTGTCGAATCTTTGGCATGAAGCCGTGGTTAATCCCGCCCGCCAGGTGGCAGCGGGCTTTGAAGGCGCATCGGCTGCAACCGATCATCTGACAGCCAACGTTTTCGATCTCCTCGACAAAGCGGCCGACGGCATCGCTTCCGTCACGGGAACAAATAAGGTCGCCGCGTTGAAGCAAATCGCGGACTGGGCGCGCGGGGCGTCGGCACAGCAGGAACAGCAGGCGCAGCGACTCTCCGGAGGGCGCACCGATCTGCCGAGTCAGTTATACCGGGGAGTGACTCAGGGCGTGGCGTCCCTTCCAACGGCTGCAATCGCCGCGGACGTGGGCGGCCCTGTAGCTGGTTTCGCAGCGCTGGGAGCCGTCCAGGAATCCGACAAGGGATGGCCAGATGCATTGAAGGCCGCGGCGGAAGGCGCGTTAACCGGCGGCGCACTAACTGTGATGGGTCCGGCTTCGCGTCCCGTGCGTCTGGCGGGCGCGGCGGCCATGACCTATGCGCAGGCACGCCTGAATGGCGCAGACAACGCCACGGCGATAGCGCATGCCACCACCATGGGTGTTTTCGCGGGAGGCCCAGGGAGTCCTGAGGGCGGCGCTACGCTGCGCGATATGGCGGGGAACATCCCGCGGCCGACGATCAAGAGCACACTAAATCCAACGCAACAGGTGGCCGTCGATTACCTGCAAGATCAAGGCGCAAATCTCCCGCTCGGCACGCTCACCGGCAACAAGTTTGTGCAGGGCGTGCAAAAGCTGGCGGCTACATCGCCCATGGGCGCCGGCGTGGCGGCAGACGCGGCACGCACTACGGAAGGGGCGCTGCAGCGCACTGCAGGCAGTCTGGCGGCGCAGGCCAGCCCCACTCCCGCGACTCCCGAGTCCGCAGGAGCGGCTGCGGGCGCGAAGCTCGACAGCAACATCGCGGGCCTCAAGCTCCAGGAAGACGCGGCCTATTCCGGCGCGTGGCAAGGCGCCGACGATCCGGCCAACACGGTTAGCGTGCCGGTGAAAACGATGCAGCGGCCGATCACCGACAACGTCGGCAGGGCGACCGGAAAGACCGAGAGCGTCCCGGTGATGGCAAACGTCCAGGCCCCGGTGGATGTCCGCGGCATCAAGCAGCAATTGCAGCCGGTCTACGACAGTTTGCAGTGGATGCCGGCCAGCGATCGCGCATCGAGCGCGGGCTATCAGGCGGTCAGCAACATTCTGAAGGGGCCGGATTTCATCCCGGCGCAAGCCGCGGAGCAGGGGCGCAGCGGCCTTCTAACCATGGGGCGGGTCGACAACCCGAACTTACGGAACACCTCGCAGGGTATGGCGGCCGGCATCATCCCGGATTTAACGGAGGGGATCAACGCGGCTGTGGCGAAGCTGGGACCCGATAACCTTGCGAGCCTGCAAAAGGGCCGCGCCACGCATGCAACCAAAATGGATGTGGCCGACTTGGCGGACAAACTGCGCGACGAGCCGGTCCAGGCATTCAATCAACTGACTTGGAAGAACGACACTGGCATCGACTTCCTGCGTAAAATCCAGGGGCAGGCGCCCGATGTGCTGCCGCAGGTTGGTCGGGCTTACATCCAGAAATTATTCGACACCGCGACCCAGGAGGGTGGCTTCTCGCATTCGCAAAGCATTTCCAACCAGTGGGACAATCTGGGCCGCGAGACGAAAAAACTGCTGTATCCCAACCCCGCGCTGCGCGCCTCACTGGACAAATTCTTCTTGGGCGCCAAGATGGTGGCCGATAACCCAAACCCCAGCGGCACGGCTCTGGTGGCGCAGACGAGCTCGCTAGCGACCGGCATAGCCGGTTCCATCGGTCTGTCTTTATACGCGCCTCACCTCGGGCTGCCAGCCCTGGCAGGGGAGGGCTTGTACGTTCTTGGGGGCCGAGCGGTGGCTAAACTGCTTTACTCCCCCGCAGGCGTGCGCCTGCTTACAGGCGGATTGAAACCAGAGAACCCCGGCGCCGCGGCGCTGCGCGCGTCCCAAATTCTGCGCATCGCAGGCGACGACGACGTTACTCCGATCCCACCTGGTGGCTCGCCTCCATCCACGCCCCCATCCGGAGGCGCACGCATGGGGCAGTCAGCGGACGATTACCGGGGATCGGGCGCACCGATGCCTCCAGGCGACCAGCCACCCCTGCAAGGACCACCCAATCCAAACATTCCTCCAGGCCTGGACAAAGCGGCTAACCCACGGGCGTGGATGCGGCCCAATGCTGCATGGCAATCGCCCGCGTCTAACGACGCGATCGGGATTGAAGGGCCAGCGGCTCCTGCGCCGTCGGCGGCGACCTCCCCCACGACGGGCACTCAGACCAGCATCCCGGTATCAAACGATTCCGGCCGCACATACCAGGCCAACTACAAACTCCGGGAGCTGGCCGACCTCCAGACTTCCCACAACGGTCTGACATTCGGTCCCAACGAGAACTATGGCCTGGTGAATGATCGGGATTACACCAAGCCCGAGAACCAGGCCAAGGTCTTCAACGGCGCCACGCCGGCCAAGTTCGACCCGCGGCGCCTGATCAATACGAACCCCGACGCCACCGAGGGACCGCCTCCGGTTGACGAGCAGGGTAATACAATCGGCGGCAATGGCCGCGGCATGATCCTGCAACGGGTGGCTGCGCTCAATCCCGCGGGGATGCAGGCTTATCGCGATCTACTGACTCAGAACGCCTCGCACTTTGGCATCGATCCGGCAGACGTCGGCCGCATGAAGCAGCCGGTCCTAACGCGCGAGATTGCAGACTCCGAATTCACCGGCGGCAAAACGAAACAGACCGCGGTGACCGATTTCAACGACGACGCCACCGCCGAGCTGCGGCCATCCGAGAGAGCGGTGGCGGATTCGCGTCGGGTGTCTCAGTCCACGCTGGACTATATCGGCGGGAGTCTGGACGCCAGGGGCCCGCAGGCCACGCTGGCGGATGTGATGGCCAGCAAGGACGGCGTCGAGGTGCTGCAGCGCATGATCCAGGATGGCGCCATCAACTCGCAGGAAGTGGCCGCCTATGCGGCGAAGGGCGATCTCACGCCGGCGGGCAAGGCGCGCATTAACCAGGCTCTGCTCGGGCGCTTCTTCCGCGATCCCATGCAGGTGGACACCACGCCCCCGGAGATCCGGAACCGCCTGGCGCGCATCGCTCCCTCGCTGACTAAAGTGGAGAACGATCCGGCCTGGACTCTGACTCCCACGGTGCAGGGAGCGCTCGATCTCCTGGAGGCCTCCAGGGCGCATGGGTTGCCGAATCTCGACGACGCGGTTAACCAGGTGGGCCTGCTGGGCGCGCAGGAGTACACGCCGCGCGTGGTGGCGCTCGCCAAGCAGTTGCAATCGGCCAAGCCCACGGAGCTGGCCCAGGCCATGCGCACCTATGCGCAAGACGCCCGTTTCGCATCGGAAGGCAAGAACGGGATATTCGGCGCCGCTCCCACTCCGGACGAGGCCTTCGATGCGGCTTTCCCGCAAAAGTAAGCAGTGAAAGGACCCACCCATGAAAAACATTTGCATTCTTCTGGCATTGTTATGCCTGCCTCTCTTCGGTCAACTTCCGACTCCTTACTACCCGGATGGACCTTCTGAAATATCGAACGCCACCCAACTGCAAGGCATCAAGATCTGCACGGGCACACCCACCAACACACAGCTATTGACCTACTCGACTGCGAACGGATGCTGGCAGGCGGCTAGCGGGATCACCGGCAACGTCATCGGCAACGTCACCGGCACGGCCTCGTCGACGATGCTCTATTCCGACGTCGGATCGAGCGCCATCGCCACCTACACCATAACCGGAGGAGGGAGCTACTCGGCCAACGACGTGCTCTCTGTGGTGCAAACCCGAAGCGACGGCGGAACCGTCGTGGGTGCGAGGATCAAAGTGCTCACCGTGTCCGGGGGAGTGATTCAAACTTCGGCCCTGCAATACGGCGGGTTCGGGCATTCTGTCGCGAGCGGACTGGCCACCACGGGCGGAACGGGAACCGGCGCGACGGTTTCCATAGCCACCCTCACGGCTCCGGGGAACAGCAACGTGCAGGGTTCGCAGGACACGCTGTTCGCTTACTCGATTCCGGCCAACACTTTAAACGCCAACGGCAAAGCCGTACGGGTCACGATCTACTATCAAGCGAACGCCGGCGCGGACCTAAAATACCGCTATCTGGCGATTGGCGGGAAGCAAGTCAGCTTCGGGGGCAACACACAGGCGAACGTGCCGGCGCGTGCGGTTCTGGATGTCGTGCGGCTCACGCCCACCACGTTTCTGGTTTATTGGAACGATCAAATGGCGACAATATACAATTACATCAACCAAGCCGCCACAGACAACCCCGTGACGCTCGATCCGACGACCCCCATTGCTGTCGTGTTTTCAGGGCTCGACAACTCGAGCGGCACCGCGAATGAAGTGACTTTCCTGGGCGCGACGGTACAGCAGTTGTAAAAAAGAAACATGCGCCTGTTCCTGGCTCTCCTGATGGCCCTGAGCCTCTCCGCGGAGTCCCGCTGGACAACGAAGGCCTACCGCGCCTCCGTCGCAGCCGTGGCGGCCGCCTCCATAGCAGATGCAGCCACGTCGCTGGGCAAGGGCGAATCGAATCCGGCGCTGCGCTCTCCAGGCGGAACGTTCGGCGCGCGCGGCATCGCCATCAAATCCGCCATTGTGGGCGCATCGGCAGGGATCGGCTGGCTGGCAACCCGCCATCGTTCACGCGCCATCCCGGCGATTGCCAACTGCGGCATGGCGGGAGTGTACGGCGCGATCGCGCTGCGTAATTCCAAACTGAGATAACCATGCTGCACTTCTTGTCCGACCATGGGGCGGTACTGGGTCTGCTGGCCTTGGCCTTCATCGTCACCATGCCCGACGAGCCGCCGGCGAATCTGCGCGCTGTGCCTGGCTGGCTTTACAGGTGGATGGCGCTGGCTGGAAAGACCTTCGTGTCGTTCCGCTCGCCGAAGCCGAAAGTCGAGGCGTGAAATGCTGGAATTCTGGGACGACGAGGACCTGGTGGGGATAGACGGGATCTGTGGCAGGAAGGCGCGGCGCGCGGATCTACGCCGCGCCCGGTTTATTTCTTTGCGGCCGGTTTTGCCTTCGTCTTCGTCTTCCGCTTCGTCTCGGTGGCCGGTTTCGTTTTCGGTTTCATGCTGATTCTCCCTTTCGTTTTCAATCCTACCAGATCAATTGCGGGATCACTGCACGATTCTCCGCTCGCCTTCGAGGCGCGATAGCCGCGTGTCCAATTCCACAAATTTAGCCAGCGTCTCGGAATGGTTCCTTTCGATCAGTGCCCGCAACTCGGCAAAATCCGCCCGCATCTCTGCCCGTAGCAGGTCCTTGGTGTCCGCGAATCTTTGATCCATCGCGCGCGTCAGATCGCTGATCCGCGTATCCACGTGTCTGTTTTGAAACAGCACGCCCAGGAAGACCACAACTAAAGTGGCCACCGGACCGATGGCCATGGCGATCAGTTGAAATTGTTCGGGCTTCATTTCTGCCCCATCATTTCGTAAACCTTGCCAGTCAGCAACTTCACATCGGAGCGGATCTCGCGGATGTCTTCGCGGGTTTCGCGGAAGCCTGAAGTCATGGCGTCGAGCCGGATATTCACGGCATCCAGCCTGGAGTTCAAATACAGAATCAAGATCCCCACGAGCCCGGCGTTTAGGAGAACCGGGAGCCCAACGGAAAAGTATAGCTGCGTGTTGTTCATGATTCGATTATAGCATTCCTAGCGCTAGGATTCAACGCTTTTCTTCCTCTTCGTTCTTGCCTTCCCACCCCACCTCGCGCGGTTCATCGCTTCCGCATGCGCGCGCTTTTCTTCATCGGATTTGTCGGCCCACCGTTTTTTTCCCATCGCCACCGCTGCTCGATCTTTCGGCATGCGACAATCATACTCCTTGCGCTAGGAAATTGCAAACTAGGTATCTTTTTTCCTTGCTATCCTAGCGGTAGGATGGGACAATAAATCATGAGCACACACTGCCTGGAACCCATGACCGAAGAGGAGATGTACGCCCTCGAATTCAGCCCCGAGGAACTCTGCGAAGAGCCTTCGGCCGAAGAGCCGGAAGTCTCGACGACCTGCCCGGTCTGCATGAGCGAGGACCTGGACTTCGCATACAACTACGCGCAGACCGACCCCGAGACGGGCTATAACGACTCCGGCGAAATGTACCACTGCCGGGCCTGTGGCAAGGTGGGCGATGCCGAAGACTGCGCCAGCATCGGCCCCTTCCCAGCGGCCATCGGGATCCGCCCGCACAGCGAGACGGCGCCGGCGGTCCGGGAGGTTGCGGCATGAGGATACGCAAGGTGGATGCAGACCGCCCCAAGTCGATGTCCGAACGCCTGCGCGAGCTGCGCGCGGTGGCTTACGAGATCGGCGATATCGAGCCGCGGAAGTGCGAATTGTGCGGTCGGAAGAGCGAAGGCGCGAATCTGTGCGCGGAGTGCGAGGCGTACGTGAAGGCCCAGGACGGGCAGGAACTTCTGCCCCTGGAGGCCTCCCATTGACCACCATCCGTTTTTCCCGCAATGTGCCCATCGACCTGATTCTGGAGACCACCACGGGCGCGCGCTTCACCCGCCCAGGCAAACAGGCGCAACGGATTTTCCTGGCGGATGGCGGCCGGCGCTTCTACTTGCCGGAGCCTTCGGCCGACGAGCTGGTCCGCGAGCTGGCCAGGCTGGGCATCGACGCCGGGGAACCGATCCTGATCTGCCTGGAGACCTTCCAGGGGCATGGAGACCGCTATGCGGCTTCGGCGCGCTGGCGGGTTTACAGGGCGCCGCTACGGATGGGCCAGCAGAAGGATGGGACTTTCATCGTGCCGGCAATTCCGGGATCCATGGCCGATAAGACGAATGGGGGCAGACGGTGAATCTAATCAGGGTGGTGCCGGACGAAAAAGCCGAGGAACTGGCGTACGACGAGATGGTCGGGTGCCTTGTCCGCTTTCTGTTCTACGCGGGCGTGGCAGCCGGGAGCGTCATGCTGTGCCTCGGGGCCCCCAACCCTTGGGACAAGCCGCTGGCAGAGGTCAATCTGTACGAGGCGAGCAATTACGGCCTGAAAAACCTGGGGCTGGCGGCGATCATGCTCGGAGCGATGATACAGGCGTTTCGGCCTAAGAAACAATACTACCGGCGCTGGTTCAAGTTCGGACTCATCGGCCTCGCAACTTTCATCCTCTGGAAAGGGGCGGCCCAGCAATGACGCGCACCACGCACCAACTCACCCGCTGGCTCATGAAGGAAGTCCACGGCATAGAGATCCCCCGCAAACCAGCGCGGCGAGAACGTGCCGGACCGGCAAGAAATTGGCGCTACCGATTGTGGATCCGATCTCTCCCCTGCGCCGTCTGTGGACTCGAGCCATGCGGCGAAGCGGCGCACACGGGCGACGATGGAGGCCTCCGGCAGAAGTCCAGCGATTACTCGTGCATCCCGTTATGCCCTTCCTGCCACACGACGGGCCCAGCGGCTTACCACGTCCTCGGATACCTGGAATTCGAATGCCGGCATTCGATCGACATCGACGAGCTGGTCCGGCGGTTAAATGGTCTATGGTTTCGAGAGAAGGCCAGGAGGCAGGCATGAGGCCGTTGTACCGGGACGATTTGGTGGCAGGGCAGTGCGAGACGCCGGGCTGCGATCACGCGCACGATGACGAGTTGGTGATGATCGCGCGATGTCACCCGCGGGCTGGCGTGGAGGTCACATACCGCAAGGCAGCGGGCATTGCGGAGCTGCGTTGCGTGCGATGTGGCAAAGAAGTCGTCACGCTGCAGGTGGCCTGGAGGGCGGCGCCGAATTTGCGTCCGTAGGTCTTCCTCATCCCCAAACGCACCGGGGGAATTCGACGGAAGCAAGCGAAGCGTTTCATCCAAAGAATTTAAGGGGCGCAAACGAGCGCATGACGGCCCGTTAGTTCGACAGCTTCCGGCTTGGATTCAGCCGCATGGTGGCCTTCGCGCCCCTCTTCGATGGACACTGAGATTCTACCAGGAACGGCTACACTGACTCTGTATGAAAGCGGCGATTTATGCCAGGGTGAGCACGAAAGACAAGGGGCAGGACGTGGAGAACCAGCTCGCCCAGCTCCGTCGTTACGCCTCGGAGCGCGCTTGGGAGTGCGTGGAGTACGTGGACCACGAGACCGGGAAGACCTCGGCCGGCCGGGCGCAGCTCCAGGCGATGTTCGCGGCCGCCAGCCGGCGCGAGTTTAACGTCGTGCTGATCTGGGCCCTGGACCGGCTGTCGCGCGAGGGTGTCTCGAAGACCTTCGAGCACATCAAAATGCTCCGTGGGTATGGCGTGGAGATCGAGTCGTACACCGAGCCCTACTTCCGCACCACGGGCCCGGTCGGTGAGCTGGTGATCGCGATCTTCGCCTGGATCGCGGAGCAGGAGCGCATTCGGATCTCGGAGCGCACCAAGGCAGGCCTGGCCACGGCCCGCGCCAAGGGTAAAACGCTCGGGCGCCCGTGGAGTGTCATCCCGCGCGGCCGCATATACGAGGATCGCAAGCGCGGCCTGAGCTGGTCGGCGCTCGAGAAGAAATACGGAATCTGCCAGTCGTCGATCCGGAACGCGGTCAAACGCGTGGAGACATTCGAACGCGCGCGAAAGCCAATAAAACGGCCCCTGCAACAATCCCCTTCCAAGCCTGGCCGCAAGTTCATCAAAACGAAAACGCGCTAGAGGCCTATTTGCGCCTGCGGTATGCGGTCGATTGTTGCAGGAAGCTGGCGTAGCTCGGCCTGTTTTTGCAGCTTTCGCGGTCGGGAACGCGCGCGCGGTGGCCAGCGCCACGCACGATAAGACACACCTCTACGCGTGCGCGCGCGAAGAGATCAGCGCGCGGAGTCGATCTTGGGTATACGTGCCGAGTTCCGCCAGGGCGCGGTCGTTCGGACAAAGGGTGAAGGCCACTCTTCAGCCGGCATCTCCCGGAATTCCGCTATGGCTTCTTCACTGGGGCGGACCGCCTCGATTACGGAGCTGCGGATCTGCTCGAGCCGCTGGGGCGCGGCATCGGTCATGCGGCGCCGTACGCGCATGTACTGCTCGACGGATCGAGCTTCTATCGCCAGACCGTTGGCCTTGAGGGTGCCTTCCAGGATCAGGCCGCGAACGGCCTTCGCGCGCACGCGCAGGAATCGCGCCGCCTCGGGTACGCTGAGCCATTCAGTGGTATATTCGGATTGCATCTGCAGGCCCTCGCCGGCCTTCAGGTGCAGGGGGCTGCGCTGGGCGCATGGAGCGCGGCCCCCCGGAAACTTCAGCGAGGCGGCACTACGCGCTCCCCGCAGGGGACGGTCTTTCGGGAATCGGCCCACCACGGCAGCGGGCCGTGCCAGTTCCACACGCAGCCAGGCTTGCGCCAGCGGTCCAGATAATGGCGCTTGGGGAATCGCACCACGTCGCGGTAATACCGCCGCCGTTGCTCGACGCTCAGCATTGCCTCTCACGCTCGCGCCGCCAGCGCTTAACGGCGCGCCAGCACACCACCCCCAGCACGGCGACCCACGGCAGCACCGCCAGCAGCACGGCCACGTCGGCGCGCACGTAGGTAACGAACTCTGGATTCATCGTGTGTACTTCATCGTAAACCGATCAATGCAGACTTTCACACGACGCGGCCCGGAGACGTGGGCGGGTCCCGGACCGCGCTGGCGTGCGCCGCCGGACGGTGAGCCGCGGCGGAACCCGGGTTAACTTCCGCTGCCCGCGCTCATGGCGCGCATGGCCGGCGCGCTCGCGATATTGCGCGCTTCGAGGGTGGCCAGCCACTTGTCGATCTCCGGCCGCTGCCGCAGGAAATCCTTTTGCCCGTCGCTGGTGATCACCTGGTGCGTGCCACCGTTCGCCAGGAGCAGTTCGATGTGCGCCGGCACGGCCGGCACTTCGCGATAGCCCACGATCTGGGTCGCGTTGTAGTTGCAGCTTTTGCCGAACCGGAAATTGAGCGGAGCTTTCGTCGTTACTGTCTTGCCTTCTGCCATATGGATACTGCCTCCTTGGGGATAGGTGGATTGAAGGGGCGGAAGCTCTCAGAATCGCATCGCCAGGCCCGCAGATTCGACGCCTACCAGGCGCGCGGCCGCTTGGGCGGGGCGGCGGTGCCCCGGCCCACCGACAGCCGCCAGGCCCGCCGCCGCATGCGCTCGATCAGCGGCCACGCCTCACTGGTCTGGTAGTCGAGCAATTCCTCCGGCGTCATAACGCGCGGCCGGAGATCCGCGCCGAAGACAAACAACTCGCCACACTCCACGCAGATTCTCGCCATGCCGGGAGTCGGGGCGCTGCCGCCCGGTTCGCTGGCGCCGGTGAGCAAGAACCCACAGAATGGGCACGGGCCTTTCGGAATGTGGTGATCGCGCCATGGCTCACTCATTGTGGATAGCGCCTCTCCCACTGTTCGCAGGATCTGCGAAACTGCCGGCGTTCCTCGCGTTCCCGGCGCCGCGGCCGGGTGAACCAGGCGATCAGACGGCGCCACCAGGTCACTGGGAAACCTGTGGCGGGCGCTGGATCAATTCCCGCAGCACGTTCGCCTGCAGCTCCGCCCCGAACGATGCGAGGATAGCGGCAGCCACCCGGAATTCCAGCAGCCTGCGCTCACCCTCCGATCCGCCGGTGTCGCCGGCCACGCACCGGACGAAACTGACCAGCTCGCGCTCCAGAATCTGAACGTGATAGTCGGAGGGCAGAGATTCCTCTTCGATCTCCGGCAGATCCACCGTCATAGTGTACGTCAAGTGTTTCACCATGCCATGTACTCCATCCAGGGCGGGGCGGGATCCAGTGGCTGGGGGTGCTCCACCCAGTAATCCAATGCGGCTTTGGCGGCTTCGCGCCTGGTCATTCCCTCGGGATCGCCTGCTGTGGATCCAGGCACGTAGCAACTGCAAAGGCGCTGCTGATGCGCCAGCGATCCACAGACGGAACGGAACAGGCACTCATGGTGCATCGACGACGGCGAACGCTCGCCGTCGAGGACCTCTTCGTCGCACCAGCCGCAGATATCGGTGTTGGTCATAGCGCGGCCTTCTTGGTGAGCACGGCAGTAATCGTGCGCTCGGTCGCGTGGGCGAAGTCGCCCGTGTAGCCGCGCGCCTTCAGCTCGTTCAATATCGCTTGAGGCGATAAGCCCCCGTAGTCGACAGCGCCAGCGGCCGCCAGCACCGCGTCTTTGAGATCGACGCCTTCCGGGTGGACCCCAGCTTTGATGCTGATCGTTAGCGATTTCTTGTTGCGGCGCACTTTCACGTTCATGTTTCAGTTCCTCCCCGCGCGAAGAAATCGCGCCGTCTCCTCTTGCTTCTTCGCCTGAGCCAGCAGCACGGGTCCGGCTTGCTCCATCGTTTTGAAGATAGTAGCGGCGTCCTCGGCGAACATAACCGCGAGAGGCGCGCGGCAGATCTCGCAAGGCGCAAAGGCTGGTCGCCAAAGTTTCAACCTCGCACCACATGAATCAGCGGCGCATCGGCGAGCGACTCCGCCCGCAGCCTCTTGGTAGCCTCGCGCAGCGCACCGTTGACGGCTTTAGTCCAGCGAACGGGGTCTTCCGTGGCGGCGGTCAACATCGTGAAGGCGGCCATCGACTCGATAAGGCCGTCGCAGATGGAGCACAGGTCGGACTCAACCCACGAGCATACGCCTGGGCAGCCTTGGATATCGGTACAACCGCAGATTCGGCATTGCATAGTCAGTTCCTCTCCGCCCGGGCCAGCATGTCCTTCAGGAGGCGGGAAATCTCCAGATCCCGCTGCATCCGGCACAAGGTGAGCCAGACCCTCGCGGCCAGGTGGGACATTGCCAGCAGCTCGTCGGCGGATGGCTGCCGAACCTGTTTGGTGGACAGGCATGCGCCGTCTTCCTTCCGCCATTCCAGGACGCCGGCGCCGGCCAACTCGTCGAGGGCGGCGAAGAGATCGGCGTCGCTCACATGGTTTGGCATCAGTCGCTCCTTGCTAGGCTTTCGAATCGCTCACCCCACGCCAAGGCAGCCTCCAGTAACGGCCGCTGCTCATCCTTGTGGGTCAGCCGCGTCTCTTTGGCTTTCCGTTGCGCTACCCGATTGGCCGCGTTCTTCTTCGCTCGCCTTTCGTCGCGGGCTGCCTGGCGCAAAGGCTGGTCGCGGAGCTGCTCCCGGACGTACGCCTTCTTTCCGATGGCCACCCGCTTGTTATAGAGCCGCATTTGACGATCGTCGAACATCACCACTCCACTCCTGTGAGATATTCCCTCAGTCTCTCGCGCCAGTAATAAGCCAGTTCCAGCCAATGCTCTGCGTCGGCTTCCAACCGCTCGATCTGCGCTCGCGTCCGGCCGTAATCCTCGATATACGAGAGGGACATGCCGGCGATCCACTGGCACCGGCGGGCATAGCGGGCGTAGACTCGGGCGCGCCAGCGTTTCATGAGGAAGCACCTCTGGCTTTGGCGCCCTCCTCCGCTTCCTTGCAGAATTCCTTGTAGACGCCTCCCCACGTCTTGAGACCTGGATTCTCCCGCAAGATCCGGACGATCAAGTGACCGATATCGGCCACCTGTGCGTTTGGAGCGTATCGCATCGCCACCTCCCAGAAGTTTTTGAGTGTGCGGCTATTCGGAACCTGTAGGCTCAGCCGGTGTTCTTTGGCTATTTCGGCCAGGTGTTCGAACATCTCCTGTTCCGGGATTTCGCGGGGGGTTGGTGGGGTTGGTTCGCTAGCTAGCTTTACATCTAAAGAAGAATCTACAGGCATAAAGGATACGGCGGGCGCAAACGTGTTGTACATGCCGTTTTCCGGTGCCTGTACGGGATCCGGGTCCAATGGAACCTGTACAAGTTCCAATAGCCCCTGGATTTCGACCGTCACCCGCACCTTAGCCTCGGGTTCGCCGTTTTTTTTCGGCTTTGCGTTAGCCAAGACCGCCGCTTTCGCGTTATACTCCTGTTGATCGATGCCCCAGCGAACCGCCTGCACACCCGCGTTATATGCATCCCTGCGCCACTGCGGGGCCGCGGCTGCCAGGGCCTCCGCGAACTGCCTCCGGGCGGGCTCAAGAGCCTCTATTTCCTTCAGCTCATCAACCGAGTAGAAGATGGAACCTGTACAGGTTCCATCGGGATCTACCTCTTTGATGTTAAGTCGTTTAGTTTCAACATTCGCCAAGAGATAAATTTTTGAACTGACCCCCCCCTTTTTTCCGGGGTCCGCGTGATACAACCAGGCGGAACCAGCCCGCTTTTTCCGCCTCTCGGAGCACGCGATTGGCGGTCTTGATGCTTTTCCAGCCCTGGGCCTTTTGTAGATCGCGCGGCCCGGCTGCCTTGTAGTCCTCTGTCAGAACGAAATTACAGAAGTGATCCGGGCGCGTGCATCCGATTAAGGCCCACGCGACGGCCCGGTCGACCTCGGAAATGCTGCGGTTCATCCGGGCAGTGGTATGTTTCTCGGGTTCGGGACGCCACTGGCCATTGGGCGATCCCATCTCTTTCACCAGGTCCGTGCAACTCTTTACTTTGGACTTCACTTCCCAACCTCCCTGCCAGCTGGCATCTTCCCCAAATCCGCATGGTTCCGTTCCCGCATGATCCGCTCGTACTGCGTACCTGGATCCCCTGCGCACCATCTCAGGCAATCCGCCAGGGCGCGGTGCAGGATCGGCGTCAGAGTGCCGCCGCCTTGCCGGACCTCCTCGGCCTCGGCCAGTTCGAATTTCATCGCTCGGCGAATCTCAGCCGTCGCGCGTCTCATCGCCCACCTCCCGCCGGCGCCGCGGACACCAGCGCCTCTTCCCCTGCATCAGTCAGCCGGAAGCCGCCACCCTGCGCCTTGCCGGGAAACTCACGCTCGACAAATCCTTCCCGGCACAACTGCACCAGGCGGGCATTGGCGGCTTCGCGCGTGCAGTGCAGCCGGATCCCGAACAAGCGTCCGGCGATGCGCGCCCAGCCGTCCTGGGAGTTGCGCACGTGCCGCTCGATCAGCAGCATGGCGTCGTAGTCCGCTTTGGTTGGGCCGGTGCGAATGGGGCGTGGCATCACCTTTGACCTCCCGCAAACGTCATTTTTCGCTCCTGCGAACTAACGGGGTGGGTACCCGTAGCTTTGGGCGCGCACGATAAAGGCGCAGCCTGCAACGCTTTAGCCCGCAATGCATCCGAGGCGATCAGCCAGGGCACGATCTCCGTTCCCTGCCCCCAGCGGCCACGGGCGAAGTTCAAGGCAACGTCGTAATGGCCGTCCCACAACTGTAGAATTCGCCTGTCCGGGGTTCTCACCACCCAATGGGATCGATAGCTGGCTTTGGAACTACGCATAAGCAATACCCTCCAAAACAGTCAGCCGATAGCCGCCGCGGCGCTGCGCTTTGTGCGGAAACTCCCGCTCGATAATTCCTTCACGGACCAACTGGGTCAGGCGGTACGAGATGCCGTTGGGCGACAGATGCACCCGCTTTCCGAATTGGCGTCGCGGCAGGCGCGCCCAGCCGTCAGGAGAGCTGCTCGTGCGGATGAGCAGCATTAGTTCGCAGTCCGTCCTGTCGGGGCCGGTACGTTGTTGTGGCATTGAATACCCTCAAAAAAATGGTTCGAACTACGCCCTTGGGAGCTTGCGCGAGGAGGGAAATGCGGTTACCTTGGAAGGAAGCTGTTTGTCCCCTTCTTGCGCACGAGCCTTACTGTCTGGGAGTCAAATCTGCCCGAAGCGAAACCCAGGCGGTGAGAAATCAGTAAGGGGGGACCCCTTTGACAGCCGAACTGGTAGGATGATTCGATCGATGCGGGGCGGCCTGAAAAGGCTTGCTCAGTAAAGATTGAACCATCCTGCCAGAAATAAGACAAGTGCGGCATACACGCCTGCCATCAGATCGTCGGCCACTATGCCCCAGCCGCCGGGTAGCGATTCCAGTTGGCGCACTGGAAACGGCTTCCAGATATCGAACAAACGGAACAGCACAAAGGCCGCCAGCCAAGCCTTCCAATTCAGCGCGCGCGCGCCGGCCAGCGCCAGCCACTGCCCCACAACTTCATCCACCACCACAAACTGCGGGTCCTTCATGCCAGCCTGCCGGGCCGTTTCACCCGCCGCCCAGATGGCGGGAGCCGACACCACCAGAGCGAGCGCGCCGAACTCCACCGGTCTCCAACCCGCATACCATTCGATCAGAATCGCGATCCCGATCGCCGCAGCCGACCCCACCGTGCCCGGAGCCTTTGGAAAGTACCCGCACCCAAACCAAGTGGAGACGATAGTGGGGCAGGCCCTCGGCCTGCGGCGGCCTCTCAGGCCGCCCCCTTCGCTACCCCCCATCATCGTCATCCCCACCGCGCAACTCCTCCGGCCGCGCCGGACTAGAGATCACATATTTTTCCGAAGCCCAATTCCCCAGATCGATAATCCTGCAGCGCTCGCAGCAAAACGGCGCCTCAGGATCGCCAAGCTTGACTTCCTTCTTACAGATGGGGCACCTCATATAGCCGCCCCAATCTGCACCAGAGGAGCGTGCGAATCGCCCCCTCGCCAGTTCGCCTCCTCGCCGCCCCCCAGCAAAGTCCCCACCAGATCGTAATCGTGCGCTTCGGTGATGCGCAACCTGCGCATCTGCCCCGGACGCGGCTCTCCACCCTCGAAATCGTTGATCAACGTCACGCCGTCGATCTCCGGCGCCTGCGTAGGCATGCGCCCTTCCCACAACAAATCGGTCTCCGCCGATACGCCCGACACCAGCACCGTCGCTTCCGATCCCACCAGCCTGCGATTGCGGGCGCGCGCGATCTTGCGCTGCACCGCCATCAAATGCCGCTTGCGATTGTAGATGGTGCGCGCGTCCACCTTCCCATCCAGCCCATAGCTGCCGCTCGAGTCTTCGTCGGAATACGAGAACACACCCAGCCGGTCGAAGCCCGCCGCCTTCACGAACCCGCACAGCTCCTCGAAATCGCCATCCGTCTCGCCGGGAAAGCCCACAATGAAGCTGGTCCGGATGGCCACGCCCGGAATGGTGCGGCGGATGCGCTCGATCAACTTCAGAAAAATATCGCCCGATGCGCCGCGCTTCATCCGCTTCAACACCGCCGCGCTGGCGTGCTGCAGCGGCATGTCGATGTATTTCACCAGCGCATCGTGCGCCGCCATGGTGTCCAACAGCCTCTGCGTCACCTTGTTGGGATACGCGTACAGAAACCGGATCCACTTCTCGCGCGGCGTTTCGATCTGCGCCAGGCGCGCCAGCAGCAGCGCCAGCCCGTCCTGGATGCCCAGGTCTTCGCCAAAGCAAGTAGTGTCCTGCCCAATCAGGTTGATCTCCCGCACGCCGTGCTGAAACAGCCGCGTGGCCTCCGCAATCACCGATTCGAAGCGCCGGCTGCGAAACTTGCCGCGATACTGCGGGATCACGCAAAACGTGCAGGGATGATCGCAGCCCTCCGCGATCTTGATGTAAGCGTAGTGGCCCGGCGTGGCCAGCACGCGCGGCGTCAAGTCGTGGTAGAGATACGCGGGCGCAGGGTCCGCGCCGCCTTCCTCGGCCCAGCCTTCGCAGAGGCCCACGATGCGTTCCAGTTCGTTGGTCCCGATGAGCGCATCCACCTCCGGCATGTCCCGGCGGATGTCGCCGCGATAGCGCTCCACCAGGCATCCGGCCACAATCAGCTTCCTGGCGCGGCCGATCTTCTTGTATTCCGCCATCTCCAGGATGGTGTCCACGGACTCCTGCTTGGCGGGATCGATGAAGCTGCAGGTGTTCACCACCAACACCTCGGCCTGGTCCGGATGCGGCGTCAGCTCGTGTCCGCGCGACACAAGCTGGCCCATCATGACTTCGCTATCCACCAGGTTTTTGGGACAGCCCAAACTGACAAAACCGATTTTCAAGGTTGATTTCCGGGAAGACCTGCTCGTTCGAGGATACCATCTGGTCAAAATCTTCGCAGCATGCGGAGAATTGGAGGGCGGGCAATCCTGCCCGCAGCCGGCTTTCAGCCGGCTTCTGGCAGCCCTCCAATTTTCAATAGCTTACGGTTGGTTTTCGACTCATAGATTCGCTTCCGAACTCCTGCATCCGCCACTTCCAGATCAGCAGTCTCGTCCAGCCTACCGAGCGCTTTGATCGCCTTCGCAATTCCGTCGTTTCCGTCCAGATCGAGCCAGCCTCTCAGGCCGCCTCTTTGGCTGCGGCTATGCGGCGCTGTGCTATCTTCGTCTAACACATCAACTCGGAGCGGCCGAATGGCGATCGAACATTTCGACGTGCTGATCATGGGTGCCGGCCTGTCCGGCATCGACGCAGCCCATCACCTGCAGAAACTCTGCCCGCACAAAACCTACGTCATCCTCGAACAGCGCGCGCGCATCGGCGGCACCTGGGACCTGTTCCGCTACCCTGGTATCCGTTCCGACTCGGACATGCTGACCATGGGCTATTCGTTCCGTCCGTGGACCAGCCCCAAGATGATTTCTCCGGGTGACGACATCCGCGACTACATCGCGGCCACCGCGCGCGACGAAGGCATCGACCGCCACATTCGCTTCGGCCATCGCATTCAGCGCGCCGCATGGTCCTCCGAGCAGGCGCAATGGACCGTCGAAGCTCTGCGCCAATCGCCCGACGGAAGCGAAGAGCCGTGTACGCTGACTTGCAACTTCCTGTTCTCCTGCGCCGGCTATTACCGCTATTCCGAGGGCTACATGCCGGAATTTCCCGGCATCGGCCGCTTTCAGGGCCGCGTGGTTCACCCGCAAGCCTGGCCCGAAAATCTGGACTATGCCGGAAAGCGCGTCGTCATCGTCGGCAGCGGCGCCACCGCCGTGACGCTGTTGCCCGCCATGGCCAAGACCGCCGGCCACGTGACCATGTTGCAGCGTTCGCCGACCTATATCGTTTCGCTGCCCGCACAGGACAAAATCGCCAATTGGCTGCGCGGCTTTCTCCCCGCCATGTGGGCTTACAAGCTCGGCCGGTGGAAGAACGTCGCCCTCATGATCTACATTTACCAACTGGCGCAACGTTTCCCCAATTTCGTCAAGACCGGCATCGTCAAAAAGGTGCAGCGGGAATTGGGCCCCGGCCACGACGTGGCAACCCACTTCACCCCGAGCTACAATCCGTGGGAACAGCGCCTCTGCGTGGTGCCGGACGGAGACATGTTCCAGGCCATTAAATCCGGCCGCGCCAGCGTGGTCACCGGCCAGATCGAAACCTTCACCGAAAAAGGCATCCGCCTCCAATCGGGCCAGGAACTGGAAGCGGACATCGTCGTCACCGCGACGGGCCTGGTATTGCAAGCCTTCGGCGGGGCCGAACTTTCCGTCGACGGCCGCAGCGTCGATCTGAGCCAGACGCTGGCGTACAAAGGCGTGATGTTATCGGGCGTGCCCAACCTGGCTTCCGTGTTCGGCTATATTAACGCGTCCTGGACGCTCAAAGCCGACCTGATCTGTACCTATGTCTGTCGCTTGTTGAACCGCATGGATCGCAAAGGCGCGCGCCAGGTCACGCCCCAGAGCCGCGGCGAGACGGCCGTGGCGCCCTTCGTCGAGAAGTTCACGCCTGGCTACATGCAGCGCGCCTTGGCGCTTTGGCCGAAGCAGGGTTCCACGGCGCCGTGGCGCGTCTATCAGAACTACATCCGCGACGCGATCAGCCTGAAATGGAGCCCGGTAGACAACCAATCCCTGGAGTTTTCCAACCCGCCGGAAGCGCGGTCGAAGGCCGCACCCAGCCAACTCGCCACAGCGGCAAAGTAGATGTTAGCTTGATTGATGGAACCGGTCGCGTAAGCCGGCAACTGGAGCCAATTCTTTTTATCCGCCATGACTAGAATCCATCATAAGCCTTTGCCCATCATTTCGTTCCAGTATTTTGACCATACGCGCGATCTATGGAGTGCTCTCTTATTCGGTGGCGCAAAGGGTGCATGAGATGGCCACTCGCCTGGCCCTTGGAGCATCGCCAGGCGATCTGCTGAAGCTCGTGATTGGGAAAGCGATGCTTGCGTGTTACATTCCGATGGCTTTCTGCCAACAATAGCCAGTAAACCAGTAAAGTAATAGCGGGCATGTTTCACCAGCCGTCCGCATGGCTCCGGCTTGCTTTTGGGGCGGACTGGAGAGAAATGGGGTTGTCAGCTCAGCACCACGCCGCGGAGGGTTCTGTTTTTGCGACGAAGAGGAAAAAATAGCTTGCTTGCCGAGGCGAAGGAGCGGATAATGCAACTGTCGGGACAAAATGGGAATCCCGAAGAAGGTGCTGTCTTGTATCTTCCGCTGATGGGCGCCAGGAGGGAATGCTATGGCCAGGGAACCCAAAGGTAAGTCTCGTCCGCCGCACTGGCCGACACTCGAAGAACAGCTTGCCGCGATGAAAGTGACGCCTGGAAGCGCGCTGGAAAAGCTCATTCGTGACAATCAGGACTTCGATCTCTTATATCCGGAGGAGGCCCATGATCAACTGCCGTATCCGCCATGGCTGCGAGTCTACTGGCGAAAAGCGCATCCGGAAGTCGATTGGTACAGGACCGTTGCCTATCCACTAATTCTCAAAGAGATTGGGGGATGGATGAGGCGTCATCAGGATCTGCCCGTTCAAGGCGAGGAACAAACCAAGAAACACAGGCCAAACCTCAATGAAGAGGGCGAGGGGAGGCTCTGATCATGCCGACGAATGTTCCGATCACCCAGGACACTGCCAATCCCTATAGCGAGTCGGACATAAGCGTCAACCCAGTCGATTTGCGGCTGATTATTGCCGGATCGAACAGTAATGCCGCATCCACACAGGCCCAGTATTGGTCGAACGACGGTGGCGCTACATGGAATCAGTCGAATCTGCCACTCAACGTAGGTGATAGCTTTCAGAGCGATCCGGCCGTTGGCTGGACGTCGGATGGAACTGCGTGGGCGCTCACCATCGCCATCCAGCTCAGTGGACCCTTAATCGTCCGGTCTTTCAAATCCATTGACGGCGGTCAGACGTGGACCTTCGATTCAGTCGTCTCCGGAACGCAGACGTCCACCGACAAACCCCTGTTGTGGGTGGATCGTGTTCCATCGTCGCCCTTTCGAGACAACATGTACGCGGTCTGGCACCTCAATGCCCAGTGCTGGGTGTCTGTCCGTGTTGGGCCCGCAGGAACCTGGCAGACGCCCAGCCAAGTGAGCGGTTTTGAGACATCTTTCACTGCCGATGGCGGCGATGTTAAGACCAACTCGTTTGGAGATGTCTTCGTCTTCTGGCCGGACGCGGGTGGGAGGACTCTGCGCGTAGCGAAATCGAACAATGGCGGCGCTTCGTTTAATGCGTTGGCGGGCGGTCCCATCCAAATTGCGGCAACATCGGGATCGTTCACGATTAAGATACCGGCGCAAGACGCCAGATTGACAAACGGCGGCGGCACGATTGGAACATTGATTTATGTTACCGGTGGCGCGTTCCGCACGGCAACTGAAGATCTGGTATTTGCCTGTTGGCACGATCTGAATGGCGGACCGGGCTGCAACGCCGAGGTTGATCAACCCATAGGCAACGTCGCTTCGCCCTGCAAAACCCGAATCTTCTTCGCGCGTTCAACGGACGGCGGCGCCACCTGGGGGCCAAAGCAAAAACTCAACGATCAGCCGTTCCTAAACGACCAATTTTTCCCACGCTTGGTTGTAGACGATACGACAGGAATCCTGGCGGTAGTCTATTACGACACCATCAAAGATCCCAACCGGGTGAAGACCGATATTTGGATGCAGGCTTCGAAAGATGGTGGCGTCACCTGGAGCGCTGCCGAGCGGATTACCACGGCCGAAACCGACGAGGCGACCGGAGCCGAAGATAATCAGCAGGAATATGGAGACTACATCGGTCTGACCGGCTATGCGGGCAGGTACTTTGCCTGCTGGACCGACCGCCGCAGCAACAGCTTTGAACAGATCTGGGGCGCTGGCTTCAAGCTCGCATTCCTGGTCACTTCCATAGCAAACAGCGGCCGCTTCGGCAACGTTTGTGTGGGCGCGTTCGCAGACGAAATATTGACCATCGACAACTCCGGCTCCAGTCCGCTTTACATAACCGGCATCGCGTCGTCTTCGGTTGATTTCTTGACGCCAAGCGTCGTCGCGTATCCGATGGTTTTAGGCCCCGGGTCATCTGTCGACGTAGTGATCCGGTTTGAACCGAAGAGCGCTGGCGTTAAGAACGCCACTATCGCGATATTCAGCAGCGATCCAACTGGCCCGCACAAAATCAAGGTGTCGGGCGATGGGCACACGGCACGGCTCAGCCTGGTAATCGCAGACAAGGGATTTTTGGGCAAAGTCTGCGTCCGCTCCTTCGTTGATAAGCCATTGGTCATAAATAACAGCAGCCGGTGCGCACTTTTGGTGACCGGCATTACTTCCTCGCTTGGCGACTTTGTTGTCCCGGAGGTATTGTCGTACCCATTGGCAATCGGAGCTGGAGATTCGCTAACGGTACCGATCCGTTTCGAACCAACTGTAGCCGGCTTAAGACTAGCAACGCTCACCGTAACTAGTACCGACCCGGCTAGTCCGCACCACCTCAAAGTTTCGGGCGATGGCGAGTTGTCGCGGTTAACTTTGATGATCGCGGACAAGGGCCATTTCGGCAAGGTCTGCGTGGGCTCACACACGGATGAGCCGCTGATTTTGAATAACAGCGGCTATTGCGCTCTTTCAGTGAGTGCGATTACGTCCTCATCCGCCGAGTTTGAGGCGCCCGAAGTGTTTTCCTATCCGCTCGTCATTGCGGCTGGCAATTTTCTTCCGGTTCCAATCCGCTTTAGGCCAACCAGTTTTGGTCAAAAGTCCGCGGAAATCACGATTGTCAGTACCGATCCAGCCTCTCCGCATGTGATTAAGGTTGAAGGCGACGCGCCCGCCGGGCGGCTCGCCATAACCGGCTCCACTATCTTTGGCGGCGTGAACGCCTGCTGTTGCGCAGATCGCACCATTTCCATCTGTAACGTCGGCGACTGCGCTCTGAACGTGACCAGCGTGCACTTCAAGCGCAAGAGCCGTCATTGGAGGCTGCTCCACAATCCTTTCCCGGCGAAGTTGCACCCCGGTTCCTGTCTGGCTGTCGTCATTCAATACCGGGCTACCGAAAAGTGCTCAAGATCCTGTGAACTGGTGATCGATAGCGACGACCCCGCTACACCCGTTAAGATTCTCGAGATCCTGGCTTACACGGTTTGGGACTCCTGCTGCAAAGAAAATTGCGAGAACTGCCGCAAGGGGTGTTGCAATGAGCGGCACAATGAATCCTGTTGCCAGCAGGGTTACCCCTGCTGCTGTGAGGATGATGACGAGGGTCGCGAAGAGGAGTGACCGCACCCATTTTGACTGAGACGAGCATATCTGGAGGTTCGAGTGAGAAAGAATGTTCGGCGCCGGCTCTGGTTCGAGATAGGCTTAGCTTCGATTACCGGTTTTTTGGCCATAATTACTCCAGTATTCCCGGACTGGATCGAGTTTGTGTCCGGGTGGGATCCTGATCGACACGTTGGATCGGTAGAGCGGTTGATTGCGACCGGACTGTTTCTTGTGACCATAGCGATGTTCGCACTGGCCGCCATGGAATGGCGGGCCCGAGCGCCGGTCGAGGCATCGTCTTAACGTCACATTACTTGCGAATGCGCTGGTTCGCTCAAAGACAGCGGCGCAGAAACGTCACCAACAGCCATCGAGCGCCCGCTCGGCTGGCACGGACGCTATTTCCACTCGCCCAGCATGGCCTTCGCGCACTGCGACTTCAAGCGTGGCTCGTCCATCCACGAGCACTTCCATCCCCAGAAAGAAGTCTGTGAGGTGATCGAGGGCGAACTCGAAGTGACCAGCGACGGCCTGACCCGGATCGCCCGCCCGGGCATAGTCGCCATCGTCCCGGCCAATGCCCGCCATTCGACCGCAGTAGTTGTGGGGCGGGCGTCCACACCTGCGCGGGTCCTCCAGGACCCGATCGGCTATTGCTTCTTCACCTCAGGCTTGGCCTGACCCTTCGACTTATCGTCCACCACATCGCCGAACTGAATCGTAGACTTACCCACAAACTTCTTGTAATCCTTGTAAGTCACCAGCATCCGAATCTTCTGCGGGTGATCCTTAAAGTGCAGCGTATCGTCGGCATGCGTGTAAGTCGGAAACCAGTACTTACCGTCGATCTGCTCGCGCAAAGTCTCGAACTTAGGAAACTGTTGGTCGTCGCTCTTCTTCTGGTAGCCGACGCCCTTGCCGTAGGTCTTCACGATCTGAAAGTCGCGATCGTCCACCCAAATTTGCCCTTCGAAAAATCGCTTCCCGGGCGTCAGCTTCTTGGGCTTCACGGCGAAAACGTAGCAGGAGATCTCGTCCGCGTTCTGCTTGCCCAGGTAATGGATGTCATACAAGGGAAGCTGGTCGGTAGTCAAGACGAAGGGTTGCGTGTTCTTTAAGTCTTCCAGGTCCTCCCCTGTCAGAATCAGGTTCTGCAGCGTGGAAACAGGCGCGCGCACCACATGTTCGGTGCGCTTGCCCTCCGGCGTAAAAGTCATATCCGCCGTCTGCTCATACTTCCCCACTGCGTCCCCGGAGTCGTCCAGTTCCAGAATCTTCGAGGTTTGCCGGTAGACGTAGTTCTGCAGCGCCTCGGAGAACTCTTTCTCCTTGGCGGCGAACTTGCGAATGATCTCGTCCTCATTGATAGCGGGCGTGGCGGCCGTGGCGGGAGCGGTTGCCGCAGCGGCCGCCGGAGTTGGCGCGGGCTTATTGTCGTCGGCGGCCCAGACAGGCACGCACATCGCCGTAAGCAATGCCATTTGGGCAAATCGATGCATATTTCCCTCTTGCAAGAGACGCTTGCCAGGACCCGCCGGTTTCCCTACTTGCCGCCCAGCAGCTTCTTGGCGATCGTCAGCAACTGGATGTTGCTGGTGCCTTCGTAGATCCTGCCGATCTTGGCGTCCCGGTACAGCTTCTCCACCGGGTAATCCTTGGTGATCCCCACGCCGCCGTGTACCTCGATCGCCTTGGAAGCCACCTTCTCGGCAATCTCCGAGCTGTAGTACTTGGCCATCGCGGCTTCCGTCTGGAACGGCAGTCCCGCATCCCGCAAACGTGCGGCGTTATACACCAGCAACCGCGCCGCCTCCACTTCGGTGGCCATCACCGCAAGCTGGAATTGTACGCCCTGAAATTCCCCGATGATCTTGCCGAACTGCTTGCGTTCCCGCGCGTAGGCCACCGCGTGGTCCAATGCCCCGCGCGCCAGGCCGATCATCTGCGCGCCGATCGCAATGCGTCCCTCGTTCAGCGTCTCGATGGCGATCTTGTAACCCTTGCCCACCGCGCCAATCACGTTCTCCTTCGGCACGCGGCAGTTGTCCAGGATCAGTTCGCAGGTAGACGACGCGCGAATGCCCAGCTTGTCTTCCTTCTTGCCCACCTGGAATCCCGGAAACTCGCGCTCGATCAGAAACGCCGTGATGCCGCGGTATCCCGCATCCGGATCGGCGTTGGCAAACAGCAGGAACAGCCCCGATTCGGCTGCGTTGGTGATCCACAGCTTGCGGCCCGTCAGCAGAAAATGGTCGCCGGCGTCCACTGCGCGCGTGGCCAGGGCGAACGCGTCCGATCCCGATCCGGCTTCGGAAAGCGCGTAAGAAGCCACCGTGTCGGTGGCCAGGCGCGGCAGATATTTCGTCTTTTGCGCGGCGTTGGCCCATTTCAGAATCGCATTGTTGACGATGGTGTTCTGCACGTCGGCGATCACGCCGGCCGAAGGGTCCACGGCCGACAGTTCTTCCACCGCCAAAATGCATTGGAAGAAGCTGCCGCCGCTCCCGCCGTATTCTTCGGGGATCTCGATGCCCATCAGGCCCAGCTCGAAGAACTGGCGGATAATGTCCTTGCGGAAAATGCCGGCCTCGTCCATCTCGCGGACGTGCGGCCCGATTTGCTCGCGCGCGAACTGGCGCACGGTGGTTTGAAACAGCTTCTCTTCTTCCGTCAACGCGGTGAGAGGCTGGGGAGGAATCTCGGTTTGCTGCGCGCTGGCTGGCATGGCTTTATTCCCTTATACTACACCGCGCACGTCGCGCCATTGGCGCCCTTGCGACTCCGCCACGCCCGCATGCGTCACGAAGCCGCTGTATGTGTTGACCCCTTCCCGCAGTCCCGCGTGCTCGGTGCAGGCGCGCTCCAGCCCCTTGTTCGCCAGTTCCAGCAGATAGGGGAAGGTCGCGTTGGTCAGCGCGAAAGTGGAAGTATGCGGCACCGCCGCGGGCATGTTCGAGACGCAGTAGTGCAGCACGCCCTCCACAAAGTAGATGGGCTCGGTGTGAGTGGTAGCGTGCGAAGTTTCGAAGCAGCCGCCCTGATCGATGGCCACATCCACCACCACCGCGCCGCGTTTCATGTTGGCAATCATCTCGCGCCGCACCAGCTTGGGCGCGGACGCTCCCGGTATCAGCACCGCGCCCACCACCAGGTCTGCGGTCTTCAGATTCTCGCGGATGGTCCATGAGTTGGAAGCCAGCGTCACGATCTGCCCGCCGAAGATGTCGTCAAGCTGCCGCAGGCGGTTCAGATTGCGGTCGATAATAGCCACGTGCGCGCCCATGCCCAGCGCGATCTTGGCCGCGTTGGTGCCCACCACGCCGCCGCCGATGATCACGCAATTTGCCGGCGCGACGCCCGGCACGCCGCCCAGCAGCACGCCGCGTCCGCCATTGGGCGCTTCCAGATACTGCGCGCCCACCTGTACGGACATGCGGCCCGCCACCTCGCTCATCGGCGTGAGCAAGGGCAGCGAACCGTCGACGTCATGAATGGTCTCATACGCCACGCCGTTGACCTTGGCCTCCAGCATGCGATTGGTCAACTCCGGTAGTGGCGCAAGGTGCAGATACGTGAACAGGATCAGGCCGGGCCGCAAATGATCGTACTCGGAGGGCTGCGGCTCTTTCACCTTGACCACCAAGTCGGCCCGCCGCCAGACTTCCGCCGCCGTGGGCAGGATCGTCGCGCCGGCCTCGGCATACTCGCCGTCCGTGAGCGCGCTGCCGGCGCCCGCGGTGGACTGGACCAAAACCTCGTGCCCGGCCTCGCGCAGCGCCGTCACGCCGCTGGGCACCAGGCCTACCCGTGTCTCATGATCTTTCACTTCTTTGGGAACGCCAATAATCATTGCGAGTGCTCCTCTAATCCGTGGTGCTGAATTAGCGTATCATAAGCCGCGCCTGGAGGGCGGGCTTGAGCCCGCGCGGGGCTTGAGCCCCGCCAGGCCGGATTGCAAAACGGACCCCAAATCAGGTAGATTGGAATCAACGGTGAGGTGCGAGAGCGGTTGAATCGGGCGGTCTCGAAAACCGTTGAACCTTTACGGGTTCCGTGGGTTCGAATCCCACCCTCACCGCCACTGATTTTAAAGTATTTACTAGCAAATCATCAAAATCTGGTGCAAAATGGGCCAATATGACCTAGAATGTTGGCATGCTTTCCTTCTATCGTCGACACCGGCAGAACTGCAAAGCAAGCCACGCTCACAACACCCGCTCCAGCGAATATGACGAGCGCAAGAAGGGCTGGAAACGATGCGAGTGCCCCGTATTTGCGTCGGGAACCCTCCAGGGTGTATTCAAGCGTCAGAACACCGGCGAATGGGAATGGGACGCGGCCAAGGCAATAGCCGCTCAGTGGGATACAACCGGCGCGTGGACCACAAATCCCCAGCCAAAACCGGCCAAGCCAGAACCGGCGACGCCTGACCGAATTGCTCTCGCCGATGCCATAAAGGTTTTCTTGTCCAACCGCGAAGGGACGAAGATCGCATCGGCAACGCTCCGCAAATATCGAACCTTCACCAGCCAACTCACCGCCTTTGCCGACCGCCGCGGCTACGTGATGCTCGATCAGATCACCTCCGGCGACATCGACCTTTTCTATGCTGGCTGGGAACTTGGTGCCAGGGCTAAAGGCAAACGCCTCGGCACGCTTCGAGCTTTCTTCCGCTTCTGCCTCAATCGGAAATGGATCGCCGAAAATCCCGTTACCGCAGACATCAAGCCGCCAATGGGAGCGAACCGAGTTGCCAACAAAGCACCGTTCACAGATGATGAACTGCACAGGATTTTGACCGCCTGCGACCGAATGCCGACACTCGCCTGGTCCAGCGGTAGGGGTTCCGGCATATGGACCGGAAATGACGTGAAAGACTTCATTCTCATGATGGTCTATACCGGCCTCAGAATTTCAGATGTCGGCCTCTTCCACATGAACCGAATCAAGGGCAATGAAGTGTTCCTGCGAGCCAAGAAAAACGGCGGTGATGTCTTCACGTACATCCCAGATTGGCTTCGCGACCGGCTCAGCGCCCGCGCTCGGTTGAAGGGTGAGCGTCCATTCATCGTCGGTCAGTCCGACCGGCTCGAAACGGTCACCGATATGTGGCGCCGAAAGATCAATTCTGTTTTTGAGTTGGCCGGAGAATTCGAGGAGCCGCCTACACCGCATCGTTTCCGTCATACCTTCGCCCGAATACTCTTGGAGAAGGGTGTGCCGGTTGCCGAAGTGGCTGATCTATTGGGGGATGATGAGAAGACAGTGCGCGTCCACTATGGCCGATGGGTGCCTGAGCGCCAAGCCCGGCTCACGCATATTCTGAAGAACGCCTTCGAGGACAAACCCAAGCTTGCCGTAATTCCGAAGCTAGGCTAGCACGGCACATCATCAGGTAATGCACCAACGGCGAACGCGGTGACGGGCACAGTCCGTTCGTCAGTTGCATACGCAATTTGAACCTTTCCGCATTTCCCGCACTTCTTGCATCGACTTTTACGCTTGTCTATGTTCCTCCCCGCATCTTTCGCACAACTTACTCTTCCGGTTCAATGCCCTCCATTGAGCAACCGCGTGTGATCCGTTCTGCTGCCGACGCAGGAATGCTGTAAGTTATGTGTGTCTTTTTCCGTCCCAGACGAAGCTAGATTAACATCTTGGATCGTTAGCGACCAGTTGGCGCTTGCGCGGGACGATGCGGGTGACGCGCCGCGGGCGTAGCCTACAGCCCTACCGTGCGGTACGAAATGAAAGATGCTCCCCACTGCGAAGTGTCGGATCGATATCAACCGCACGTCCCACGAGAATCCGATTGTCGTCTGTCCGGATCATGAACGCATCCCCGTCGCGGCCGACCAGTTTGCCGCTATATTCTTCGCCCGGCGCTGTGGTCGCGATATACATCTCGTTCCAATTGATCTTTTCGCGGGAAAGGAAAGCAATCGCCCGCCGCAATGGTTGAATGCGGCTGGCGTCGGTGATCTCCTCAAACATCCGTTTCATCATGCCGGGCCTTCCGTGATTCGCAGCGATGCTCGCCTGAACCATTCGTTCTCGGCTGACCACATCGAAATGGACATCGTGCCCAGCGTGCTGCGCAATCGCGGCGACGAACAACCTCTGAGTTCTTCCGTTTCCTTCCCGGAATGGATGTAGTGCATTGATGTCTGCCAGCAACCAGGCAGCCTGGCGCGCAAACTCAACTCTGGCGAGCCCGCGGAAGAGATTTGCCCGGTCTAGCGAGTCAAAGATCCGCTCCGCTTCGTGTTCGAGCAGATGCGGCGGCGTAAACCAACTCGGCGGCTGCCCAACGTATTCCGCTTTTCCCAACAGAGTTGTGCGAAATTGCCCTGCCCAGGTGAACACGTCTTGAAAGACGCGTTTATGAAGGGCCTTTAGGTGGGCGGCGTCGAAAGCTCCCTGAATTGGGTTTTGCAGGATCTCGTAGATGCGGGCAGCGGTATTGACGCTCTCGAAAGCGGCTAATTGCCCAGCTTCACGAAGGCCGGGAACGTTCTTAAGAACGTCCGTTCCGGGATACAGATAGGGGTCCGAACCGTCGCTCATTCAGTTCGTCTATTGCGGCGCGGAATTCCTCCAAGCCGATCTCGCCATCCACATGCCGTTGAAAGATGCGTCGCGATTCGTCGTCCAAATGCAGATTCTCGATTCGAAGATTCGCAATGGTGTCGCCGAGCGCTCGCTCCCGTCTTGCACGCTCTTTCTCACCGATTGAGATCATCGTCGCCACGGCTTCAAACCCTTCTGCTTCAATCATTTTAGCACAACCTCTTCTCCGCGTAGACTCGGTTGGTGTCGACCAAAAGTCCACTACGTCGCGCCCGCAAAGCCGTCGACATTCTATGCCGCTGGATTGAACAATCTCGTGTGCACGCGCCGGGCAACCGACTCTGGAATACTGTATCGCGTCATTGCCTTGCTTCGCCCCATACGGATTCTCACGACTCCAGGCTCGTTCTTCACCAGCAAGCGGACGGTTTCCCGCCCGAGTTTCCATTGCCGGGCCAGCTCGCCGATGCTGTAGTGCGGCTCGAAGGTTGTGTCGAGAATTGGAACCGACAGGGCACTTCGACCGGGGTATCCGCTCATAACAGGCATCCCGAACCCGCAGAGGGTCCGTCTGGATTCATTATGCCATCTATTTTGTATCGATGCAACGTGTTTTGTAAACACTCATATAATAATAGTTGTATATCGTACTCGGGTGTGGTAATATGCTGATTTAATGGAGCGAAAGCCGCAACAGCAGACTCTGTCCATCCGAATCTCCGATACTCTCCGCGAGTTCCTGGAGCGATCCAAGCAGGTTCTTTCGAGTGGACGGGGAGAGTCTGTTTCTACGTCGGACGTCGCCAAGATTCTCCTGGAATCGGCCAAGGACGACCAGTTGGACTCTCGACTCGAAGTCGCCGACCTTCAGCAATCGCCCACCGAATCGTTGTGGGCCATGCGTAAGAAGTGGGAGGCCAAGCAAGCCCTATCACGCGCGGAGTGGATCTTCTCGGGACAATACATCCAAATCGCCAGCGAGGCGATCACGGAGAATCCCGCCATGCCAGGGCCGCAATCGTTCATCGTGCTGCTCCAGGCGCTACTCGCCGTCCGCAGTCTCCGCACCCACCAGGACGATGGACTGGACCTCTACTATCTCGAAAATCTGGGCATGCCGGAGGGCGCGGCCTCGAATGAAGGCCAGCTTAGTCCCGACGTTGTTCCCCAGGTGGTGGAACGTCTGATCGAGCGACTACTTGAGGCATCCAACACGCCGAAGCCGGTGTTCGCCGGACGGAACTTCTTGGCAGCGATTCGCGATGAGACTCTGCCCGACACTGTGGCCCTCAGCCGTGTTCTCGAACCCCACACAGCCGCATTGTTTCGGCTTGCCGCGCGCGGCCACTGGATTCGCGAGCGCCGGCCAGTACGCTTCCGGCAGGACAGGGGGTACGTATCGGACTACTTTCCCCCGGTCCAGGCCGCTGGATTCCGCTTGACGTTTTCAGTGGGCTCGGAGGGCGAACTCTATATGCTGCTCAGCATGGACGCGAAAGACGTCGCGTATCCACTGGGACCTTATCCGCAAATTCAAGAGTTTGCCACCATGCTTCGACAGCTCCAATCAGTCGGCACCTGGAACGGCATCCACTTCCTCGGTACCGCGGAACCAACCGTGTCGGATCGGCCCGCGCGATTTCAGTTTCGGCGCCGCAATGACGGCGTGGCTTTTGGATTTTCTCTCAACGAATGGCAGACCTTGATCGGCTTGTTTACGACAGCACTGACCTCGCCGAAGCTGCAGGCGATCCTGGCAGAGCTTTCCCTGGTCTACGGCGAGTTATAGATATGCCCGTGCGAGGTTCAGATGGATAGGAGTTGAATGTATGACTACAGCGAAACGAAGCGGCGTTGAACCCGCTGGCGACGCGCCGACAGCGGTTCTGGCGGAGAAGCGCGTCATTCTGTCCATGGGCGGGAAGGGCGGCGTGGGGAAAACCAGCGTCATGACGGGTCTCGCCGAATGGTTCGACGCGAACCAGATTCCGGTAAAACTGCTGGACCTCGACACCGAGAACAAGGCGCGCGGATCGCTGACGCACTTCTTCGGCGGGAGCGTGCCGAAGGTGAACATCCATACGCCGGCGGGGCTTGATTCTTTCGTCGATCAACTGGCCGATGGCCCGCCGGTGATCCTCGCAGACATGGGCGCCGGTTCCGGGCAGGTCACCTACGACTGGTTCGACAAGATGTACCCCGATGTCAGCGAAGCTGGAATTGTCTTCACGGCGATTGGCGTTGTGACGTCCGATCCGGCCAGCGTCGAGAGCGTGCTCGCCTGGGCCGCGCGGTTGCAAAGGCGAACCGCGTATCTGATCGTCGAGAACTCCATTTCCGTGCACGCCGACTTCACCTATTGGCGCGAGAGCGAGCAGGCGATGCAGTTCCAGAAGATGTTCGCGCCGGCCGTCATTTGCATGGACTATCGGTTGCCCGAGCTCGAAAATGCCGTGCGCAACTATGGCGTGACACTCGGGCAGGTGGCGGCGAGAGAAACGACGGCGCCGGAGCTGCAAAAAGCCTCGCTGGTGATGCGGGCGCAAAGTTACCGGCGTCGCATGTTTGCCGAGTTCGACAGAGTGAAGGACTTGCTCTTGCCATGATTGAACCCGATCCGCCGGACAGCACCCTTTCGGACCTCATCGATTCCACCGCCGAACTACTGCCCGCCGAAATGCGCGTCGGCTACTACCGCGAGATGCAGCATCTGCACTCGCTTCCAGAGAATGACGAGATGCTCCGGATCTTGAAGATAACGATTTACAACAATCGGATCGCGCTGAGTGTGCCGGAACGCCTGGCGGCGGAGCGAGAGAAGCTGGATCGCGCTCTTCGCGACAGCATCGAGGCCTCGCAGCAAGTGCACCTGCGCCTGGAGCGCCTATCTGACGAATTGGTTGGCAGGGTTTCGGCGGAGGCTATTGCCAACAAGTTGTACGAGAGTCTGCGGCAACAATTCGTGAAATCGGCGATTCCGCAGACCGGTCAGGCACTGGCAGTAGTGGCCGGACAAATCAAGGGAGCAGTGATCGCCTTGGATCAGACCAGCCCCAAAATCGTAGCGGCACACAAGCATGCAGCACTCGAAGCGCTGGACGCAATTCGCGAAATGAAGTCCGCGATTTCCGAAGTCACCGCAACGGCTCGCGGGGCGACGGCGGAACTGTCCAGCACGTTCCTGCACGAGTACCGCTGGGCACTCGGGGTATTGCTTGTGCTGGCACTGGTCCTAGGATTATTGTTCGGCATCTTCCTTGAACGCGCGGGGTATTTGTCTGTGTTCGAACCAACTCACGAAGCAGCGCCCGCGCCGAGCCCGAGGACGACACGGTAGGACATCCCGTGCTCACGATTCGCGCCATGTCGGACGGAAAAGGATACGCGGCCCGTTATCTGGCACAGAGCGACTACTACGCCGAAGGCGAGCGCGTGGTAGGGCATTGGAAGGGTCGTGGCGCGGTACTGCTGGGACTGCGCGGCCCCGTTCAAACTGAAGACTTCGAAGCTGTCCGTCAAGGGATCGACCCGGCAACGGGCGACTTCCTCCGGCAGCGCCACAGCGCCGACCGCGTCAACGCGGAAGGGACGACCCTCGCCCAAGGCCGCCACCTTTACGACTTCACGATCTCCGCACCCAAGTCGGTCTCCATCATGGCGATGTTGGGTGGCGACCAACGGCTACTTGCGGCGCACGAGAAGGCGGTCGCGGAGGCCGTCGAAGAACTCGAAAGCTGCGCGGCGGCGCGCGTCCGGCAGAATTGGGCGAATGGGGATCGCACGACTGGAAATCTCGTCCTGGCGATCTATCGTCACGACACCAGCCGGGAACTCGATCCCCAAATTCACACGCATGCTGTCGCCGCCAATCTCACCTACGACGGCGCGGAAGGCCGCTGGAAAGCGCTACAGGCTTCCGGCATCTACGAACGGCGGGCCTACCTCACCGAGGTGTATCGCAACTCGTTGGCCCGCGAAGTGCGGTCGCTCGGTTACCATGTCGAAGACCGTGGGGAGGCCAAGGGACGCGATTGCGGATTCGAGATCCGGGGCATCTCCGACGGACTGTTAACAAAGTACAGCCAGCGGAGCCGGCAGCGTGAGCAGGCGGTGCGGGAATTCGTGGAGCGGCATGGACGCCCGCCGACTGACAACGAAGTGGCGGTGCTGGTGCGTGAGTCCCGCGCGGACAAACTGATCGAGATTTCAACCCAGGAAGTTTGCGCACGCCAGCGGGCGCGTCTGACTCCGGAAGAAGCCGGCCAACTGGTGGAGCTGCAGCAGCGAAGCCGCGCGTGTCCCGTGGACCTGGCGCCGGCGGAGCCGTCGCTTCGGCACGCGCAGGCGCACGTATTCGAGCGCGTATCGGTGGCCCGCGAGCACGAGGTGCTTACCGAGGCTCTCCGCCACGGCCGCGGCCAAATCAGCCAAGGTGAGCTCAAAGGCGTTCTCGCCTTGCAGGAGTCGTCCGGGGCGATCTTGCGAGACGGAGATGAGATCGCCACCGCGGAGAGCTTGCAGCGCGAACGGGAGATGATCGCTTGGGTAAATCACGGCATTGGTGGTCATGAGCCCTTCGGAGGTAACAACCAGTTCGTGGCGTCCGATCAGTTGCGGCCCGAGCAAAAGCGGGCGGTGGCGTTCGTCCTCAATTCGCGCGATCAGGCCGTGAATATGCGTGGAGCGGCCGGCACCGGCAAGACGGCCACCCTGCAGGAGCTCCGCCGGGGACTGACAGATGCGAGCCGCGAGGTGATGGCCATCGCGCCGACGATGAGTGCGGTCGAGGAACTGCAAAAGGTTGGCTTCGCGGACGCGATCACGGTAGAGCGGCTGCTCCAGGACCAGCGGATGCAACCAACGATGCGGGGCAAGGTTTTGATTCTCGACGAAGCTGGGATGGTCTCGGGACGGCAAATGTGGGAGTTGCTGCGGTTGGTCGCGCTGCACTCGGCGCGGCTTGTATTCAGCGGCGACACGAAGCAGATCCAGAGCGTCCAGGCGGGGGATGCCTTGCGCGTGCTGGAGCGGGAATCGCGGCTGAAGAGCGTCGCGCTAACACAGGTGCAGCGGCAAACGAAAAAGGACTACCGAGAGGCGATCCAGGAGTTGCGCCGGAATCCGGAGCGCGGCTTCGCGAAGTTGGACGCGATCGGCGCCGTCCGTGAGATTGACTGGCGGGATCGTGCGGAAGCCGTGGCACGAGCCTTTGGAGAGGCATCAAGCCGGAGCGGCCTGGTGGTCTGTGCCACTCACGACGAGATCGAGCGCGTGACCGAAGCGATCCGGACAGTACGAAAGAAGAAGGGCGAGCTGGGGAAGGGCGTCCCCTTGACGCGGCAAGTCTCCCTGAATTGGACCACGGCCCAGAAGAGCGACGTGAAGAGCTTTCGAGCGGGCCAGATGTTGGGCTTCCACCGCGCGGTCAAGGGAATCGCGAAGAACGAAGCAATGGAGGTGGTGCGGGTCGAAGACGAGCAGATCGTCATTCACACTGCCTCTGGCGCAGAACGGACGATTACTAGCAAGCACGCCAAGAGCTTTGACGTGCTGGAACGGCAGGCCATCGAGATCGCCGCTGGCGACCGGCTACTCCTGATGGCCAACCGTCGCGATCCTGGTTTCCGCGCCACGAACGGCGAGATCGTAACCGTCGCACAGGTTGATGCAGCCGGGCTGATTCGGCTGGAAGATGGACGGAGGTTGCCGGCGAACTACCGGCAATTCGCGCACGGTTACGCCGTTACGGCTCATCGGAGTCAGGGGAAGTCTGTCGACTTCGTCATCATTTCCGGCGATGGAATGCAGAAGGAACTGTTCTACGTGGCGGCTTCACGCGGGCGCCAGAGCATCATCGTGATTACCAGCGACAAGGGTCGGCTGCGCGAAACCGTAGCCCACTCAACCGCGCGGAAGTCGGCCTCTGAGTTGGCTCGAAGGGCCCGGCCTGGGTTGCTGGCGGGAGAACAGCGGGGCTTGGCGGCCGCAAGGGCGCTGGTGCGCCGCGCGGCGCAGTTTGTCGCGTCGCTCCCCAAACGAGTGTGGCAGGAGCCGAGAATGGAGAAAACGCATGAACGCGGTCTCAGCCGATAGCCGGAAGGGCTGGAGCGTCAACATGGAGGATCGGTCGGCCGCTTTGGAGATCACTTTGTTGAAGCGGACGTACGTTCTGCCTTGGAACCAGTTTTTGTACGCGGAAGGCGGCGACGATGAAGTGCGCGCGGTGTTTGCCACGCACGATGTGATCATGAAAGGCGCAGGGCTGATGGCATTGTTGGCAGACTTGGCCGCTCAAAACATAACCGTCGTCCAAGAACCGTCACGGCCCGATCGCTTCCAAACTGGCGCGGATCGGTTGATCCGTGAGGTGATTGTCCAGAAGGTCGAGGCGGGCTAAGGCTCGCTGAAGTAAACTGGAGGTGGAGTCTCGATCCCATGATGCCGACCAACGAATACGTGGAAGTTCGGAACGGCGGATACTACGTCGCCGGAACCCGCATTGGACTTGACGTGGTCACGTGCGATTTTCGGAATGGGCGGTCGGCGGAAGCGATCTTCGAAGCCTATCCGTCGATCGGTTCGCTGGCGAAGGTTTACGGCGCGATCACGTTTGTCCTGGAGCACCCCAAAGAAGTCGAGGCTTATTTGAAGGACCAGGATCGGATTTTCGAGGAGTTCAAGGCCCAACATCCGATGCCTGCGGATATGGTCGAGCGATTTGAGCGAGCCAAGAGCGAAAGGTCCGCCAAACTCGCTTGAGAATTCGGTTTCAGGCGGACGCTAATATCGACCCGGACATCGGGAGGGGCTTGCTACGCAGAGAGCCTGCCATCGACTTTCGGGGGGCGGCCGGTGTGATCCCAGACGGCACTTCCGACCCAATAGTTCTGCAAGGCGCCGCCGACGCTGGCCGCGTACTGGTTACGGGGGACCTGCGGACGATGCGAGTTCATTTCCAAGATTTCGTCGCCCGCCGCGATTCTCCAGGTGTGCTGCTGGTGCCTTCCACGCGTTCCATTGGCGCGGCGATTGAAGGACTGCTGATCGTTGGTTGAATTGGACGCCGGAAGATCTGCGCAATCAGGTGTAGCGCCTTCCGTAGGGTTTGGGGCTGATGTTTGCCGAGGCAGAAGCAACGATGAAGTAAGAGAGACACCATCCCTAAGCCTGCGGCTTAGGGTCGCGCGTGCCCGCCCGTGGGGTCAATTGTTCGGCAAATGTTCGGTGTTTGTCCGGTGTCTGTTCGGCCTTCGTTCGGGCTATACTTAAATCAGCATTTGCCCGACGAGGAGTCAACCCATGGGCGGCCCAGTTTCAAGATATCCTCGACAGCCTGCCTGAGAAACCCGCGCGCTCGCGCTTGGAGCCCTACCGCGACTTGATCGAGGAACTGCGTCGGCGCGGCCGAACTTTTCGAGAGATCGCCCACATACTCGCGGAAAAATGCCACGTAGAAACGGCAGCCAGCACCATCCATGATTTCGTTCGGGTTCGCTCATGCAGGGAACAAAGGTCTTCCAGACGACCTTGGAAAGATGCAACCAAGTCGATTGGTGCGACCACGCCCCAATTGGCGGGGGCTGCGAAACTAGTCGGCGAGACCGGCGCGGCGGTCGATGAAGTGCGGCGAAAGATCGCCGCCCTCAAGGTTCGGAAATCCGTGAACGAACTGACCCCGGAGGGCTTCCAATTCGATCCAAATGAGCCGCTTCGGCTGAAGAAGCCGGGCAAGAAATGAGCTAACACCAACAGGCTTTGGCAGCCGAAGGCGTGATTTCGGTGGAGCACCGCCAACAGCTATCGGAGTTAGGTTAGGCTGTAAGATGCCCAAAAACATTAGATGCCACGGCCGCGGAAACTCTCATACCTCTTTTCGTCGTCCTTAGTTATCGACGGTGGCACCCTCTGGAGCGCGCCTAGAAGAAACCGTGTTGAGATCAAAGCCTCTTCACCCAGGGCGAGACGTGCCGCTTCTTCGACAAGCAACTTGATGTCACTAGCCGAGTATCCATCAAGAACCGTGGCAACCCCAATTAAATCAATATCGGCCTCAATGGGTCGATTTACCAAATGAAACTGCAACATCGCCAGCCTCGCGGCTGCATCTGGGGGTGGGATATGAACCACCTTGTCAAACCGTCCGGTCCGTCGCACGGCGGGATCGATCTTCTCTGGCGTATTCGTAGCCGCGATGACGAGCACCTTACGCGCTGCGCAGCCCTCCAGGGTTGCAAGAAACTCATTAACTTCCTCCGACTTGTACTGCTGAAATCCGCTCAACTCCGTTCTCGCAGGCACGAAAGCATCGAATTCATCAATGAACACCACAGATGGCACTTTCTCAAACGCCACGTCGAACAGTTCTCGTATGCGCATTACCGTCCCATGTATGTACGGGCTCCCCACATCGGACGGCCTGATTTCCTGGAAAAAATATCCAAGTTCTTCCGCGAGCTGGCGCGCTATGTAGGTCTTCCCACAACCGGGTGGGCCGTAGAAGAGAATACCGTTGGGGGCTCCAATGCGGTACTTCTCATAAATCTCCGGGTTCCGCAATGGACCAATTACCTCCTTCCGCAGCCACTCTTTTAGATCATTCATCCCGGCGATCTTGCTCAAGCCCTGGTCCTCACTGCCTTCTGATGTGGTCGTCGAAACCTGCGGCCGGCCTTGTATCCGATTTCTGAACTCTTCAAAAGTTGAAATGGTAGTTGTCGAGTTCTGGTCGGGCAAACACCCGATTAGCACGCCGAACAAATCGGACGGAATGGAGCGGTTCCAGGACCGCAGCCGCCCGCCGGTTGCTGGAAAAGCGTCTCTTTCAATACCGGTACTGCACGAAAGAAGACTGGCGGCGAAGTCATGCAACACTTGAGCTTCTGAAAACGATTGTTCGGCTATTGCGCAGATTGGAATTAGTGCCGGAGGGATATCGAAGACCCAGATCAAGGGCACGCCGAGACTGGGTCGCAACTGATGCTGAAGAGCCGTTTCCAGAAATTGCACGCTCGTGAGCAGTAAAGACCGCCACTGTGAATCGTCCATGCTACTGATTTCGTTGCTGCAAAATTGCCGGCCATGAATCCGAATGGCGCACGCCCGCTCGTCCGGGCAGCCAGTAGCCAGTTCGACGATTAGGTTATGGCCGAGAATTTGCCACCAGCCGCGCAGAGCATCCATTGTCGACTCCGGACACCACACAAGGAGAAGATCGGAGTCGCTCGAATGTTCAAGCAAATAGAGCTCGACCGACCCATCGGAATGGAGCGGCTTTTCGATAGGCGGTAGGTCTCCTACCCGAAATCCGATCGGCAGACTTGGACGGTGCGCTATAGAATCCATCGATCAAAACCTGCGCAAACCAGCCTGCATGGCCCGCTCCTTGTCCAGTTGCACTTCGGACTTTGGCTGTAGCTCCCAAAGGTGCTTGACCGCTTCTTGCAGGGATAAAGAATCTCCCTTTCGAACGGCCTCACACCCTTTTTCGAGCCACTTGCTGGCTTCGTCTCGTCTGAGGAACTTACAGCCCGGCTGTTGTTGAGCCTCAAGTGCTTCCTTCCAAAACCAATCTTGGGTAAACAGAACTCGCCACTTTAGCGATTGGAGGTCCTCAGCCACGCGACGAACAGTTCTGTTGTCGCCACGGCCATCCGCGCGATCAAGATCGCGAATCAGCATCCCGAGTTGGCGTTTGTCCAAATCTGCTCCGTATTTCTCCGTGATCTCACGGATCGGACCGGCAGCCCGCTTCACTTGTTCGGCATCCGTTGTAAGGCGCTCACCAACTCC
>Ga0224558_1000131_pt1 | contig 84818 bp, 69 predicted proteins | sample 714S32024metaG_FD_180682 | JGI IMG/M metagenome (GOLD analysis project Ga0224558, IMG submission 180682) | Peat soil microbial communities from Stordalen Mire, Sweden - 717 S3 20-24 | ecosystem: Environmental > Terrestrial > Soil > Wetlands > Peat | place: Sweden: Norrbotten County, Stordalen... | reverse complement strand
TAGACGTGGCGGCGGGCCAAGTCGCGCAATTCAACATTGCGCTCGACATCAACGTGCAGGAGGAAAAAGTCAACGTCCAGGGAGAGGGAGAAAACCCTCAAGTCGACGTCAACCCCGCCAATAATGCAAGCGCGATCGTACTGAGCGGCAAGGATCTGGAAGCGCTTCCCGACGATCCCGATGAATTGCAGTCTGACCTGGAAGCGCTGGCCGGACCATCAGCCGGTCCCAACGGCGGTCAGCTTTACATCGATGGATTCACTGCGGGACAGCTTCCGCCGAAGTCATCGATCCGCGAGATTCGCATCAATCAGAATCCGTTCTCAGCCGAATACGACAAGCTCGGCTACGGGCGAATCGAAATCTTCACCAAGCCCGGCACCGACAAGTTCCATGGACAGTTTCAGGTCGTTGGGAATGACTCGGGATTAAACACGCGCAATCCCTTCCTCGGCGACGCTGAGCAGGCGCCGTATGACTCCGTAATCTTTATGGGAAACATCGGCGGCCCGATCAACAAGAAGGCGTCGTTCTTCCTCGACGTGCAGCGGCGCGACATCGACGAAATCGCAGTCGTAGACGCGCCGGCGTTAGACCTGAATGAGAGCGTCCCCAACCCACGCACCCGCACCAACATCGCTCCACGTATCGACTACCAAGTCAGCACCAATAACACGCTCACCGCCCGCTACCAGTATTACCGTGATACATGGGAGAACAACGGCGTCGGCGGGTTCGTGCTGCCGGATGCGGGCTACAACACCCTGTCCACCGAACACACCGTGCAGATCACCGACACACAAGTGCTCAGTACGAAGGCTATCAATGAGACGCGCTTCCAGTATTTGCGCGACAACAGCAATCAGAATCCAGTGAGTACGGCGGTAGGCATCAATGTGCAGGGAGCGTACACGACTGGAGGCGCCGCCTCGGGGACCCAGTTCGATCACCAGGATCACTACGAACTGCAGAATTACACCTCGATATCGCAGGGCAATCACTTTGTGAAATTCGGAGGGCGACTGCGGACAGTTCACGAGGTCAGCACGTCCGGCGCCGGATTCAATGGCACCTACACCTTTTCGTGCCCGCCGAGTCCCGCTAGTTGCAGCCTGCCCCAGCTTTCCAACCCAATTCAGTATTCCATCGATGCAACCCACAGTGGCGTGGCGCCCACCGTGCCCGTCACCGTAGTGGATGCCGGACTGTACGTACAGGATGACTGGAAGGTGCGTCCTAACATCACCGTGAGTGGCGGGCTGCGCTTTGAGACCCAGAACGCAATTCACGATCACGCGGACTGGGCGCCTCGCCTCAGTTTTGCATGGGGCATTGGCGGAGGAGGTAAGAGGGCTCCGAAAACCGTGCTGCGCGGTGGTTTTGGCCTTTTTTACAATCGCATCACCCAGGATATGGTGCTTAATGCAGACCGTTTGAACGGCGTGACGCAGCAACAGTACCTGGTGAGCTCCACGTCCGGCAGTCCGGTGCCTTACCCGACTCCTCCGTCGGTAGACACCTTGTCGCCGACGGCACAGACGATCTACCAGATCAATCCGACTCTGCACGCGCCCTACATCATACAGAGCGCGTTTAGCATGGAGCGACAGGTGACAAAGATCGCCAACGCTACGCTTACCTATCTGAATTCACGCGGCGTCCACCAGTTGCTGTCACTGAACGTCAACGCCCCACTCCCGGGCAAACCGAACAATTCTCCACTGTCGAACATTCCCAACCCGGCGGCGGGCCAAATCTATCAATACGACTCGGGTGGAGTTTTCTGGCAGAACCAGTTGATCGCGAACTTCAACATCCGGGCTGGGGCAAAGCTCTCTCTCTTCGGTTACTACTCGCTGAACTATGCCAACAGCGACCCGATCGGTAGCGTAAGCTCAGGAACGTTTGCAACCAACTTTCCGTCGAATCAGTACGATGTAAAAGTGGACTACGGGCGCGCTTCCTTTGCTATCCACGATCGGGTGTTCGTCGGGGGTACGATCGGGCTGCCGCGCGGGTTTCGCCTAAGTCCGTTTATGGTTGTCAATTCCGGCGCGCCCTACAACGTCACCGTGGGCCAGGACTTGAGCAACGACTCCCTCCTCAATGACCGTCCCGCATTCAACACCAACCCTTCAGGCCCGTGCCCGTTTCCGACGAAAGCCGCTTGCCAATTCATGATTCCGACCGGTCCCTACACTCCGATTCCCATCAACTATCTGACCGGCCCGTCGCTGTTCACGCTGAACCTGCGCCTCGCGAAAACCTTCGGCTTCGGCCCGGAGACTGGAAAGAGCGGAGCGCAGCCGGCCGGCGGCCCTCCTGGCGGCGGTGGTGGCGGTCCACGCGGTGGCGGCGGAGGATTTGGACGCCCCGGAGGTGGCGGCAGCCCTTTTAACCTCGGACCGGGATCCAATCGACGCTACAACTTGACGTTCAGCGTGAATGCGCGGAACGTTCTGAACCGGGTGAACCCGGCGCCGCCCATAGGGGTTCTAAGCTCACCAGATTTCGCAAAATCAATCGCTCTGGCTGGTGGGCCGTTCTCGAGCCCGGCGGCGAATCGAAAAATTGAATTGCAGGCGCTGTTCAGCTTCTAAGGGCAGGTCTCAGGTGTTAGGTCGCAGGTCTCAGGAACAAAACTGACTTGCCTTCGGGGTTTCCTGAGACCTGCGACCTAACACCTGAGACCTTTTCTAAGTCGAATAGTCGGCGTTGATCCGCACATACTCGGCGGTCAGGTCGGTGGTAAGAAATCGCACCGCGTGCTGGCCGCGCCCAAGCTGCACGCGAATATCGCAGACCGGCTGCGCGAGACTGCGGTGAGCTTGCCGCTCGTTGAACGCGCAGGCGATGCCGTTGCGGCACACCTTCTGACTGCCAATGAAAATCTGCACGCGCGATGGATCGATGGGATCGATGGGCGCGTCGCACCTGCCCACTGCCGCCAGAATGCGTCCCCAATTCGGATCGGCCCCAGCCCACGCGGTTTTGACCAGCATCGAGTGCGCAATCGTCCGCGCCACCAGCAACGCCTCTTCCCTGCTGCGCGCCTGTTCGACGAATAGACGGATCACGTGCTGCACGCCTTCACCGTCACTGACAATCTGCTCGGCGAGAGACTGGCACACTTCGGTCAGAGCCGCGGACAACTTCTTTCGGGTACGAACATCTCTCACCCGAGCGCCGCTGGCGCCGCTGGCGAGCAGCAGCACGGTGTCGTTGGTGGAGGTGTCGCCGTCAATGGACATGCAATTTAACGAGTGGTCGCACGCTTCGCGCAGAAGAGGCTGCAGCTCCCGCGCACTCGCACCCACATCGGTGAACAAGTACACCAGCAGGGTCGCAAGCTGCGGATGAATCATGCCGGCGCCCTTCGCAATACCCAACACGGTGATTTCTTTTGAGCCTTCTGTCGACGAAGCGCGGAAGCGCACGGACGCAATCTTTGGCCGCGTGTCGGTGGTCATGATGGCGTGGGCGAACGCGAGGACGCCACGCTGGCTCGCGGATCGCGCCGCAATAAGCTCCGGCAACTTGGCGCGGATTTTTTCCGCCGGCAGTCGAACTCCGATGATGCCCGTCGAAGAAGGAAAGATTTCGGCAGCGGGCACGCCAAGCAGCTTTCCGGCTTCGCGGCAAACCCGCTCGCAGGCTTGAATGCCGGCGCGTCCAGTGGCGCAGTTGGCGTTGCCGGAGTTCACAACGACGGCGCGAACGCGGCCGCCCGTCGAAACGAGCGCCGCCCGGCCAACTTCCACCGGAGCGGCGACGACCCGGTTCTTGGTGAACAACGCGGCCGCGGTCGCGCCACCGGCGGCCGCCGAGCCGCGCTCGGCACGGATCGGCGAGGTCGCCCGTCCCCACACTTCCGCCAGAGCGAGGTCCGGCCGGCCGCTGACTTTAATGCCGGCAGCGACAGCAGAGAAAGAGAACCCCAGGGGCAAGCGAATTTTTTCGGGAGAATGACGCAGCGAGGTCATGCCTGTATCTTCAACCAGTTTTTGGGCGCCGGCAAAATTGCAAACGCGGGCGCCTTGCCCAGGATCATCGCTACTTCGTCGCAGCGATAGAGCCTGGGGCACTGATAACAGTCTTTGTGGATCTTGTCGGGAAGATCCTCGTGATTAGCAAGGCTGAATCCCATGCGCGAGAAGAATTCCGGAATGCGCGTGAACAGGCACACGCAGGTGACTTTGTGCTTTTCCGCTTGCGCCAGCAGAGCCTTGACCAGGCGTCTGCCGCCACCGCGGCTTTGGCTCGAGGGATCGACGGTGATCGAACGAATCTCGGCCAGGTGCACGCCATAGAGGTGGAGCGCGCCGCATCCGATGATGCGTCCGTCATGTTCAAGGACGACAAAGTCGCGGACGTTCTCGCAGATCTCCGCCAGCGTGCGCGGCAAAAGAGTGCCGTCGCCGGAGTAGGCCGAGATCAGAGCGTGAATCTGCTCGGCATCGGGAAGGACCGCTTCACGCGTGCGCATGGACGCCTTTGCGCCGCGGCGGAGCGGTTCTCTTTTTCTCGTGCTTGCGCTTTTGCGGGGACTCTGCATTTTTGTGCAACGCCGCGTCCAGGGCCTTCACTACCTGATCCACGTGCTTCTTCTGAATCACGTAGGGCGGCAGAAAGCGCAGCACGGTCTCGTGCGTGCGATTGATGATAATCCCTTCCTGCAGCAGTTGCCGGGCGACCGCCTTCGCCAGTTCGGGCGAGTCCACTTCCACGGCTTGCATCAGCCCCATGCCGCGAACTTCCCGAATCGACTGGTGCTTCTTGTCTTTCTTCAGCGCCTTGAGCTCCGCGTGAAAGTATTCGCCCAGCGGGCGCACGTGCTTTAACAACTTCTTCTCCGCGCGCAGAAACTCGATGGCAACGGCGCAGGCCAGCGGACCTCCGCCGAAAGTTGTGCCGTGCAGCCCCGGATGCATGCACTTCGCAACCCGTTCGGTGGTGAGAATGGCGCCGAGCGGCAAGCCGCCAGCCAGCGGCTTGGCGACGGCGATCACGTCCGGCAGCACACCGTAGTGCTGGTAGGCAAAGTGGCGTCCGGTGCGGCCGAGGCCGCACTGAATCTCGTCAAGCACGAGCAACGCGCCGCTGCGTTTGGTCAAGCGCCGAGCGAGTTCGAGAAACTCCGGACTGACGGGGCGAATGCCGCCCTCTCCCTGAATGGTCTCGATGCACACGGCGCAGACGCTGGCATCAAATTTCCTTTGCAGGTCGTCCAGGTCATTGAATTTGACGAAAGTCACACCCGGCACGAGAGGAGCGAACGGGGCTCGATATTTCGGCTGACCGGTGGTGGCCAGCGCACCAAACGTGCGTCCATGAAAAGAATTTTCCATGGCAAGAATGCGCGTCTTTGGATTGCGCTTGAACTTGGGCTTGTGGCCGTTCGTATTATTCATTTGCGCAAAGGCGCGGGCCAGCTTGAGCGCTCCTTCCCAGGCCTCGGTGCCGCTGTTGCAAAAGAAAGCGCGGTCAAGCCCGGAGATTTCGGTCAGCAGCCGCGCCAGTTCCGCTTGATACTCGTGGAAAAAAAGATTCGAAACATGAATCAACCGGCCAGCCTGACGCTTGATCGCCGCCTGGATCGCAGGGTGGTTGTGGCCGAGCGCATTGACTCCGATTCCACTCAGGAAATCCAGATACCGCTTGCCACGTGAATCCCAGAGATACACTCCGCGCCCGCGCACAAAAAGAATGGGCTGTCGCTCGTAGGTGGGAAGCAAGAGCTTCGCTTCCATGCGCGAGACCGAGGCAAGGCTCATGCTCTCAGCACCTCGGTGCCGCATTCCAGCTTGGTGAAATAAAACAGTGGCAGCATTTCGACCTGCGCCGCGGGCAGGATGCGCACGCGTCCCACGCCCGATTTGAGAGCCTGCGTGCAGGCTTCGAGCTTGGGCATCATGCCGCCGCTGACGACGGATTCGTCGATGAGTCCGGCAACCTGGTTGGTGTCCAAACGAGCAATCACCGAACCGTCGGCTTGCTTTACGCCGGGCACGTCGGTCAGAAAAATCAGCGCGTCGGCTTCGCACGCTATCGCGCACGCGGCTGCCATCTGGTCCGCGTTGACGTTGTAATACTGCCCGTCGCCTCCGAGCGCAAGCGAGGAGAGCACAGGAATCCCGCCTTCGGCCCAGATGGCTCTGAGCCAGCGCGGTTCGGAAAAGCAGATTTCGCCGACAAATCCCAAGTCGTGTTCCGCATCCTGTTTTTTGCGAGCACGAAAGACGCCGCCGTCTCCGCCGCAGAGACCGATGGCCGGATAGCCCGCAGCCGCGATCGCTGCCACCAGGCTTTTGTTCACAATGCCGGCAAGCACCATCAGGGCAACATCGCGCGTCTCTGCGTCGGTAACGCGCAGCCCGTGGATGAAATCACTTTTCTTTCCGAGGAGTTTCAGGGTCCGCGTCAGCGCGCTGCCGCCGCCATGCACCACGGCGACCTGGTGTCCGTCCTCTGCGAGCTGCACTACCGCTTTCGCGCATTTCTGAAGAATCGGTTTATCCTCCAGCGCCGCGCCCCCGATCTTGACGACAATTTTCACTGCAAGCCCTCCGTCTCGTCCCAGCCGTACATGAGGTTCATGTTCTGCACGGCTTGTCCGGCTGCGCCTTTGAGCAGGTTGTCGAGACAGGAAACAATCACGAGCCGGCGGCCATCGCGCGCGAGGCAAAAACCGAGGTCACAGTAGTTGGTGTGCACCGAAAATTGGATTTGCGGCAAACTCGATGCCGGGAAAATACGCACCCACCGCTTGCCCTTGTAGAAATCGTGAAAACAGCGTTGGATCTCGTCCGCCGTCATCTCGCGCTTCAGGTAGACATAAATCGTGGACAGAATCCCGCGTGGAATTGGCAAAAGGTGAGGAGTAAAGATCAACTGGTGGGAATTGAGCGCCAATTGCTCTAGAATCTCGCCGGTGTGACGGTGTCCGAAGACCGAGTAGGCGGAAAAATTGTCGGCCACCGATACGAAATGGGTGCGCGCCGTGGGCTCCTTGCCGGCGCCGGATACGCCGGATTTCGAATCGGAGATAATGCCGCGATCCGAATCCACCATGCCGGCCGACAGCAAGGGCGCCAGCGCAAGAATGACGGAGGTCGCATAGCAGCCTGGATTCGCCACCAGAGCGGCTGCGGGGATCTGGTCCGCATTCGGCTTCAGCTCGGGCAAACCGTATACCGCGCGCTCCGTGAGTTCCGCCGCGGCCTGCGCGTTGGCATCCTTGAAGCCATAGACGGCGCGATGCTGTTCCTGTTTCAGCCGCCATGCGCCACTCAGATCCACGATCCGCAGCCCGCGGGTCATTAGCCCGCAGGTCATCGCCTCCGTAACCAGTTCGCGGGAAACGGAGTGCGGTGTAGCCAGGAACAACAGTCCCACGCCATGTTCCTCCACCAATGACCACGAAAACGGCTGGATCGGCGACTGGACTGGCAAACTGCCGTTGCCGGACATGTCCGGCAATCCGGCCGGGTGCCCGTCGGAATCGCCAGTCTTTGTCACTTTCTCTGCCGTGCGCCGCAAAAGCAAGGGCGCGTCGGTCCGCGGATGCCGGCCGAGCAGGCGAGCGAGTTCAAGGCCGGAATAGCCGGTCGCGCCGAGAACCGCGGTCTTAAGTTTGGCCGCCATCGGATTTCGAGTCTACCGCGTCTCCCCCGTTGCCTTATTTTCTTCCCTGAAGAATATTTATCCATTATTATGCATAAATATTCATACATTCTAAATGGTCTCGCCGAACTGTCAAGTTGAAAGCGCGGTTCGGGACTCTTCGGCCCGTTGGATCGACGGTCTAGAGCGGATTCAACGCTTACAGCGAATCAAGAGTTGCTGCGACCACAGGCGGCTGCCGAGCTTCGCTCGGCTTGGACGGGCGAGAGCGCCCGTCCCCACACGAGCGGGGTACCGCAAATTACAGTTTTGGCCGCAGGTCGCTCGAGGTGCCGCCGGCCGCTGGAACGTAGCACTTGAGCGTGTAATCCATCACCATGCGATCGGCGTTGAAGCGCCAGCCGAGGGTGCGGATGGTGCGCTTCATGCGTTGGATCCAGCCGCGAGGAAGGCCGTCGCGATCGCGCTGATAGTACAGCGGGATCACTTCTTCACGAAGAACTCGCAGCAGGTCTTCCCCGTCGCGTGTGTCGTGAACGTTCATGTCGGAGTGCGTTCTGCCGTCTCCGATGGCGAAGCCGTTCATGCCGTCGTAAGCTTCCGCCCACCAGCCGTCCAGAACCGAAAGATTCAACCCGCCGTTCAGAACGACTTTCTGGCCGCTGGTCCCGGAGGCTTCCAGCGGACGCCGCGGATTGTTAAGCCAGACATCGACACCCTGCACAAAATGGCGGCCGACGTTGATGTCGTAGTCTTCGACGAAAACGAATTTGTCGGAAAACTGCGGATCGCGCATCAACTGGGCAATTTGCTGCAGCACGCGCTTGCCGGGTTCGTCGAGAGGATGCGCCTTCCCGGCAAATACGAACTGCACCGGGCGCTTCGGGTCATTGACCATGCCGGCTATCTTTTCGATGTCGGCCAAAATCAGATTGGCGCGCTTGTAGGTGGCAAAGCGGCGCGCGAAACCGATGGTGAGCGCGTCCGGACTGAGTACGCGTTCCAGTTGCTGCAGCACGCCCCGCGGTTCTTCGCGGCGCGCCGCCTGCTTGACGGCGCGCCGCCGCACAAATTCGATCAGGCGCGATTTCAGGTTGAAATGTGTCTCCCACAGCTCGCCGTCGTCAACGTTGTCAATGCCATCCCAGATTTTGGCTTCGCTGCTGCGCAGGTGCCATCCCGTGCCCAGATGGCGATCGTAAAGGCGAAACATCTGCGGCGCCAGCCAGGAGGGCACATGCACGCCGTTCGTAATGTGTCCTATGGGAACCGCGTCTTCCTGTTTGCCGGGATAGAGGCCGGTCCACATGGCGCGCGAGACTTCAGCGTGCAGAGAGGAAACTGCATTGGCGCGCCGCGAATGCCGCAGGCCGAGTACGGTCATGCAGAAGCGTTCGTCGCTTTCCGGGTTCTCGCGTCCCAGCGCCATGAAACCTTCCCGGGAAAGACCGAGGGCCTCGCGCAGAGGTCCGAGGTGCTCTTCGACCAGATCGGCGTCGAAGCGATCGTGGCCGGCGGGCACGGGGGTGTGGCTCGTGAAGACTACTTCACGGGCAACGCGGGGCACGGCCTTCTCGAAGCCGATACCCTCGTCTTCCATGCGCTGGCGAATCGCTTCCAGCACCGCAAATCCGCTATGTCCTTCGTTCAGGTGAAGAACCCCGGGAGTGATCCCGAGCGCTTTCAAAGCGCGCAGGCCGCCCACGCCCAGAAGCAGTTCCTGATGCACGCGAACCCGGCCGTCGCCTCCATACAAGCGCGAGGTCATGTGCCGGTCCTCGGGGGTATTGCCTTCCACGTCCGAGTCGAGGAGCAGCAAATCGCAACGGCCCACTTTCACGCGCCACACTTTTGCGCGAATCGAGCCATGGCGGGTATCGACCTGCACCACCACCGGTCTGCCGTTTTTCCCGATGGCCGCTTCCATGGGAAGTTGGTTGACATCGGTCTCGAGATACTCCTCGCGCTGCCAGCCGTCGCGATCGAGGCGCTGGCGGAAATATCCCTGGCCATAAAACAGGCCCACCCCAACCAGAGGGATCCCCAGATCGGAGGCGCTCTTGATGTGATCGCCCGCCAGAACTCCAAGTCCACCGGAATAGATCGGCAGAGACTCGTGCACGCCAAACTCGGCGGAGAAATAAGCTACGGGACGGGGCCGCAGCACGCCGGCGTGGCGCGCCCCCCAGGTTCGCCCCGCATCCTGGTACTCGCGCAGGCGGCGATAGGCGTAGTTGATCCGGCTGTGCAGCGCGAGTTCGGTGGCGCGCGCTTCGAGTTTCTCCAGAGGATACTCGTTCAGCAGCGACACCGGACTGTGATTGAGCTGACTCCAGCGCAGCGGATCGAGATCGTGGAACAAGCCGGCGGAATCGTGATCCCAACTCCACCACAGGTTGCGCGCCAGCGCCCACAGCCGCTCCTGGGCAGGCGCGATGAAGCGGTCGAGCGTGCGGGCTTCGCTCACCACGGGCGCAACCCGCTTCGCGGCCTCGGCGAGCAGGCGAATCTCATTTTCCGGAAAGACCCGCGCCGCCACAGTCTGAATCACCAGAACGCCTTGCAGCACACCGCGATCGATCAGGGGAACTCCCAGGAACGATTGGTAGGCGTCCTCACCCGCTTCGCTGAAGTACTTGAAGCGCGGGTGATTCCTGACCTGTTCAACCGCCACCGGGCGGACCTGTTCCGCGACCAGCCCGACCAACCCTTCATTCACTGACATACGAAGCTTGCCGATACATTCATGGCGAAGCCCGAGGGTTGCGGCCAGAACGAGATTGGCGCGGTCAGGCTCCAAAAGGTAGGCCGAGCAGACATCGGCGGCAAACCGTCTGGCAATCAATGCCACAACGTTCATCAGGGTCTCGGCCGGCTTGCTCGGATCCGCCGTCAGGTGCGCGATTTCCTCCCACGTCAGCACATGGCTGGCATCGAGAGAACAGGCCGCGTGGTCCTGAACCATCTCGTTCGTTCGATCCAATCTTGTCTCCATTTCCCTATTCCTAAGATCCCCAAGGTTCCCGCAACCGCTCACCCAGTCGCCAGCCCAGCGACGGGAAGACGGTTGGAACAAACCATCCCCTGAGCCATTCTATCGGGTGAAAACCGAACCACTCCACATCGGTTGCGGAATTGTTGATTACCACAGTGCTTTTCGGATGGCCAAATCGCGGCTTTTGGGCTTGCGCTATTCCCGATATATGTAACCGAACTATAAACTTTAGTATCCGGTTCGCGCTAAGTCCAATTCGAATTGTTGATGGAGTGCATCAGCACGGTGGGGAGACCGGCCTATCGGAATCATTTGAGCCCTACAGGGCGCGGAATTAGCCCCCTTCCTATTTCTCTCCTCTTCACCAGCTTCAAAAAACGTGATAGACGAAATGAGCAAAAAGAACCGCCAGCAGCAAGCCTGCGATGCCGCAAACCCAGTAAAGAAAGTGCTCCGTCAACTTTGGGGAATTGATCTCCTTCTTGTCCATAGCTGAAGAATACTCCTGAAGAATACCCCCTGGCCTCGTTGAATTACATTAGGACAATGGACGACGCTCGTAGGACAACTCCATGCAATCAGAAGAAGCGGGTGATGCCCTCCTCCATAACGAGCACCTTGTCTCTTACTCCGGCCTTCAGCGCCTCGCGCTCCAGCAACTGGAGCGGTTCCTCGATGGGTTCGTGCGACAGGCGGAAGGTTCCATAGTGCATGGGCACCATCCAGCGGGCCTTCAGATCGAGAAAGGCCTGGGTGGCGTCGGCGGGACTGGTGTGCACGTTGCGGAATTGCGGCGGATTGTAGGCGCCGATGGGGAGCAGCGCTAGTTCGGGCGACAAGCGGCGTCCGATTTCGCGAAAGCCCGCGAAATAGGCGGTGTCTCCGGCGTGGTACACAGAGTGTTTGCCGCTGCGCAGCACGTAGCCGCCGTAGCCGCGGTGCGAATCCTTGAGGATGCGCGCTCCCCAATGCCGCGAGGGGACGTGTGTAATGTCGAGCGCGCCGTGGCGATAGGTGTTCCACCACTCCAGTTCGACAATTTCTTCGAAGCCCAGGTCGGAGACCAGATCGAACAAATGATGGGGCACGACAAGCGTGGGCGCGGTTCCGGTCTGGCGCCGGGTTTGGCGCGCGATGGTGCGCAGCGATTGACGATGCAGGTGATCGAAGTGCGCGTGCGTCACCAGTACGACGTCCATGGGAGGCAGGTCGCGCAGGTTCAATCCAGGTTGGCGCAGGCGCTTTAGAACAAACAGCCAGCGCGCGAAGTTGGGATCGATGACGACGTTCTGTCCGCCAATTTGCAGAAAAAAGCTGGAGTGTCCGATGAAGGTGACGCCTAGTTCGCCGTTTGTAACCAGCCGCGGTTTGTGGGTCTTGCCAGTGCGCGGCGTCACCACAGAATGCCGCACCAGACGCGTGAACTGGCTCGCTCGCTTGCGCAGAGCGGGATTTTTCAACGAGGACTTTAACATTCTTTCGACCAGTATGATTCGACCAGTACGATACGACCCGTCCGCTGCCACACGGACTATGCACACATTATCGGCTTTGTTGGCTCAACTCTCCAGTGCGTTTAGATGCTCTGGAGCCCGGCGACGACGCACCGGCGGCCGGTTTCTTGGGGTAGTATCTCTGAGGTGGGTTGAGTTTTGCACTGTAAACCATCGTGTTCTCCTTGACCGCCGCTTTGCCGGTCGTATCTAATCCAAACTTCGAGGAATTCAGAGGAGGAGGCAACGCCGATGCGCATCGCTTTTCTTGGCATGGGAATTATGGGTAGGTCGATGGCCGCCAACCTGGTCAAAGCCGGACACCAGGTCGCGGTGTGGAATCGAAGTGGCGGCAAGGACGTGGAAGGCGCACGCAGCGCCCCTTCTCCGGCGGATGCGGCGCAAGGCGCGGAAGTGGTGTGGATGTGCGTATCCGACACCAAGGCCGTCGAGGGCGTGCTGTTTGGGCCGGGCGGCGTCGAACCGGTTCTGGCCGCGGGCATGATCATTGCCGACTCGAGCACGATTTCGCCATCCGCCACTCTGCGCTTTGCCGAACGCGTGAAGGCCCGTGGCGTCGATTACGTGGACGCCCCGATGACCGGCTCGAAGATCGCCGCCGCGGCGGGGAGCCTGATTTTCATGGTGGGCGGCGACGAAGCCGTGCTCGCCCGCCTGCAGCCGCTTTTTCAGGCGATGGGCAAGCAGGTCTTCCACATGGGCGAAACCGGCAAAGGACAGGCCACCAAGCTGGTCATGAATCTGCAGATTGCGCTCATCTACGAAGGCTTCGCCGAAGCGCTCACGCTCGCCGAAAAGCTGGGCGTGGAAGTGGAAAAACTGTTGCCGCTGGTGCAGGCTTCCATGGTGCGATCGGGAGTGGTGGACTACAAAGCTCCGTTTATTCTGAAGCGCGACTTCTCGCCCAACTTCCCTCTGCGCTTGATGCTGAAAGACATTCGCCTGGCGCTCGATGCGGCCAAGGAATCGCGGGTGCGCCTGCCTGGACTCGAAGCAGTGGAAAAGGTCTACGATGCCGCAGCCCAGGAAGGGCAGCAGGACCTCGACTACGCCGCGACCCTCACTTTGCTGGAGAAATGGGCGGGCGTGAAAACGAAGAACGCGTCAAAGTAAGCTCGGCTTGGGCAGCGTCGCCCGTCCCCATACGAGCGCTATTCCTACTTCTTCGCCAGCGAGCGGATGTAGTTCGCCATGTTCCAGATGTCATCATCCTTGGCGCGGTCGCCTTCGGGAGGCATCTCGCCCTTGCCATTTCTGATCACATAGAAGAGTTCGCCGTCGGTGCGGTTCTTCAACGCGTCCGGATTGGTGAAGTCAGTGACGTTTTTCATGTCCGAGGCCATGTCGCCCTTGCCATCGCCGTCTTTTCCATGACACATCGCGCAGTCGATGACATACAGCTTCTTGCCCTTGGAGAGCGACTCCTGGGTCGGCTTGACGGGGTTTACTCTGCCGGCAGCCTCGGCGGAACCTTTGTTTTCGGGGTCCGGTGCTTTTGCGGGAGGCTGATCGTTCTGCTTTTGCGCCCACAGCGCGAACACAAAAAATAGCAAAACGAAAAGAACCAGCGGAGTTTTCTTCGATACTTCTTTCGACACTCTGTTTTTCAACACACACCTCCCGTTAAGGAGCACGGTTGAAATGCCAACCATACTCTACGACACCGGAACGTGCACAGGATAGGTGCGATGTCACAGACCGGTGTGCGAGGAATCACCATGGCGCCGCAACCGCGACTCCCGCTTGGTGGAGATCGGGTCGCTGGCCAGGCACCCATTACGCTCGTAACCCCTTTATTCAGCGAGGATTACAGAAGTATTACAAAACGGTTTGCGCTCTCTTGATATTGTCAGCCTAGCGGGGAAGTGGGGAGAAAAGACGCATGAGCCAGACAACACGCGAGATGATGAGCGAAGAGATGAGCGAAGAAACGATCCGGGCAATGAGCGAAGCCGGCGAAGGCGCCAATCGTAAGGACCGCGCAAATCGCGATGGCTTCAACTGGGGCACGGCGATCGCCATGGCCCTGTTTCACGTGGGCGCAGTCGCGGCGCTGTTCTTCTTTACCTGGCCGGCATTTTTCGTCGCCATTTTCTTGTGGTGGGTTTCGGGCAGCCTCGGCATCGGGATGAGCTATCACCGCCTGCTGACGCATCGCGGATACAAGACGCCCAAGTGGGTGGAGTACTTCCTGACCTGGTGCGCCACCCTGGCGCTCGAAGGCGGCCCGATTTTCTGGGTGGCGACGCACCGCATTCATCATCAGTTTTCCGACGAGGAAGGCGATCCGCACTCGCCCATCGACGGCAAGTGGTGGTCGCACATGGGGTGGATCCTGATGGGCAAGTCGATGCATCACGACACCACCACCCTGGCCCGTTACGTCCCCGACCTCACCAAGGATAAAGTTCACGTCTGGCTCACCAAATATCACTACACCTCCAACATTATTCTGGGCGTGATCCTGTTTGCCATTGGCGGATGGCCCTGGCTGCTCTGGGGAGTGTTCGCGCGCGTCGTAGTCGGACTGCACTCCACATGGATGGTGAACTCAGTCACCCACCTTTGGGGATCGCGGCGCTTTGCGACCAAAGACCTTTCCACCAACAACGGACTGGTCGCCGTCCTGACCTTTGGCGAAGGCTGGCATAACAATCATCATGCGCATCCGGTTTCCGCGCGCCATGGCTTGACGTGGTACGAAGTCGACATGAACTGGTACGGCATCTGGACCCTGCAAAAACTTGGACTGGCGCGGCACGTCTACAAGGTCGCGCTCGATAACCTCCCGCCCAAACCGGCCCTGCTGCGCGATGTGAAGGCGGCTGGGGCGATGGCGACGGCCGCGGGCAACGACTGAGACGCAGGTCCCACGTGTTAGGTCTCAGGGACCCAATTCAATTAAAGCGGGTAGCGCATGTCGAGGGAGTACTCTGACCTGGGTGCAGGAGACAGGGATTGGGGAGGAGGCGATCATGTCTGAGCAATACGATCTCATTGTGGTGGGGGGAGGTCTGGGGGGCTCCACGCTCGCCGGTTCGATGGCGGAACGCGGAGCGCGAGTCCTGGTGCTTGAGCGTGAACAGCAGTTTAAGGACCGCGTGCGCGGCGAGTTTGTGTTTCCCTGGGGTGTCGCGGAAGCAAAACGGCTGGGAGTTTTTGAATTGCTTTGCGACCGGTGCGCACACCAGGTCCCGTGGTTTGATTTCTACTTGGGGGGTATCCTGGCGGTGCATCGCCCCGTGGTGACCACCACGCCCCACCAACTTCCCTGCCTTTCGTTTTACCATCCCGCCATGCAGGAGTTGCTGCTCGGGGCGGCCGCAAGCGCGGGGGCGTGTGTGCGGCGCGGAGTCAGTGTCAAGGAAGTCCGGCCGGGAACCCCCGCAACCGTCATGGTGGGAGACAACGGTCACTGCGAGGAGATTCGCGCCAGGCTTATTGTCGGCGCCGACGGACGATCTTCCACCGTACGTGCGTCGGTGGGCTTCCAGCTTCGCCGCGATCCCGATGACATGCTGCTGGCCGGCGTTTTGTTGGACAACATCGGGGCGCCGGAAGACATCGGCCAAGCTGTCATTAATTCCAGTTTGGGAGAGATCGCCATATTGCTCCCTCAAGGTGGAGGGCGCGCCCGCACTTACTTCGCCTTTCACACGGGCACCCAGCCGCGCTATCAGGGCACCGCAGACTTCCCGCGATACCTCGAGGGTTTCAAGAGAGCAGGGATGAATCCCGGGTTTTACGACGGCGCGAAGGCGGCCGGGCCGCTTGCCACGTTCGATGGAGCGGAAGCCTGGGTTGAGCATCCCTACCGGGATAGCGTGGCTCTGCTTGGAGACGCAGCGGCCGCAAGCGACCCGACCTGGGGCCAGGGCTTGTCGTTAACCCTGCGCGACGCCCGCGTGCTGCGCGATCACTTGCTGGCCACGGATGACTGGGAGACCGCTGGCAACGCCTACGCCACGGAGCACGACGCCTACAGTGACACGAGTCGTATTGTGAACCTTTGGTTCACGGAGTTTTATCTGGAAACGGGGCCGCAGGCGGACGCCCGTCGCGCACGCGCATTGCCTTTGATCGCCGAGGACCCCAGCCGCCAACCGGACGCGGCCTACTCCGGGCCCGACCTACCTGTGAACGAGGCCATTAAGAAACGGTTCTTCGCAGAAGACTGAACGCCGCGGTTCTTCGCGGATTCGCTGGTCTCGATATTCTTCTCTTCAGGTATCCGTTCTAGCCCCGTGAGGCAATGCGTACGTAGAGAACAAAAGCCGTTTAATTCCGGATTCAATAGAGACGCGGCTTGCCGCAGCTCTGCAAGCCCCCCCAGAAGCCACAGCCCCGCAACCAGCGTAGCCCAGGTCGATTTTCCTAAGGCCTAAGGCCTAAGACCTGACACCTGACACCTGCCCCGCTACAATCTCCCTGTGCGCATCATCAGCCGGCAGAAGGCGATTTATTTTTTCCTCACGCTGGGCGTTTGCCTGGCGGCGCTGGCCGGTGCGGTCGGCAGCGGCTGGGTCATCCTCAACTGGCGCGAGGGCGTCAAGGTCTTTCTGGGCGTCATTTTTTTTGGCGCCATCGTCGCCGGCCTCGTCCTCAATACGATTTTTCTGGTCCGCGAAATCCGCCGCAACGAGCAGCACGACAGCTTCATCAACGCCGTCACCCATGAATTGAAGACGCCGATCACGTCCATCCGTCTCTACCTGCAAACTTTGCAGAGACGCGAGGTGGAAGAAGCGCAGCGGCGGGAGTTCTACCAGTTGATGCTGCTCGATAGCGATCGCCTGCTGTACACCGTGGAACAGGTGCTGAAAGCGGGTGAGGCGGCGCACAAGAAAAGTCCGGCGCAGCGCTTGCCTCTGGAATTCAACACGCTGGTGCGCGAGTGCATCGAACTGGCGCGAGTGCGCCATCATTTGCAGGCCGCTGATCTCGCCTACCGCGAGTCCCGGTCTTTATCGGCACAGAACGGCGCCGGAGCGTGCGTACTGGGCGATCCTGAAGAGCTGCGGACCGCGGTTTCGAACCTGCTGGACAATGCGGTGAAGTACTCGCCGGAGGGCGTGCACATCTCGGTGGAGCTGGAGACCCCCGATGAGGAGCGCGTGGTGCTGCGGGTGCGCGATCGCGGCGTGGGCATTCCCGAGCAGGAGTTGAAACGCATCTTCAAGCGGTTTTATCGGGTGACGCAGCGCTCGCTCTCGGGAGTGAAAGGCACGGGACTGGGATTGTTCATCGTGCGCTCGATCGCCCGCAAGCACGGCGGCCGTGTTTTCGCGCAGAGCGAAGGCGCCGGGAAAGGAACCACCGTGATCCTGGAATTGCCCAGAAAAGAGTTGCCCCGGAAAGTGACGCTGCCATGAGCCGCGTGCTGGTGGTGGAGGACGAGGCGCACCTGGCGCAGGGCTTGCGCTTCAACCTGCAAGCCGAAGGATACGCTGTGGAAGTTGCGGCCGACGGCGAGACGGCTCTGGACAGGCTGCTCGAAAAAAAAGAACGCTTCGACGCGGTCGTTCTCGACGTCATGCTCCCGGGCAAGAGCGGCTTTGATGTCGCGGCCTTGCTGCGCGAGAAGAAAAATTATGTGCCGATTCTGATGCTGACCGCCCGCGGGCGTCCGGAAGATGTGCTCGAGGGGTTCGCGTCGGGCGCGGACGATTACCTGCCAAAGCCCTTTGAGCTGGCCATTCTGATCGCCCGCTTGGAGAGCCTGCTGCGGCGCACCGTTTGGATGAAAGACGCCCGCCCGGCGCGCGCTGCCATGATCGGCGACAAGACGCGTGGCGACAAGACGAGGCCGGCGCCGCAGGGCGAGCCGAAAGCTGGCGGCGATACCTTCAGTTTTGGTGGCAAGTCGATTGACTTCGAAGAACTGGAACTGCGCTCGCTGGGAAATACCATCCATCTGACGGTGATGGAGGCGGAGTTTCTGCGATATCTGGTGCGCAGCGGAGGCCGCGTGGTTTCGCGCAAATCAATTTTGGAAGATGTGTGGGGATTGCACGAAGACACCGATACGCGCGCCATCGACAATTTTGTGGTCCGGCTGCGGAGGTACATCGAAGAGGATCCGTCGAGCCCGAAACATTTGCAGACCGTGCGCGGAGTGGGGTATCGGTTTGTGGCCGAACCGGACTAGGCATGTGGCGTCTGGGGCACCAGAAGCTGAAAGCCAAGAACCAAAAACCAAAAGCCCTCCATGTTAGATTCAAATCGTGCGCTCCATCCTGCAGAAACGCCCGCTGCGATTTGTGTTTGCGGCGAACGTGATCTCCATGCTGGGCAGCGGTATGAACTCCGCCGCGGTGGCTTGGACGATCTTGCAGCGCACTCACTCCGAAATGGCTTTGGGCAAGTTTGCCGCTCTGCAAACCATTCCGGCCATGCTGATGCTGCCCTTCATGGGCGTCATTATCGACCGCGAGGACCGGCGGCGCCTGGTGATGATGCTGGATTTGGCGCGGGCGGCCGTCATCCTCGTGGTAACCGTGCTTGCCTTCCTCGGCCGCGTGCAGGTGTGGCAACTCTACCTGATGAATACGCTGGTGGCTGCGGGCTTTTGGATGTTCTGGCCAACCATCACCGCGCTGATTCAGGAACTGACGCCCAAGGGCGCGTTCGTGCAGTCGAATACGCTTCTACTCGCCGGCGTCCAAGGTGGCTGGCTGATTGCCGGCGCGCTGGTTGGATTTGTTTATGAACACATTGGGCTGGGCGGGGTGCTGCTCATCGACGTGAGCACCTACGTCGTTTCTTTCTTGTGCTACTTCGCAGTGCGCCAGGGCCGGCATGTTGTACCGCGAGCCGTCGAACTCCGGCACGATCTGGAAGCTGCGGAAACCGCGGTCGGACGCTTCTTGCGCGAGATGCGCGAAGGGTTGGTCTTTCTGCGCGGGCATCCGAGCGTGGTTTTCCTGGGTTCGAGTTGGGCTTTGTTTCTGGGCGCGATGATGACGGGAGTGGTGGTCACGGCGCCGCTAAGCGATCGCGTCTTCCACGCCGGCGCGACCGGCTACGGATGGTTGAACGGGGGATGGGGGGTTGGCGCATTCCTGAGCGCTCTTTATGCTCCGGCGCTGATTGCGCGGGTGGGAGCGCGCAGTGCGATCGCGCTCGCCATGCTGCTGCTGACCTTTACCATGGCCCTTTCACCGTTTTCGCCCTGGCTGGCGATTGCCGTGCTCCTGTATGGACTGATGGGCTCGGCGCGGGGCGTCAGCGGCGTGGCCATGAATACCAGCCTGATGAAACAAGTGCCGCCGCATTTCATGGGACGCGTCCAGAACACTATCTATTTCTTTGGCACGTTTCTGCAGGTGGCACTGGGGCTGACGGTGGGCGCCGTGGCGTCGCGGATCAGCCTGGCAGCCGGGTTTGGCACAATCGCCGCCGTGTATGCGGTCGCATTTGGCAGCGCCTGCTGGCCGATGAAAGCACGGCACGCAGTGCCTTCAATCGCGGACTAGCTGCGGTTTGTGTAGAGCGGACACTCTTGTCCGCTGCCGTTGACGTTGATTTTGAAGTTGATCCTTAGGATTTTGAAGTTGATCCTTAGGATCAGGATCGACCCCAAGATCAAAAGCGGCGGACAAGAGTGTCCGCCCCACACAAATTAAGGATACTGTTATTCTTTCTCTTCTCCCAGGGGAGCGTCCATTCATGTTTGAGGACTTGCAAGGCCGGACGGCGGTCGTCTTCGGAGTCGCAAACAAGCGCTCGATCGCGTGGGCCATTGCGCAAGGGCTGCACGCGGCCGGCGCAAACCTCGCCATCACCTATCAGAACGAACGGCTGGAGCAGGAAGCCAAAGACCTGATTCTGTCGCTCCCGGGCGCGCAAGCTTTCATGTGCGATGTTTCGAAGGACGAAGAAATCACCCAGCTTTTCGAAACCCTGAAAGCTCGCTACGGCAAACTCCACACCCTGGTGCATAGCGTAGCATTCGCTCCGGCCGAAGAGATGAAGGCCGACTTCGTGAACACCACGCGCGAGGGCTTTCGTGTGGCGCACGACGTGAGCGTGTATTCGCTGATCGCGGTTTGCCGCGCTGCGGCCCCGCTCATGGAGGACGGCGGCAGCGTCATCACCATGACCTACTACGGCGCGGAAAAGGTTGTGCCCCACTATAACGTCATGGGCGTGGCCAAGGCCGCGCTCGAATGCACGGTCCGCTATCTGGCGCAGGATCTAGGGCGCCGGAAGATCCGCGTCAATGCGATCTCGGCGGGGCCGATCAAGACGCTAGCCGCGCGCGGCATCGCCGGCCTAGGAGACATGCTGAAAGGACATGCCGAGCGCGCGCCTCTGCAACGCAATGTGGAAGTCGGCGAAGTGGGCAGCACCGGTGTCTTTCTGGCCTCCGACGCGAGCTCAGGCATCACCGGCGAGACCATCTACGTGGATTGCGGATACAACATCATGGGGTTCTGAAAAGATAGCGCTCGCTCGAATCTGTGCTGGTGCGCACTACAGTGGCATCCCTGAGGCTGCCATGTACCAACCTTGCGCCAGGAATTGCTCGATGGAACGCTCTTGAATACCTTCCTGCACACGCAGTTCGTCGTTCAGGAAATGGTAGGCAATGGTTCCCGCGCTGCGGTCTGCATTATTATCAATGCGGTCGATGCGAATGCGATTGCCCTCGCGATCGGCGCAGATCAAGCCTACTTTCAGATCTCGCTCTGTAGCTTTTCCGATGGTTGCTTTCCTTTTCGTGGGCATCGCCGACTCGATCACTGATGCTGCTTTTTCAATTTCCGCCGGATATCGGGCCAGAACTCCTTGACCACCAGCGTAATCGTGTCGTAGCCCACCTGCGATCCCCATACACTGGCCGTATTCATCAAGGTGCGGTCACTGGCCGTATATTGCGGGATACCCTCACTATTTCTACCGATAAAAGTGCGCCCGGGATGGTAGCTGTAGGTGGAAATGGCCGACGCCATGGCGGCGCCAACGATTTCGGAAAAGTTGAATTGACGGTGTCCGGAGTCGCTGCGAGTTATGACGATCCGGCTGACGGCATACCCGGTGCGGTTAAAGAAACTGCCATGGCCGGACTGAAAATAGCGCGGATCCTGACGCAGCACGGATGGCATAATCGCGCCCACAAAAAAATTCTCGATAGTGCCGTCGGCGGCGTAGGCGCCGTAGCGCTTGCCGTACCCCTCGGCGCCTTGTCCGTAACCGGGCTCGCTGTTTTCGGCCTGACTGAGGCCGGAGAGTGCACCGTACCAGACAATCTGAATGGGGTCGAACGTGCCCCGCGCGACAACTTTGAATTTTTGCCCGGCCGTCAGGGGCGGGATTTTGCCGGCGTTCTCCACGGTCAAGAAGTTGGGTAGAGCAAAAAAGATCCGGTCTTTAGACGTGCCGGTCGTCTCGCTCGCCGCGTCTTTTGCGCCTTGGCTGTCCTTGTCCTGGCTCTGAGGGCTCTGCGTTTGACCGGCAGGTTGGCTCGTTTGGCCGGCGGATGTTTGGCCGGCCGATGGCTTGGCTGGAGGCGGCGTTTGCTGTGGTGCCTGGCCGCCGCCGGTCGCGGGCGCTTGGGCAGACTGGTTCGCGCCCGAGCTCTCGGGCTGCGGAGCGCTTTGCGCAGCGCAAAAAGTCGCGCTGATCGAAATCAATAAGATCAATAGGCAGACAAGTGCGAAATAGGTGACCTTCAAGTGATTATGGCTCCAACTACAATTGATTGAGATGCGTCCCGGTCCAATGTTAGCAGTCCGCCATTTGCTTACGGGTGCCGGTGCAGTACGTGCACGGCGATATCCGGCCAGAATTCGCGGAACACGTTCGTCAGCATGTCCCGCCCAATCGCCCATCCGTACTTGGTGGCGAGCGCTCCGGCCGTCCGGCTACCGCTTGGGTAATACGACGCCGAAATGCCTTGCGCCATGGCCCTGCCTAGCACTTCGGAAGCATTAAAGCTATTGTGGCCGTGATAGTCGGGCGTGATCAAGATGCGAGAGGCTGCGTAGATTCCGCGTTTCCAGAAACCGCCCGTGCCCATTGCATAATAGCGTTCGTCCTGATGGAACACGGTCGGCAGGGCAAAGATAACCAGGTAATTGCCGTCCGTCTTGTCGACAAGCCCTCGCCAGTAGTATCTACCAAACCCAGCGGTGCCTTTCCCAAGTTGCGAGTGGGCATTCGTCCCCTCAGCCAAGAGTGAAGTGATGCCCACGAAGATAAATGACGAGTAGTCGAAGCTGTTCTGGGTCGCGATGATGAAGGCCTGCTTCGGCGTGGGCGGCGGCGGGATCGCGCCGGCGCTGACCGCGCGGAAATTGGGCATCACACCCAGGATTCGCTTCGGTTGCTGCTTTTCAGGCGGAACGCCTTGGTTCGCAGGCGCCGTACTCTGGCCCGCACTCTTCGCATCGGATTGTTTCGTATTGCTGTCGGTGCTCGACGTCCCGGACTGTTCCGGCGGCGAGCTCTGCTGCGGACTTGGCGCATCGGGCAATGCCGTTTCAGTGGATTCCGCGGATAGGGCCGAAGAAAGGGCTGTAGATAGGGCTGGCGCCAAAGATGAATTGCGCTCTCGGGACGCAGGGTTGTCTTCCGGATCGGGCGCCCCGGCCTGCGATCCGCTCTGTCCAGCGCAGAGGGCGGCGGCGAACAGTAGGCAAAAAAATGCCAGATGCGTGCGTTTCAAGATTGCTTCAACTCCCCTGCTTTTGATCAGATACACCCGTCCGCAGACTTAACGGGTACATAGCTGGATTCTGCGCTCAGTTTCCCCCACTTGCTCTTCCCCTACTCGTTCCAGGGTGATTTCCACGTTCCGATCCCTTCGCAAGCATGGGAACTTGTCTCCCCACTCTATCAGTAAGATGCAGTTGGGTGCGAGCAGGTCGTCAAGGCCGAGAGTTTCCAGGTCGCGCTGCGTATCGATGCGGTAAAGGTCGATGTGATACAGGGTGGCGCGGGGTCCGCGGTATTCGTGGACGAGCGTAAAGGTCGGGCTGTTCACGTCCTCGGCAAGAGCGGCTTCGAACCCTTCCGCGATTCCCTTCACCAGGGTCGTCTTTCCCGCCCCGAGGTCGCCCCGCAGCAGCACAATGAGCGGAGGAGACAACTCGGCGGCAAGCTTCCGCCCGAAAGCGATCGTCTCCTCGGCGGAGTGAGTGGTGGTTTGAGTAGTAATGGTCTGGCTCGTCATCCCGCAGCGTCCAGTATAGCGAAGCAGCGGGAGGCAGGTGTCAGGTGTCAGATCTTAGGTCCGAGGTCTTAGAGAGCCCCGCTTAACTCCTGGGACCTGAGACCTGATTCAGAATCCTGGCGGCGTCTGAATCTGCTCGGAAACCGGGTCCAGGAAACTGCGGTCCAGAGCGGAATCGAGCGCCATGCGCAGTTTGCGGTGGTCATCGTCCGCCAGGGCAATGAAGCGGAAAGGCTGTAGACACGCGCTCTGAAACTTGCGCGTCGGGTACAGCATTTCGGCCATGCCGTGGACGGCGCCCGAGCGGGTGTGGAAAGCGATCTCGACGAAATCTCCCGTGGAAAGCTCGTGCTGCAACTGCAGCAATCCGCCGTTGATCGAAATGCATTGTAGTTTTGCGCGCTCCCGCTGGCCGCCTTCGGCCATCACTGCGGCCGCGACCGATCCATTCAGTTGTACACGGGGTGAACGCTGGTTGGAGTCGGTTCGGGGGAAGTGACTCATAGCCTATGCTGGCATGCCCCATCCGGTTGCGGCAGATTACGAAAGCGCCTGTACACGGGCGTATGCTAAACATGGACCAACGTGGTAATAACGGCAGTAACTTTTCCGGTTCGCGCCCAAGGGAGTACCTTTGGGCAGTAGGGCCCAGTAGGACATTGATAAGACAACGTTTGCGCGATGTGAGGCGTTCCGAGATATGCGTATTGCTAAAGGGTCAAGACATGCAGTGGTGGCGGTTTGCTTGCTCGCGGGGTTGCTGACAGGCTGCTCGCGGGATCCGAACGTCCGCAAGCAAAAGTACCTGGAGAGCGGCCAGCGCTACTACTCCAAGGGCCAGTACCCGGAGGCTGCGATTCAGTTCAGGAACGCCATCCAGGTTGATTCGCGCTTCGCCGAGGCCCACTACCAGCTGGCGCTGGCGGCCCTGAAGCTGGAGCAGTGGCCAACCGCCTACCAGGAGCTGTCGAAGACCATCGAAATCCAGCCGGACCATTATGCCGCACACCTTGACCTGGCCAACCTGCTGATCCTCGGTCGTCGGTTTAATGACGCCAAGGAGCATCTGGACCTGCTCGTGCAAAAACAACCCAACAACTCCGGGGTGTACACCGCACGTTCCAACTACTACGCCGGTATGAATAACACTGCTGCCGCGCTGGCAGACATGCAGAAGGCGCTGCAACTGGACCCCAACAGTTCTGACTCTTATCTGAACTTGGCCATGCTCCAGATGCACGGGCAACAGTGGGACGCGGCGGAGGCGAGTTTCAAGAAAGCCGTCGAACTCAGTCCCAAATACACGATTGCACTGGTCTCGCTGGGGAATTTTTACCAGATTCGCGGCCGATTTCCCGAGGCAGAAGAGTTATTCCGGCGGGCCATTGCGGCTGCACCCGACGATCCCAGTCCCAGGCTCTCTCTTGCCCGCCTGTACATAGCGGAGAACAAGCCCGGCCAAGCCGAAGAATTCCTGCGCCAATCGAAAAAGGATTTCCCGAATAATTCCGAGGGCTACCGCATGCTCGGAGGCTTCTATTACGGCAATAACCAGCTCGATAAAGCCACCACCGAGTATGCCTCGCTTTATCAAGAGCATCCCAAGGACATGGTGGTTAAGAAAAATTACATACAGCTGTTGATCCTCACCGACCGGATTAACGATGCCCGCAAGCTGAATGACGAAGTCATAAAAGCGAGGCCCGACGACCAGGACGCCCAGATTTACAAGGGCGAGATCGAGATTCGCACCGGCAAGGCCAGCGACGCGGTTAACACGCTGCAAGCCGTGTTGAAGAATGATCCCGATAACGCGGTGGCGCATTACCAGCAGGGCTTGGCCTTCGACCAATTGGGCAACACCAACCGGGCGGAAGCAGAGTGGCGCGATGCCGTTCGACTGCGCCCTGACATAGTGGAAGCGCGCCGCGCCTTGGCAGGCGTAGCCCTCCACCGGGGTGATCCCAGTGGGCTCGCGCAGGAAGCGGACCAGATCATCGCCCTGCTGCCAGATGCTTCCGACGGATACCTGCTGCGCGGGGTGGCGGAAATCGCTCGCAAGCAGTACGCGACGGCGGATGACTTTATTCATCGGTCCCTGGAAAAGGATCCCAACAATCCTGCCGCTTATTTGCAGTTGGGGAACCTGCAGATGGCACAGGGCCAGTATGCCGAAGCGCAAAAAGCCTATCAGCAGGCCCTCGATCGGGATCCGAATTCCGCCGATGCGTTGGGCGGCGTGCTCAGCGCAGACCTCTTGCAGAAGCAGCCCGACAGAGCTATCTCTACCGCCAGGACGCAGTTGGCGAGCTATCCCAAGAATGCCGGGTTTCACATCCTGCTGGGCCAACTTCTGATGGAACAGAAAAAGGATCTAGCGGGGGCAGAAGCGGAGTTCAAACAAGCCTTCGACTTGGATAAGAAGAACAGCGATGCGCTGGTTAAACTCGGCGTGGTGCAGAACGAACGCGGCGCCACCGATCAGGCGCTGCAGACCTATCTCGAGGGCTCGAAGATCAATCCCAGGGAGATCGCTTTCTACCTTCTGGCTGGTCGCATCTACGAGAGCAAGCAGGATTGGGATCACGCCAAGCAGCAGTACCAGAAGGCGCTTGAGATTCAACCGGAAAACCCAGTGGCCTCCAACAATTTAGCGTACGTGATGCTGGAGCAGGGTGGCAATGTGGACGTTGCTTTCGCGATGGCGCAAACGGCCCGCCGTCAGCTTCCCGATAGCCCGAACTCCGCCGACACGCTGGGCTGGGCTTTCTACCACAAGCACGTCTACACGTCCGCCATTGGCCTGTTCAAAGAAGCGGTAAAAAAGGAACCGGACAACGCGCTCTTCAACTACCACCTGGGACTCGCGTACGCCAAGAATGGCCAGGCCGCGCTGGCCCGCCAACAACTGGACCGAGTGGTGAAGCTGAAGCCGAATTCCCCGGATGTTGACGAGCTGCGAAAGGCAGTGGCCGAAATCAAAGGGTAGGGAGTTGTCTCCCCGCGTGTGCAGCAAGAAGGGATAAGCCCCGTCCCTACACCGGCAGTTCTTCCTGCATCCATCCACCCGCGGCTTCAGGCTTGGGCTCGCTGGCAAGATCCAGAACCAGCTTTTCAAGCACCATCCGTTTGCTGGTAGGATTCGAGCGCAGTGCCAGATCGGCTTTCGCAACCAGGCGAATGGCCCGCGTCAATTCCCGCTTCGATTTGTAGCGCCGCGCCTGCCGGATGATATCGTCGGCCGCAAACGGAGGCACGCGAAAGCCCTGCCACAATGCCGCCCACAGCATGCGCTGGTCGCGCACGTTGCGCTCCAGAATAACCAGCATCTGGCGAAAAGTTTTGGCCAGCATATAGAGATGGCCGATGGCAGCGTCTTCGCCGTCGCCCGTCGAAAGCAGCGCATCGAGGATTTCGAGCGCGCGCGCGCGGTCTTTAGAGGAAATCGCGTCGGTCAACTCATACAGCGAGCGTTGTTTCGCGGCGAGCACCATGGTCTCAACATCGCCAAGTGTGATTTTTTTCTTGCCGCCGACATAAAGAATCAGCTTCTCCAGTTCGTTCGACACCATCATCATGTCGGCGCCCAGCGCATCCACCAACTCGCGGGCGCCGTCGGCGTCGATCTTGACTTCGCGTGTAAGGCAATACTCGCCAATCCAGCGCACCGCTTCCCCTTCTTGCACGCGAGACAGTTCGACAATGCCACAGAACGGGCCGAGGTCTTCGCGGATCTTCTGGTAGCGGTCTTTGTCGGTCATCTCCATGCGGCGGGCATCGGCGGGAATGCTGATGTGATCGGCAACAAATACCAGAAGCGCATCGGGATTGGGATTCTTGCAGTAGGCCTCGATGGCTCCAATTTTCTCTTCATTTGAGCTGCGGCCAAACAAGGTCTTCACGCCGCGCACGAAAAATACCTGAAATGGCGCCATCAGCGAGGGCGTGCGGGCGCGATCCAGAATTTCGTTCAGCGAAGTCTCGGCGAGGTCGAACTCAAATAAGCCGAAGTCACGCGAGTCGGGCGCGACCAGGTGCTCAAGAATGGCGTCGCGGCAGCGCTTGCGAAAAAACGCCTCATCGCCCACCAGCACATAAGCCGGCTTCAGTTGGCGCGACTCGAGTTCGGAGAAAAAGCGATCGGCCTGACTGAAGGCGCGCATATCAATAGCCCTCCAACATCAATACGCCTCCAGGATATTGGCCACCAGCGTACGCGCAAAATCCCGCGACAAGCGATCGACCGCCGGAGAATCTTCCTGAAAAAAACTGGGGAGATTGCTCGATATTTCGTATTGATCGTGAAAAAGATAGGAAGGATTATCGAAGATCACTTTGCCCTGGCGGTCGGTCAGCGTGACCTGAACGCTCACCGTGACCAAAGCGCTGACTGCGCGTCCGGACGTGGAATCGTAGACCAGCGGATTCGCCGACGCCGATAAAACCGTCGCCTTCAGCACCGCATCCGCGTCGCCATTGGCTTCGTGGATCACATGGTACTGGGTGCGGGCGTTGAATTCGCGCACCACGGCGTCGGTCAGGAGTTGCTCGATGCGAAACGTCTGGCTGTGGCTCACGAAGCCGGGAATCGAGATGCTGTGGATATTCTGCGGCAGTGCGACCGCATTTCCCGCCCGGTGGTAGCCGCAGCCAATCGATATCAATATCAATGTCGAGGCCAGGCCCACTCCGAGCGCAATGCCCGCCGCCCGCCGGTTCGTCCACCGGTTCGTCGTCCGGCTCTCCATACAGACGATCACTGAATCTGACCTCTCGGCCGGGATGCGGTCATGCTCTCTGCGCATTCCACCGCCGTCAAGGCGGCGACGCGTAGGTTGTCGGTAGTTGCCCACAGCCAAGCACCGTTCTTGTGATTGGCGTCGTTCGTGATCGCGACCTGGATGTCTCCCTGACCGGCAGCGCTCACGTTGGTGGGCGTATCTTCCGCGCTGCCGCTCACCACCACGTGCTCTCCGGCCAGCGCCCGCGACAAATCTGCGATTGCGACGGGCTTCTCCATCTCCAGGTAAACCGAAAAGCCGTGCCCATGGAAGACCGGAGCCTGCAGCACCTGTAGCGAAGGCTCGGTTGCGCCACGCGCAATGAGCCGATAGTGCTTCCGGATTCTTTGCGACACCGCATCCAGCGCCAATTCAGATCTCTGTCCGTAGCGCGGCACCATGTTGAAAGCCACCTGGATGTCGAACACATTCTTCGGGAGTTCCTGGAAGGAGAGCAGATTCACCGTCTGCTCGTGCAGTTCGTCCATACCCTTCTGGCCGTTCTCCGACGCCGGTTCAAACACGGTCGCGACCATGCGCTCGATTTTGCCAGCCTTCTCGCTGCGCAAGGCGAGCAACGCGAGAACCGTCGCCGCGGGATGGGCCACCACCACCGGCCCCGGCTGCAACTCCGGAGCAATGGGCTGCCCGGTCTGCCGTTCGATCCAGGGCGAGCGGACCGACGCTCCCGTCTCACCTTCCAGCGCGTACGAGAGATCCACAATGGTATCGCCCAAGTCGCGCGCTACCTTCCAGTTATTGCGGGTCGAGCGCGGGTCGGAAGCGAAGAAGGCGAAGTCCACCTTCTCGAACTGTTCCGAGCGGATACTCTGGATAAAGCCCATCTCGTCGCCCACCGCTTCCAGTTGGCCGAGAGACTCGTCGTCATCGAGCAACCGTACGTCGACCGCGGGAAAATTCCGTTCGCGCAGGATCTCAGCAATCTCTTTGCCCTTGAGCGATGCCGCGCCCACAATCGCCACGCGATAAAGATTCGTGCCGCGGAGATCGGCCTGCGAACTGGCGGACTTGGAAAGGGGAGTTTTCGAAAGGGGACTCATGGAGTCTGAGATGCCTCCCGGTACGCCGGAGGTGCAGGCGGCGTCTTGCGGCGGAAGATCCACTGCAAGCGCCACAGCACGCCGGAAGCCATGTATAGAATCGCGATGGCGAAAAGCGCCGGGCGCGAAAAGAACCAGATCGACGCGCCCACCACGCCAAACAGCACAATCAGGCGGAAGGGATGCCGCGAGCGGAAATCAATATCCTTGAAACTATAAAAACGCCAAGTGCTGACCATCAGATAACCGACCACGACCACCATCATCAACCAGCTCATCGCCGTCCACCAGGAAATCACCGGCTCTCCGGCGGAGTAGTGGACAACCGCCGCAATCACTCCCGCCCCCGCCGGAATCGGCATGCCCACAAAATATTTCTTTCCCGGACGTCCCGGATTCGAAGGCTGCGGATTTTTCACAATATTGAAGCGGGCCAGGCGGCTCGCGCCTGCGATAAGAAAAGCGAAGCAGGCGATCGAACCCCCTTGCGTGATCTTCAAGTGCAGGTCAGGGGCAATCGCGCCCGCCGGCAACAGATGAAAGCCCCACATCCAGGCGAGCAGCGCCGGGGCAACCCCGAAGGTAATCACGTCGGCCAGCGAATCGAGTTCCCTGCCGAAATCGCTGGAGGTGTGGGTCATGCGCGCGATGCGGCCGTCCAGACCGTCGAACAATACGGCAAAGCCGATGGCCATCGCGGCGAAGTCCATGTGCCAGGGTTCACTCGGGTTGCCATGCACGGTTTGCAAAATCGCGTAGAACCCAGCCGCGATATTCCCCGTGGTGAAGAGCGAAGGCAGTATATACATGCCCTTGCGCAATTTTCCCCGCGGACGATCCGATTCACGACGATGCGGCTCTAGCTCTTCCATGTTCCCCGCTCTTTCATTTCAACGCGCTTCCCGCTCCCCGGCCACGCCGGCATGAATCGCCTGCGCGACCGGCTGCCCAACTGGCAACCAGGCAAGCACTGTGGCTCCTCCCTTGACCCGGTCGCCGGGCTTCACCTGGATCGCGGCATCGCGATCGAACAGAACATCCACGCGAGAGCCAAACTTGATGAGCCCGACCCGCTCGCCGCAGGCCACATGGTCTCCCACTTTGAAATTGAAAACGATACGGCGCGCGATCAAGCCCGCGATCTGCTTGAAGATTACGGTACGGCCTTCGCCTTCCACGGTGACGATGTTCTGCTCGTTCTCCTCCGCCGAATGCGCTCCCATGGCGTTGAGGAACTTGCCGCGCTGATAGCGCACCTCGCGGATCACGCCTGCAATGGGCGAACGGTTCACGTGCACATCGAAAACGCTCAGAAAAATGCTGATCCGGTTGCGCATGCTTCCGAGGGAAGTTCCGCCAGAAGCCACCACCGAAACATCGGTCACCTTGCCGTCCCCCGGAGAAACCAGAGGAACGACGCTGCCGGAAGCTTCCGGAATCCGGCGCGCCGGATCGCGGAAAAACCACAGAAAGAAAGCTGCCAGCAGCAACACCGGGACGGCGTAAGGCCAAGCCGCCAGCCACGCGATCACGCCGGCAACAAGAACCGAGCCCAAACCGTAGAAGTATCCGTCACGCACCATGGAATTCAGAATGATTATAGAGCGAGGCCGCGATATTCTACATAACTGCAATAAAAAAAGGCGCTTAGACGCGCCCGGTAAAATCGCATGGATCGGGTGAGACCCTGCCTCTTACTGCATTCGGACCCGCTTACTCGGTCCTTTTAATCTACGCAGACTGCCGAACCCGCTGCTCCATCGTCTGCATCTGGTCTTTGAGGCGCAACTTTAGTTTCTTCAGTCGCACTTCTTCCAGTTTTTCGTCGTCTGTGAGGTATCGCTTTTGTGTGAGGGATTCCAGCCTTTGGGAATATTGCGAGTGCTCCTGAACCAGTCGCTGGAACTCATCCTGACCGGTCAGGAGTTGCTCTCTTGGAGTCAGCATCCTTGCTAGACCTCCTGCTATTTATTACTGCACAGTTAAAAAGTAGCACAGGGGTCGGTAGGGTTCAATGAGGATTTCATGGAGAAATTTCGACCGTCGGCAGGGGGCGTGGGACGCAAAGTTGCACAGAAAATAGTGCAAGAAACCGCGGCCTTTCGGCCAAGATCACCGGATCGCGCTACTGTCCTGGCAGGCTGCTGAAAAACTCCGGTTTCATGTCAGGGCATCGCTTTAGCGATGCCGCAAATCCTTCGAAATCAACCGCCCCTTTAGGGGCTGAGGGCCGAATACTGACTTTTTCCGCAGCCTCCTGATGATGGCCAGGCGACGCTTCCGGTGCATGTTTCCTCAATAACCATCGCATGCCAGGATTCAAAGTAGCCTTTCCTTCAAACTCAGCCACTACTTGCGCGTTACTTTCGTTGACAAGCGCGTCGGCGCTGGGCTATCCTTAACTTCTTTGGAAGTCCTGCGGCTGCCCCGCCTGGAACACCTAGCGCGCGTTCTGCGTGGATAGATGATATTGATCAGGGCACTCAGCGGTCTTCATAAGTTCTTTAATTTCTGGGAGATTTCCGATGTCAACCTATTTCCCCAAAGAGGGAGATATTGCGCGCAAGTGGTTTGTGGTGGACGCCACCGGGCTTCCGCTCGGCCGCCTCGCCTCGCGCGTAGCCCGCATCTTGATGGGCAAAGAGAACCCCAAGTACACGCCGTTCATAGACACCGGCGATCACGTGGTCATCATCAACGCCGAGAAGATCAAGATCACCGGCATGAAGGCCGATCAGAAGGTCTATCATCGCTATACGGGTTATCCCGGTGGACTGCGCTCGGAAGAGATGAAGAAGCGCATGGTCCGCAAGCCGGAACTGGTGATTGAAGACGCCGTGTCGCGCATGCTTCCCAAGAACAAACTGGGCAAGCAGATGTTTACGAAGCTGAAGGTTTACCGGGGCGACAAGCATCCGCACGAGGCGCAGAAGCCGGAAATGAAGGTGTTTGCGTAGGAAGCTACTGGCTTCTAGCGATCAAGTCGCAGTGAGACAGATTTTAGATATTTTGGAAAGGTTGATCGGCGGACAGCGCTGTCTTCGCCCTTAGGTGGCTAGAGGCCAGAAGCTAGAAGCCAGAAACTAACAATGGCAGAATTAGTTCAATACTACGGAACCGGACGCCGCAAGGCGGCGATCGCGCGCGTTTTTCTTCGCCCTGGCAGCGGCGAGTTCAAGGTTAACGGCCGAGCGTTCGACGAATACTTTGTGACGCCTTCGCAGCGCATCAGCGCGAAGTCGCCGCTGGTCTCGACCGAGACCACGGCCAACTTCAACGTGCTGGCCAACGTGTGCGGCGGCGGAATCGCTGGACAAGCCGATGCCGTGCGCCTGGGCATAACGCGCGCGCTCATGGAGTTCAACGCCGAACTGCGCAAGAAGCTCAAGGCCGAAGGCATGGTGACTCGCGACCCGCGCGCCAAAGAACGCAAGAAGTACGGACAAAAAGGCGCAAGAAAGCGCTTCCAGTTCTCGAAGAGATAGTCGATGGTCGTTAGTCGATGGTCGCTCGCAAGCGACTAGCGACTAGCGACCAACGACCAACGACTGGTTGTAGGGTTTTACTGACGGCTGACAACTGATAGCTGACAGCTGGTTTTAGGTGTTCAATTCATCCCCCCACCTCACCGAGGCGGGGTGGTCGGGAATGGCAATCCGGAAAATGCAGTTGCCGGTAGCCAGCCGCCAGTTCGCAGTGGATCTCACTGGCAACTGGTTACTGGCAACTGGCAACTGCCACACCCCGGATGCAGACCAACTGAGGAGGTTGATTGGCAAACATCACGATGAAGGAGTTGCTCGAAGCCGGCGTTCACTTCGGGCATCAGACGAAGCGGTGGAACCCCAAGATGAAGGAATTCATCTTTGGTGAGCGCAATGGTATCTACATCATCGATCTGCAGAAGACACTGAAGATGTTCAAAGAGGCGTCGAAATTCGTGCAGGACCTGGCCGCCGATGGCAGAATCATCCTCTTCGTGGGCACCAAGCGCCAGGCCCAGGACGCAATTGCCGAAGAAGCGCAGCGCTGCTCGATGTTCTACGTGAACCAGCGCTGGCTGGGTGGCCTGTTAACCAACTGGGTCACCGTGCAGAAATCCGTCAAGCGGCTCAAGGAGCTCGACGAAATGGCCACCGATGGCCGCTACGATCTGCTTCCGAAGAAGGAAGTGATCAAGCTCGAGCGCGAGCGCAAGCACCTGCAGGCCAATCTGGCGGGCATCAAGAACATGACCCGGTTGCCGGATGCGATCTTCGTCATCGATTCCAACAAAGAGCAGATCGCGGTGCGAGAATCGCGCAAGCTGGGCATCCCCGTGGTCGCCGTAGTCGACACGAATTGCGACCCGAGCGAAGTGGATTACGTGATCCCAGGCAACGACGACGCGCTGCGTGCGATCCGGTTGTTCACCTCGAAGATTTCCGAATCGATTGCCGAGGGCGTCCACGCCCGGGACGATAAGCAAACGGCGGACATTCAGGCGGCAGCAGAGTCCGAACCGGCGGTCGCAGCCCCCGGCGCTGAAGACCTGCTTGCCGAAGTCGCAACTGAGGGCGCAACGAGCGGTGCCGCTGCCGGACCCGAAGCCACGGGCGTCGAAGGTGAAGAGATCCGCATGGAAGACGTGCTGGGCAAGGGCACGCGCAAGCGTCCCTCGGCCGCCACGGAAGACGTCGACGAACTGCAGGCCGAGACGCGCCGGTTCTAGCTTGAGTTCTGTACCGAGTTTCGTATCAGGGTATCGCTTTAGCGATACCGCAAGCCCTGTGAAATTAGACACCCCTTTAGGGGCGGCCTTGGAATCCGCGACCACGATATCTGGCCCGCGCAGTTCGACTGTGCGCGGGTCGAGTTTTATAACAGCAAGTTTCAATTGAAGGAAAAATTCCGAATGAGCGCCACTATGGCAAATATTTCTGCTGCCCAAGTAAAAGAGCTCCGCGAAAAAACCGGAGCGCCGATGATGGATTGCAAACAGGCCTTGACCGAAGCGAAAGGCGACCTGGAACAGGCGATCGTCCTGTTGCGCAAAAAGGGCGTTTCGGTCGCGGCCAAGAAAGCGGCGCGCGTCACCAGCGAAGGTTCGGTGGGCTACTACATTCACGCCGGCGGCAAAATTGGCGTGCTGCTCGAGGTCAACTGCGAAAGCGATTTCGTCGCGCGCACCGAAGACTTCAAAGAACTGGTCCACGACGTCGCCATGCACATTGCGGCGAGCGATCCGAAGTTTGTCCGGAAAGAAGACGTCACGCCGGAAGCCTTCGAGCGCGAGAAAGATATCTATCGCGCCCAGGCCGCTGCCACCGGCAAGCCCGCTCCCGTGGTCGAAAAAATCGTGGCCGGCAAGATGGAAAAGTTCTATGAAGAGGTCTGCCTGCTCGAGCAACCCTTCATCAAGGACCAGACCATCAGCATCTCGCAGTTGATCGCCGCCAAAGTGGGCAAGCTCGGCGAGAACATCGCCGTGCGACGCTTCGCCCGCTTCAAAGTCGGCGATGTGACCGCTACCGTCGCCTTCGTCAGCAGCAAGCCGGACGCGGGTGGCGAGGCGTCTGCGCCGGTTGCCAAGTAGCAGAAGAATTATTCAGGGGCGCTGCGGCGCCCCTTTCGTTTATGCTTCTTCCCAGGTAACTAGTCACCTTTTGCCAAGTGAAGGACTCGCCCTGCCATGTCTGAACCGATCTTCAAGCGCATCTTGCTGAAAATCTCCGGCGAAGCCCTGGCCGCCGATCAAGGCTTCGGCGTCGACACCACCCGCATTCATGAAGTCGCGGCTGAACTTGCCGAAGTGCGCAACCTCGGCATCCAGTTGGCCATTGTCGTGGGCGGCGGCAATTTCTTTCGCGGGGTTGCGGACCAGGCAAAGAACATGGATCGTGTCTCCGCCGATCACATGGGCATGCTGGCCACCGTCATCAATTCGCTGGCCCTGCAGGACGCTCTCGAAAAGCAAAACGTCTTCACCCGCGTGCAGACGGCCATCGAGATGAACCAGGTAGCAGAGCCCTTCATCCGCCGCCGAGCCATCCGCCATCTCGAAAAAGGACGCGTCGTCATCTTCGCCGGCGGCACCGGCAATCCCTATTTCTCCACAGATACGGCCGCCTCGCTGCGAGCCATGGAAATCAAAGCCGATGCCATCCTCAAAGCCACCAAAGTGGACGGCATCTACGACGCCGACCCGATGAAAGTGAAGGATGCCAAGAAGTTTTCCACCCTTACCTACATGGATGTTCTGAAGCTCGGCCTCAAGGTGATGGACTCGACCGCCATTTCGTTGTGCAAGGACAACAATCTCCCCATCATAGTTTTCAACCTGAACCAGCGCGGCAATATCCGCCGCGTAGTGCTCGGAGAGAAGATAGGCTCGCTGGTAAGCGCGTAAGTGAGGTCAGAGGTTAGAGGTCAGATTGCAGAGGTAAAACCAAGACATGTCCCTAAGGGTTCTCACCTCTGCAATCTGACCTCTAACCTCTGACCTTAGTCACGGTTTATAATTTACGGTTTTAATTTCAATGCATACTAGGAGCCCCGAACTATGGCTCATCCTGCCCTGAAAGAAGTCTACGCAACCCTCAAGACGCGCATGGATAAAGCGGTGGAAGACTTCCGCCGCGAAATGACCGCCACCCGCACCGGACGCGCGAACGTTCATATGCTCGACACCGTTTCCGTCGACTATTACGGGTCGCAGATGCCACTCAACCAGATCGCCCAGATTCACGCGCCCGAGCCGCAAATGATCACGGTGCAGCCCTTCGATCCGTCTCAGCTCGGGGCGATAGAAAAAGCCATCCGCAGCGCCGATCTCGGCCTCAACCCAATGAATGACGGCAAGATGGTGCGCGTGCCCGTACCCGCGCTCACCGAAGAGCGGCGCAAGGACATGGTCAAGCACCTGCACCGGATTCTCGAAGAGCACCGCACCGCGGTGCGCAACATCCGTCGCGATGGCAACGACGCCATCAAGAAGACGCTGAAAGACAAGAAAATTACCGAGGACGACGAGAAGCGCGCCCTCGACGAAATCCAGAAGCTCACCGACGATGAAATCAAGAAGATGGAAGAGATGAGCAAAGCCAAAGAAAAAGAAGTCCTGGAATTCAAGTAGAATAGTTGCCGGCTGCCAGTTGCCAGCTACCAGAAAAACCGGCGCTGGTGTACTGGCAACCGGCGGTGACTTTATGAAGCGCGTCGTCCACGCCGCCTGCCCGCACGACTGCCCTGATGCCTGCGGCGTCCTGATCACCATTGAAGACGGCCGCGCCACCAGGATTCAGGGCGATCCCGAGCACCCCGTCACCCGCGGATTTCTTTGCGCCAAAGTCGCCAAGTATCTCGACCGCGTCTACTCGCCCGGTCGTGTGCTATATCCGATGCGGCGCGTGGCTCCCAAAGGCCCGTGTGGCGCGGGCGCCCCCGCCCGCGAGGTTTTCCAGCGCATCTCCTGGGACGAGGCTCTCGACGAAATTACGCATCGCTTGCGCCGTATCGTCGCCGAATACGGCTGCGAATCCATCCTCCCCTACTCTTACGGAGGCACGCTCGGCGCGCTCAACGGCGCTTCCATGGACCGCCGCTTCTTCCACCGCCTGGGTGCTTCGCAACTGGAGCGCAGCATCTGCTCGACCGCCGGCGAAGAGGGCCTGAAATCGGTGATTGGCATCAAGCTCGGCACCGAGCCGGAACAGTTTGCGCATGCGCGCTACATCATCGCCTGGGGCTCGAATATTCACGGCAACAACGTTCATCTCTGGCCTTTCATCGAAGAAGCTCGCCGCAAAGGCGCGAAACTGGTCGTCATCGATCCCTACCGCACGCGCACCGCGAAGTGCGCCGACTGGCACCTGCCCATCCATCCCGGCACCGATGCCGCGCTCGCTCTCGGCCTGATGCACGTCATCATTAACGAAAATCTTTTCGACGCCGACTACGTCTCGCGCTATACCGTGGGCTTAGAAGACCTGAAGGCTCGCGCACAACAATATCCGCCGGAAGAAGTTGCCCACTGGACCGGCATATCCGCCGACGACATCCGCAAACTCGCCCGCGAGTACGCCACCGAACGTCCGTCCGTGATTCGCGTCAACTATGGCATCCAGCGCTCCGAACGCGGTGGCATGTCCATGCGCGCGGTCACCATGCTCCCCTGTTTGATTGGGTCGTGGAAAGAACTCGGAGGCGGACTCCAGCTCTCGCTCAGCGGTTCCTACGGTTTGAATCGCGAAGCGCTCGAAATGCCCGAGTTAATGCAGAAGGCCCTGGGACGCCCCGCCCGCATCGTCAATATGGTGCAGCTCGGCAGCGTGCTGAACTCGGCGATAGTGCCCAAGATAGTGCCGAAGATGGTGCCGCCCATTCAGGCGCTCTTCGTCTACAACTCGAATCCCGCTGCAGTCTGCCCCAACCACAACGAAGTCGTCCGCGGACTGATGCGCCCCGACCTTTTCACCGTAGTCCACGAGCAGTTCTTCACCGACACCACCGACTACGCGGACATCGTGCTCCCCGCCACCACTTTCTTCGAGCACAAAGACCTGCAGACCGCGTACGGCCACTATTACCTCCAGGTTTCGAATCAGGCGATGGATCCGGTCGGTGAATGCCGCTCCAATGTCGAGATGTTCCGCGCGCTCGCCGAGCGCATGGGTTTTGAGGATGACTGTTTCCGCGAAACGGTGGATTCTATGATCGACCGCGCCCTGGATTCGCCCAACCCGTGGCTAAAAGGGATCACCCGCGATCGGTTGGAACGCGAACGCCACATACGCCTGAATTTCGCGGGCAACGAAGACGCCGCGACGAATCACGTAGGGACGGACGCATTCGTCCGTCCAGCCGAGCGCAGCTCGGAAGGGACTGCAGCGCCCTTCCTCCCCTTCGCCCAAGGCAACTTCCCCACCCCCAGCGGTAAAGCCGAGTTCTACAGCGAAACTCTGAAGCATCAGGGTCTAGATCCCGTCGTAGCCTTCACGCCGCCCGACGAATCCCGACACGGATCAAGATCGAAAGCCGCCGGCTTTCCGCTCGAACTTCTCGCCCGCAAGCCCGACAACCATCTCAACTCATCTTTCGCCAACCTCCCATCCGTTCGAAAGATGGAACCATGGATCGGCGATCTCGAAATGCACCCGACCGATGCCGAGGCGCGCGGCGTCCGCAATGGCGACCGCATTCGCGCTTTCAACTCGCGCGGCGAGATCGTCCTCCGGGCACGAGTCGACGGTGCAGTGCCTCCCGGAGTAGTTGCCGCCCGCCTCGATTGGGCACGATTCAGCCCCGGCGGCGGCAATATCAATGTGCTGACCTCAGAAAAACTTACTGACATGGGCAACGCCGCGACGTTCTATTCCGTCTCTGTTGAGGTGGAACTTTTTCGGGCGTGACTCCAGGGGAGAAATTCGCCCCCGTCAGTCTTGGACGGTTCTCACTCTCTACCGTATAATTACCGTTTTCCTAACTCTAGTTTTTCGAGGTAGTTGCGATTCATCGTCGTCATCATGCTATCCCTGTGCGCGACCCGCGAATCGGCCCCGACACGGGCCCGCAGAAAGACTCTTTTTGGTCTCCATCTTCTTCCTCCACAGGAGTTTGGAAGCGTAGGTCCACTTGGAATCGCCTCCTGGGTTGGTTAGCGTTTCTGCTGTTGGCGGTATCCGCTGTCGGCCAGCAGGAACTCATCGTTAACATCGTCGTCCACGGCAACCGCCGCATCCCTGCCGACACGGTCAAGGCTCGCATCTTCAGCAAGGCCGGCGACGTCTACGACGACGCCGCCATCGAACGCGACTTCAACGCTCTCTGGAACACCGGCTACTTTGAGGACATCCGCTTTGAACGCGAAGAGAGCCCCAAGGGTTGGATCCTTCACATTTACCTCAAAGAGCGTCCGACCATCCGCGAGATCAACTACACCGGCCTGAATGCCGTCTCCACCAGCGACGTGCTCGACCGCTTCAAGGAGCGCAAGGTCGGACTCGCGGTTGAGAACCAGTACGATCCCACCAAGGTCAAGAAGGCTGAAGTTGTCCTCAAGGAACTGCTCGCCGAGCATGGTCGTCAGTTCGCCACCATCCGTACCGAAGTCCGTCCCATCCCGCCCGCCGCCGTCGGCGTCACTTTCGTCATTAAGGAGGGGCCCAAGGTCAAGGTTGGGCGCATCCGCTTCCGCGGCAACAAACACGTCGCTGACCGCACGTTGCGCGCCGCCATGAAGAACCTCAAGCCCATCGGCATCCCGCACTCCATCTTCCTGGAGAACATCTTCGCCAAGACCTACGACGCCACCAAACTCGAAGAAGATACCGAACGCGTCCGCGCCGAATTCCAGAACCGTGGCTACTTCAAGGTGCTGGTCGACGAGCCCAAAACCGAGATCCACGACACCGGACACACCGGCTTCCACATCCCGTTACTGCAGTCGGGTCTGGGAAAATCCGTCGATATCACCATACCCATCGAGGAGGGAGAGCGTTACCGCCTCGGCAACATCACCTTCAAGAACAACAAAGCCATCCCCAACAGTGCCGCTCTGCGCAGCCTTTTCCCCATGAAGGACGGAGACATTTTCAGCCGCGAAAAAATCGCCAAGGGTCTGGAGAACCTGCGCAAAGCCTACGGCGAAGCCGGCTACATTAACTTCACTTCCGTCCCCGACACCAAGTTCGACGACGAGAAGAAGATCGTGAATCTGGTAATCGACGTGGACGAAGGCAAGCAGTTCTACGTGCGCCGCATCGAGTTCGAGGGCAACACCACCACCCGCGACAAAGTCATCCGCCGCGAAATTGCTCTGGAAGAAGGCCAGATCTACAACTCGCGCTACTGGGAGCTCAGCCTGCTGCGCCTGAACCAGCTCGGCTATTTCGACCAGCTCAAACCCGACGATCCCAATACCACCGAGCGCCACCTCGACGAAAAGGCCGGCACCGTCGATCTCACTTTGAAGGTCAAGGAAAAGGGGAAGAACAGCATCGGATTGCAAGGCGGCGTCAGCGGTCTGTCCGGCGCCTTTGTCGGCGTCAATTACAGCACCAACAACTTTCTTGGATTGGGCGAGACGCTCTCCGTGCAGGCCAGCCTCGGCAGCCGCCAACGCGATGTGGTGCTCGGCTTCACCGAGCCTTACCTGTTTGACCGGCCCATCCAGGCCGGCTTCAACGTCTACCTGCGCAAAACCAACTATAACCAGGCAAAGCAGTATGCCATTACAACCGGCCAGAATCCGAACCTGCCCGCCGCCTACCTGCAGAACCTGCAGAACTACTCGCAGTCCAGTGCCGGCACCACCCTGACCCTAAGCTACCCGCTGCGTCGTTCCTTCAAGCGCTTTGGCATCAGCTACGCCTTCGATCGCTCTTCGCTGGTCGCCGTCAGCAACGCTTCCAAGCTGCTCTTCGAGAATCTCAACTTCCGAGGCATCACCGGCCCCAACGCGCTCAGCGGCATCGTCACCAGCAAGATCACCCCCAGCTTCAGCATGAACACGCTCGATTCGCCCTACGCGCCCCACCATGGCAGGAGCCTATTCATCGGCGGGGAGATCGCTGGCCTCGGCGGCACGGTTCACACCTTCCGGCCCGTCGTCCAGTACAAACAGTTTTTCCCCGTTCAGAAACGTCGCAACGCCGTCGGCTACAACCTGCAGGCCTCGTTTATCAGCGGCTATAGCGGGGTCGTCGCTCCCCCCTTTGAACGAGCCTACCTCGGAGGCGAAAACGATCTGCGCGGTTTCGACATCCGCACCGTCTCCCCCATCGCCTACCTGCCCAGCGTCCAGTCCGTGGCCCTCAGGAACAAGGATTCGAGTTTCGTTCCCGCCAACCCCAGCTTTCCGGTGGGGGTCACCTCCTCGGGAACGTGCGTCTACAACTGCTGGAATATCCCGGTTCCCTATAATCAACTCGTTACTCCCGGCGGCGACTTTAGTGTGCACGGCAACTTTGAATACCGCATCACCATTGCCGGGCCAGTCGCCATCGCGCCCTTTGTCGATATGGGCACCGACCCCATCCTGCGTACTTCACAGTTGCAGATCAACCCCGTCCAGTACGAAACCCTGCAGAGCACTCTGTTCGGCTGCCCCATCCTCGGTCCCCAAACGTCGTATGCGTGTGTCGGCGGCCACACCATCACCGGCATCCCGCAATACCTCAACCCGGTTCCTGGCACCAACTGGGTTGTGCGTATGTCCACCGGGCTCGAATTGCAGACCATGCTTCCGGTCGTCAATGCGCCCTTCCGCATTTACTATGCCTACAACGCCATGCGTCTCGATAGCAGCGCATTTCCGCCCATACAAATCACCCGCAGCATGTTCCCCTGTCCTACCCCGGGGTCATCTTCCTGTCAGGACCTGGCCGCTGGCAACTACACCTATAGCCTGACGCGCTCGACCCTCGGCTCCAATTACACTCTCCTTGAACCGCGAAAAACCTTCCGCTTCACCGTAGCCACAACGTTCTAGAAGCAGCGATCAGCCGTCAGCGATCAGCCGTCAGCTATCAGCCGTCAGCAAAGTCAAAAGCTTCACCGCCGAGCACGCCGAGGATCGCCGAGACAATCGGGCTCTTGCTTTTAGCTCTGAGCCAAAAGGATTTCTCCGCGCCCTCTGCGTCTCGGCGGTTAAAGGTTTTTACTGAGAGCTGAGAGCTGAGAGCTGACAGCTGAGAGCTACTCTCCTACTCGATGTGCACCAATCCGCTCGCCGGCTCCGACGCCGGCGCCGGCCGTTGCGGTGCGCGCCAAGCATCCAGCACCGATACCTGGTGCACGCACGATACCGTGCAATGGGGCGCGCACGGCTTCTCCGTATGGAACTCGCGGCGCAAATCGGCCAGCGTGTATTTCTCCAGCGGAATGGCCGGATACCCGCGCTGCTGCGAGCAGTAATGCACCAGCCCGTCTTCGCAAATGTAGAGGTAGCGCGCTCCGGCGCGACAGCGCCACTGATTCGGGCGCCCCAGCGCGATGTTGTCCTGAAACGCATTCACGCGCGTGAAGCTGCGCTTCTCGAGGTTCTTCATCTCGTGATACACACGCCGTTCTTCGTCGTTCAAGGGCTGCAACTGTCCCGAGCCGTCGTGAATGATTCCTATAGTTGAGCTGAACCCCAGCTCCAGCGCCCGCTTCCCGATAGTGAGCGCGTCCTGCGGATGGCTCACCCCGCTGCCCACCACGGAATTGATATTCACGTGAAATTCCGCGTGCTCGGCCAGCAACTGCAGCTTCCGGTCGAGCACCTTCAGGCTTTTCTTGGAAACTTCGTCGGGATTCACGTTATCAATCGAAATCTGCAACCACTCCAGGCCCGCCCGGTTCAGCCGCTGTATGCGGTCGGCAGTCAGCAAATAACCGTTGGTGATCAGCCCCGAAACGACCCGGCGTTTCCGCATGTGGTGAATGATGTCATCCAGTTGCGGATGCAGCATCGGTTCGCCCCCGCTGATGGTGATCACGGAAGTGCCCAGATCCTTCAGCCGATCCACCCGCTGCAGCATCTGCTCGGTCGGCACCGGCTTCGAAAAATCGTCGAACTCGTTGCAGTAAGTGCAAGCCAGATTGCAGCGCCGGATCGGGATCAGATGCGCCAGCAGAGGATGATCCGTAGACGCCACGGCCTTCAGGATTTGCCACAATCCATGAGCGTCCCGTTCCACCGCCTTAAGCTTGCGGCGCCATGCCACTAACCTGGTTGTCATCGTGAATCTTATTTGACCACAGCGACTGGCCAAATGCCGAGTTCACCGCAGTATTCGGCGGAAAAGTCGGGTCGAATGGCAACGGCCGGGATGAAATTTCCGGGGTAGTTACTCTTGCGTTACTAACGCATTGGTATAGGGTACCCCCCACCCCCCTCGCCGTGTGGAATCATAAGGTTAGGGTAGAATCTTCCGTCAAATCTTTGAGTTTAAATGACTTATAGGTAAAATATCCAGAATCAATGACTTAGCGGCGATTTTGCCTCGACTGATTGTCAAAGAGCATCCCAAAATGGGAATGGGCGGCTTCGATGGCGGTCTTGGGAGACGGGCGCACCTCGGCCCTGGCCTACAGGTCATCTCTATTGTCGCGGATGGGCGGTTGGCGGTCTGTGACGGTGCTCACTGGGCGTTTGTGATGAAAAGAGGTCAAAGGCCCCGCCCAAGCGAAGCTTGGACGGGCCACCCGCCAATGGTCAGTGCTATCGCCGACCCACCGCACAGTGCAATAATAGCCCAACAGCGGCCTCCATCTAATGGAAGAACGGCGAGCAACCCGAGTTTCGAAGGGGATCAAGGCTGCCGGATACGTCGTCGACGAGCAGAGCCTCCGCCAAATTGACGAGATTGCAAGCAGGGCAGTCTCCGATCCTGACGGCGACAAACCGATAAAGACTCACTATTCGATTACTACAACAGGGCGGGAGACGAACGATCTCAAATCGCTGGACGAGCTTGTAAAGCATTTGAATAGAATTCCCGATAAGGTCCGATCCCTCACTCTGAGGTACACCCGCCTGCGCAGATCTGGAATCGAGGTGGTGTTTTCGACTGAGGGTGAAATCCGAGTCTCCGGATTTAGCAATAGCGAGGATTTCCAGTTTAACGTTAGTCAACTCCAGGAAGCGTTATTGAGCCTTCGAGAAGACTGCGGTTGGCCGGTAAAAATGCTCGTCTTTAAACCGGGAATTAGGCACGCAGTTAACTTCTTTCTGCCGTTGCTCTCCGTTCTTCTGCTCACTTGCGTCGTGCTTTACGTGCACGCGATGAGGATCGGAGTAAACATCGACCCCACCTTGATACCGAAGGGCAACGAATATTATCAGAAGGTCGCTGAAGCGATTAAGTCGAACGATACGAACCAAAAACTCGACGCCCTCTTACTGACTCAACTGAGCAACTTTACTAACGTAAGCGACTTTTTGGTCGGTCTGCGCGTCGGTATTCTCGCCCTTGCTGCAATAATTGCCCTTGCCCTTATACTTCTCGGCGGTCGCAAAGTCGGCGAGCGACTTTATCCGCAATCCTTTTACCTGTTCGGGCGAAACTTAAACGTTTATGCCTCTCTTCGGGGAAAGCGACAGATGTGGGGTGTTGCCATCGTGATAGGATTCATCGTCAATGTCGTAGCAGGAGTTACGGTAGCCCTTGTGTTGAAGTAAGATCCCCGCTGACTTTTTCATCACAAATCGGCTTTGTGCCGTATCGCCGCCGCAGTAGGCCCCTTACCCCGGTAACTTGCGGCTTTCGACCGCGGTTCCTAGCATGAGAGAGCTATGCCTCATGCTCTGCTGTTGTCGCCCGATGACCAGGCCGTCAGCGCAATTACCGGAGTTTTGGAAGAAATGTCGGTAACTTGCGAGCGTCCCCTGGATGGAGCCTCCGCTGCCCAAAGGATCAATTCGCACGGCTTCGACCTGGTGTTGGTCGATTGCGAAAATCTGCCGGCCGCCAAGCTGATTTTTGACGTTTGCCGTCGCGGAAAAAGCGGCAACAACCCTGTCCCGATCGCCATTGTCGATGGCCGCGCCGGCCTGCCCACCGCTTTTCGCCTGGGCGCGGAGTTGATTCTCACCAAGCCGGTTGCGAAAGACCAGGCTCGGAGCACCATCCGCACCGCCGTCAGCCGTGTCCGAAAAGACGTTCCGACCAACGAGAGTGTTCCCCCGCAGCCGGCGAGCGCGGCCCCGGCCAGCATGGCCCCGACCGAAGAACGCGCGCAGGCAGCAGCCGCCGGCGCATCCGTTTCTTCGCAACTGACAAGCTTTGCCGAGCCCACTTCAGCCTACGTTCCAACCGCCGCTCCAAGCGTTGCGCCAACCGCCGCTTTAGCCGCGACGCCCTTCGCGCCCGCCGTCTCGACGAAGATGCATTCCACCATAGACGAAATCGATGCCACCCCAGCTACTCCAAAGTTGAATCCGCAGCCCGCGTCCTCTTCAGCATCGTCTTTGTCAGGGTCATTCTCGGCTCCCGCTGTTTCGGTAGATTCGAAATCCACGCGCCCGCTAAGACCCTCCGACGATCCGGTGCTGGCGGAACTGGAAGAATCGGAGCTGGCGGAATCGCAAAAGAAAAGCGCGGGACCGGGCAAAGCAGCGCCGGATAAACCCACGGCCCCATCGGTCGTCCCGGCCTTTTCGTCCCGCCCGCCAGCCCGGCAAAGAACACGCAGTCTGCTGCTAGCGTTGCTGATGCTCGCGTTCGCCGGCGGCGGCTTCTATGCCCTGTGGACGTATCAGCCGGGATTCCGAGCCATCGCTCAACCGCAGATTGATCGCATGCTGGCCCTAGCCGGAATGGGATTGCCGCCGGCTCCGGCGCCAATCCCCGCCAGGCGTTCGACTCAACTGGCCCCGGCCACAACCGTGGCGCCTGCGCCGACGTCGCCAACCGACCAGAACAAGACACGAGCAGCCGCCCCAGACTCCAGAACCGGTTCAGCAACGGGTTCGCCAACAATAATGACGCCCGCCGCCGCACCTGTTGCCGCCCAGCCAGAGCCTAACAAACCCGGCGAAACCAGCAACAGCAAGAAAGACGCCGCCGTTGCGACTTCGTCCGGCGCCCAACTGCCAGGGGAGAGCAGCGCGATCATGCTTTCTTCCAAGGATGCCGAAAGCCGGCTGGCCTACAGCATTGCGCCGAAATTCCCCGTCGAAGCGCGCTCCGCAGCAGCCCAAGGAACGGTTGTCCTCAAGGAGGTCGTGGATGATAACGGCAAGGTTGAGGCCGTGCGACTGGTCGAGGGAAACGCGGCTTTGGCAACCGCTGCGATTAACGCCGTGAAGCAGTGGCGCTATCGGCCTTACGTCCGGGACGGCAAGGCCCAGCCCTTCCAGACCGTCGTGCTCGTCGACTTTCAGCAGCCGTAGCAGAACGTCGTTAGTCGATCGCAGGTCGCAACGCGAACGACCGACGACCAACGACTATCGACCATCGACCTCCTCTTAATTACCCACGTAACTTGCTGGTGCCCACTTCCTTACCTAGGATGGCCTCATCATGGGTTACCAAGCTTTACTCTTCTGTTCCGATGAAAAACTGGCTCGCATCGTAAGTCAGGTGTTCAGCGAACTGGACTTCGCCGTGGAGCCGGTTAACGAACCTTTTGCGGCGGTCAAGAAGTTGATGACGCAGCGTTACGACGCCATCGTCGTGGACTGCGAGAACGAGCAGAACGCTTCCCTGCTGTTCAAGAGCGCCAGAAATTCCAGCTCCAATCAGAGCTCGCTGGCCATCGCTGTCGTCGAAGGACAAGCGGGCGTGGCCAAGGCCTACCGCATCGGCGCCAACCTTGTGCTCACCAAGCCGATCAATGTCGAGCAGGCCAAGGGAACGCTTCGGGTAGCGCGAGGACTTCTGCGGAAACATTCCGATGCTGCCGGCGCCAGTGCTGCCAGCGCCTCAGCTCCGGCAACGCCCGCGAAAGCAGCTTCCGCATCCGCCGGCAGTTCATTCTTACCGGCGAGTCGAAGCTCTGCAGCGGCTGCTCCACCGCCCGGTCCTCCGGAACATCCTGAATTTGAAGCACCAATGGCGGCGTCCATGCGGGAGGCGCCTGCGGCGGAACTTCCGACGGAGCTTCCGACGGAGCTTCCGACAACAACAGCGTTGGCAAAAGTTGAGCACAATCCAGCGGCCGTTCCTGCGCCCGCAGCACAAAGCAAGACTACGATTGCCTCCGAACCGGCATTGGAATCGCGGCAGCCCGAATCCGCTGGCATAGTTAAAAAAGACGGAGTCAAGGATGATGTAGTCAAGAACAAGACTGCAAACGTTGCCGCCACGTCCGTAGCAGCGCAAAGTACCAGTTCCGCCTTCACGTCGGCCCCGGGATCAGCCGCAGCACCGGCTCCGGCCAAGGAAGTGACGGATCCGCCAGCGAAAGAGAACAAGATCGTCGAATCGAAGATCGTTAAGTCGAAGGTCGTGCAGTTAAAGATCTTTCAATCCGCGACCGCCAGTGCGTCTGACGACGCCGCTGCATTTCCAACGTTGAATGCGGTGAGCACTACCGGCGCCCCGTCTTTTGCCGTTGCCTTGGACGAGGACGATTCCTGGGGATCGAGCGGATTCCAAAAAATCCTGATGGTAGTCATTGCTGTCCTGGCTCTGGCCGCGCTCGGCTACCTCGGTTATAGCGAGCTTGGCAAGTCCAGCAAACCCCCGGCTCCGCGGCCCGTAAGCTCGTCCCAGGACTCGGCGCAACCCGCTCCTGCTCGGGCGCCCACGTCTTCCCCGGCAGCAGCGCCTTCGACGAGCGCACCCGTCCGGGCGAGTACCGCAACCCCAACCTTAGCTCCCAAAACGGCTACTGCGGCGCCGCCCGAGAAGCCGTCGGCTGGCGCGAGCAAATCTCAGGTGATCCGGATCGACGCGAAAGTCAACGCGCATTCTGAGCCGGAGACGAAGAAACCCGATTCGGCTCCCCTACGCGTGAAGTCGGGAACCAGAATACCGGCCCAAGCCGAGGAGTCCGCTCCTTCGCTTTCCAGCCCGCTCACCGTAGAATCCGCGGACGATAGCAACTTGAAAGGCCTGATCTCTTCGGCATCGTCAAATCTTCCCAAGCCTTCGCTGGCAGCAATAAAAGTTTCCCAAGGCGTATCCCAGGGACTTCTGATCAAGCGGGTACAGCCAACCTATCCGCCAGCCGCGCTTCAGCTTCATGCCCAGGGCGCAGTGCAGATCGAAGCCACCATCAACAAAGAGGGCACCGTCATCAATCCGAAAGTGCTTAAAGGAGACCCCATCCTTGCGCGCGCCGCGCTCGATGCTGTCCGCCAGTGGAGATACAAGCCGTACTACCTCGATGGCGAACCAGTAGAAATCCAGACGCAAATCACAGTCAACTTCAAGGCGAATTAGCCGTCAGTCATCAGCCGTCAGCCGTTTAGCTCTTGTTTGTGAGTTGTCGGCCTCAGGCTTTTGGAGTGGCGTGTTGGAGTAAACCCAGGCGCCAGAATGTAGTGGCTGAGGGCTGTGGGCTGATGGCTGAGGGCTGTGGGCTGAGGGCTGAGGGCTAGTTTAGTTGCTCATCCAGCGGCCGGCGCCGCGGACGCCCCGGATGAGCGCTGATGCTACGGAATTTGTGGTAAAGTCCGTGCAAGTCTTCGCTCAAGAGCCGCACTATCTGCATGCAGAAATCGCCGTGCTCCCGCAGAAACTCCAAAAACTCTTCGCGCGGAATAAAAGCCGCCATGGTTGGGTCGCCTGCTTCAGCGGTGATCCGATAATTTTCCCCAGTCATGCTCTCACTCATCCCGAGCACGGTTCCAGCACCGACGACCTCCAGAAGCTGCTTTTGGCTCTGACCAGTCGGCAGCAGCACCCGAACCTCGCCACTCTCCACCAGGTAAACGCCCGCTGCCTCGGAGCCCTGCTGGAATAGCGTAGCGCCCGTGGGGTACAGCCGGGCCGATTTGATCGCGTGGAGAGCCCTTAACAGATCGGGACTCAACTTACTTAGCGTAGGCTGCAACGACACAGTGTCAACCCCTCTTGTTTCAGCCTATCCTGCATACACTCCGAACCACGGGCTGTGATACGGAGCACGGCTCCAGGCGACAGGCAACAGGAAGCCGCTGCTTTAAGACTACACCTCTCGAGAACAAACTGGCGGCTCAGTCCGGAGCGAGTTTCGATTTATCAATTAGGCAGCGCTTTGCATTTGAGCTCTTCGCGAGGAAAGCCGAGGGAATGCCGCCACAGCAAAGGAGTTTGACCGGAGGGTCGCCGAATCGCAGCTATTGCCGCGCCAGAATTTCATCGATCGCGGCCTTGCCGCCTCGGTCGACGCTGACCACTTTGTGCACCGGCTTGAAGCCGGTCAGCGTGACATCCACGATGTAGTTCCCCGGTGCCAGCATGACATCTACCGGCGACGCCTTATCGAGAACCTGCTGGTTGATGGCGACCTGTGCGCCTTTCGGCTGGGTGTGAATGCTGATCGAACCCATGCCGGCCGTGCTGTCTCCGCCGTGTCCAAACAGCTTGTTCAACTTGCCGACGGTCCGCATGTCCGCAGTGTTGCCCAGCGCCCGGAGTTCCGGCGAGTACTGGAAATTCTGCGCCGGACCGAGATCGGCCGTGACGGTCTCGTCGAGGTACCCTTGCTTGCGCACCAGAATTGTGTGGTTTCCTTTTTCCACGGCGAACTGCACCGGGGTTACTCGCCCGGTAGGCCTGCCGTCTATGATGACATCGGCGCCCGGCGGCGCGCTGTTCACCACCACCAGTGCATTCACCGGCGACAAATGAAGCAGCAGAGACGATTTGCTGCCGGCAGCAACATCAACCGACCGCATCTCGGACGAATAACCCGACTTGCTTGCATAGATGATGTGCTTACCGGGACTCAGTCCCGTCAAATTGAACGGTGTGACCCACGACGGATCGCTGTTTCCGTCAACCTGAAACTGTGCGCCCTGCGGGCTCGAGTCAATCAGTTCCTGGCCTGTAATCACGGCCGCCGCCGGGGCTGGGGCTGGAGCGGGCGCCCGTCGGCTGATCTTCGAACTGCGCGGTTCGATCTGGCGTACCTTCACGCTCGGTTCAGCTTCCACAACCGGCGGCGCTGGCTTCTCGATTCGTGGCGCCACCGGAGTCGGGGCAACCGGTTGGGCTGAGCTTACTACCGCCTTCGTCGGTCGCGGAGCAGCCGTCGAACCATCGTCTTCCGAGTGAACATGGAAAAAGACCGCGATCGCAACAATCAAGATCAGCCCAACCGCGCCCAGCATCGAATACAGCATCAGCCGCGGTGGAATGGTCGCGATTTCCTTCAATGCCATTGCTGCGACTTGCCGCGGCTGGATTCTTGGCTTCTCCTCTTTCTCCCGATCCTTCTCTGGATGTTTCCCTGAAAAGACCTGCGCCTCAGCGAGCGACGCCTCAGCCAGCTCGGGAACTGGCGGTGTGAAAACCGGTTCCTTAAGCGGAGGCATCTCTGCCAGGTCAGAAAAGCTTTTGCCGGATGAGGCCGCCGCCGGTTCGGCCATCATCGGATCAAAGGCCACGCGAGTCGAATGCCTCTCGGATTCTTGCTCCACCACCGCCGCCGATAAAACCGGGCCGCGCCCGGCCTGGGATTCAGGAGCACTTACTTCAAAGTCGCCGATAAATCGCGCGCTAGATTTCGAATCAGAGTCCGAAGCAAAGCTCGAATCAGAGTTCGAAGCGGAATCCAAGCCGCTCCCTCCGGTCGCCGCCGCGGCCGCGGCTCTCGTTTCGGCTGCCGGCGTCTGCGTCGCCGAAAACACCGGCGCGTCGATTTTCGGAGCAACAGGTTTGGGAGCAACCGGCGCAACCGATGAAGAAGCGGAAAGCTCGGGCTTGGCCGTGCTCGAGGCGGGCGGAATAAACTTGCTGGCCGCCGCCGCACGAGCGGCGCGACTGACGGAAACATTCGGCGATAGCGTCTTCCTGTTATCCGTAGCAGGTTTCTTGCCGTTGCCGTTTTCCTTGCACTTCTCCAGCTCGTCCACCAGTTCGCGCGCGCTCTGATAACGCTCCGCGGGATCTTTCGCGAGCGCCTTCATAATCAGTGCGCTCACCGCCGGCTGAATCTTGGAATTCACCGAAGCCGGACTGGCGGGCATCTCGCTTTCGATCCGGCTTACAAGCGTAACCGGATCTGAAGCATCGAAAGCCTGCCGCCCCACCACCATCTCGTAAAGGATCGTGCCTAAGGTAAACACGTTCGAACGCAGGTCGATCGCTTCTCCGCGGATCTGTTCCGGAGAACAGTACGGCATAAGCCGCCCCAGGCCCTTCCCCGATTCCGCTTCGATGAGGCTCATGTTGGAGATGCCATAGCCGAGGATTTTCACCATCCCGTCCCACTGCACCATGATCTTGCCGGGTTCCAGCGAACAGTGAGTCACACCCTTCGAGGCCGCGTGCTCCATGCCGGCGCAAACCTGGCGAGTAATGTCGAGCAGATCCCAGATGGAAAAGCCTTCATTGCGCGCCAACATGGTGGCAATGCTGTTGCCCTGTATGTATTCCATGGCCGCGCAGTACTGCCCGTCGATCTCGCCCGCGCCGTACAGAAGCACAATGTTCTGTCCGGCGAGGTCGCGCGTGCTCTCGCCCTCGGTGATCAGCGTCTCCACAAACGCGTCGGCACGTTCGCCGAGTGGCGCCAGACTCTGCGTCTTGAGCGCCACGATCTGGTTGGTTTCCGTGTCCATCGCCTTATAAATCAAGGCGGTCTCGGACTTCGAAAGCTCACTCTGGATTTCGAACCGGCCAAACATCATCGTCATTACAATAGCCTCGCGGTGACAAGCCGCACTACACCCTGATGTGCATTTGGCTAAGAACAGGGGGAGAATCAAACCTAGAATACCGCTGTCGTTTGCCCAACGGAGAGTTACGAAAGTACTGAGACGACGGCGAAAGGCAATCGCTCGGGCTGATACTGAAGTGAGACTGCAGGCTGCTGGAAGTAAGACTGGCAGGCTGCTGCAACTCCCGGGGTCGTATCACGGCATCGCTTCAGCGATGCCGTAATTCGCAGCACTCAGACGCCCTTTTAGGGGCTGGGCCCGATGCAGCGCGACGTTATCAGGCCGTTCGCCTGGAAGGCATCGCCTGCACCGGCAGCTCGGTTTCGCTGATCCACTCCCAAACGCGCCGGCCCCGGTCGTTGTTCCGGCTGCGAGCCTCGCCATAATCCACCAGACGGTTCAAAACGGTTGTAACCGAGGCCAGCGGGTCCTTGTGCCGCGCCAAAATTGCCGGAGCATACCGTTCCAGTTCCACGCAAATCTCGCGGGCTCCCAGCGGACGCCGGACTTCCATCAGCACCCTTCGGCAAGCCTTGGTGAAACCGGGCTGGCGGCCACTGGGCTTGCGGTCGATCAGTTCCAGCAAATCGTCACCGAGCACCTGCTCGCCGAAAAGATTCGCCAATCCGGCGATAGTCTGCTTCACCGTGCCAATGCGCTTCATAATCTCGGCACGCTGCCGCATCAGCTGGAGGAGTTCTTCGTGCGCAGCCTTCACCACCTGCTGCGCCGAAATATTATTGGCCTGAACATTGATCGCCTGCAAGCCATCGCCGTTACTCTTACGAACTTCCATAAACGCCTCCTCCGGAAACAAACCACGACCACGATCCCTCGACTCTTGTCTAATACGGGAAAGGATCCTCCGAAGTTCCATGGGGAGTTGGACTCGTTTGCAGAGGAAAGGTTATCGGAGAAAAGGGCTGCGTGCGGGGACGGGGGGTGTGAGGACGGGGGCTCCGCCCCGTCCAAACCGGGCGCAGCTTGGCAGCTGCCGGTGGCCACAGCAACGCTGGATTTCCTCTACCCCATCACAGTCGTGTGCTCCGGCCGGATCTTGTAAAGCACGCGAACTTCTCCGGGCTGCGCGTAAGGATACTTGTCCACCCCCAAATACTTCTTCGCCATCTTGTCGATGTGTTCGGCGGCGCCGTCTTCGGTAATCTCAACCACGGTGCCGCGGATCTCCACGTAGCGATAGGGATTGTCGGGATCGACAATAGCCAGCGCAACCCGCGGATCGCGGCGCACATTGCGATCCTTCTGCCGTCCGCGCGCCGAGTTGAAGATCACGTGCTGGCCGTCGAAGTCGCACCAGACGGGAGTGACCTGCGGCCGTCCATCAGGCATGAGGGTGCCAAGACTGGCAAAAGCGCGCTTATGGAAAAGGTCAACGTATTTTTCAGGAATCACGTTGGACATCGCTGGCTCCTATATGGATTATTTCCGAATGATCTATTGCCGTCCCGATTATAGATGCCGAAAGCAGGTCGATGGCGCATCGTTTCCTCTTTTTCTCTTTCCGCCGACGAATCCTGGAGGCGATTTCATAAATCGGTTGTGGGTAGGGCACGGTCTGGAAGAATGCGGGCTTTAGCCCCTGAAGGACGTGCTTCCAGGGCTGAAGGGCATTTACGAAATCAGCTCTAGTAAACTGGAGGCCTTTTCGGAGAGTCCAACTTTATGCGGATGACGTCAACCCAGGCAAAAGAATCGGCGCGAATTTTCTGTTTATGGTTCGTCTTTTTACTTCTGGTCGCGAGCCCTCTTCCGGCGCAGCAGTCTGCCGTCGAGCCTCCGCCAACCGTCGTCTTCATGACCGATTTCGGCGTCGTCGACGATTCGGTGGCCCTCTGCAAGGGCGTCATGTACGGCATCGCGCCCCATCTCCGCATAGTCGATCTCACCCATCAGGTAAATGCTTTTTCAATTCGAGACGGCGCGCGCTTCCTGTTCGGCGCCACGCCCTACTTCCCGCCCGGAACGGTGTTTGTGGCGGTCGTCGATCCCGGCGTGGGCAGCTCGCGCAAGGCTGTGGTCGTGAAATCCAAGCGCGGCCAATTCTTCGTGCTGCCCGACAACGGCCTGATGACGATGGTCGAGGCCCGCGACGGCATCGAGGGCATTCGCGAGATCACCAACCCCGATTGGATGGTCGGAGCCAAAATTTCCTCCACCTTCCATGGCCGGGATATTTTCTCTCCCGTAGGCGCTCACATAGCGCGTGGCGACGATTGGACTCAGGTCGGCCCCCCGGTCAAGGAACTGGTCCGCCTCGATCTGAAACCCGCAAGCGTGGACGAAAAAGGTCTGACCGGCGAGGTAATCGCCCTGGACGGCCCTTTCGGCAACCTGATCACGAACATAAGCGCTGAAGATCTTCTGAAGCTAGGTTATCAGCGCGGCGACAAGTTGAAGGTCACGATCGCAGGACGCGAACTCGAGATGCCGTTCGTCAGGACGTTCAGCGATGTGCCGCTCAAACAGCCCTTGCTATTCATAGATTCGCGCGGACGAGCCAGCTTCGCCCTAAACCAGGCAAGCTTCGCAGCGAAATACAAGATAGATCCGCCGCAACCGGTGTTAATCCCCCGCAAAGCCCACTGAGTCCGCCCGAGTTCATCTGGTGACGGGCCTCTGGCCCGTCCAAGCCGAGCAAAGCTCGGCTCGTGTGGGGACGGGCGACCTCGCCCGTCCAGCCGAGCCAAGCTCGGCTCCTAGCCTGTGCTCTGCAACTCCCCAGCAATCCGAGGCAGCACGGCCCGCAGTAGCGCGATAAGCTGCCCCGTCACACGTCGTCCCACTTCGAGCACTTCATCGTGGACAAGCGCCCGATCAAGAATGCCGGCGGCCATATTCGTCACGCACGAAATTGCCAAAACGTTCATCCCCATGTGCCGCGCAGCGATTGCTTCCGGGACAGTTGACATGCCCACCAGATCGGCGCCAATTGTGCGCAGATATCGAATCTCCGCCGGAGTCTCATAACTCGGGCCGGCCAGCGCCGCATACACCCCCTCGCGCGGCGGGATCGAATGCTTCTTCATTTCCTCCAGCGCCATCTCGCGATAACGTTTGGCGTAGGTATAAGTCATGTCGGGAAAACGCGGGCCAAAACGCTCGTCATTCAAGCCCGTCAGCGGATTCTGTCCTTGAAGATTGATGTGATCGCGAAGGACGACCAGCGCGCCCTGCCTGTACTCGACATTGATGCCCCCGGCGGCGTTGGTAAGAATCAAAGCGCGTACGCCAGTGCGCCCCAGCACGCGCGTAGGAAACGCGACTTCATCAGCCGAATAGCCTTCGTACAGATGCACCCGTCCCTGCATAACAGCAACGCCAACGTCGCCGCACATGCCGATCACGAGTTGTCCGGCATGACCAATCGCCGTCGAACGCGGAAACGTCGGGATGTGCGCATAAGGAATGCGAACGGCGTCAGTGAGATCGTCGGCAAAAGCGCCCAGGCCAGAGCCAAGCACAAGCCCAATCTGCGGGCGCAGACGGGTCTGCGAAAGCACAAATGCAGCCGCGGATTCAGCGCGAGTAAACAGGTCTGGGGACATAAATATTCATTGTCATAAACACAAGTCGTCACAAATACAAGTCGTCATAAATAAAAGTTGTCATAAATAAAAGTTGTCATAAATAAAAGTTGTCATCCTGAGCGAAGCGACGGACCTGCTGTCTTTCGCACCGGCAAAAACCAGGTCCTTCGCTTCGCCCAGCATGACAACCCAACGCTAGTAATTCTTCTCGAACTCGGCGAAAGCCTGCTCCAGCTTCCACTGCGCGCGAGCGCGCTCATTAGCCCCAATAAACTTCCCACATTTTCCCGAAACGCGATCGCCCGAAGTTTTTTCATCCGAGCACGCCGCAGCCCGCCGCAACGTGCGCCCATCGCTCCACAGACTATCACCCAGAATAAAGCTGTGTTCCAGACTCGCGCGCGCCATGCGCTTCAGTTCGGCATAGGACAAGCCATAGCTCTCGACCGCCCGCAGATATTCGTGCGTCATATCGCCCCGCGAAACGCCCTCGTCGTCGGTAGCCAGCGCCACCGGCACTCCGTATTTCATGTACACCGGCAGCGGGTGCCGGTGGCCGCTCACGCCCAGAATCACATCATTCGACGTCAGGCAAATCTCGACCAGCACGTTCTTCTTAGCCATCTCCCGCAGCAACCCAATCGGATCGTCTTCGCTCATGACCGCCACGCCGTGCCCAATCCGTTCCGCTCCAGCCCGCTCCACCGATTCGCGAATGTGAAATCGCAGCCCCTCGGGAGGAACCAGCCCCATCGCCAGTTCGCCCGCGTGCAACGAAACATGCGTCGCCGGATAGAACTTACGCAAAGCCTCGATGATTCGCATGTGCAGATCAAAATCGTGCATCGGCACGTAATAGTCTTCCGGCATCACCAGGTTGAATCCGACAAAGCGAGGGTCGGCCTTGACCAGTTCGAAGCCAAGCAAAATCTGCGCGAAAACCTGCTCCCGAGGCAAGCCCCGCAGCACCTGATACAAATAGCGGATCGTAACCTCGCACCCCGCAGCAGCCTGCGCCATCCCGCAATGCAGCAGTTCTTTCTTGCGAGCTTCATCGGAGTCGAGACGCCCGCGAACCGATGCCACAATGTCCCGCATTCCCCCAGCCAGCAGTGTGTCGCGGAGCTTGCCGAAGTCGTCGTCCAATCCAACGTCCCATCCAACCTGCTTACCCAAATCACGGGCCTGCCCCAGGTCGGCTGTGTGCATCACCTCCACGTATTGCAGATGATCGGCCGCCGCTCGCGATGCCACCTCAGCCAGCGCGTCGCCAATGTGGTTTTCCAAAGCTGGGCTGAACTTTTCGAACGTAGCAAAGAAATGGTCGTGACCCGATTCCTCCTCGCGATGCCAGTTGCGCATCGACCAGGAGTCCACCAGTTGGTCGTAGAGAATGTGGTCCTGATAGGCGCAGTGCACCGACGGCTTGTCCCTGTACGGCTCGCACGAATCGCAAGGCGGAGGAATCAGCTTCGAAGTGCTGCGGTCCACGCAGAGAGCGCTCTCCGAGGCCCAGTCAATCATGCTTTCCGCATAAACCGCGCCGCTCAAGTGGACATGCAGGTCGCCGCCCTTGGGCATCTGCTGCAGAAACGCCAGCAGCAACCCCGGCTGATGCCGCACCGCCTCCAGATATTTCGCCGTCTTCTCTTCAGCGCTTTGCCCCCGGGAGCTTTGTGCCAGTATCGGTACGAGTGCCAGTGCCACTAAAAGACGGGGCAGGAAACAACCCATAGCCGGCCAACGCAGGCTGCGCATCAAAAAAAGCCTCCAACCACTAATCCCATTCACCTTGGGATTGTAGAGAAAGCACTCGGAGGAAGTAAGTATCCGGCTGAGAACCGGAGCCCCGGGCGCGGAAAAGTAAGCATTCATGCGGGTGAAGCGTCGATTTGCACAGTCACAGCCCGATGTGAGCATCCGACAAAAACGTAAGGTTTCCCGGCAGCAACCGCGAAATACAGCATGAAACTGGAGATCCTGGAGCCGGACGCCGGCCATTGCACAATTTCCGAGTCACCGGGATGTGCATGAGCTGCACTCGATTGATGAATAAGAAGTTAGAGCTGCATGAATTTCGTTGACGTAGAAAATGAGAGTGGTAAAAACATAATCGTTCTTTGACACGTTCTAAAGTTTTTCCGGTTGGTGCAGCGTCCGGGGCTCAAGCGAAGTCACTCAGACAACCGCGAGGTGAGTTTGGGAGGGCAAGCAAGGGTCTATAGCTAAGCGCTGGTCGAGGAGAACAGGAGCCTCTGTCGAAGGCAAGATAGAGTCCCGAGGCGTTGGATTGATTTATCCGGTTGGCGGTGAGCCCGGAGCCCGAGCAAGATCGGCCTACAATGAAACCCGCAAGGGAGTTGTAGGAATAAGGTCAGCAAGGGTCTAAACGCGAGCTACTGGCCGAGAGGAACGAGCCCAACATCACCTCGGGACTCTCTATTTGTATGTGTTTGTGGAGCGACGGGCGTCCCCGCCCGTCCAAGATCGCGTAGGGACGACCGCCCTCGGTCGTCCAAGCCGAGCAAAGCTCGGGCAGCCACCGCGAAGTCAGCATCACCCCACCGCAAACGCACAAGCGTGAAAGCTCTTCCCGAACTCCGCAGCCCAAGCAATGCAATCCGCTCGCTCAGGAACCGGCCTAAGAACGCGCTGGGGATACTCATCATAGGTCCGCCCATCAAGCAGCCGACCGTTCTTTGCCTTTCGCACCCCACCCCACTGCTTGAAAAAGAACGGCACTCGCTGATCACGGCATTGCTTCCGAATGGAGACCACCCACTCCCGCTTCATCGGACGCGCCCCCGGCCCGCTCTCGCCCCCGACAATCACCCAGGTAATGCCTGACAAATCGATTTCGCCAAGGTCCTCCAGCAAAGGCTCGATGGATAGGAAGCGGACCTTCGCCGGAGCCCGCCGAAGATGATCCACGCGGGGCAACCCATGTTTCCGATCCTCAACGCTGACGCCCCACCAGATATTCTCCTGCTCCGCCGCAAATCGTAACCGGCCCGAGAGCAATTCCAGCAGCCTCTCCGACCGCTTGGTCAGCACCTGATATGTGTGCCAGTTTGCCATCGCCATCACGCGCGAGACGGCCTCAGCGTAGTCATCCGGCACTCCCGTCTGAAACAGATCGCTCATCGAATTGACAAAGACCAACTTGGGCGACCGCCATGAAAAAGGCTCCGTCAGCTTCTCCGGCACCAGCCGCAGATCAAACCCCTGTTCGTAAGGATGCCCCTTGACCCCGCGAAATCGCTCCGCAAATGTTTCCGCATAGCAGTGTTTGCATCCAGGGCTAATCTTGACGCAGCCGCGTACGGGATTCCAGGTTGCGTCGGTCCACTCGATTGAAGAGTTCAAAGACATGTCAGTCGAATAACGTCTTTTGATCCGTGCTGTACTTCAAAACCTGACCCCAGAATTTGTACGCTCGCGGGTTTCGAGAAAATAGTGCCAGACGGTATAAGGCAAGGTTTTTTTCGTGCGACCTAACTTCCTTCATCGTGTAGTGGGGAGGCGGAATATAGCCCAGGCTCGCCATGCTTTTGGTAAACTCGTCGGCCAAGAATCGGGTGAATTTAACTGCATCCCACTGTGCCGTCGCCCACCGTTCTCGCCAACTCTTCGAGCCTAGAAACTTGTCAACTTTGTCAGCGTCCTCCCTGAGATAGTGTTCGTAATTGCGGTTTGCATCCATTCCCAGGGCGAGCAGTACCAAGAAATCAACAAAGCGAGCGTCTGCGAGAGCACGTATCGTTTCAAACTCCAGGCTGATGTCAAATGGATCAGCAAAGCAAAGCGACAATACAGTGTCTTCCGTTGATCCTCGCGGAATTTCCGCCAAGATCTCCGAGGTCCGCCTGTTGCAATCGCCCTGTACATAGGCAATGTCTGCATTGGACTAATTTGTCTGGCTCGAACCTTCAACGCCCTCAAGTGAGTCGGTTTTTCTTCACAGAAAACATACTTGTCGAACGGGTCTTTCAACTTCAGAGCAAGCAGGGGGGAACCTAAGATGAATTTCGACGTGCCGCGGATTCTGCTATGCCCCGCTCCTGCATACAACTCTACATAGATTCGCCTTGACCACTTGGCTTTCATCCCCGAAGAAAACAGGGTTGAATACAGGGAGACCATCCGATGCTTCTCTTCTGCCCATGGACCTACGTCTGGCGCAGCCAAACCATCGTCATGGGTCAAAGCCTTATCTTCGGGGGCCATTGTGCATTATTTTGCTTTTTGTTCGCCTACCATACCTAAGCAATTCTTCCACACTCCGCGCTTGCAAGCAATAGCATAACGGCCTACAGCGGAATATTCCCATGCTTCTTAGGAGGATTCTTATCCCGCTTGGTCTCCAGCATCTCCAGCGCCTGAATCAGTTTCTTGCGAGTCTCGCGCGGCTGAATCACGGCATCCACAAATCCGCGGTCGGCAGCCACGTAGGGATTAGCCAGCCGTTCGCGAAACTCTTCGATCTTGTTCTGACGCATCTCCTCGCGGTTCTTCGCCTGATCCAGTTCGCGTTTGTAGACGATGTCCACGGCGCCTTCCGGCCCCATCACCGCGATTTCGGCGCTCGGCCAGGCGTAGTTCACGTCGGTGCGGATGTGCTTTGACGCCATGACGCAGTAAGCGCCGCCATAAGCCTTGCGCGTGATCACCGTGACTTTAGGAACCGTCGCCTCAGCAAAGGCGTACAGCAATTTGGCGCCGTGCTTAATGATTCCGCCATACTCCTGCTGCGTGCCGGGCAGAAATCCGGGCACGTCTTCGAACGTCACTAGGGGAATGTTGAAGCAGTCGCAGAAGCGCACGAAGCGCGCCCCTTTGACCGAAGCGTTGATGTCGAGCGTCCCGGCCAGCATCGCGGGCTGATTCGCCACGATCCCCACCGACTTCCCGTTCAGCCGCGCAAATCCCACGATAATATTCTTGGCATAGTGCTCGTGAATTTCGAAAAAGTAGCCGTCATCCACCACCGTCTGAATCACATCTTTCATCTCGTAGGGCATGTTGGATTGATCGGGAACCAGCGTGTCCAGCTTCGCGTCCAGGCGATCGATCGGGTCAGTGCAGGGCTTGCGCGGCGGGTCTTCCAGGTTGTTCGACGGAACAAAGCTCAACAGCTCGCGCACCATCGACAAACACTCGGCATCGTCCCGGCACATGAAGTGCGCCACTCCAGAAGTTTCGTTGTGCGTGTGCGCGCCCCCGAGCTGGTCCTTGGTGACCTCTTCGTGCGTGACCGTCTTGATCACGTCCGGCCCCGTGATGAACATGTAGGAAGTCTGGTCCACCATCAGGATGAAATCGGTGATAGCGGGCGAGTAAACGGCGCCGCCCGCGCACGGGCCCATGATGGCCGAGATCTGCGGCACCACTCCGCTATAAAGCGTGTTGCGCAAAAAGATATCGGCGTAGCCGGCCAATGACATCACGCCTTCCTGAATGCGCGCGCCGCCCGAATCATTCAGTCCGATCACCGGAGCGCCCATCTTCGCCGCCAGATCCATGACCTTGACGATCTTGCCCGCGTTGGCCTCGGAGAGCGAGCCCCCAAACACGGTGAAATCCTGCGCAAAGACAAAAACCAGCCGTCCTTCCACGCGGCCGTAGCCGGTGATGAAGCCGTCGCCGTAGTACTTCTGCTCCGCCATGCCGAAGTCGTGGCAGCGGTGCGTGACCAGCTTATCGGTTTCCTCGAACGTGCCCTCGTCGAGCAAGAATTCGATGCGCTCGCGCGCCGACATCTTGCCCTCTTTGTGCTGCCGCTCGCGCCGCTGTGCTCCGCCGCCTTCCTGGGCCATCTGGTCGCGTTTCTTAAGTTCCGCAATTTTCTCTTCAAGTTTCATAGGGAGCCATTATAGGCCGTCGTTCGTCGTTCGCTATTCGTCGTTCGCTATTCGCGGCTCGGCTCTCGACTTCGGGGAGAGAATTGCGAAGGGCGAATAGCAAGCGGCGAACAGCGCGTCTCACGCCCGCAAGGTAGCGGAGTCAAACAGATTCAGAAACTCAATCTTCTTCTCCGGAGGCAGAAAAGATGCCTCAAACGAATTGCGCGCCAACTCTCTCAGATGTTCGTCGGTGAAGCCAAATGCCTCCTGCACCAGCGCGTACTCCGCGACCAGCGATGTAGCAAATATGGCCGGATCGTCGCTGTTAAGGGTCAGCATCAGTCCCTCCTCAAAGTAGCGCCGCACCGGATGCTGCGCGAGTGCGGCGCAACATCCCGTCCGCAGATTGCTAGTCACACAGATTTCAATCGGAACCTGGCTCTCGGCCAACTCTTCGATCAATTCCGGATCCTGCCCGGCGGTAAGCCCATGGCCGATGCGTTCCGCTCTGAGGTTCAACGCGCCCCAAATCGACTCCGGCCCGGCGTTTTCACCCGCGTGAGCCGTGAGATGAAGACCGTGCTCCGCGGCGCGCCCGTAAACTCCCGTGAACCACTCCGCCGGCCCCGCAAGTTCGTCGCCGCCAATGCCGAAGCCAACCACGTTGCGATCGCGAAACTGGATGGCGAGATCAAGCACCCTCTGCGCTTTCGCGGCGCCGAACTGCCGGATGGCATCGAATATCCACAAGAGCGATATCCCGAAGTCTTTCTCCCCCCGCTGCCGCCCACGTTCCAGGCCCTCGAAAATCGCCGCGAAATCCTGCCTGCGCCAGAGGCAGACGCCGACCGAAACAATCACCTCCGCATGCAGTACGTTCTGCGACTTGAGCTGTTCCATCAACCGGTAAGTGATCACCTCGTAGTCTTCCGGAGTGCGCAAGTGTCCCGTAACCTCCTTGAAAGCCGCAAGGAAGCCCGCGAAGTCCTTGTAGTCGTATAGTTGCTCGACCTCGGCAAGCGAGGCCCCGTCCATCCTATGACGCCGCCGCAGTTCCACAAGCGTGGACGGCTCGATCGACCCTTCAAGATGCAGATGGAGCTCAGCCTTAGGGAGAGAAAGGACGAAGCGGGAGGGCTCCGAAGGCATGAGGAGATTCTAAAGGATCGGATGGGGTCGTGTGGTGGCGGGGCTTTGCCCCGCCGGAACAAGGCAAAGCCCCGTCACCGCACAGAATCCGATCACTCGATTACCCGATCCTTCTTGCAGAACTCGCTATGGTGCCGGCTGTAGAACATGTAAATGACCAGCCCCAGCGCCAGCCAGATCACAAAGCGCAGCCAGGTAATCAGCGTAAGCCCGGTCATCAGGCCGCCGCACAGAACCACCGAGATCAGCGGGAACCAAGGCACAAAGGGCACGCGAAACGCACGCTTGCGATTGGGCTGATTGCGTCGCAGCAAAATGACCCCCAGCGAAACCAGCACAAAGGCAAACAGCGTTCCTATGTTGGCGAGGTCGGCCGCATCCCCAATATCCACCAGCCCTGCAGGAATGCCCACCGCAAAGCAGGCGATCCAAGTGGACCAGTAAGGCGTCTTATATTTCGGGTGCACGGCGGAGAAGAGCTTCGGCAGCAAGCCGTCGCGCGACATGGCGTACCAGATACGCGCCTGCCCGTACTGAAACACCAGCAACGAAGAGATCATCCCCATCAGTGCTCCAATGACGATCACCGACTGGAAGAACCTGTGCACTCCCAGATACTTCATCGCGTAGGCGACGGGGGCTTCGGCGGCTTCTCCGGAAACGAAAGTCGTGTACTTCATCATGCCGAGCAGCACGACGGCGACGCCAACGTACAAGAGAGTGCAGACAATCAGCGACATGATAATGCCGAAGGGCAAGTCTTTTTGCGGATTGCGCGATTCCTCCGCCGCGGTTGAGACCGAATCGAATCCGATGTAGGTAAAGAAAACGATCGCTCCTCCGGTGACGATTCCGGCAAAACCAGAAGGTGCGAAGGGCTTCCAGTTCGCGGGCTTCACCAGCATTCCACCGACGACCAGGAAGGTCAGGATGGCGCCAATCTTAATCGCCACCATGACGTTGTTCGTCTCCGCCGATTCCTTCACACCGCGCACCAGCAGCAGCGTGAGAATGAAAACGATCAGGAAGCCGGGGAGGTTGAAATAGGCGCCCGTCCATTGCCCGCCGGCCCAGACCGGGCCCGCCCACTTGTCCGGCAAGTTGAGACCGAACACCGCCAGTTGCGCTTTCGTATAACCGGCAAAGCCCACAGCAACCGCGACGTTGCTGACCACATATTCGAGAATCAAGTCCCAGCCGATGATCCAGGCAAATATTTCGCCGAGCGTAGCGTAGGAGTAGGTGTAGGCGCTGCCGGCAATCGGAATCATCGACGCCAGCTCGGCGTAGCACAATCCGGCAAAACTGCAGGCAATGGCGACCAGAAAAAAGGAAATGGCAATTGAAGGCCCGGCCGGCGGACGGCCGTGCATGAGCGCTCCCGCCGTGCTGCCGGTGCGCAGGAAATTCACAATCAGGTCGAGCGCCTGCGCGTGCAGGATGGAAGGCGCCTGGAAATATTCTCCAGCCGCTGCCGTTCCCGTAAGCACGAAAATTCCCGAACCGATGATGGCGCCGATGCCGAGCGCCGTAAGCGACCAGGGCCCCAGCGTTTTACTAAGCCGGTGTTCCGGGTTCTCCGACTCCGAGATCAGTTTGTCGATGGACTTGCAACAGAAGGCCTGCTTGTTGGAAGTACGGACGACGCCGGCTGCTGGCTCGGGGGATGATTGCGACAAGAGTTCGTCGTCTCCTCACAGCGGGAGTCGGGCATGGGCGCTGGCCCATGCCCGCAACTGCTCACGGCTCCGGCGAGCGGCTTACCGTTTCGCCTGGCCGCGTGCCAGCTTTTTCACCTTGCGCTTCTTCGATCCACGCGCATAATCGCGCGGCTTCTTCGGCTTTTCCGCTTTGATCTTCTTGCGGGAGGCTCGCTTGCTTTTCTTCCGTTCTTCTTTAGTTAGCATGGTTGTGTCTGCCATGATTGCGTTTGGTTTCCTCTGCTGTTTAAGTTTCGTATCTGTATCTACGTCGCGTATCAGTCTTTAGTCTCGTATCAGGGCATCGCTTTAGCGATGCCGCAATTTCTCGAAATCGAAAGCCCCTTTAGAGGCTCGCTTCTAGCTAGCGGCCAGAAGCGAGCAGCTAGCAGCGCCCTAAGCCTTCTCCAACTGCGCGTACCGCTCCACCAACTTCTTCAAACCGAAGCGAGGAAATTGTACCGTAATCTTAGCGTCTTCCCCATCTCCTTCGCGCTGATACACCGTCCCTTCCCCATATTTCGGGTGTTTGACCTTCTGTCCGGGACGGAATCCCCGCCGGCCTGTGGGCGCCTCGGACGCCATTTTCGGAACCTTGAACTTCTTCCCCCGCGAAGCAAAGAACTCGGCAATGTTGTCGATGGAGTTGTAACTCCGCAGCGGAGTAGGAGTCTTCGGCTTGACCCGCGCCGGATTCCATGCGGCGCTCTGGTCCTCGTCTTCGTAAGAGTAGTGCGCAGACTCAGGCCGCCGCCCGTGTGGCGCGGGCGCCCCCGCCCGCGAAACGCCGGCTGCGGAAGATGCCGATGACAAAGGGCCACGCCGCCGCGATCCGCCCAGCTCTTCCACCATCTGCGGCGGAACTTCTTCCAGGAATCGCGAAGGCACGCTAGCCTCCGGCATATCCGTACCATAGCGCCGCCGATAAACGGCGCGCGACAAAATCAGCGTGTCCATAGCGCGAGTCATCCCAACGTAGCACAGCCGCCGTTCTTCTTCGATCGAATCCGGCTCGAGCATGGTGCGAGAATGCGGAAACAGTCCTTCTTCCATCCCAGCAAGAACCACCAGCGGAAACTCCAGTCCCTTAGCCGCGTGCAGCGTCATCAGCGTGATCTGCGCGTGCTCGTCGTACTGATCGGCATCGCTAACCAGCGCAGCGTGATCGAGAAATTGATCGAGCGTCTCCCCGCGATCGCGCGAGTCCATCGCCGCGTTCACCAGTTCGCGCAGATTCTCAATCCGCGAGAAAGCCTCCGGCGTGTCTTCCTCTTCCAGTTGTTTAATGTATCCAGTGCGGTCAATCAGAAATTTAAGAATTTCGGCGGTATTAGCCGAAGTGCCAGGAGCACGGAAACCCTCAACCGCATCCTCGACCACCTCATCAGTCAAGCCGTCGATGGAGCGACGGGCGTCCTCGCCCGTCCCCTCAATAGCCGCAGCATCACCACCCGCAAAATCAAAACTAAAGTTGCCCGGATCGAAATCCGTATCAGCACTTGCCTGTGTGAGGACGGGCGTCTCGCCCGTCCAAGCCGAGCGAAGCTCGGCAGCGTCGGCCCCCGCATCACTGCCCGCTTTCGCCGAAGCCGTCTCCCCCACCCGCTCCAAAAACGTCCCCGCCAGCATAGCGCGCCCATCCTCAACAAGCGCCCGAAAGCTCCCCAAAGCCGTCAAAGCCCGAGCCGTCAGCAACTGCCGCGAGATCGCTTCGCCCACCGCGCCCCACATCGACAGCCCGGTTTCAAGCGCAAGCCGTTCAACCATCTCGATGGTAGTCTTCCCAATCCCGCGCACCGGCGTATTGATCACGCGCAAAAGCGAAACCGAATCATCCGGGTTCTGGATAACCTTCAAATACGAAATCAAGTCCTTGATCTCAGCCCGCTCGTAGAACGAAAACCCACCGACCACGTGATACTTCAACTGATAACGCCGCATCGCCTCTTCGAACAATCGCGATTGCGAGTTCGTTCGATATAAAACGGCCGCCCGAGCCGTCTCCCCACTCTCGCCCGCCGCACGCACGTAGCGGTTGATCGTATCGGCCGCAAACAGCGCCTCGTTCTCGCCGTCCGGAGCCTCGTAATATCCGATCTTCGCCCCGCCCTGCCGTGCCGTCCAAAGGTTCTTCCCCTTGCGCCGGACATTATTCGCAACCACCGCCGACGCCGCCCCAAGAATATTCTGCGTAGAACGGTAGTTCTCCTCCAGCCGCACGATCTTAGCTTCCGGAAAGTCGCGCTCGAACTCCAGAATGTTACGAATATCGGCTCCGCGCCACGAGTAGATCGACTGATCCTCGTCGCCCACCGCGCAGACATTGTGCCCGCCGCCCGCCAGCAACCGCATCAATTCATACTGCGGACGGTTCGTGTCCTGGTATTCATCGATCAATAAATACTGAAACCGCCGGTTGTAGTATTCACGCACCGCCGCCACCGATTTGAGCAGCCGCATGGCTTCGAGCAGAAGATCGTCGAAGTCCATAGCATTCGCCTTAAGCAGCTCCTTGCGATACTCCTCGAAAATATGGGCAATCTTTTCAGTCTTAGGATCCCCCGATTGCAAATAAATTTCCTGCGGATCAAGCATGTGATTCTTAGCCCACGAAATCCGCGAAAGCACGTTGCGCGGAGTCAGTTGCTTGTCGTCCAGCCCCAACCGCCGCATGACGCCCTTGACGACCTGCTGCTGATCGCTCTCGTCGTAAATAACAAAGTTCTTAGTAAGCCCAGGTAGCGCCGGCGTCCCGCCGGCTGTCCGGCGGGCGTCCTCGCCCGCCGACGGCTGCCCCGGCACGGTAGAAGGAATCCGCAAAGCCTCAATATCCCGCCGCAGCACGCGCACACAAAAAGAATGAAACGTAGAAATCACCGGCTTGGCAACGCTGAGCCCGCCCACCAGCTTTTCCACCCGCTCCGCCATCTCGGAAGCCGCCTTGTTGGTGAAGGTCATGGCCAGAATCGATTCCGGCATCACGCCCATCCGCTCGATCAGATAAGCAATGCGAAACGTGATGACGCGAGTCTTCCCGCTGCCCGCCCCAGCCAGAATCAGCACCGGCCCGTCGGTAGTCTCGACCGCCTCGCGTTGTTGCGGATTCAACTCGTCCAGAAACGACAAAAGAGAATGGCTCCCACAGAATCGCTACTTGAATTCTACATTGCGTCGGGGGAGAGACGGGCGCCCCGCCTCGCGATGGGCTGTATAATCGAGAATTGCGCTCATGAGAAAGAACCCACCAGTAGCCGCGCCCGCAGAAAGCTCCGCGGCAGCACCCGCGACCCGCAGAATCCGTTCCACCACTGTCCTCTGCGTCCGCCGCCAAGACAAAGTCGTCATGGCTGGCGACGGCCAGGTCACGCTCGGGGAATCCATCATCAAGCACGGTGCCAAAAAAATTCGCCGCCTCTATCAGGACAAGATTCTAGCCGGATTTGCCGGCTCCACCGCCGACGCCTTCACTCTGTTCAGCCGTTTCGAGGCCAAGCTGGAGCAGTATCACGGCAACCTCGGCCGCGCCGCCGTAGAACTGGCAAAAGACTGGCGCACCGACAAATTTCTGCGCCATCTGGAAGCCCTGCTGCTGGTTAGCGATAAGGAAGCAACGTTCCTGTTAAGCGGCCAGGGAGACGTAATCGAGCCCGACACCGGCATAGCCGCAATCGGCTCCGGCGGCCCGTTTGCCCAGGCGGCAGCGCAGGCCCTGGCCGATCACACCCAGCTCTCGCCGCGAGAAATAGCCGAAGAAGCAATGAAGATTGCCGGCCGCATGTGCATCTATACCAATGACAAGGTAACGATCGAGGAATTGTGAGAACAAGTCGTTGGTCGTTAGTCGTTCGGTGGACACGGCTGATCGCTGCTTTTCCTAACGACCAACGATTAACGACCAACGACTGAAAAAGCATTTATGGCAATTTACTTACCCGGAACCGCCGAAGAAGAACAAGTAACGCTCGACGAACTGACGCCGCGCGAAATCGTAACCGAGCTCGACAAATACGTAGTCGGTCAAAAAGACGCGAAGCGCGCCGTCGCCATCGCCCTGCGCAACCGCATGCGCCGCCAGAAGCTCGCGCCCGAGATGGCCGAAGAAGTCATCCCCAAGAACATAATCATGATCGGCCCCACCGGCGTCGGCAAGACCGAAATCGCCCGCCGCCTCGCCAAGCTCGCCAACTCGCCATTCCTCAAGGTCGAAGCTTCCAAGTTCACCGAAGTCGGCTACGTCGGCCGCGATGTCGAATCCATGATCCGCGACCTGGTAGAGATCGCCATCGAAATGATCCGCGAAGAGAAGCTCGAAGACGTAGCGGATAAAGCCGAGCTCAACGCCGAAGAGCGCCTGCTCGATATTCTTCTGCCCCCGACCTCGCCGCGCCCGGCCGATTCCAGTTCAGGAGGCGTGGTCATCGACGCCAGCACCAGCCTGGCCGAATCCTCCAGCCGCACCCGCGAGAAACTGCGCCAGCAGTTGCGCGAAGGCAAGCTCGACGACCGCACTGTAGAAATCGAAACTCGCGAACGCAATTTCCCCTCCTTCGAAATCATCTCCAACCAGGGCGTCGAAGAAATGGACGTCAATCTCAAGGACATGTTGCCCAACATCTTCGGCCAGCGCACCAAGAAGCGGAAGATGAAGGTCAACGAGGCCTTCGAGTACCTCATCCAGGAAGAAGAGCAGCGCCTCATCGACATGGAGCAGGTCACCCGCGTAGCCATCGACCGCGTAGAAAACTCCGGCATCATCTTCTTAGACGAAATCGACAAGATCGCCGGCCGTGAAAGCGGCCACGGTCCGGACGTTTCGCGCGAAGGCGTGCAGCGCGATATCCTCCCCATCGTCGAAGGCACCACCGTCAACACGCGTTACGGCATGGTCCGCACCGACCACATCCTGTTCATAGCCGCGGGCGCGTTCCACGTCTCCAAGCCCAGCGACCTGATCCCCGAATTGCAAGGCCGCTTCCCCATCCGCGTAGAACTGCAGTCGCTAACCATGGCAGACTTCGTCCGCATCCTGACCGAGCCCAAGTCATCGCTAACCAGGCAGTACATAGCGCTGCTGGAAACCGAAGGCGTAAAGCTCGAGTTCACCCCCGACTCGCTGGAAGAAGTAGCGCGCTTCGCCTTCCGAGTAAACGAAGGCACGGAAAACATAGGCGCTCGCCGCCTGCACACCATCATGGAGCGAGTGCTAGACGAAATCAGCTTCGAGGCCCCAGAAAAAAAAGGCCAACAGTTCGTAGTAGACGCGACCTACGTGCAAAAGATGCTGAGTGAGATCGTGAAAGACCAGGATCTATCGCGCTACATTCTGTAAGAGCAAGAGATTCAAAGTGTCGAGGGACCTCGCTCAGGTCCCCTGTCTTCGATACGGGCAATCCCCAAGAGACTAAGAACCGCCGTTGTGAACTGCTGACCGGCAACTGGCAACTGCTTCTCTGATACTCTTTCCTTTTCCGCATGAAACTACGTCTCATAAAGTTCATCGCGCCGACCGCGCTCTGCCTGCTCTTAGCCGGTTGCGCCCAGACCGGTCCGCCGCTGCCGCCGTCGCTCGAACTGCCCAAGCCGCCCACCGATCTGCGCGCCAGCCGCAAAGGCAACCGCGTCACGCTGAACTGGAGCGAGCCCACGCTCACCACCGACCGCAAGAGCGTGCGTTACATCGGTCCCACCCTCGTCTGCCGCAGCCTCGATCCCGAAATCGCCACATGCGGGAATCCCGTCGCGACGTTACCGGCGCCGCCGCCATCTGCCGTCCCGAAGAAGTCAGGCCGCGCAGCCCAGAAATCAGCCGCCGCCCCGCAGACCTTCACCGACGCTCTCCCCGCCAGCATGCAACACCAGGATCCCTCCGCCGAACTCACCTACGCCGTGGACGTCTTGAACCGCAACGCCCGCAGCGGAGGATTGTCGAATCGCGTACACGTCTCCGCCGTAGTGACCCTGCCTCCGCCAAGCGATCTATCCGCCGAACTAACCGGCGATGGCGCAGTGCTCACCTGGACAAGTGCAGGCGAACCACAAAACGCCGCGAGCGCGCCCGCCGTGCAACATCGTTATCGAATCTATCGGCGCGACGAAAGCTCCGGCAAAGACGCAATTGCCGGCGAAGTCCCAGTCCCCTCCGAGAGCGGCCCCGTTCATTTCACCGACTCAACCTTCGAATGGGAAAAGACCTATCTCTACCGCGTCACCACGGTAAGCATCGTCAAACACCCCGACAGCAACAGCGAAGTACAGATTGAGGGAGACGACACACCGCCCGTGCGCGTCATCGCCCATGACGTCTTCCCGCCCTCCGTACCCGCCGGCGTGCAGGCGGCCTACTCCGGCGAAGGACAAAAGCCATTTATCGATCTCATCTGGGCGCCGGTAACAAACGCCGATCTCGCCGGATACAACGTCTTTCGCAGTGAAACGGATGGCGCCGCCAGCAAGCTGAATTCCGAGCTGGTGAAATCGCCGTCCTATCGCGACTTCGCAGTAGCCTCCGGCAAAACCTACACCTACTCAGTTTCCGCAGTGGACGTGCGTGGAAACGAAAGCCAGCGCTCCGAGCCAACCAGCGAGCCCGTCCCGTAGTTTTTTTTCTTCGTGATCTGCCCTCTCTTTATGTTTAGATATTGTCCTAATGAAATACTGCCGATTCGTTCTCAACGGTTCCGCCCACTACGGCCTGGTCGAGTCTGTCGCGGGCAATAACGAAGAAATCACGCGCCTGCTCCTCCACGCTCCCCAGGAGAGCGATGGCGACGTCGAAGGCCTGCCCAGTCGCCGCATAGACCGCATCCCGCTGGCGCAGGCCTCTCTGCTGCCGCCAGTGCAGCCCACGAAGATCGTTTGCGTAGGCCGCAACTATCGCGAGCACGCCGCCGAACTCGGCAACGAAGTTCCGCAGGAGCCGCTCTTATTTTTCAAGCCGCCCTCTTCCCTGCTGCCGCCGGGCGGAATTATTCTTCGCCCCCAAGCTTCCGCGCGCACCGACTACGAGGGCGAACTGGGAGTCGTGATCGCCCGCCGCTGCCACCGCCTGGCCGCCAGCGATGACGTGCGCCCCTACATCCTCGGCTACACCTGCGTAAATGATTTCACCGCCCGCGATCTCCAGGACAAAGAACCGCAATGGGTGCGCGGCAAAGGCTTCGACACCTTCTGCCCCGCCGGACCCCTGGTCGCCGACGGACTCGATCCCTGGGCGGGCATCCAGGTCGAAACCCGAGTCAACGGCGATCTCCGCCAGTCCGGCAACACGAAAGATTTCATCTACCCGCTCGACGTCCTAATCCGCTACATTTCGCAGATCATGACGCTCGAACCAGGTGACCTGATCGCGACCGGCACACCCAAAGGCGTAGGACCGGTACTCGCCGGCGATGTCATAGAAGTGTCAATCGAAGGCATAGGCCAGTTGCGCAATCCCGTAGCCGACCAACCGTAGCGCGTTGCGTTGCCTTGGCTGGTGTGGGGACGGGCGCCCTCGCCCGTCCAAGCCGAGCACAGCTTGGCGCTGCCTGCTAGTGCTCGGCTTCCTTGTATTCCTTGGCGAGCGGCTTACGGTGGGTCCTGGGATTGTTACTGTTAAGGTATTAGACGGTGTTTGCGACTGCCCCCCCTACCCCCCACCCCCTCACCAATGTCTTTGGAATCAGATGTTTATGGAGGCTCCCCGCCAAAGTATTCATTGCAAGTGACTTATTGTCAAAGTATTCCGGAATAAGGAGTTAGCTCGATTTTTCGCCTATTTCTACTGGACTTCATAGTTTTGGCGGCACTTTGGCGGCTTGATGACTCCCGCTCTCTGCTTCAAATATAGTTACCAAACTATAACTAATGACCTTGAAGGTCACGTTGCGAATACGGGCACACCTCTTCGCTGGCCGCGATCAGAGGCTCTCTATTGTCGCGCGGCGCGGATTGGAAGTCTGTGATGGGGCACACAGCTTGGTTGTGATGATTGAAGTGCCACTTTGGCACACCAAACTCGTAAATTACGCAATCGCCTTATCCGGGTTAGAATCGTGCCGCAGTGGAAAAGGACAAACTCTATTACGGCGACAATCTAGAAGTGCTGCGCCAGCACGTCAAGGATGAGTCGGTTGACCTCATCTACCTCGACCCGCCTTTCAACAGCCGACAGGACTACAACGTTCTCTTCGCCGAAAAAGACGGGACGCGCTCCAGTTCGCAGATCATGGCTTTTGAGGACACGTGGGAGTGGAACGTGGACGCCGAGCGAGCCTACGAGGAAATCGTTGAGCGCGGCGGACGTGTCTCTGAGGCCATGCGCGCCATCAATCCCACAGATCGGGCTCGCCTTCGTAGAGCGCGAGAGAGAAGCCGGACTCGGCCGTTGGACCTTGCCTGAACGAGGCTTCGTAAGCTGAGATCACCGTCTGCGGCCGCAACGCTTCCATGTGCATCCTCATGAAGTCCCCGGGGGGGATATGTGCATGGAAGGCTCCCTTTTGGACGGCAAGAATGGCCTGATCATTTCCTTCCTCAGCCAAATCTTCCGCGGTCTTGGTAATTTTCCAACCGCGATATTCGAATTCGCGAGCCACCGCGCTCACATTTAGGTAGCCTGTGTATTGCTTCTTGCCAATCATCAAATCGACGCAAATCCGACTGGGGAACGGGAATACCGAGAAGGGTGCACAATTGGGGGAAAACGCTATGAGATTGAGGCTGTTCTGCTGTATGACCAAATCGCCACCCTGTTTCCAATCGCCAATGATCCTTTCCCGCGCGGCAGTAGCTTCCCTCACAGCGAGTTCGACCGTTTCGATCTTCTCGAATTTTTTGAAATCAAAGCATTCAACGTAAAGGCAGTTGCTGATCCTGGCACTCGACCAACCCTGCTTCTCCGCTTGAGATAGGAGCTCACTTATCCGATTTAGACCCGCTTCCGGCGTGATCGGGAGAATCTCAATCGTAACTTCTTTATCCGCTGTGCTGCCCTCGCCGGCCGACAATAGCGTGGCAACCTCATGCATTTTGTGCTTCTGACGAATCTTGCGGCGTGATTTCGTATTGCTGCTCTTTACCTCGACGATTTCCACCGACCCGTCGTCCCTAACAACAGTCACGTCCCCAATCGCTAGACAATTGGTCAGAGAGTTGAGAATTGCGACCCCGTTGCCATGGTCGAAGTGGATACTCCACTCCAGCAGTTCTCCCATCAATCCTTCCGACGCAACTTGCTGCTTTGTCGGTTGCTCGGCCATCAACCTGACAACGGCCCTATCGTAGCCAAGAGCGCGCCAGGCGATGCCGTCGCCGATCAACCTGATCGCATTTGCGTAAGTCCGAAAAAGAAACATCTCGCGTTCTATGCTTTTCACTTCGGGGCTGGCGCCCTCCATAGGGGCGGTGGCATCGATCCCCAGTTCTTCAAGTCGCTTTTTACACCGCTTAACAACAGCTTCCTGAAACACGATCTCCTGCAACATCCAAATCTGTAGCTTGGAGATGGCTGTTCTGTTTGCTCTTCGTTTTCGAGTTAGATCAAGGAAATCTTCAAGGATATCTGGGAGGTCGGACCTCGAGAGGCCGACGATCCCTTCCGTTGCTGCTTCGCGGGGTCCGCGCAAGAGGGGAGTGCTTATCCGCCAATCAAAGGCACGGCGGTACCTATTCGGCATTTCGAATTGAGAGCGTTGATCCATTGGAACGGCCGTCGTACCCTACGCGCTAAAGTATAGCGCCCGGTGCGATTGTGCAGCCCGTTATCCGATTGATCATGTGCAGTCCGCGTGTGTGCGCGACCTGCGCGGCGTCATCGAACGGGAGGATGCGCAGATCGGCCTGCTCATCTGCATGGAAGCTCCTACCAAGCCCATGCTGAAAGAGGCTGCCGAGGCCGGATTCTATAAGCCTCCTGGATTGGAGGATCGGTATCCGCGGATTCAGAGTCTTACTATCGAGGAGTTGCTGGCGGGAAAGGGCGTGGATTATCCGCGGCTGCTGGAAGTGACGTGTAAGAAGGCTCCGAAGGCGCGGAGGGCGACGGAAGAGCAGATGGCGCTGGGCGGGGCGGAGATTGACGAGCCGTTTTAGGGCGTCGCGGACGCGCCATGCGGATTTTCGCACGCCAGCAGAATCCCAAGGGGGGACGATGCTTTGGAATCCCACCCTTGCGCACAGAACGCGCAAGGATGGGGCACCCGTCTGCACGGGTTAGTCCGACGAAATCAAAATCAAAGTCAAAGGCAGCGGACAGGAGTGTCCGCTCCACACGAGGCACTTCGATGACACCTTCGGGAGCGCATCTCATAGTTAACATTACCCTTGCTGGCTCCTTTCTCGCCTTGGACGGCTTTACTGGGGGCCCTGCATCTCGCGGTTTCCTGGCTGATGTTACTCATGACATTGCGCCTCGTATCTTGCTTCCCGATCCACGCATCAAACCGTCTATAATGAATTAGCGGTTCCTCGATTTCCTTGGGGCTAAAGATCACTTGGGGCCAAATCAGCTAAATCAAAAGAGCGAAGATTAAATTATGTCGACGAAGTTGAAGGTCACCGTCATTGCCAGTTCGCTGGCCATTCTGCTGTTCACCCTTGTGGGCGGTTTTGTCAACGTTCGCGCATCTTCGAATGATGGCGCCTATCGCCAGATCTCGGTCTACAGCGAAGTGCTATCCCGCATCCGCCTGGAATACGTTGAAGAGCCCAATATCGCCGGCGTCACCGCGGGCGCGCTGCACGGCCTGCTGGAGTCGCTCGACGCCAATTCCAGCTACCTGTCGCCCGCCGAGTACAAGCGCTACAAGGCGATGAAGAGCGACGGCAAGGCCGGTATCGGCGCCACCGTCTCCAAGCGCTTCGGATACGCTGCCGTGGTCGCAGTCATTCCCGGAGGCCCGGCGGACAAAGCCGGGGTCGAGAACTCCGACATTATCGAGTCCATCGAGGGCAAGACCACGCACGACATGTCGCTGGCTGAGATTCACGGCATGTTGTCCGGGGAGATCGGCTCTACGATCACCGTCGCGGTGGTTAGGCCGCGCCGCGCCGAACCGCAGAAGATCGTGATCACGCGCGATATGGTTACCATCCCGCCGGTCAGCGACAAAATGCTGGCCGACAACGTCGGCTACATCCAGGTCGATGCGCTCCCCGAAGGTAAGTCGCAGGAGATCGCCGCTAAGATTCGCGACCTGCAAAAGCAGGGAGCGAAGAAACTCGTACTCGACCTCCGCAACTCCGCCAGTGGCGCAGAGTCTGAGGGCGTAGCCACCGCCAATCTTTTCCTTGACCATGGCACCATCACGTATCTCCAGGGGCAGAAATACCCGCGCGAAGCTTTCAACGCCGATCCCGCCAAGGACATCACCAAGCTTCCCGTGGCCGTGCTGGTAAATCGCGGCACAGCGGGCCCAGCCGAGATTGTGGCCGCAGCGATCCTCGAGAACGCTCGTGGCGACGTGGTCGGAGACAAGACCTTCGGCGACGGCTCGGTGCAAAAACTGATCGAGATGCAGGACAACTCCGCCCTGATTATTTCCATCGCGAAGTACTACACGCCGAGCGGAAAGGCAATTCAGGACGCGGCCGTCACCCCGAACGTCATGGTCGCTGACAGTACGGAAGACGACGGTGGATTGCCCGACGAAGATCAGCGGACAACTCCCGACGAGAAAAAAGACCAGCGACCGAAGAGCCTGCAGGACGACCAACTCAACAAGGCGCTGGAAGTATTGAAGAACCGGGAAGCGAAGAGTTAAGAGTTTCAAACTTTCAAAATTTCCAATCGCTCGCTTCGGCGGGCGATTTCTTTTTTGCCGCTAGAAGAGCCGGAGCGCAAATGCTTCCCCTTAATCTGAAACCTTGAAACCTGGCCTTTGCGATACCATTGAAACGTTGGAACTCTGAAACCTTGAAACTCGCCCCTTGAAAATCATCTATCAACATCTTCCGTCGGTGGAAATCGCCGGGCGGAAGCTGGTCGGAAACGTCCTCTTCGGGCTGCTCGTCCTGCTCTCAGCCGCTGTCGGCACCGCAATTGGATTGCTGCTCGTGTATTCGACCGACCTGCCCCAAGTCGAAGAACTCGAACGTTACCGTCCCAGTTCCGTCACTGAACTCTACGACGGACAGGGCAGAGTCATCGGCACCTTCGCGCTCCAGCGCCGCGTCATCGCCAGCTATGACGATTATCCGCAGGTTCTGCGCAACGCGCTGATCTCGATCGAAGACAAAGATTTCTACCGGCACTCGGGCATCAACATCTCGCGCATCGTAGGCGCGGCGTATCGCGATATCGAATCCGGCGGAAGAGTGCAGGGAGCATCCACCCTCACCATGCAACTCGCCCGCAATCTGTTTCTCTCTCCCGACCGCTCGTTCTACCGCAAGGTGCAGGAGGCGCTGCTCGCCATCCAGATTGAGCGCCGGTTCACCAAGCCGCAGATCTTCACGCTCTACGCCAACCAGATATTCCTCGGCCACGGCGCCTACGGCTTTGAGGCCGCTTCCGAATTCTATTTCAGCAAACCAGCCCGGCAGCTCAAACTGGAAGAAGCCGCGCTGCTCGCGGGACTTCCCAAGGCGCCGCAATATTACTCTCCGATCAACCACCCGGAACGCGCCCTCAAACGGCGCAACCTCGTGCTCAATGCCATGCTTGAGGATGGCAAGATCACCGCAGTCCAAGCGGCGGACGCCAAGAGCAAGCCCATCCTTCTCGACTTGCAGAAGGATCCGAATTCGCTGGCTCCGCACTATGTGGAAGAAATCCGGCGCTACCTCGAAGCGAAGTATGGCAGCGACCAGGTTCACGAAGGCGGACTGCGCGTTTACACGTCGCTCGATATGAATCTGCAAAAATCCGCGCGTCAGGCGCTGCTCGACGGCCTCGCTGCCTACGAACGACGGCATGGTTGGCACGGCAAGCTTCTGAACGTAATAGCGCAGGGACAAAAGCTCGACAAGTACGAAGATCCGGATTGGGATGCGGAGCCCGAAATCGACGGATACATGCACGCGCTGGTAACGCAAACCTCGCCGAGCGCCGCGGAAATCCGTATAGGCCAGCACACCGCCGCGCTCTCGCAGGCCGATGTGGCGTGGACGAAGCTCAAGCTTCCCGAAATTCTCCATCCTGGCGACATCGTCTACATCAAGGTGCTTTCGCTCGATGCGGGCGGAAAATCGCGCGTCATCCTGGAGCAGGATTCGGGAACCGAAGGAGCGCTCGTCGCCATAGATAACACAACCGGAGAAATCAAGGCCATGGTCGGTGGCCGTGACTTCAACCTCTCAAAATTCAACCGCGCCACGCAGGCTCTGCGCCAGGTCGGGTCATCGTTCAAGCCGTACGTCTACACCGCCGTGATCGACCAGGGCGGCAGCCCCGACGACACCATTCTGGACGCGCCGGTTACTTTTCAAACTGCTTCCGGCCCCTATTCGCCGCACAACTACGACGCCAAATTTGAGGGCACCATCACCCTGCGCCGCGCTCTCGCCCAGTCCAGAAACATCCCCGCGCTCAAGCTTGCCGACCGCGTCGGCATTAAGACGGTAATCGAATACGCGCACCGCTTCGGCATTACCTCAAACATTCCCGCGTATCTTCCGGTGGCGCTAGGCTCGGCGGAAATCACGCCGCTCGAGCAGACCGCCGCCTTCAGCGTGTTTCCCAACGACGGAGTGCGCGTCGCTCCGCGCTACATCACCAAAGTGACCGACTACGAGGGCCGCATTCTGGAAGAAGATTTCTCCGACATCAAAGACGTCGTCAGTTCGCGCACCGCGCGCGTCATGACCTCGATGCTGCGGGAGGTGGTGCTGCATGGCACAGCGGTCGCCGCCGCCAAAATGCCCTATCCGCTGGCCGGCAAGACGGGAACGACCAACGATTTCACCGACGCCTGGTTCGTGGGCTTTTCTCCGGCGCTCACCTGCGGCGTCTGGATAGGCTACGACGAAAAAAAGTCGCTCGGCGAAAAAGAAACCGGATCCCGCGCCGCGCTGCCCATCTGGATGCAGTTCATGACCGTCGCCCTGGCCGGAAAAGATCCCGGCGAATTTCAGCCGGTGCCGGACCAGGGAAACACGGCGGTCGCGCAGAAGAAAGTCGACACTCAAGACGTAGCGCCCGGCGACGGCGAAACGCACTAATGGAGAGCCGGGCGTCCCCGCCCGGCTGGACGGGCGAGACGCCCGTCCCTCCACCAGCGGATTTGAGTTTCGGTCAAACCAACAACTTCCGCATCAATCGGCCAATTCGCACGATTCGATAAAGAGGAAACAGCGCCTCCGGCAATTGCACAGCGGCAACATCTCCCACGCCCGGCGTCCAAACCAGTCGCCAAAGATATCGCCAGCGGTCGCCGCGCCGCTCACGCAGTTTCAGGATCAGCCGAAAGTATTCCGTAGATTCGAAATCATAGGAGGCACCGCGAACCAGACGCGCGGCGAATTCGGCGCCCAGAGCGGGCACACGAGGATCGGCCGCTATCATTTCCTCTGCGGGTTGGGGAAGCTCCGCCCGAAGCACGTTTTTCACCAGCCAGAAACCGACGCCGAGAATGCGAACGATTCCCAGCGCCCGCGCCCGGGCAAACGCCAGCGAATAGTCCACGGTCTGGGCTTGAGACTGAGTCCGCAAATTCTCGGCAATATCCGAAAGCCAAATCAGACGCGTCCAAAGATGCTTGGCGGCGTGCAGGCACAGCACCAGCAGCGAGTCCTCAGGAGCCAGGCAAGGTACTTCGCACCCTCCGACGACAGTGCGGCCGGCGCGCGCCATCAGATCTTCCACGCCCAGATCGTTCGAGTGAAGTCCAACGCCATAGAAATGCGCGAGCAACGCCCACTGCAGTTCGACCAGGTTCTTTCCCGCGGCGCCGTCAAACGCCCGCTCGTAACCGGTCCGCAACCACAATCGCTCGACGGCCGGCGTAAGATCCGCAGCAGGACGATAACCGATTTCAGCAAGAGCTTGCTTGGCGCGCCCGAAGTCGGCGGAGGAAATCAGAAAGTCGAGATCCGAAAAGCTGCGCAGGCCAAGATCGCAGTAAAGCAATTGCGCCAGCACCGCCCCTTTGTACGGGACCGCCCGCAACTGTCTGCGGTCGAAGTGCTGCATGATGCGAGCCAGTTCGCCGGTGAACCACAAGCTGCTCCGCAAGTTCGCGTCATACGCAGAGCGCAGCGTGCGCTCGACTTCCGCTGGCAGACCGCGAGCATGTTCGATCAGGTTGCGCGCCGCGAGCGGAAGCACTCCATGGTTCTCAGCCAGACGCAGAACTTCGCTCCAGTCGAGGGCGCAGCGATTCCAATTCGCAATGCGCTCGATCCGCTCCGGAGCCAACTCCGCGCCAGCCAACGCGCACAGGAACTCAAATTCGTCTGCTCTTTGCGGCGCACTGCTCGACGCGGGAGACGAAAGCAAGAGTTCGGTCATGGAGGCGGATTCCCGACAAATAGACCAGAGGCCGCAAGCCAGAATCAAAAGGATCGCGAATCGCCACTATAATACAGAGTCTTCGGCGTGTGTCCGAAGCTTCGTTCGGACTTTCGTCGGGACTTTCGTCGTTTTCCTTTCATGGACCGCGTCGTCTTCGAATCCGTTCGCAAGGTATTTCGCCATCGTCCAGCTCTGTTCAATTGGCTGGGCAGGGAGCGAGGCGGCGAAACCATTGCCTTGAAAGACGTGTCTTTTGCGGCAGCGCGCGCCCAGGTCCTGGTGTTGCTCGGCCCGAACGGCAGCGGAAAAACCACGGCCCTCAAGCTGATCTCAACCATGCTCCTGCCCGATGCCGGGTCGGTAAGCGTGGGCGGCTTCGATGCACGGCGCGACGCCGGTGCCGTGCGGCGGCAGGTAGGCATCGCCGTAGCCGCGGAGCGCTCGTTCTTCCCGCGTCTCTCCGCGCGCGAGAATCTCGATTTCTTCGCCGCCCTCGATGAGGTCTCGCGCAGCGAGCGAACACAAAGGATCAAAGAAGTTCTCCGCGATACCGGCCTCGAAGAGCAAGCCGACACGCTGGTTATGAAGTTTTCCAGCGGCATGTACCAGCGGCTGGGCATAGCGCGCGCCCTGGTCAAGCGCCCCAGTGTGCTCTTGCTCGACGAACCGACGCGCAGCCTCGACGCCGCCACCACCGCCCACTTCTGGACCACCATCCGCGCCTTGGCACGGCAAGAGACCTGCGTTCTGCTCGCCACCCACAACTTCGCGGAAGCGGCTGCCGTAGCGGATCGCCTGCTCCTCCTACAGCGCGGCGAAGTACTCGCCGATCGCGCCCTGGGCGACGGCGAAAGCGCGGACGCACTCCGCGCTTTCTACTTCCGCATGACCGGAGAGGCTGATGAGAAAGATTTGTAGTATGGAGATTTTGTAATGTGGTAATCGGGTAATTTTGCAATTTAAGACCCGCAGGGGAAAATTAGATTACCAAATTACCCGATTACAAAATTACAAATTCCGCTTTTATGACTTCGACCCTCGACAAGCTCCATGCCATCCTGCGGCGCGATCTGCTCACAGCCGTCCGCCACCGCAGCGGCTTCGTCGTAACCATGGCCGGAGTGTTCATCGAACTGGCGGCTTTCTATTTTCTATCCCGCGCCATCGGTCCCGGCTTTCGACCCGGCGGCGTCGAGTACTTCCCCTTTCTCATGGTCGGCACCGGCGTCTACACGTTCTTCGTAATGAGCGCGCAAGCTTTTCTGAGCGCGGTGCAGGAAGCACAGCAGACGGGAACGCTGGAAGTTCTCATGACGACCTCCACGGCTCCGGCTGAGCTCGTCATCCTCAGTTCTATTTCTGCCTTCGCCGGAAACCTGCTCAATCTGCTCGTCTATCTTTTCGCGGGAGTGGCAGTTTTCCGGGCAGCGATCCACGCCAACCTTGTTTCGTGCGTGGCCGTATTAATTTTTTCTCTGGCAATCGCCCTAGCCCTGGGGATCGCCGCGGCCACGCTTCAGGTTGCGTTCCAGAAAGGCTCAGCGCTGATCTGGTTGCTCGGCTCCGGACTCTGGTTTCTGAGCGGAACCATGTTCCCGATCCAGAGCTTGCCCCGACCGCTCGAGCTTCTGGCCCGCGCGGTTCCTCTCACATACGCCATCGATGGCATGCGCAGGGCATTGCTCGAGGGGCAATCCATCACAACGATGGCTCCCACACTGGCTATCCTGGCCGGGTTTGGCCTGGTCCTGCTGCCGCTCGCGCTGGCCGCCCTGTCGCTAAGTTTGCGGCGCGCGCGGCAAGATGGAACTCTGTCATTTTACTGAGGATATGGCTTCGCCTTTTTCGGCCTGCGCCGCGGCCAAGTCAGCCGGGCCAAGTCAGATTGTCACCGGGGAAATCCATGTAGTACACTGCCCTTACTCTTATCAAAACTGGGGACAGGGAGGGAGAACCAACCCTTTCATATGTCCGGGCCATCGAAAAACTTCCTCATGCTGGAAAGCACCACGATTACGAGCACGACTACGGCGCGCTCGACGGCGAACGCAGAACGCTCAGCTTTGGTGGCTGATGCTTTGCGTCTCAGTGGTCGTTTGCGTCTGCAAGTTCACGGGGAAAGCATGCTGCCCGCTCTTTGGCCGGGCGCTGTGGTCGAAATCGCAAGCTGCTCGCTTGAAGACGTCCGGCCCGGCGAGATCGTGCTCGCACGACGTGATGGCCGCCTCTTCCTGCATCGCCTCGTCTCCACCTGCAAGCCGCAGGGCTTTCTGCTGCGCGGCGATTCCATGCCTGGCTCCGACCCTCAGTTCCCTGCCGAAGCGCTGCTGGGCCGGCTGGTGAACAAGGCTGACGAAAGGCGAGGCGTCTCCGGCTTCGACATGAAATGGTTTGGCGTGAAATGGTCGCGCGCGCTGGGAATGGTGCTCTGTCATTGTAGTGTGGCCCGGCGTCTTGCTCTGAAATTTCACAGCCGCGGGCAAGCATCGGCGCGAGAATTTCGAAGCCCGGAACAGGCCACGGAACTAGGTTCCGGTGAGCTGGGAGCCCTATGACGGCCGCGCCCGGAAAAGTCGCCTGTGTCGAAATCGGAGGGATCCCAATCGCGTTGTCCACCCGCGACGAGGGTTTTCTCAATCTGCTGCGCCAGCGCTATGCCGGGTTCCTGAGTTCTTCGTCTCCCGAGTTTGAGCTTGAGTTTGATCTCACCGGCACGGGACCCGCTTCCGATGACGATGTTCGGGTCCGCCGCAATATTGACGATGACGAGTGGCTCATCGAGCGCGGAGACTTCCGCGCCCGCTGGACCCCGCGCACCGGACGAGGCAACGTGCGGCAAAATGCCAACCCGTATTCTCTCGATTCGGTGCTGCGTATTCTGCACAGCCTGATTCTTGCCGAACGCGGCGGATTCCTGCTGCACGCCGCCAGTGCGATCTGCGATGGCCGGGCCTATCTGTTTTCGGGCGTGTCGGGCGCGGGCAAGACCACGATGACACGCCTGGCGCCAGCCGACATCACCCTGCTCACCGATGAAATTTCCTACCTGCGCCCGAGCGCCGACGGGTACGCGGCCTTCGGCACTCCTTTTGCCGGAGAACTGGCCAAGTCCGGTGAAAACTGCACAGCTCCCGTCTCCGCTCTGTTTTTTCTGGAGAAGGGTTCGGAGAATCGTGTCGACGAGTTGTCGTCCGCGGAAGCCGCCCGCCGCCTCATGCGCAATATTCTGTTCTTCGCCGAAGACCGTGCCCTGGCGGAAAAGCTTTTCGCCACCGCATGTGATTTCGTCGGAAGGGTTCCAATTCGCCGCCTGACGTTCTATCCTGATGCCAGGGTGTGGGACGCAGTTCGCAATTTCGACCGCGACTTCGACCGCAATTTCGACCGCAACTTCCATGAGGTGCCCGAGCATGCCTGAGAATTGCATTTACATTGCGCGCAGTTCGGCCATTGCCGCACGCGCGCTGGCCGGCGAAATGATGGTCATGAACTCGGCCGATTCGACTTTCTTCACGCTCAACGAAGTCGCAACCGCCATCTTTCAAGCGGCCGACGGTCACACTCCCTTGCGCGAAATCGTCCGCGACATGATCTGCCGGCAATTTGACGTCGATCCCGTACAAGCCCAGGCAGACGCCGAACAGTTCGTCACCGAGCTTTCCAGCCACGGAATTCTTCTCGTATCGAACCAACCGCTCGCTTCGGAGGCGCCCCAATGAGCCTGATGACGGAAGTCGGCCAGAAAGCATTTAACCTCGGCGTGCCCATCGCCGTGCACATTGACGTCACCTATCGCTGCAACGAGCGCTGCGTGCATTGTTATCTCGATCACGACGACCACGGCGAGATGACGACTGCCGAAATCAAGGACGTGCTCGATCAACTGGCCGAGGCCGGCGTTTTCTTTCTCACTTTCAGCGGCGGAGAGGTCTTCATGCGCCGCGACTTCTTCGAGCTTGTTGAGTACGCCCGGCGTCTCATGTTCAACGTCAAGATCAAGACCAACGCCGTGATGATTACTGAAAAGGATGCGCGCAGAATTCGCGAACTGGACGTAGACACGATCCAGATCAGCGTCTATTCGCATCGTCCCGAAGTTCACGATGCCATCACCAAGCTGCCGCACTCCTTGGAACGCACCATCAAAGCCATCCGCTTCTTGCGCGAACAAGGGCTGCGCGTAACCATCGCCAATGTGCTGATGACCGTGAATTCTTCCGATCATCTTGGCGTGCAGAAACTTGCCGCCGAACTCGACGTTCATTACACGCTCGATCCCACCATCACGCCCATGATGGACGGCGACACCTCCGTTCTCGCGCTGCGCATTCCGGGAGAAGAACTCCCGGAAATTTTCCGCAATCCGGCGCTGGTTGCCAGCCAGGAAGAATTCTGCGAACCGCCGAAGCCGCCCTCGGCCGAGGATCTTGAGGGTTACTCCTGCAGCGCGGGCCATTCGTTCTGCTACATTTCGCCCTACGGCGATGTCTTTCCCCTGCGTCCAGTTTCCCCTTCCCACGGGAAACATCCGTCAGCAGAAGTTTTTGGATATCTGGAATCTTTCCCCGGAGATGAAAGAGGTTCGCTCGATCCAGGCCAAAGATCTGACCGTCTGCTCATCGTGCTCGCACGTCACCACGTGCACGCGCTGTCCGGGCTTGGCCTATGTCGAAGGAAACATGCGGGGCCCATCCACCGCCGATTGCGAGAAGTCGTTCTACCGCACCGGCGTGCCGACCGCGAACATGTTGCGGCAAGGGCTGTCGAAACCGCGCACCACCGCACACCTGATCCAGATTCGGCCGATCGCCGTTCCTGCATGATACAGGCGCGCCCGTTACAGTATGCCCGCGGCAGCGGCGTTGCGTTTACGCTTTAGTTCAATAGCCGCTTCCGCGCTGGCCAACTGTTCCAGCATGCGCTGCACGGCGGCGCGGACCTCATGCGTCGCCTCAGTGAACTTGAGCGCCGCGCCAATACCCATGTCCATGCGCACGACCTCGCACGCAACCGTAACGTTCGTATGTTCGTGCGAGAAGGTGAGTTTCAACTTCGATCCCGGCAGCAGGAGGCTGCCGCTTTCAACATAACAACCACCCAGGCTGAGGTTGGTAACGATGCCCACTATCGCCCGTTCCAGCCCGTCGCCGGAAATTTCCGTGATGAGCTGGCCTCGCACCCGCGGATACAGTCGGCGGTTTTTCTCCGTCGAGTGACTCCGTTTCTTCTGCAGATACATGCGTTTGTCGGCTTCCGAGAGGATTCTTTCGGCATCCATCCCGTCCTCGGGATACACCGATTTGCCCACGCTCAGCGATAGAATGTCCTCGTTGCAGATGTCCTTCCCAGCCTGTCTTGCCAGGTCTCGCATCTGTTCGGCTTTGCGTGCGGCCGCTTCGGGTGTGAGTCCAGGAGCAATGACCACGAACTCGTCGCCGCCCATGCGCGCGACATAATCGTACTCACGGCTGGTTTCCTTCAGGGAATGCGCAAACCGCCGCAGTACGCGGTTTCCTTCCAGGTGTCCGAAGCGGTCGTTGATCTGCTTGAACCCATCCATGTCTGCGACCATCACGGTCAGCGTTTTGTTGTCGCGTTTGCAGCGCGCCATTTCCCGGTCGAGTTGCAGGAATAGCGAGCGCGCATTGGGAAGACCGGTGAGGTAATCGGTAACCGCCGAACTCTCCGCCTGCTCGTACTTCAGCGCGTTCTCGATGGC
>Ga0224558_1000128_pt1 | contig 86005 bp, 78 predicted proteins | sample 714S32024metaG_FD_180682 | JGI IMG/M metagenome (GOLD analysis project Ga0224558, IMG submission 180682) | Peat soil microbial communities from Stordalen Mire, Sweden - 717 S3 20-24 | ecosystem: Environmental > Terrestrial > Soil > Wetlands > Peat | place: Sweden: Norrbotten County, Stordalen... | reverse complement strand
CGATCGAATCGAACGACCGGAACACGATCTTCGGGTTGTGCTTCTGCAATACCTTCGTGATCGCCGCCGTCAACGTCGTCTTGCCGTGATCGATGTGACCAATCGTCCCAACGTTGCAGTGCGGCTTATTGCGATCAAATTTTTCCTTTGCCATTTCCGTTTTTCCTTTGTAGCGCCGGCCAAGCCGGCTGGTCTCTTTCGTTGTTACGTCGGCGTCTCGCCGGCAACCCAAATCAACTATGAATACTGGTAAACCTTGTGAAACTTTAGCCGTAGCGCCGGCTCAACCTCTTCCACCTTCGACAAGTAAAACTCCCGCACCTGCGCCTGATCCGAAACCGGCAGCGACTGATACAACGACCGCGCCGTTCCCGCCTTGCTTCCAGCCACCGCGTCAATCAAGTTCGCGGCCAAGATCGCGTCTACATCGCGCGCCCGGATTCCGCGTCCCGCCAGCGCCTTCAAATACTTCGCCACCCGGTCCGCCGCAAAAACCTGCTCGATCGAGCGCTTCAAGTTGTCAAACTCGCGCTCGCTTACAACCTTGATCGTTGCCTGCTCAAAACCCATGCGTCAATCTCTGGAGCGGGAGACGGGAATCGAACCCGCGACCAACAGCTTGGAAGGCTGTGACTCTACCACTGAGTTACTCCCGCCCAAACCCAGCTGTCAGCTTTCGGCTGTCAGCTCAACTTCAGCGGCTGAATGTAATCTTCAGCCGCGCCTTCTTTAAACACGCCCCTCTGGCCTTCCTGCCCCAAACCTCTTGCCAGAGTTACGAGGCCATATAGGTAAATAACGCTCGCCGCCACAAAACAAGCTCGGCTGACTAAAACATTCTCAAAGATGTCAGGCACGGTCATGCCAACAAAATTTCCCACAACCACCGGCAAAATCGGCCCCGGCCGCAGCTGAGACAGCCTGCCACGAAATCGCAGAAATACAACGACAATTAGTACCAGATAGGCGATGGTAACCGTAAACCCAATCCACTTCACGATGAACCAAGAGCCGTTCATTGCACCTGTCATGACAGCCACTCGCAACTCGCAGCTAACAACTCGCAACTCATGGAGCCGATGACCAGGATTGAACTGGTGACCTCTCCCTTACCAAGGGAGTGCTCTACCAACTGAGCTACATCGGCTCGTTACACCCTCAGCCATCAATCCGCTGACTTCGATCCCGCCTGCTCTTCAATCCGCGTGCGCCAGTAAAACAGCGCCGACTTGAAAACCAGCAATCCCAGGATCAACAGCGTTCCAGTTCGCAGCTTGAGATTCCAGCCCGCAATCGGAATCGCCTCATCCGATAGCGTCGTCCAGGCCAAAACGCCCAACACCGCATACGCGACTAAAGCCAGCGCGAACTTCTTTTGCATCGTCACACAAATTCCACGTTTCAAAGTTTCAAGGAACCCAGGGTGCGCGAAGACCTTCCTTGAGAGCTTGAAACTTTGAAACCTTCTTCATCTGGTGCACAGGGGAGGATTCGAACCTCCGTACCTCCTGAGAGGGACAGATTTACAGTCTGTTGGCTTTAACCGCTCACCCACCTGTGCAAATCCGAAAACCGCGCCGCCGTACCGCGCCAAGAACACACCTACGTCTCAGCTATCTCTCGCACGGCACGTTCACAGCTCGGGAAACGAAATGCGGGAACTTCTCGCCTGACAGCTACACTCGCCGGATAATTATCTGATGGAGTGCCTTATTACCGTTTGCGCCGCTCGCGCGCGTTTCCGCGCAGACCGCCATTGTTTCCGGAAATTATTTCTGGAGCTGGCGAAGGGATTTGAACCCCCGACCCTCTGATTACAAATCAGATGCTCTACCGACTGAGCTACGCCAGCAGGGGAAGCAACTCCTTTCAAACACAATACTTCCCTAATCCCTTCCGCTTTGGCCGGGACAATTATTTAAGGTACCACAAGGGATATGGAGGCGCAACCGCAGGTTCGGTATACTCTCGCTCAAACGGTCTCCCCCTGATTTCCTAGCCTAGCTCCCCGCGCTATTTTTCCCAATCGCCGCGGCCGCTATCTGCGCCACATCCAGCAACTCCGGAGGATTCGCCGACGCCGCAGCCAAGCCGTCCCTCAGCATCGAGTTGCAGAATGGGCACGCCGCTGCCACAACGCTTGCGCCCGTCGCCACCAATTCCTCCGCGCGCTCACGATTTACACGCTTGCCCGACTCTTCTCCCAAAAACATCAGCCCGCCGCCACCGCCGCAGCAGAAGCCGCGTTCCCGGGCCCGAGGCGGTTCCACCACCTGTCCAAACCGCGCGATCACGTCTCGAGGCTGATCGTACACGCCCCGATAGCGCCCCAGATAACACGCATCATGAAACACCACGCTCTGCTTTTCGCCGCCGTCGGATGGCAGCCGGTCCCGGAAGCGCGCCAGCAATTCGCTATGGTGTTCAATATCCACCGTGCCGCCGTGTTCTTTCCAATCCACGCCCATCGTGCGCACGCAATGCGGACAGATCGACACCATCTTCTTCACGCCCGCCTCGCGAATCTGCTCCAGGTTCCCCTGCGCTAACTCGCCAAACAGATAATCGTTCCCCAACCGCCGCACCGGATCGCCGTTGCATTTCTCCTGCCGCAAAACACCGAAACTGATCTTCAAATAGCGCAGCACATCCGCCAGTGCCAGTAGAATCTTTCGCCCATTCGGATCGTACGATCCGAGGCATCCCATCCACAGGCAGTAGTCCTGGGTGCCGTCGAAGTATGGCAAGCCATTTTTCTCGATAAACTTCTCGCGCTCCGACGCCGGAAATCCCAGCGAATTCCCGTGCCGCTCCAGCGTCACAAATAGCTCGCCGCCATAACTGTTCTCCCACTTCCCCGTGTTCACCGCGCCCCGTCGCAAGCCCACAATAATCGGCAAATGCTGGATTCCCACTGGACACTGGAACTCGCACGACCCGCATGTCGTGCACTGAAACGCCGCTTCCATCGACAGATGTTTCCCCAAGAGCGGCTCTTCACTCTTCGGCCCGAACTCCTGAAGGTAATGGCGCGCGCCGAGGATGATCTCCTTGGGGTTAAGAATCTTGCCCGTGGCATTCGCCGGACAATGCTCGGTGCAGCGCCCGCATTCCACGCAGGTGAATGCCTGCAAGCTTGTGATCCGCGTCAGGTCTTTGCCCGTGTCGAGCCCGAAATCTTCATCTCCGACCAGCGGCGGAATCTGGCTGAACCCCGGCCGCTCCAAAAACACGGTGATCGGGCTCAGCACCAGGTGCATGTGCTTGGTGCCCGGAATCAGCGGCAGAAAAAATAACAGCACCAGCGTGTGCGCCCACCACAACCCCCACGCAGCTCTGGTTCCCTCCACCACCCAAAACCGGCCCAGGTACGTCGCCATCAGCGCGAAGATCAGGAAAGCGATCAGCCCGGATTCCGGCGAGAGCGGCTCGAGCCATTTCGGACGGATCACAAACCTGCGAAACGCCAGGCCACTTATCGCAATGGCCACCACCAAAGCGAACACCGCGGCCGTCAAAAAATAAAAGCGCGAGAATCCGCCGTCCGACAGAAAACCTACGCCAAATCCCTCGGCAAAGTGATTCGCCGTCACCAGCGCAAATACGCAAAAGCCCCAGAACACTAGCGCATGCGCCAAACCCGGCAAGGGCCGCTGCCAGATCACCAACCCTTGTCCTACGACCTCCCACAGCACCTTGCGGATGCGCGGCCCAATCGGCGAAAGTCGAAAGTCTGCGTCCGGCTTGGCCGCCAGAATGATCCGTAGAGCCGCCACAAACTTCCGCAGAAACAGGCCCGCAGAAGCGATGATGAGAATCAGCAGAACAATACGCCCCGGCCAGTTCATAGAACAGTGTCTCCCAGCAACCGGACAGTCTAAATGAGCCAGGCCTTCTGCGGGGAAAGCCGTTCAAAATCCACTATCCCGCGCCCACCTCGCCGCCCGCGCCTTGGCCGGGCCGAGCGCCCCAAAGGCGGCCCAATGAGCGCGCGAATTCCGGAGAATTCCCCCTGATCTGCTTTCTCCAGCTCAAAACACCAAAAAACCCGCCATACGTTCCAGGCCTTTCGTGGCAAATCATGGCACTGGCCCGCCCTTTCAAGCCGGTATATACTGCCTGCGTACTGCTTGCAGACGCCCAGTTCTCACTGGGCCCGGAGCATTTCATTCTTAATACCGCTCCGGAATAGAACGCTGGCGCAGGGCATTTATCTCATTCGGCCCTGGAGACTGGCGCGGGTGCAAGGCATACATTGCTTTGCCTTCCCCCGATGGAGGTATCGCTGTGGATGTAGTTCTCATACGCCTTCTTTTTGTCATTGTCGTCGGAATCATTTGCTTCCTGATCCGTCCATTTGGTCTGCCTTCTAACTTTGACGCCGCCGTCGGCCTGGTCATCGGCGGCGCAATAGTCTTGTTCGAGTGGAGACTGCGAATCATGAGCCTGAAGCGGCTCATCGGCGCCGCCATCGGAAGCGTCCTTGGCATCATCGGCGCTTACCTGTTCGCCCTGGTCATTCGCAATAGCATTCCACCCAGTGCAACCCAGAGCTTTCTCCAGATCATGGTCATGTTGATCATGGCGTACGTCGGTTTGGCGGTCGGCGCCAACAAAGGCGACTTGCTCAACCTGGCCGCTCTCGGCGGCATCTTCGGCGGCGAAAAGCAGGGCAAGAGAAGCTACAAGATCCTCGATACCAGCGTCATCATCGATGGCCGCATCGCCGATATCGCCGAAACCGGCTTCCTCGACGGCATCATGGTGATCCCTCAGTTCGTACTGCGCGAACTACAACTCGTCGCCGATTCCGCCGACTCGCTTAAGCGCAATCGCGGCCGCCGCGGCCTCGATGTGTTGCAGCGCCTGCAAAAGACGGCCTCGCCTCAGATCCAGATCGTGGAGGACGATTTTCCCGCCGTCCGCGAAGTCGATCTCAAGCTCATCGAACTGGCTAAGGTGTACGAGGGCAAGATCATCACTAATGACTTCAACCTTAACAAGGTGGCCCAGTTGCAGGGCGTGGCCGTGCTCAACATCAACGAACTCGCCAATTCCCTCAAGCCCATCGTTCTGCCCGGCGAAATCATGCGCGTCTTCATCCTCAAGGAAGGCAAGGAATATAACCAGGGCGTCGCTTATCTCGATGACGGAACCATGGTCGTGGTCGACAATGCGCGCAAGATGATTGGCAAGACCATTGACGTCTCGGTTACATCTGTCCTGCAAACTACCGCGGGAAAGATGATCTTCGGCAAATGGGACGAGCGCAGTGCTGGACGGCATGAGTCGAAGGGCTCTTCTTCACCGCCCCCGGTCGCGGTCACTCCGGCCGTTGCATCCGGAGGATTGCCCACTGAGATTCCGAAGAAGTCTTCTTCTCCATTACCGATCGACCGCGCAGCCGATTAATCCCGTCCTGACCCAGGGTGTTTTCCTGCCTGCGCGCTTGTTGACATCTGTAGTCGTCGATCAGGAGGAGGAGAGCAGTTTCCCCGCACTCCCGGGGATGTACTATACTGATCGCCCCCAATGAAGGTATTTGTCATTATCCCCGCAGCGGGACTCGGCACGCGCATGTCGCCGCCGTCGCCCGCGAAAACTCCTACCAAGCAGTTCAAGCATCTCGGCGGCGTTCCCATCCTCGTTCATACCTTGCGCGTCTTTGCCGCCAGTCCGTCGGTTTCCGAGATCATCCTCGCTCTGCGCAAGGACGAGATTGCAGGTTTTCGCGCTCAGCTTGAGCAGCAATACCCGGAAATCCTCGGCAAGCCATTGCAGATCGTCGAAGGCGGCGAACATCGCCAGGACTCGGTAGCCAGCGCGCTCCGCAACCTCAAGGCCGATCCCGATGACATCGTGCTCATCCACGATGCGGTTCGGCCATTCATCACGCAGGAAATTGTCGCCCACGTAATCGAGGCCGCGCAAAAACATCATGCCGCAATCGCCGGCTGGCCCGCGGTTGATACTGTGAAACAGGTGGAGCGAACTTCCGATGGAGCCATCGTCAAATCTACGATTCCGCGCGCCAGCATTGTGATGGCGCAAACTCCTCAGGGATTTCGCTATGACATTCTGAAGAAGGCCTTCGATGACGCAAACGCGGACGGCTTTCTCGGAACCGACGAAGCCTCGCTGATCGAGCGCGCAGGTCTTCCGGTCGAAGTCGTAATGGGCTCGCCGCGAAACATTAAGATCACAACGCCCGCGGACATGGAATTAGCCGAGTTTTATTTGAGCAGCAGTCGTTAGTCGTTAGTCGTTAGTCGTTTGTCGCCGGTCGTTAGTCATTGGATTTCCTGCACACGAGATGAATGCAGGCTCACGAGATCATTCTTTGAAACCCCAATTCCGCATCGGCCATGGTTACGACTCGCACGAGTTCAAGCCCGGAATTCCGCTCATCATCGGCGGCGTCCAACTCGCCCACGATCGAGGTCTCGGCGGACATTCCGACGGAGATGTCCTGCTGCACGCCATCACCGACGCCCTGCTCGGCGCCATCGCTGGGCCCGACATCGGGTCGCTCTTTCCTCCGTCCGATCCGCAGTGGAAAGGCGCGGACTCATCAGTGTTTCTCCGCGAGGCGCTGAAGCGAGTCGAGGCCGCTGGCTACTCATTAGTCAATCTCGATTCCACGCTGATTCTCGCCGCCCCAAAAATCGGCCCGCATGCCGCAGCCATTCGCGAGCGAGTGGCCAATCTCTGCCAAATCCCCGCCGATTGCGTCGGCCTCAAAGCCAAGACGCCCGAAGGCACATACACCGAAAACGCCGCGATCGCGCACGTCACCGTGCTGCTGCAAAAAACGAGCACGGCGTAACGCTTCGCCCCATCGGCAGCCTTGCGTAATCTCAGCGTTCTCGGCGGCAGCGTTCTCGGCTGCCCCAGCGTTTAAAGGTTCGTTTTCGGCTGCAATATTTTCGCCTGATGCGACGGCGTCGCTCGCCGCTCCCGCGCCGCCTCGATGAACGCCCGAAAGATTTTCTCCGCCGACTCCGCTACCTCTCTCCCATCGTGCACCGAGCGCTCCGGATGCCACTGCACCGCCAGCACAAAATGATCGGGCGCGGTGCCTTCGAGCGCCTCGATGATTCCGTCGTCGGGCGAGTGCGCAACCACGCGCAGGCCCTCGCCAGCAATCAGCGCCGCTTGATGATGCGAAGAATTCACCGCGATGGGCCCGCCATTCGTCGCGCCTACAATTTCCGCCAGGTGCGAATCGGCATCGACCTCGACCGTGTGCGCATTCGATACCGCGCGGCCCGCGCTGTGATTGATCTCCGATTCGATGTGCTGCACCAGCGATCCCGACCGAAACACATTCAGCGACTGCAATCCATAGCAAATTCCAAGCACCGGCTTGCGCGCGCGGTACGCGTCTTCGAGCAACAGACGATCGACCTCATCGCGCGCCGCATCGGCTGCCGCAGTTTTTTCGTGCCGCAGTTCATTGTATTTCTGCGGATCAACGTCGGCTCGACTTCCCGGCAGCAGCACGGCATCGCAATTCGCGATCTGTTTTTTCACATCGGTTGCCGACTGGCTCAACTCGATGCGCACCGGCTCCCCGCCCGCTTGCCGCACCGCAGTTTCGTATTGCGTTACGGCGCGCTCGGCGTAGTCGCGATCCACCGAATGCGGCATGGGGATGGCGATTCGCGGCACCGAGCTCCGATCATTGCTGGGCTGGGTCATTGTCAATCGGGTCACCATCCCATCGGATCGTCGGGCGATCGGGTCATCGCGTGATCGGACAGCCAGGTCATCTTGGGACCGACTAACTCGCGACTCACTATTTAGTTACTCATTGCGCTGCGCTCGATTCCGGCTAGAATCCGGCGCTGGCGATAATTTCGAATTTCGATGGCCAGCGTAACAATCATCACGACCGCTCCAATGGCCAGCGCAATCGGAAAGGCGATGTGCCGGTAAGCGAACGCAAGATTGGGAGCGACGTGCTCAACCGCCGCATAAATGACCGTTCCCAGAATGCTCAAGAGCAGCGCCACCGCAAATGACATCAGCGTCAGCAGAAAAGTGAAGGCAAAAACACGCGCCGAAATTCCGGCCCAGGGATGCCGACGCTCTTGAGTTCGCCCCATTCTCTCTCAGGGTACACCCGAGCGGGCATTTTGGCATTTTCTCCGAGCCAATCCCACAAAACCGGGTGGTCGTTTCCACGAAGAAGAACTCGCACCAGCGAACCTATAAGAGAAAGTGCAATAGATTGCACAGCCATGAGTGTTACATGAGCTTATTTATTGACTAAGATGCTTGACTTAATCCCTTAACAGGCGTAGAAATCGCGTGGTCAGTCCGAAGCGTTTTAGGGGATAAGCACCTCCGATCGAATCGGAACTCGTTTCAAGGGAACCCCGTTTCAAGAAATCGTTTTTCCGGGCCACGATAATCAAAAACTAAACAATCGAGAAACTGGAGGATACACGTGTCTAAGAACTGCATTCGCCCCTTTCTGTTCGTAGGGCTTGTCCTGGCTGTATGTTTTGCCGGGCAAGCGGCTCAAGCGTCCGCCGTCTACGTCGGGACCTGCCACTCGGGTGGCGTTCAGTATTCGACGATACAATCTGCGGTCAATGCTGTCCCACCAGGGTCAACGGTCTACGTCTGCCCGGGCAATTACCCTGAGCAGGTAACCATCAACAAGAACCTCAGCCTGAAAGGGTTTGCCTCAGGAAGTTCGGGCGCCTCGATTATCACATCTCCGAGTGGTGGTTTGGTACAAAACGCGACAGGTTTGGGAGGTTCTCCAATTGAGGCACAGATATATGTGCAAGCGGGCGCAACTGTCACCATCTTGGGTATGACGACGGACGCCGCCAATAGCCAACTCGACAGCCTGGGCTGCACGGCCGATCCGGTCGGAATCTATTATCAACGCGCCTCCGGGACAATCAAGTACGACTCCGTTCTGAATGACATCCTCTCTCCCGATCTTACCGGGTGCCAGGGTGGCTTGGGCATCCTGGTGGAGAGCGACCAGCCGGGGAACTCTGTGAGCATCACGAACAACAACGTGGAAAATTATCAGAAGAATGGAATCACAGTCACAGGATTGGAGACCGGCTCCGGCCCATCCGCAACCATCTCCAGCAACACCGTGATCGGACAGGGACCATGGAACGGCGCCGGGCAGAATTCGATCCAGCTCTCTTTCGATGCCACCGGTACCATCTCCTCTAATACCGTTGGATCGGATGTGTGGGCTCCCGATCAATACGGGGACACCGGCGATGCGGCTGCCGGCATACTCGTCTATGCGTCGCAAAACGTGGCCATCTCGAAAAACAACGTCAGCGATACGCAGTACGGCATCGCCATCGTGAGCGATACCTCTTCCCAGTTCGGGTCCGGCAATGGAGCGCAAATCAGCAGCAACACGATCTCGACGACTCACCTCTATGATGGAATCGACCTGTGCAGCAATCACAACTCCGCCACCAGCAATATAATCAACGGCTCCGATGAGTCCGCCATACACCTGGATGACACGTGCGGCTCAACAGGCAACAACAATACCGTACAATCCAATACGATCAACTCCGCCTGTGCCGGCGTGCTGCTTGGTACCGGAACGACCGGCAATAGCCCTTCCAACACTTATTACAATACGGTCAACCAGACGTTGGCAGGCGACACGTGCCAGCCACCGCCGGCGCGCAACAGCCAGAAGACGGCGGCAAAGTCGCACGGGAAGTTCACTCCCGTAAGGCCGTAGACGACAGCAATCGGCCATTGCATGGTTGCTTCTTGACTGAGTGATTGGGCCGCGGGTGTTGGTGAAATTGACCTGCACCTGCGGCCTTTTTTCCTCACGAGCAGCGGCCTGCGCCGGAACTACGATGATTGGAGGCCTCGCCGCGCCTTCCTGAATTCGGCCTTGGCACCTTCGCATACGCTACAATACACGCATGTCGCAAGCTGCTTCGGCGATCACCCGCAGCCCCGCGGAGGTCGTCCAATCCAGTCCGGTGTCGCAGGCCGCCAACGGAATTTGCTATGCCCGCGCGGGCGAAGTCAATCTCGCCGAGAGCGACTTGGATCGCATGGTGGCCGCCGTTCCCGTGCCGATTGCGGCCGCCCTGGCGCGCAAGGCTTATTACTTCGTGCCACTGACCGTCAACCAGGGCGATGACACGGTGATTGCCGACCGCTACGACGTTGCGCTCAGCGACAACGCCATTTGCCATCGCAACCTGAATATTGGTGACGCGCAGTGCGTTTTCATTTCGACGCGGCTGATGGACGACAAGTTTTCCATCGCGTTCGAGTTCTACATCAACGTAGGGCACGCGCTGGTAGAGCGCGCGGGAGTCTCCCAGACCTTCGCCGACCTGGCGTGGCAGCAGGTGGAGGCGGGCGCGCGCGGCGAAACCTCGCTCGACGCATGGGAGGCGCGCAAGCTGGCGACCGCGAATGGGCCGGACGCGGAAAAATACAAGAACGAATACCTGGCGGCCAGTTTCGCCGACGCCATCTCGATCTATTTGCTCTCGATCTACCTCGACGTGGATTACCACGATTTGCGGGAGCGGGATTATCCGCTGCTGGCGCCGCCCGCGATGGCGGAGCGCCTGCGCAAGGTCGCCGAAATCTTTCCGCCGAATCCGGGCTTCGAGTTCAATATTTATTACCGTCGCAGAGGGTAGAGCCTGCCGGTGCTGCCAACCCGCGGACCAGCGTATCCGCGCCACACTCCATAAAAACAATACAGGGGCCGGGTGTGGGACCGGCCCCTGTTTGTTTCACGAGCGCAACTTGCGCTTACGGCTGCGTAAGTCCCGTGTAGTCCCCCACGACCTTCGAGTCGTAAGGCGCGTTGAGCTCGTTGAACCCGTTGCCCGCGACGCCGATTTGTCCATGGCTCAAGACGATGTTGTAATAATCGCCCGCAAGCGCTGCGCCCGCCATGCCGAGCACGAAACCGAGCACGGCGGCTGAGAAAAGAACTCTGCCTGGAAGTTTGGTGGACGGCGTCATGGAAGCTCTTTTCATGGATTCCCCGGCCCGGCTTCCGGCGACAACGATGCGTGATCGCGAGAAGCTTTCGGACACTTGAAAACTCTAGGCCGCGCGGCCAGTCGAGTTGTCAAGAAACTGTCACATTCATGTCAAATTGTTGGAAGCGGTGAGCGGAAAAACAACCCTTCACAAATTGTGCAAGCACAAAATTGTCAGGCAAATCGGGCACGGGGCGCGCATCCGGTTATGACTCCCCAATCAGCAAGTCACCGAATCCGCGACTGCGCCCGGTTGCGCAACCGCGTAGCACTTCTCGAGAATCTCCGACACTTCCGCCAGCGCGCGGTTCGAGTAGACGCCGGTTTTGCGGCGGAACTCAGCAAACGTCGCCGGATCGATCATCCGCTTCACCGCCGGAGCAATCTCGCGGAAGCTGGGGACCACAATTCCGAAGCCTTTTTCTTTGACCCACTCGGCGTTGTACCGCTCCTGCGGCAGCGTCTTGCTATTGCACTCGACGATCACGGGCAGGTGGAATTGCATGGCTTCGCTGATCGAGCCGGGCCCCGGCTTGCCAATGAAGAAATCGGCCAGCGCCATGTAGTGCTCGACGTTTGTCGTGAATCCCAGAACCAGCTTGGGTTTTCGCGTCGGCAGAGCTCTCAGGTCGGCCTCGAGCTTTTGGTTGTGCCCGCAGATCAAAACGAGCTGTACGTCGGCGCCGCTCTGGTCGAGCCGCTTCACGATGTCTACCATCACGCTCGAGCCGTGACCGCCGAAGAGCACAATGCCGGTCGGGCAGTCGCGCTCCAGGCCCAGCCGCTCACGCTCGGCAACGCGCTCGACGCCGGTCAGCGCGAATGATTTTTCGTCGTAGAACTTAGGCTTCAGCACCATTCCGGAAGTTAAGAAGACATGATCCGCGGGATGCCCCATGGCGAGCGCCTGCTGCCGCGCTTTCTCCGTGCCCGCGATGATGTACTCCGATTCGCGCTCAATCCAGAAGCGCGGCGGGTAATCTGCCAGGTCCGTAATCAGAGTAACGAAAGGCGGTTTGCACATCGCAGGCACGCGCGAATTTCCCGAACCGTTTCTGTTCGACCCGCCGGCGCCCCGCCCGGCGATACTCTCGGCTAACTCCCGATTGAAGTGTGGAATCACGGAGACAACGAGGTCGGTGGGATGTTCGGCCCAGTAGCCGGCGAGCAAGTTTACGATCGGCCGGTGGTAGACAAAAATCGTTGCCTGGAGAATGCGCAGCAGTTGGGGCGTGAATCGGGTCCAGCCGCGGCGGAGGATCTGGTTGTACGTTTCCTGAATTCGGATGCCGGTCAAACGGCGCAACAGATCGAGGGAGTCGAGTAATACCTGAAAATCGAGAAGCGTGACGTCCCAGGGATGCTCCTGGGCTGTGAGCGTGCTTCCCACTGCTTCGGCGGCATTGCGGTGGCCGCCGCCCGCGTTATGAAAGACGATTGTCAGTTTGCGCAAGCGTCACCGGGCCGGCTGCGGCGCGTACTCGCCGTCAGCGGCCAACATTTTCGTATTCGCCATCCTCGACGAAGTCTGCAAAATCGGAATCGCCCTCGTGTTCGCCGACTTCAGAATGCACCGGATCGTACTCCTCGGCCGCATTTCGCTCGTCGGCACCGTAGATCGACTCGCCTCCGCGCGATGCCGTAAGCGCACCCGCGTGCTGGTCGATCTCACGATCGTGATCCGGGAACTCAAACGGCCCGTCATATTCATGTATCTGCACGCCGTCTTCGCCCACAGTGAGGTAGGTCAACCGCTCGTCGATCCACGCGCCGGAATTGTAATAGTCGGCTCCGTCGCTGTGCTTGTGCTGCGCGACGTGAGTATGCCCGCAAAATATGCGCGCCGCCCCATAATGCCGCGCGTGCGCGAGCGCGCCATCCGCAACCTTCTCGGAGAGCCGCTGCCAGCGCGTGCCCAGCCGGTCTAGAAATCGCGTGAGCGCCTTGCTCTTCGTGTCCCACTTCTGCAACTGGAGATATAAGAGCGTTCCAAACCAATAATTGAAGCGCACATTCTTGACCACGAAACTATCGAACTGGTGCCCGTGCACGGCAATATGCCGCATGCCCAGATAATTCCATTGATACTTCTGGTACACGCGCACGCCTACCAGGTGCGACATGATTTCGGCGAGACCAAGGTCGTGGTTGCCCTCCACCCACACCACCTCGACATGACGTTTGGGATTCGACAGCTTGCGAATGAAGCCGAGAAATTTCCAGTGCTCTTTTTTCAGGCGGCCAAAATTCAGATCCGCAAAAATATCGCCCAGCAAAATGAGGCGGCGGTAGTGCGTGTTCTGCAAAACCTGCAACGCTTCGCGTGCGCGGCTCATGTCGGCGCCCAGGTGCAGGTCCGAGAGAATCAGCGTGTCGTATTGTGGTTCAACGACAGGCGCAGCCATGCGTCGATTGTCTCGAAAAAGTGTTACGGGGTGATGAATTGGGTACTACGAAGTTGGAGGAGGTAACCGCAGAGTAATGGGACTCGATGCCCCGCGCGCGGGAACGCCACCGGCGCGCGCGCCCCAAACTGCCCATCTGGCGCGGCATTTGCCGCCAGCGCCCGGCGCGCGTCACTCGCCGAAATTAATGCGCGGGCGGAACGTACTCCTTCGGCGTCTCCCCTCCCTCGCCGAAAAAGTATTGCTCCATCTGATGCACGATGACTTCCTGGTCCTGCTTGCGCGCCGGGTTCAGGCGGTACTCGTTGAGCAGCATTTTGCAGTGCTCGCCCCATTGTTGCCAGGCCTGCTGCGAGACGTGTTCATAAATGCGTTGGCCGAGTTCGCTGTCGAAAGGAGGCTCGGCGAGACCGGGCAATTGTTGTTGCAACTTGGCGCAAAAAACCATGCGTTCTGACATAAATTTTCTTCTGAAATTATCGCACACGCGCAGCCGGTTCCATCGAGGCTGCACGGCGACTCTCATCGCCTGACGCGACAAGCTGCCCAAGGAACTGAACTGGGGCGCTTCCGAAATCGAACGGAGAGTTCTCGCAAAAGTTACACCACGATGAAATTTTCATTGACAAATCACAAAGCAATGGCAATATCTAGTAGCAGGACAGCTACTCATACCACAAGTTGGGTAGCAATGGGCGTCAAGGAGCCCTGTCGAACCTTGGGAGACAAAATCGTTCCAACGGAGGGAAACTTAATGGCAACGAAGAAGAAAGCCGCCAAGAAAAAGAAACACTAAGCGGACACGGTCGTCCGGAATTCCCTAATAGCCTCTCGAGAGAAGCACCTCTTGAGAGGCTTCACCGTCTGCGGCGCCCAACGAATGCCGCGCGCAATGGTCAATTCAAGTGGTTGAGGGAATCGTCAGACCAGAAAGGGCGCGCGCTCACCTAGCTGTACACGCGCGGCACGCGCTGTGAAATCCCGCATAAAATTTCATACGGAACGCTTTCGCACCAGGCCGCCAGATCGACCGCATCCACACTCTTTGTGCCGCTCGCGCCAATCAGGATGACTTCATCTCCTACGGCAGCGCCCGCAATATGGCCCACGTCCACCATCGTCAAATCCATGGAGACGCGCCCGACCACCGGCGCATATTCGCCGCGCACAATCACGCGCGCGCGGTTCGAGAGCAGGCGCGGATATCCATCCGCATATCCCACCGGCACCACGGCGATCCGGCTGCGCTCCTGCGTAATGTACGTGCCCATGTAGCCGACCGCTTCGCCCGCCGCCACATCTTTCACCGTGAGAATCCGCGTCTTCCAGGAGAGCACGGGCCGCAGCGGCAGCGAAGACTCCGCGGTCACTTGTCCGTCGCGCACCGTCGGCAGCGCATATCCATAGAGCAGAATTCCCGGGCGCACCATCGTCTTCCAGGTCTCCGGCCGCGCGCTCACCGCTGCCGAGTTGCCCATGTGCACTAGCGGAGGATGCAGGCCCTGCGCGGCAAGTATGGCGAGCGCCTTCTCGAACCGCGCCGTCTGCCGCGAGGTCTCGTCCGAGTCCATCACTTCCGCCGCGGCGAAATGCGTGCTCACGCCTTCCACCCGCAGATGCTCGCAGGCCGCAAGTTTCTCGCACAACTCGGGAAGCGCCTGTACCGTCGTACCCAGGCGATTCATGCCGGTATCGACCTTCAAATGCACGGGCAGAACGACCTGCTGTTTGCGCGCCGCCTTCTCCAGGCGATCGATGTGCCAGTTCTCCCAGACCGTGGGCGTCAGATTGTGCGCAACAATGCTGTCTTCCTCGCCGCGCCAGATTCCGGTCATGAGCAGGATGCGCGTCCAAATGCCGGCACTGCGAAGCGTACGGCCTTCGGCGGCGTCGGTTACGCCGAGCCATGGTGCGCCCTCCGCTTCAAGCGCGAGCGCGCACTCGGTCGCCCCGTGGCCGTAGCCGTCGGCCTTTACCACCGCGCAGATTGCAACCTGCGGGCCAACATGCTCGCGCACCACGCGAAAATTTTCGCGCAGCGTGGCCAGCGAAACCTCGGCCCAGGTGCGGCCATCGAGGGCGAGCGAGCGGAGATCGGGCAGGACTAGATGATCAAGGCGAGGCGCATTCACTCAAACGATTATAGCGAGCGTATCGCGCGGAGTGCGCGGGAACTAGCTCCAGCAGGCACTCTCGTAATCCGTCGGCAAATTTTCGCCACGGAGAGACGGAGACACGGAGGAGTGAGCGAATGCCAATTCGACCAAACAATGAGGATGCAAACCGATGTGTAAATAATGATCTAAGAATTTGCTTTTCTCCGTGGCTCCGTGTCTCCGCGTGAAACGTACTATCCCGCTGTAAGCGACCTCTACCCGGCCGCCAGCACAAAATTCACGGTGATCTCCGTCTCCACCTCGATCGGCTCGCCATTCAGCATGTACGGACGATAGCGCCACTGCCGCACGGCCTCGACCGCGGCGGGGATCAGCATGGCGTGGCCAGTCAGTACCGACAGATTTTCAATGGTTCCACTCTTGCTGATGATGGCCCGCAGCTTGACCGCCCCCTGAATGCGCGCCTGTTGCGCGATCAGCGGGTACGCGGGTTGTACGCGGTGGACGAGGTTGCCTTCCGCCCATTCGGAAACGCGCAACGGGCGCGTGGCAACCGGCCGCGGGGGCGGCACAACGGACATCGCCATTTGATCCATGATCGAGCGCGCAATTCCTGGTCCGCCTCGCCCGGTTCCGCCAGTGACTGCGATATCGCCGATGTCGGGCGCCGCGGGTGCGTCCACATCGTTCAGCGGCGCGATGTTTCGCGGAATGCTTCGGGGTTCAAACAAGTGAGTGCCCACCGTTTCTGACGCCCGCATCGCGCGCTGCGCATTTGCCGCAACCGGCGGGGCGGGCGCAGGAGGTGGCGCAAAAAACGCCGCGTTGATCCACTCCAGCCGTGGCGGTCCCTCCACGGTCACAAGCGGAATGGCAAGTAGCAGGCTCAGCCCGGCGGCTTGCGCGGTAAAGGATGCGGCCGCCGTCCATCCTCGGCGCGCAGAACTTTCCCAAGTACTTTCCAGTGCGTTGAACATTTTGTCCTCCAGAGCGGGCCCCGCTTGCAGGTACAGACACCTGGCGTCCACGATTTGATCCGAAAGACTGCGTGCCAAAAACTGTCACGCACAGAGACGAAAGGACTAAAGAGAAGAGACAAAGCAAAAAAAAGGACCGCAGTAAAGCGGTCCTTTGTTCAGCCGTGATTCAAAAGCGGGAACCCTCGGAGTTCCCGCGGTGTCGCTACTGTTTCGGCGGAGTCTTGGTCTCAGGCTTGGCCGCCGGCTTGGTGCCGGTGCCGGTCGTGCTCGCCGGTTTCGCCGGCTTGGTGCCAGCCGCTGGTGCCGCCACGCCCGAATCCTTGTTATATTGCTCAACCACCGGCTGCGTAATGTCGACAGCCGGCCCGTACCAGATCACCGGACCGCGCGGCCACTGCTGCGACGTGTCCAGAATCATGCCGTAGCCGTTTTCGCCGGCGTACTTCACGATGAGCGGCGCCATCTTGGTCAGGATCCTATTTCCAATCTCGCCCTGCTGGTTCTGGAAATCTTCCTGCGCGTCCTGCGACGAGCGGTCAAAGCTCTTCTGCTTGCTCTCAATCTGCTTGACCAGTTTGTCGCGCGCCTCGTCATTCAGCTTGTCCTGCTGCGCGTTGAGCTGTTTCTTCAGGCTGTCGATCTCATCAGCCTTGCCCTTCAGCTCGTTCTGCTTCGGCTCAAACTTCTTGCTCAGTTCCTGAAAGTCGCGCTGCCCTTCATTGGAGGCGAAAATCGCCTGTTCGATGTTGATGGTGCCGACCTTCGTGCCCATCGGCTTGACGGCATTGGCAGCGGCCGCCGACGGCGCGTTGGGCGTGGCGTCGGCTGCCGGTGCTCCGGCCGCGTGAGTGGCGGGCTGTTCCGCCTGTGCGAAAGCGAGGAATGAGAGGCCGAACACGACGGCCGCAATGCGCGCAAACTTGCTGATCATTGGATCTTTGAACTCCTTCGAGATTGATCGGGAATGTCGATGCTTCCAGCTCGCCAGGTTCTACGAATGATCGCGTCGCGATCAGACCTGCACACCGAGCGCGCAGGCGCGTACCACGCCCGGCTCTTCACGCTCTACCAATGCGTGATCACCCACAGTCCTTGATTGGGTGTGAACGCCCAAATTATACGGAGCGCAAGGGAACAGCGTCAAACGGCGTGACCTCGATTCCTTCACTTTTGTTTGATCGCCGCCCGCATGCTTTCCATCAATTCGGTCCTCGTCCAATTCGTGCCCCAGTAGTTCGCCACCGTGCCGTCGGGTGCAATGAGCACGATCACCATTGAGTGCGTGATCTGGTTTTCATCGCCCCCGTACTCAAGACCGAATGCGTCCGCCAGCCGGCGCATGTCGTCCGCTTTCGCGGATGCAAAGTCCCAGTGCGAGAATCCGCTCGCGTCGCCATCCAGATAACCCAGGCCGTATCTGCGCAGCACCGCGGGCGTATCGTACTTCGGGTCGAAGCTGATGGTCAGCAGATGCGTCTTTTCGTAGTCCTCCGGACTTTTCTTAAGTTCATCCTGAATCCGCGCGAATTCCCCGCTCAGGCGAGGACAGAAGTCCGGCATCGGACAGCGCGTGTAGATAAAGGTGACCAGCGTCGCCTTGCCCGCAAAATCCGCCAGGCGGATCTTTTGCCCGTCCTGATTGATGAGCGTCGCGTCCGGCGCCGTCATTCCCGGCATCAGCATCTTCGAGCCCGGCGGCAGCTTGATTTGTCCGCGCCCCGATTCGTCGGTGATGCGCACGTTTTCCAGCCAGTAGTCGCTGCGATCGCTGCCCACCACGACCTCGGCGGCGATTTTGTCGCCGGGCCGGATTTGCTGAATCGACGCCCGGTCTTTGACGCGATAGGGCATCGCCATCGCCTCCATGAAGCCGGGAATGTCTCCATGGTTCACCGTGATCTCGCCGGCCGCCTCGTTCGTCGCGACTACCTCGCCTTGCATCGGATATCTGTGCGTGCGGTTGCAGGCGGCGAAAAAGGTCAGCAGTAGCAGCGCCCACGTGACGAGGTATCGAGATTTCACAATATGGCTCCGTCTCCTCCGTTGATCGCTGAGTTTCGGCTCAATACTTGAAGCGATAGCGAACCTGCACATAAATTTGCCTCGGATCGTTCCAGTGAAACCCGCCAAACGTCAGGCTGTTATCCAGTTGCACCCGGCGGTTCGCCACATTCACTCCGGTCAGCGAAATGGTGTACTTCTCGGCGAAGCTTTTTCCCAGAGCAAGATCGAACGTGGTGTGGCCCGGCAGATAGTCCCCAGGATATTGCACGCCGGGCAACCCGTTGGTGAAGCCGGAGCCGTAGTAGATATTTGTCGAGGCGTAGGTTTGCCAGGGCAAAGTTGTGTTGTAGCCAAAATTCAGAGTGTTTCTCTGATCGTGATCCACCGGCGCAAGTCCGGGCGGAACCTGGAAGATCAAGCCTCCCGTGATGGGCGAGGTTGCTTGCGCGATTTGATTGGCATAGGCAAGGTGAAACTGCCCGCGGTGCCACAGGTTCGGCGAGCGCAGTGTCAGTTCCCACCCTTGAATCAGCGCATAATCCCAAGTGATGGGCCAAAAGATGAGCGATTCTCCAATGTTGTTATGGTCCAGCCAATTGTGTGCGAAGGTTTGATAGGTATCGGCGTCCAGCGTCCAGCCGCGATACGGCATCATGACTCCGTATTGCCATTCCCGGTCGCGCTCGCCGTAGAGAGGCTCAAAACCAAAACCCTGCTGCTTGCCCCCCTGTATCAATTGCTCGGTAGCGGTTGAGAGCGGCGGAGCCTGATAGTAGTAGCCATAAAATCCGCGGAAAACCCAGTTCAGCCGTGGAACTCTTATGGCAACTCCAAAGCGAGGTTCGGCTGTGTTCTCCGAGACCGACTTGTCTTCGAATTCGGTTGCCCGCAGCCCGGCGATCAAAGTCAGCCATGGCGTCACTTTGAGTTTGTCGTTGATGAATTCGGCGGCAAGTCCTCCGTTTACGCCGATGGAAGAGGGCGAAAAATTTGGCGTGCCGTCCGTGTAATCGTTAAAGAAATAATTGTACTGATGCTGAAAAAACCCGTACACGCCGGCCTGGAGATCGTTTTTCCAGAAGTTCGCGCTTACGGCCGCCTGCATCCCGGCATAGTTGGCGGTCTGTGTGACCGTCGAGATGACGGGAAAATCGTTCGGCCCGCCATGATAGTCGGCTCCGTTGTAGTGATAGAACGGAGAAACCGTGATCAGCGTGCTCGGATTGAATGTGTGTACCCATGAGAACGTCACGTAACCGTCCGGCTCCGTCTCGCTATCGTGCAGCCCATAACTGGGGTAGTTCTGATTTCCAATCGAGTTAGGATCCGGATCGATGGGAATCTGGTAGTAGTCCCTGCGCAACGAACCGACCACGCGAAACTGATTCTTGGCATCGGGATTAAAAATGAATGTAGCGAATCCTCCATAGCCGTTCGCCGCGTCGTTGACCACCTGTCCGATCGGGGTCTGCAGCCCGTATTGACTTCGACCTCCGTTCAGGCTGGCGTAGTAGGCAAAGCGCTGCGTGTGCCCTCCGCAACTGATCTGGTTGTCGGTTTGATAGAAATTTCCCGCGCTCAAGACAAGATCGCATTCCCGGTAACGTTCAAAGCCGGTTCGCGGCACCACGTTGAAAACTCCGTAGGTGCGATCTCCGTAATCGGCGTCATAGCTGCCGCGCTGCACTTCCAGATAATCGATGTCCTTCGGGTTAATCTGCGGTCCCAGATTGTTGGCAATGTTTGTATTCGGAATAGGCACGCCGTCAATCAGCCACTCCACCTGGTGCCCGCCCCGCATGTGCAGCATGTCATGCGTTACGTATGCCGCCGGCACGTAATCGGTGATCATCTCCATGCCGTTGGTGCGGTCCGCTCCGGGAGTTTGCTGGATATCGATACGGTTCAGCATCGTCGTCGGCGTCACACTGTCCGTCGTCGCCTCCACGGGCGCTTCCGAGACGACGATGCTCTCCTTCGCGCCAGTAATCGCCAGTTCAAGATGCAACACCGGGTTCGTATCCGACCGGACAATTACATCCTGTTGCATTTGCTGGAAGCCCTTCGCCAGGACTGTCACCGTGTAATTCCCGATGGGCGCCGAACCGAATTCAAAGCCTCCGCTATTCGTCGAGTCCTGGGACTCGCTCCAATCCGAGTTTTGCGCCTTCAGCGTAACGTGCGCGCCCTGTATGGGACGGTGCTGGGGATCGTGAATCACGCCGCGAACGGAGCCGAAAATCGTGGCCCATGCGAGCGCGGGAATGAGCAGAATGGCGGATATCGGGATGAGCATGAAACGCGTCATTTTTCTCCTCGTCAATTTTGTTGTCATCGCTCACGCGCATGACGTTGGTGCGCAACCGGACCTAACCGCGTCGCGCGGGCACTCCTGTCCCCGAACGGCTGCGTGTAGCGCGGACACTTTGTCCGCGAACGGCCCTGCTTGGAAATTTCGCCAGGGAAGATCCGCGATGTACGAGTCAGTTGGGAATCTAGCTGCGAGGAGGAGCGCGGGCCGATCCCGCGTCGATCAAGGGAGCAGACACGCGAGCGGCCACAAACCCGCCGGGCGCGGGCTCTATCAAGAGACTGCCAAGAGAAGGATGACTTGTAGCGGGCCGCGCCCACTCGGAGATTTTCGAATTTCGGCAGCAATCGCAGTGTGGGCAGCAGCAATCGAGCGATCGGAAGGAAACTTCGTTCGCAGCGCTCTGGGCTTGCGGCGCAGCTGCGGCCGCATCGTGGTGGCAGTGCATCGCCGGCTCGGCTGCCACGGCCGGCGCCGTCGCCAGCGGACGCCGCATGCAATGCATGCCCTGCTGCGGTGCGACGGTCGCCAGCGCCATCGGCCCGAAGACCGGCACGAGCATGACCAGCAGCACGAATCTGGCTGTCCAGCGAACCATATTTAGCGAACCATATTTGCGGATTCTTACGCCGTTACGTTTTCCCCGCCCACATCAAAGTACGAGCCGAGCCCCACACAACGGATTGGCCGGAATCATAACACCGACAAACGCCGAATGGCGAACACGAATCCGAAGTTACCGAGAACTGGCAACTGAGAACTGAGAACCGCTTCCTGTACCATTCTCTCGATGCACGATCTCGCCCAACGGCTGATTAGAAAAATTCGCGAACATGAATTCCTGCGGCCGGGCGACCGCGTGGCCGTCGCGGTTTCCGGCGGTGCCGACTCCGTTGCGCTGTTTTTTTTGCTCGAAGAATTGCGGGCCGAACTGGGGATCGTTCTATCTATCGCGCACGTGAACCACAAACTCCGTGCCGCCGAGTCGGACGAGGACGAGCGCTTCGTCGCCCAACTTGCCGCCTCCCACGATCTTGAATTTCACTCCGCCGACGCGCCCATCCCCGGCCGCGCCGCAATTATTGCTGCGAACCTCGGCGCGGAATGTGGCGCGAATGCTGGCACGGCCTTCGGCCCGGGCTCCGGCATCGAGGCCGCGGCTCGCGCGCTTCGCTACGAATTTTTTCGCGATCTCATCCGCCGCGGCTGCGTCAACAGAATCGCGACCGCCCATACCCTCGACGACCAGGCCGAAACCGTTCTTCTCCGCATGTTCCGCGGCACCGGCATTCGCGGGCTCGCAGGAATCCACCCCAAGTTGGCCAGCGAAGTCGTTCGCCCGCTTCTCACCTTCCGACGCGCCGAACTGCGCGATTACCTGCGCGCCCGCAAACAAACCTGGCGCGACGATTCCTCCAACAACGATCCAGCGTTCCTGCGCAATCGCGTTCGCCAACGCCTCCTCCCGATGATTACCGACGAATTCGGCGACGCCGCCATCCAGCACATCGCCGAACTAGCCGAGATCGCCCGCGCAGAAGAGGAGTACTGGGCCGAAAAAATCTCCGAGTGGAAAGTCGGCAGCAGAGCCGTCGAAGTCACTCCGACCCTCGAAACAAAGCCTCTCCTCGCTCAGCCGCTGGCCGCCCAACGCAGGCAAGTGCGGGCTTGGCTCCAGGCCCACGCCCCGGAAGCGAGCATTTCGTTCGCGCTCATCGAAGAAATTCTGGAGTTAGCCCGCGGCCCCGTCGGGAAAAAAATCGCTTTGCCCGGAAGCGGTATGCCTGCAAGAGCCAAGCGCAGCAAGGATTCCCTCCCCGCAGTCGGCACCCGCAATATCCGCCGCACCCGCACCGCACTTGAACTCCAGCGCGCGCCCGCACCCGGCGCCGATCAATCTGCTCACTATGAATACACGCTGCCCGTGCCCGGAATAATTACCGTCCCCGAACTTAACGCGCGCATTGAAGCCCGCATCGTCGATCTCGCCGCAACCGTCGAGCACGAGCGCAATCACCTCCTCGATCCCGCCCGCATTGGAGGAACTCTCACGCTCCGCAACTGGCGCCCAGGCGACCGCTACTGGCCCGCCCACACCGCCTCCGAAAAAAAAGTTAAGGAACTGCTCGCCGATCGCCACGCCACCGGCGCGAAAAAAAAGTTATGGCCCGTCGCCGTCGACGCCAACGGCACTCTCGTCTGGATGCGCGGCTTTCACGCGCCCGCCTCGCTCCGCCCTCGCTCGTCGCAAGCAATTTCAATTCGAGAGATCGCCGGCTTGATGTAACATTCCTGTGACCGCGCTTGCGGTCCATTGGGAGGCGCCACCTCAACCATGTCCACTTCGCCGGCCGCCACTTTGCGCCAGGTCATCTCCGCCGACCAGATTCAAAAACGAGTCCGCGAACTCGGCCGGCAAATCTCCGACGACTATCGCGGGCAGACCCTCGTCGCGCTCGCCATCCTCGAAAACAGTTTCATGTTCATGGCCGACCTCGCCCGCGCCGTCGACGTCCCCATGATCTGCACCTTCATCAAGCCTCGCTACAAGCAGGTGGAGCAGGGCGAGGCCCCCATGCTTGAGATTTACTTCAGCCACGAGCTCGATATCGCCGGGAAGCACGTGCTGCTCATCGAAGGCCTCGTCCACTCCGGCGTCACCAGCGACTTCCTGATGAGCGACCTGCGCGCCCGCCGCGCCGCATCGGTCAAGCTCGCAACTCTGCTCGACCGCCAGTCCGCGCGCCGCGTTCCCTTGCAGCCCGACTACTTCGGATTTCTCGTCGATGACGCCTACCTCTGCGGCTACGGCTTAGGCAGTCCCGAGCAGACCTCGCGCAATCTGCCGTATCTGGCCGCAGCGAGTTGAGATACGAGCTTCGAGTCATGAGCCACACCCCAAGCGCGCCGACGACCCGGGCGGCCAGCTCTAGCGTTGGCAGCGCCCTACTGCTTACGCTTGCCCGTAGCTCGTAGCTCAAGGCTCGCAGCTGTTTCCTGTGACTTCTGTCACCCCTGCTGGTTTTCCCGTTTTCCCCGAAAAGGTCTAGAATGATGAGACGGCTTTTACCAAATCCATTTCCCGCCGTCCGCATCTAATTGGTTGGTGTACTGCGGCTTTGCTACGGATGGAAAGAGCTGCACTTCGAGGAGTTCCAGGTGAATTCGACCATTAAAACTGTTCTTTTCTGGGCCGTGATCGTCGTCTCCGCCGTCCTGCTTTGGCAGGTCGTGCGTACCGGCACGACGGGCCCGAAAGACAAGGAAATTGGCTTTTCCGAGTTTCTCTCGGAAGTGGATTCCGGCAATATTCACGACGTGATGTTCGTCGGCCAGGAAGCGCGTGGCAAGCTCAAGAACGACACCCCATTCCACACCATCGCGCCGGCCAACTATCCGGATATGTACAAGAAGTTGGCCGACAAAGGCGTGCCCTACAGCGTCAAGGACATCTCCAGTGGCTCCTGGCCAAGCTGGCTCCTCAATCTCGCCCCGCTCGTCCTGCTCGGCGCTTTGTGGTTCTTCATGATTCGCCAGATGCAGACCGGCGGCAATAAAGCGCTTTCGTTCGGCAAGAGCCGCGCCCGCCTGCTCTCCATGCAGCAGAAGAAAATCACCTTTAAGGATGTCGCCGGCGTTGACGAAGCCAAAGAAGAGCTGCGCGAGATCATCGAATTCCTGCGCGAGGCACAAAAATTCCAGAAGCTCGGCGGACGCATCCCCAAAGGCGTGCTGCTCGTTGGACCTCCGGGCACCGGCAAAACGCTGCTCGCCCGCGCCGTTGCCGGCGAAGCCAACGTTCCGTTCTTCTCGATCTCCGGCTCCGACTTCGTAGAAATGTTTGTCGGCGTCGGCGCCAGCCGCGTGCGCGACCTGTTCGAGCAGGGCAAGAAGAACGCTCCCTGCATCATCTTTATTGACGAAATCGACGCCGTCGGACGCCATCGCGGTGCTGGCCTCGGTGGTGGACACGACGAACGTGAGCAGACCCTCAACCAGTTGCTGGTTGAGATGGATGGTTTCGAATCGAACGATGGCGTCATCCTGATGGCCGCCACCAACCGTCCCGACGTGCTCGATCCCGCGCTCCTGCGCCCCGGCCGTTTTGACCGCCGCGTAGTGGTTAATCGTCCCGATGTTCGTGGCCGCGAAGAAATTCTCCGCGTTCACACCCGCAAAATTCCGCTCGCCGACGACGTCGATCTCTCCGTCCTCGCGCGCGGCACGCCGGGCTTTTCCGGCGCTGACCTCGCCAACATGGTGAATGAGGCCGCTCTCGCCGCCGCTCGCCAGAACCGCAAAGCCGTTCTGCAATACGATTTCGAGGTCGCTAAAGACAAGGTCCTGATGGGCGTCGAGCGCAAGTCGCTCCTGCTCACCGACGAAGAGAAGCGCAACACTGCTTACCACGAAGCCGGACACGCGCTCGTCGCGGCCAAGTTGCCTTACGCCGATCCCGTTCACAAGGTCACGATCATTCCGCGCGGCATGGCGCTCGGCCTCACCATGCAGCTTCCGGTCGATGATCGCCACAACTACTACAAAAATTATCTCGATACGCAAATCGCCATCCTCATGGGCGGGCGTATTGCCGAAGAGATTTTCCTGAACCAGATGTCCACCGGCGCCGGCAACGACATCGAGCGTGCCACCGAACTCGCCCGCAAAATGGTCTGCGAGTGGGGCATGAGCGATCTTGGCCCTCTGACCTTCGGCAAGAAGGAAGAACAGATCTTCCTCGGCCGCGAAATCGCGCAGCATCGCGACTACTCCGAGGCGACCGCCATCCAGATCGACGAAGAAGTCAAAAAGATGGTGAGCGCCGGCTACAGTACGGCGAAGGAAATTCTGTCAGGCAATCGCGAGACGCTGGAGAAAATCGCCAAGGGCCTCATCGAGCGCGAAGTGCTCGACGCGACCGAAATCAAGATGCTGGTCGACGGCCAGGAATTGCCGCCGCTCAAGCCGCTCCCGCCAAAAACCCCCGACGAGAGCGTGCAGCAAGTCCTGAAGCCAGAACGCACGCCAGCAAAAGGCGGCGAGCGACCAGCGACCGCGTAGGAGCATTGAACAGGAGTAATTCTCGTTTGTCGCGTCAATTTATTGACAACATCTGGCTGAGTGCTAAGATAGGTCTCCTGAAGGCCGAATAAAAAGAGAAAGAGCAGGACACCATGGCGGATCGAAAGCAATTCCTTGGAAACATTAAGGCCAATCCTGACCTGCAAAAGGCTCTGGAAAGATCCCGCGCAGTACAAGTAACAGAGGAAGAATTACGGGAACAGAGAATCAGTTTCGCGTTCGGGAACGCTCCCGCCAATGCCGAAAACATCACGAAAGAAAGTGTAAGGCAAACGTCCAAGAAGCTCCGGCTGTTAGCCTAGGAAACGGTCGCGGCCCGCCAGTCGCCGCCCACCCATGTCCGTTCGCGAAAAGGACAATCCCGATCTGTTTCGAAGGATTCAAGAGCAAAATCTATTGCGTCAGTACGACTTGCTTTCGAACTGTATCGAAATCGGACTGGGGAAAGGGATCGAAGCGTTTGATAAGTACACGCTTTGGGCCTTAAATTACGCGGCCGTCTCGAATATTGCGCAGTTCGGCGGGAGATTCCGCGAAGAGCCCATCTACGTGGGCAATCATGTTCCTCCTCACTTCGAGAAGGTTCCTCATTTGATGGACTTGTTTTTTTCTTTCATTCATGAGAACTGGACGGTTGATGAACTCGGGGACCACCCGACTGCGCTTGCAGCGTACGCGCTTTGGAGGCTGAACTGGATCCACCCGTTTGTTGAAGGGAATGGAAGAACCGCCAGAGCCGCCTGCTACTACCTGATCTGCCTCAAGCAAGGCAAACTGCTCCCCGGAACCAGAATAGTCCCCGAGCGCATTCGCGAAAACCGCCAACCTTACTATGAAGCGTTGAAAGCTGCGGATCGAGCTTGGGATGCGGGGCATATCGATGTGTCGGAGATGGCAAACTATCTCGAAACACTTCTTTTGGGCCAATTGACCGAAGAGTAGATATACAAGAAGGGTTGTGCCAATGGGTGAGCGTTAGCCGACCATGAACCTCTCTCTCGATTCCAAAGTGGCTCTCATCACCGGCGGTTCGCGCGGAATTGGCGCGGCCACAGTCCGCCTCTTCGTCGAAGCCGGAGCGAAGGTCGTCTTCAACTACCAATCGGCGAAAGCCAAGGCCGATGAGCTCGTGCGCGACTGCGGAGGCGCGAATTGCCGCGCCGTGCAATGCGAGCTCTCCACGCCTGCCGCCGCTGAGCGCCTTATCGCCGAAACCGTATCCGCCTTCGGCCGTCTCGACATCCTCGTCGCCAATCACGGCATCTGGCCGCCCGAAGACACGCCCGTCGACCTGATGACCGACGAGCATTGGCTGCGCACGATGGCCGTGAACCTCAACAGCGTCTTCGGTCTGATCAAGCACGCTGTCGCGCAGATGAAAAAGCAGCGGAGCCCGGCGCGAGTCGCCAACTCGTCTGCTAATGCCGGTGTCGAGAAAACTTCGCTCGCCGATAACCCTCCCGCTTCCGCCGGCCACATCGTTCTTGTCAGTTCTACCGCCGGCCAGCGCGGAGAAGCCTTCCACTGCGATTACGCCGCCAGCAAAGGCGCTCTCATCAGCATGGTCAAAGGCCTTTCCACCGAGCTCGCCCGCGACAACATCCGCGTCAATTGCGTCGCTCCCGGATGGGTCGCCACCGACATGTCCGCCGACGCCCTCAGCGATCCGCCGACTCGCGCCAAGGTTTTCGCGACTATCCCGCTCGGCCGCGTAGGCACGCCCGAAGAAATCGCCGGGCCGATTTTGTTTCTCTGTACGCTCCACGCCGGCTTCATCACCGGCGAAATCTTCAACGTAAACGGCGGCGCCGTGCTTGTAGGGTAGGAGCCCTTCACACCCCAAACTGCCGCAGATGATGATCCAGATGCTTGTACGAGCCGCGGGCCCACTGCTGCGGCGTGAGCGGCCCAAAAAATGGATGCGGATGCCGCGTGCACTTCGCCTCGCCGCCCTCATGAAATTCGCGCACCTTCGCCTTTAACTTTTCCTGCTCCCGCGCAAAATCCCGCGCGTCCGCCACTACCAGTTGCTTGTCGGTCGGCCCGTTTTTCGAAAACGGTTTTTCATTCGTATAAATGGGTTTGAAGATCCGCCCAATCAGCCTCCCGATAAAAATTCGCGGCAAGTTCAGCCGCCCCGAAGCCATGTCCATCGTCGCCGAGCAGTGCGCCATCATCTGCGCCACATCCATCTTTCCCCACTGCCGCGCCGAGCCCGGCTGCAAAGTACCAATCCGCGCCACGATCTCCTCCGCGCCCTCCTGCTCAAATAGCGTTTTCATCCCGTGTCTCCCAAACGCGCCGTTTTTAATCCCCAAGCCGCAACCACTCGCCAGACAGCTAAAATACTCCTGTAGGCTTCTAACCTAAATAGAATTCAACATAGGCAGAGTCCCACCAACCCAACCCATGAATCGTCTCGCGTCAATCTTGTTCCCGCTGCTTCTCTCCGGCCTCGCCTATGCCCAAGTCGGCACCGAGCCGCCGCCTCGCGCCGCCCTTCCCCCAGCGCCCAAAACACCTGTCAACCTCAACGACTCCGAGAGCGCGCACAAGGCCCGCGCCCTGCTCGACCAGACCATTCAGGCCCTCGGCGGCCAGCCTTATCTCACGTTCGAAAGCCGCAGCGAAACCGGACGCTACTATCCGCTCTATCACGGGCGCACCAATTCCACCGGCCTGCCTTACAACTACTTCCTCAAATATCCCGACAAGGATCGTTTTGAAGTCATCGCGCTCAAGGACATCCACGTGTTGCCCGGCAGCATCGACATCGGCGGCGTCAAGTCCAGCCACAAAGTCGATCTCGCGCTCATCCACAACGGCAACCAGGGCTACGAGATCAGCTACAAAGGCACTGCGGCCCAGGACAAACTCGACCTCGAAAATTTTCTTCGCCGCCGCGCGCACTCCGTCGAATGGGTCTTCCGCAAGTGGCTCACCGATCCCACCGTCGCGCTCTTCTACGATGGCCTCGACGTCGTCGACAGCAAGCCCACCGAGGGCGTAACCCTCCTCAACAGCCACAACGACTCCGTCACCGTCTGGATTGACCAGATCACGCACTATCCCATCAAGATCAGCTATTCCTGGCGCGACCTGAAAGACAAGCAGATGGATAAAGAGGAAGAGGTCTACGACAATTACAAGCCCGAAGACGGCATCCTGACGCCGCACTCCATCACGCGCTACTTCAACGGAGAAATGTCACAGCAGCGCTTCATCACGAAGGCAAAATACAACCTCGATCTACCCGAGTCGATGTTCGAAGCCAGCGTAACCTACGACCCCAAAGCGCCGATCAAAAAGCACTGAACGCCAATCCGGGAGAACCACGTTAGTCCCGACCAGGTTTTTTTCCCGATCATTCGTGAAATCCGCGGAAAAAGAAGTTGATCCAAGCCCGTCCGCCACGACGACATCCCTAGAGAAAAGCCCCAAAATGCCCGCTGAACCCAGAAAAACACCCGCTTTCCCGGCCCCAAGCCATCCCCAAATGTCCAATTGCCATAGTGACTTAGCCATTCCGTCTTTGGGAATGGCCACGAACTGTGGCAATTTTGCCACAGACAACATTCCGCATCTTTCTGTAGTCTACCGACTTACGCCACACCATCCCATCCATTTGACGCGCGAGCAAACAATTCGCTCGGCCGTGACTTGCACCGGCGTCGGACTGCACAGCGGCGCTCCCGTCAACCTTCGCCTTCTTCCCGCTCCCGCTGGCACTGGCATCGTTTTCCACCGCACCGACCTTGACAGCTTTGCCGTCGAGGCCAGCGGCCGCAACGTTGCGCGCGTCAGCTACGCCACCAGCCTGATGAAGAAGGGCGTCCTCATCTCCACCACCGAGCACCTGCTCTCCGCCCTCATCGGCGTCGGCATCGACAACGTCATCGTTGAGCTCGACAACCTCGAGCTCCCCATCCTCGACGGCAGCGCGCTCCCCTTCGTCGAGATGATCCAGCGCGCCGGCATTCGCCCGCAGCGCAAAGCCCGCACCTACCTGCGCATCATCCGCGAGATTGAGCTGCGCGAAGGCGACAAATTTATCGCCGTCTATCCCGCCGACACTTATTCCGTTTCCTACTCCATCAATTTTCCTCATCCGCTCATCGGCAAACAAAGTTTTTGCGTGCGCCTGACCAATGGCAGCTATCTCGACCAGATTGCCGCCGCCCGCACTTTCGGCTTTTTGCACGAAGCCGACGCCATGCGCCAGCAGGGCCTCATCCGCGGCGCCTCCACCTCCAACGCCATCGTCATGAATCGCGAAGAGGTTCTCAATCCTCCGCTGCGTTTTCCCGACGAGTTCGTGCGCCACAAAGTCCTCGACTTGATCGGCGACCTCGCCCTCATCGGCAAGCGCATTCTCGGCGCCGTCGTCGCCGACCGCGCTGGCCACGCCATGCACACCGCTCTCGTTTCCCGCATCCTCCGCGACCGCTCCTACTGGCAGGAAACCACCATGGAAGTTCCCGGCCGCGTTCCCGCACCTGCGCAAGAATCCGTCCTCAGCCTCTGATCTCCAATCAATAAAGTTTCCCGTCAATCGCTGTTCTGTTGATGCGCAAAAGTTTGTCTTTAGCGCGCCTCCTATTTTTACCTTCCGTTGACAACTCCCCGCGGGTTACACTGCTACTCTGTCTCACAGGCCGAATGCGCTGACTTGCCGCGTCCATCGCGCCAACCGGGGGATCAAAATGAATCAATCGACGCCACACTCGAAATCTATCTTTGTCTTGCTCGCCGCCTCACTCGCCATCCTCGCATGCGCTCTCCTCGCGCCAGCGCCCGCCGCGGCCCAAACCGGCGCCTGGCTCACGCATTCCCATGACGAGCAGCACACCGCTCTCTCCACCGTCCAGTCGCAGCCCCTCTCCTCCATTCACTGGCATCTCCCCGTCGACCTTCAACCCCCGCAAGGAGAGATCTTCATCCACTACGGTTCGCCGCTCGTCACCGCGGCCAATACCGTCATCGTCCCCGTCAAGACCTTCGGCAACAGTTTCCGCGTCGAGGCTCACAACGGAGCTACCGGCCAGCGCATCTGGAAGCACAACACCGGTTGGGTCCCTCCTGGCGCCGACTTCATTCCCGGCCTCGGTCCCACCATTTCCGGCACTGAGCTTTTCATTCCCGACGTTGCCGGCCGCGTCCTCGCCCGCTCCAATCCCGATTCGGCCAAGGGCACCTTCAAGCACCTCTACTTCTACGGCCTGAAGAATTACCGCAAGGATCCGACCGCCTATAACCAAAACGTCCAGATCGACACGCCGCTCTCCACCGACGCCAACGGCAATCTCTTCTTCGGCTTTCTGGTCCTCGGCTCCACGCCCCTCAATCTGCAAAGCGGACTCGCCCGCATCGGCGCCAATGGCACTGGCACTTACGTTTCCGCCGCCGCGCTCAGCGGCGATCCCTCCATCATCGAAGTCTCCATCAGCTGCGCGCCCGCTCTCTCGCCCGACGGCACCATCCTCTACGTTGCCGTCGATAACGGCACGACCGGATATCTTCTCGCCGTCAACAGCACCACGCTCGCTCTCATCAACCGCGTGCAGCTCACCGATCCCTCCTCCGGATGGCCCGCCTGGATCTTCAACGCCAGCTCCTCTACACCCACCGTCGGCCCCGACGGCGACGTTTACTTCGGCGTCATCGAAAATCCGTTCCCCAACCACAACGACCGCGGCTGGATGCTCCACTACAACGCCGACCTCACGCAAACCAAAATTCCCGGCAGCTTCGGCTGGGACGACACGGCTTCCATCCTTCCCGCCTCCATGGTTCCCAGCTATAAGGGCACATCGCAGTACTTACTCATGACTAAGTACAACAACTATTGCGGCATCGGCACCGGAGACGGCCAGAACAAGATCGCCATTCTCGATCCCAACGCCACCGAACACGACCCCGTCCTGCCCAATACGTTGGTGATGAACGAAGTGCTCACGCACTTAGGAGTAACTCCCGATCCCGAGTGCCCCGGCGGCCTGAAAGAGTGGTGCATCAACACCGCCGCCATCGATCCCTTCACCAAGTCCGTAATTGCCAACAGCGAAGACGGCAACTTATATCGCTGGGACATGACGACCAACACCTTTACACAAGTAATAACTCTGTCGAGCGGAATCGGCGAAGCCTACACGCCAACCGTAATAGGCGCCGACGGCACAGTCTACGGCATCAACCAGGCCATATTAGACGCGGTGGGAAAGTAAGGGGTCAGGTCCGAGGTATCAGGTCTCAGCTCTTTGAATTATCGATAGTGGGGACGCGAGTTCCGCAATCAACACTCAGAGTCGGCTCCTCCACTCAGTGCTGGTGCGCGTCGGGCGGTTCGTCGGACGCGCGCTGGGATTGCTCCGTCTGCGTTTCTGCAGCCTCGTTGTCTTTCTCGTTGCCCTTATTGGGGAGATCGACGGGCGCGCGGAATGGAGCGGTCATGACCTGGTCAGAAGGCGGGGCGAAGTTTGTATGGCGGAGATTGCCGGACGCGGTTTGCAGAGCGTAAAGCAGAAGGCTGGCGGTTTTGTACGGAATGGCCTGGGCGAGAAGCAGTCGCATAATCTTCATGAGAGCCACTTGAACGGAGTTGGCGTCCTCGAGAATGGGCATGAGGTCGGCCGCGTTCTCGCATTGCTCGCGGATGAAGTTATTTTGTAATAATTCCTCCTGTTGTTCCTTGTCCCTTTGCGAAGGCGGTATAAGTCTGTCACGCACGAAATCTCGCGGGTGTTTGTCCCGGTAGTCATCGACGTAGCGGGCGAAGCTGTCGGGAGTTGAGGAGGTGGAGAGATGCCAGTTGAAATGGAAATGGCAGAGGAGCCGGCCACGGAGGGCTGGGCAGCCGCACTGAGTACCGTCGACCTTGATGTGACGGCAGCGGACGGGTTGAGCTGGATTGGAAGCGGCGGGTAAATGAGAAGTCATGTCGGACATGGATCACTCCCCCTCCCCCCTCCCCTGATCTTGTAAATCCATAAGATCATTAGGATTTAATCGGGGGCGGGATTAAAATCTATGATCCAAAAGGAGTTAGCGGCAAAACCATGATATGAAGGCAGTTAGTAACTTAGTTACGAATTATGATTGCCGATTACTCGTTCTGGACCTGTAGTTAGTTTGGGGATAGTGCAGTTCTTAAGTCAAGGGAAAATTGTTTGGGATGGAGTGGAGGGAGTGCCGGAATGGGAAATCGTCAGCCATCAGCCGTCAGGTAAATTCCTTCGGCGGCTTTAGCGGCACGACCGAGGCCGTGCCCTACCCATTTGCTCTATGCTACGGACGGAGCGATCGATGACTGAACTACGCACCGGCACCGTTCCGGACATCTCCGATTCGTGGCCGGCAATTCGGCTGGCTGACTGGAAGGATACCTATGCCACTCTGCATATGTGGATGCAGATTGTGGGAAAGATACGCCTGGCATTGACTCCTAGAGTCAATCACTGGTGGAACGTGCCGCTGTATGTAAGTTCGCGGGGGCTTACGACCTCGATTATGCCGTATGGGGATCGCGGCTTCGAAATGGAGTTTGACTTTCTCGAACATAAACTCGCGATACGCACCACGGATTCGAAGACGGCGTCGGTGGCGCTGGCTCCGCGATCGGTGGCCGACTTTTACCGGGAGCTTATGAGTGCGCTCGGTTCGCTCGGGATCGAGGTACGCATCTGGAAGATGCCGGTGGAGGTGGCCGATCCGATTCCGTTCGATCAGGATCGGGTTCACGCTGCTTACGATGGCGAGCACGCGCGGCGGCTGTGGCGGATTCTGCTGTCGGCGGATGAGGTATTCAAAGTCTTCCGGGCGCGTTTCATTGGGAAATCCAGTCCGGTACATTTTTTCTGGGGCAGCTTTGACCTGGCGGTGACGCGTTTTTCGGGCCGACGGGCGCCGGAGCGCCACCATGCCGATCCGGTGCTTCGCAAGATCATGCGGGAAGCGTATTCGCATGAGGTGATCAGCGCGGGATGGTGGCCGGGTGGCGGAGAAGTCAAGGAGGCTGCGTTCTATTGCTACGCGGCGCCGGCGGCGGCCGGATTTGAGAAGCAGGCGGTGCGTCCCGCAGAAGCCTTTTATGACGCCGGCCTGGGCGAGTACCTCTTTATGTACGACGCCGTGAGGCTGGCGAAGTCGCCGAGTGAGGCGTTGCTGGAGTTCCTCCAGAGCAGCTACGAGGCGGGCGCAATCACGGGAAAGTGGGACCGCAAAGCACTCGAGCGGCCTGCGGACGCGGACGCCATGTGAGTCCGGCAGCGTCGCTCGGTGATCCAAACTCGGTGATCCAAAAGAGAACAGCCCGCAAGCCTTGCAGCCTGCGGGCCGTCCGGTGGACTGTTTGGGATTGACTGAGGTGGTCACTCTTCGTGGCCCCTCGCCCAACCACCCCGTCACGCAAAAAGCGCGTGCCGGGGACCCCGGTCGTTCCGGTTCCCGATGCCACATGCAGCGGGAGGATCAGCCCAAATTCACGGATTGTTTGCGAGAAATTGTCCCTGCTTTCCCCGACCAAGGGTCTACAGGAACTCCTCTTAGAGCAACCGCTCTAAGTCTCAGCCACCTCACCTGGTCTTGTATTGCTACAACAATCACTTTCAGAAATTGTCATCCGACCACCTCCTTTCCGGTGTAATCGCAGATTAGCCCAAGTCGGCCCAGCGGGTCAACAGTACCCAAGGAGATTCCTCCCCTATGACGACGATCACTTGCCGCGGGCCAAGTGCAGATTGTGCGGCTCCGCGACCATCGATCCGCGCCTCGCGCGTAACTTGTTTTGCGGCAAGGCAGTCGCTAGTCTCACGCTAGGAACTACATGCCGGATGTCGACCAAAGCCGTCCCGCGCGCGTCCGCGAAATTTCCGCGCAAGGCGAGCGCGAAGCGAAAAGCGCAGCGCAAAAGCCCGGCTCGAAAGGATGCGACCAGGAGGAAGCCGCCCCAAGCCTGCTCTTTCGCCCCGGCGTGATGGAAACGATAGCCTGTGCTGCCGCCGCGCTTGCCTATATCGCAACACTCGGCTTCGGATTCGTCTACGACGACGTCCCGCAAATTCTGAAGAATCCCGCAATCCAATCCTGGCGATTCGTCCCGCAATATTTCACTTCGCACGTCTGGGCCGCAATCTATCCGAACTCTGCCGGAAGTTATTACCGCCCAATCTTCCTGCTCTGGCTGCGCCTGAATTACGCCCTCTTCGGAACCGACGCGGCAGGTTGGCATGCGACGAGCGTTGCCTGCCACGTGGTTGCCACCTGGCTCGTGTTCCGTATCGCGAAAGGACTTTCGCGCGATCGCATCACCGCTTTGCTCGCTGCGCTGATTTTCGCCGTGCATCCCGCTCACGTCGAAAACGTAGCCTGGATTTCCGCCGTCACCGATCCGCTGATGACATGCTTTTTGCTGGGAAGCTTCTACGCGTTTCTGACTTTTCGCAATTCCCGAAAACGCGCGACGGCGGCTCTCTCGATCGGCCTCTTCGCGCTTGCGCTGCTCTCGAAGGAAACTGCGGTCGTATTGCCACTGCTGATTTTCGTCTACGTCCTGATTCTTGGCGGAAACGAAGAGGAAGGCGTGCGAGAAGAGGCACGCGAGAGAGAAGAGAGTGAAAGAGAAGTACAGGATGGAAGAGAAGGAAAGAGGGAAAGAGAACAAGAGAGCGGAACAAAAGAAGTCGTTGCCGGCAAAGCCCACGTGGCCGAAGGCGTAAGCCATCGCCTCTGGTCCGCGTCCAGCGCGGCATTTCCGTATCTGGCGCTGGTTTTGGCTTATGCCATCGTTCGCTTCCGCGCCTTGCAAGGGTGGTCGCATGCAACCATCCCCATCGGCTGGAAATCGGTCTTCCTCACCTGGCCTTCAGTTCTCTGGTTCTACACGAAGCACGCCGCGCTCCCGCTGAAATCGAGCGAGTTCTATTCCCTCGATTACGTCTCGCACTTCAGTGCAAGCAGCGTGCTGCTTCCAGCAACAGCGCTCGCCGCCACCGCATTCGCGCTTTTCCTCCTGCTCCACTGGTTCGCCCGCGAAGACTCCCAGAAGCGCCTCGCGCGCTTTGCGCTCGCACTTATCCTGCTTCCACTTTTGCCCGTTCTCGATCTGCGCGCCCTCACCGTTGGCGATGTCGTACACGACCGCTATCTCTATCTTCCCTCCATCGGATTTGCACTGCTGATTGCGCTTCTCGTCCGGGGAATGATCCGCCAGATTGAGCGCCGCAGCCCAACCGCTCCAGCGAAGCTTCTCGCTCTCGCTTTTGTCTCCCCGATCTTAATCGCGTACTCTGCGCTCACCATCTCCCAGCAAATGCAGTGGGCGAACGACATTCTCCTCTACACTCGCGGGCTCGAATCCGCGCCTGCGAACCTGACCGTGCGCGACAATCTTGCTAACTCTCTGCTCGCCGCCAACCAGCCCGACCGCGCCATTCCGCTCTACCTGGAAGTCCTCCATCGAAACCCCGATTTCTGGCGCTCCAACTACAATCTCGGATTCGCTTACTACAAGACAGCCAATTTCCAGAGCGCCGAAGATTACCTTCACCGCGCCATTCGCGTCGACCCCTCGGATTCGGATCAATACATCTATCTCGCGCTCGCCGAGCTTCAGTTGCAACACCTTCCCGAAGCAGCCGACAACGCGCGCCAAGCCATCGCGCGCAGTCCGCACGCTCGCGGATATCACTCCGTTCTTGCCCTGATTTACGAGACTTCCGGCGATCGCGCTAGCGCCGCAGCGGAGCTCAAATCGGAGATCTCCGAGCATCCCGACAACGCCGCAGCAGTCGGCGCGCTCCAGAAACTGGAAGAAGCCGCGCCCAGACTGTCGTCCGTGCCATGAACTAAAGTGTGCGCCACCTCGCGGTACATGCCCGCCAGATATCTACCTTCGTTACTGCCCCGTCCATAGACTGAAAATACGCCGCGCAAGCGGAAGGACTCTCCCCAAAGTCAGCGCCCTGGGTGCGAAAAACTCGGAACTGGTAATCGGAACTGGAAACCGGCAACTCGGAGATGAGACGTCAGCCCTTCCATCGATACGCATTCGGCTGCGGCAATCCGACATGCGCGAGCACGCGGTTGGCAAACTCCTGCGCCATCTCATCGGCGCTGGACGGATGGTTATAGAAGGTGGGAATCAGTGGAAAGATCGTAGCGCCCGCGTCGGCGGCGAGCGACATGTTGCGAATATGGACCTTGTTCAGCGGTGTTTCGCGCACGCAAAGAACCAGCGGCCGACGCTCTTTCAGCGACACGTCCGCGGCGCGCTCGATCAAGTGCGAGGCGATGCCATTGGCAATGCGGCCCAGCGTCCCCACGCTGCAAGGAATGATGACCATCGCATCGGATGGATATGACCCGCTGGCGATATTCGCTCCGATGTCGGCGTTCGATTGCGGCTGAATTTTCGTCGATGCCGCGCCGATGAGCTGAGATAGAAGCCCGGAGCGGCCTTCGATTCCGAGTTCCTCGGCCATAACGCGCAAGCCGCTGTCGGAAACGATGAAGTTCACCGTCTTAACGCGCGCATCGCGTTCAACGGTCAAAAGGAATTGCTTGAGGAAAATGGATCCGCTGGCGCCCGTCGTAGCGATCGTCAGATTTTCCGGAGGCAATACAGTCAAAGTTGGTGCTCCCTAAGCGAGAATGCGCGCGTTGTCTGGAAACGCTTTGAGGATAGGGAGGCATCCAACCGAAGTCAAGCAGTACGACGGCCACCGAGCGAATTGCGCACTGCGCTCTTCGTCAACATTGCGAACGACTGGCGTCGAAGAACTGAACACGAACGACGAAGTATGGCAACCACCGGCATCTTACGATCGCGGCGCAGCGTCGCTCAGTGGCACGCCCTGGCCGGCGTCGAGCGCGAGATTCGCGCTAACGATTCCTCGGGCGCCAGCAAGTATGTTCGCGATTTTCGCGATGCCTATCGTTCGTATCAAAAAGTTCTCACCGCGGCCGCACTCCGCAGCCAAATCGCCGCCGCGGAAGTGGTTCTCGTCGGCGACTATCACGCGCTCCCGAATTCGCAGCGTTTTCTCGCCTCGCTTCTTCGCGATCCCGCCCTCGACCAGCGTCCGCTCGCGCTCGGAGTCGAAACCATCTTTGCCCGTGATCAGCACATCCTAGACGAATGGCAGCGCCGCGAAATTGATGAAGGCGAACTTCGCCAACGCATTCGCTTCGATTCCGATTGGGGATACGATTGGGCCCCCTTCTACGAACTTCTCTCCTCCGCACGCGACCGGCAGGCCGCGATTTACGGGCTGGACTGCATGCCGCGCGAAGATCTGCGGAAGATCGCCGCCCGCGACCGCCATGCAGCCGACAAGATTGTCGAGATTCGCCGCTCTCGTCCGGATACGCTTCTCCTCGTGCTTTTCGGCGAATCGCATCTCGCTCCCCAGCATCTGCCGGCTTGCCTCGCGCAGCGTCTCAACGAACAACCCGCCGGAACAAACTCTTCGCGCCGATCTCTGCTGACCGTTTTGCAGAATGTCGACGCTCTTTACTGGCGCGCTGCCGGTGAGGCCTGTGAGCGCATCGAGGCCGTCGAAGTCCGCGATCGCGTCCTCTGCGCGTTCAACGCCACTCCGCTTGAAAAATATGAGAACTACCGCCTCTATCTCGAACGCTGGCGGCGCGACGACGATTGCGGCGCCGATCTGCGCCCCACGTTCTATAACCTCATCGAGGGTCTGGTTCGTTTCCTTGGCATCGATCAGTATTCTCCTCACAACTCGACGCAGCCGAAGCTTCTGGTCGATTCGATGCCCGAAGTCTACGCGCGCAGTTCCGACAGACTCCTCCGCCGCTTGCTCTCCCGCAGCGGATTTACGGCCTCGGCGCGCCGCGCGCTGCTCCAACGCGTCCGCGAGCGGGGCAGCATTTACCTCGCGCCCCTCAACGCGGTTTACGTGCGTGAATTCCGCATGACCTCGGCCGCCGAATGCGCCGCCCGTTTCCTCCATCACGCGTGCCGCGGTTTGCCCTGGAGAGGTCTGCCCCACCGCGGGCTGTCGCCTCGTTGCGTCACCACCCGCAAAGGGCACAAGCCGCTCCGGTCGCCGCTTTCGCCGGAGGATTTGTTTTACATGGCGGCCTTCGAGCATGCCCTCGCCTTCTTCGGATCGCGCGTGCTCCATCCCGCGCGTCCCGCCTTCCGCGATCCCGATCTTGCGGAAATGTACGATCTGACGCGCGAAGACCTCGAACAACAAACCGGCCTCTCCTTCGCGGACGCGGTTGAAGTTCTCGATCTCGTGACTGCTCTTCGCGCCTTTGATCGCGCGCGTGGCCCCGCTCAGCGCCGCGATTCCGCAAGACGCAATGCCACAACAAAAGACGCGGTCGCCTCCTCTGGCCTTGCGCGATCCCTCGCCCTCACCGGGCGCAAGTACGAGTGCCTCGCCGAGCAACTCGGAAGTCTCGCCGGCAACGACCTGTACGACGCCTACGTTCAGGGGCGTCTCACCCCCGCTGCGTTGCGAAAACTGTTCCTCGCGCACATCGACGAGTCCGGCGCCGCCCGCGAACAGTATCGTCAATTGACCACCCGCCTCCGCTAACTCCTCGCACTCTGAAACCTTGAAACCTCGCAACCCTGAAACCTGGCACCTTTGCAACCCGGCCACGCTGCGTTATTCTCACCTTTCTCATGCTTGAAGACTTTCTACCCGAACAGCAGACGCCGGACGCGCTCATGCTCTTTGGCTTCTGGTATCGCGCGCTTCCGTGCGACGCCGTCAAGCCCGGCGAAATACGTCCGGCCATGCTCCTCGAACAGGCGCTGGTAGTTGGCCGCGATCAGGAAAGCCGCGCCTTCGCGCTCCGCGACGCATGCCCGCATCGCGGCATGCCGCTCTCCTGCGGGCGTCTTGACGCCGGGCAAATCGAATGTTCGTACCATGGCTGGAGATTCGACGCCCGCTCCGGCCAATGCACCCTGATTCCCTCGCTCGTCGCCGATCAGAAACTCAAGGTCGATCGCATCTACGCCGGCAGTTATCCCTGCGAAGAGCGTGACGACTTTATCTGGGTTTTCATCCCCGATCCCGGCCCCGCCGGCGCCGGGTTCACCAAAGCCGCGCCCGCTCCCACGCCGGCGCCGGAAGTTCCAAAATTCAGCGACCGCTACAAGCTTGCCTACCTCACCGCCGATCTCCCGTGCTCGGTCGATCACGGCGTCATCGGCCTCATGGATCCTGCGCACGGCCCGTTCGTCCATCAATCGTGGTGGTGGCGCACCCGCCATTCCATCCACGAGAAGCGGAAAAACTTCGAGCCCATTCCGTTCGGCTTCCGCATGAGCGCGCACACGCCCAGCTCAAACAGCGCGCCCTACAAGCTGTTGCGCCTGTATGCCAAGGCCGATTCGATTACGACGACGATTGATTTCGTTCTGCCGAATCTGCGCTCCGAGGTGATTCGCGCCGGCAAGTACTGGTTCTCCAGCCTCACCACCGTCACGCCCATCACGCGAAGCCGTTGCCGCATCGACGTCGTCGCCGCGTGGAATCTTTTCCGCTGGATGCCCTTCGCCGCCGATCTGCTCAAATTTGTCTTCGCAAAATTTGTCGAGCAGGATCGCCGCACCATGGAATTGCAGTCCGAGGGCCTGAAGTACAATCCTCACCTCATGCTGATCGACGACGCCGATCGCCCCGCGAAATGGTATTTCGGCCTGAAGAGCGCGTATCTTGATATGAAGAAGACCGGCGGCGAATTCCGCCATCCCATGAGCGGGCCGGTAACGCTGCGCTGGAGAAGCTAGCACTCAGTTGTCAGGTCCCGGTTGTTAGTGCAAACCCAGTGCAGAAATCCTGCCTACCAGATGACCTTGGTTCCCTGATACAACTCGAATTTCTGATCGGGCGTGACAATCGCAATATCCTCGCACAGCGCCTGGGCAATGAGCTGGCGATCGAATGGATCGCGGTGATGCATGGGAAGCTCGAACATTTTGAAAGCATGCTCCGCACTGAAGGGCAACACGCGAAGGTCCATGTCGGCGATCGCCTGATGCACGGTTGCAGCGGAAAAGCCGAGCTTGCCGAGCGACGCCTTGACGGCGATCTCGGTAAGGGAAACGCAACTCAATTCGCGGATGTTGTCCGGGTTTTTGAGAACGTTGGTGGCGCGCTTGCTTAGCCGATCCGGGGCCTCGACGGCAAAAATCAATACTGCCGTATCCAGCAGAACGCGCACTTCACTCGCCCCCGCCGAACAAATCTTCCACTTCCTTGTCAGTCATGGGTTTCCACCAGTCGGGGTCATAGATCTGAATCTTGCCTTTCAGCGTGCCGAACCTGGGCTTCTTGCGTGTAGCACGCCGCGTGCGTACAAGATCGGCCACCGGCACACCGCGACGGCAGATTGTGACGGTCTCGCCAGCTTCAACCGCCTTGATCAGTTCGGGCAGCTTGTTCTTGGCATCGGCGACGCTGAATTCCATTTCTCAATGATAGCTATTTTAGATAGCTATGTCAAGAAAGAGCAGTGTTTTCAGAGCGCAGGAAAGGATCGAGCTAGGTTTCCACCAGCCACTCCAGCGCCTCTTCCCGCGTCTTGAACGTCACGATTTCGCGCTGCGAAAAAGTGTGGAAGTTTTCCATGAACGCATGTGGAATGTGCTCCGCCCCCACCCATGCCGCCTTTTTCACAAACGGCCGGTCCAGCGTGAGCACTTCTTTAATCTTCATCGCGACCGCATGGTCCACTTCCGCGCCCTCGTAGTCGGCGAGAATAATGACCGACTCCCGCCCCTGCTTGCCAACCGTGGCGCGCACGTACTCCAGCAAAAGCTGCATCTGCGGAGCCGTCGCTTGCGAAAAATCAAGCAGCAGAATCCGCGTGCCTTTGTGCTCGATGAAACGAATGCGATCGTCCATGGAGGCCTCACCCCGCAACACGCCAATCAGGACTCAATACCGCGAATGCAACGCCATCCCGTGCGTTCTTCGCGACCCATGGTTCATGGTCTCGATGAACCACGCGGTTCTCAGCGTATCACGGAAGAATCTTACCCCAGCAGCGATTCGACCACCCCATACACATCCGCCAGCGCCGAATCCAGCGCCCCCGCATCTTTGCCGCCCGCTTCGGCAAGGTCCGCGCGCCCCCCGCCTTTGCCGCCAACTTTTTCCGCCACCTTGCCCACAATCTTGCCCGCCTGCACGCGCGCCGTCAGGTCTTTCGTCACTCCCGCAATCAGCGCCACGTTGCCATCCGTCGCCGAGCCCACAACCACCACGCCCGACCCAAGTTTGTCGCGCAACTGGTCGACCAGCGTGCGCAACTGCGGCCGTTCCAGGTTGTCCACGCGATGCGCCAGCACTTTGATGCCGCGCACCTCTTTGATTTTGTCTCCCAGATTCGCCGCGCCCGATGACGCCGATTTCATCCGCGCCTGGTCCAGTTCCCGCGTCAGCCGCTTGATCTCGGCGTCGCGCCGCTCGATCTCCGTACGCAAAGCTTCCGCCGGTGACTCGGCCTCTTTGCTGGTCAGCGATGCCACCACGCCTTCCAGTTGATGATCCTTGCGAAAATGCCGCAGCGACCCCTCGCCCGTGATGGCATCGATCCGCCGCACGCCCGACGATACGCTGCCCTCTTTCAAAATCTTGATTAGCCCGATCTCGCCCGTCGCCAGCGTGTGCGTGCCGCCGCAAAGTTCGGTCGAAAAATCTCCAATCTTAATCACGCGTACCTTGTCGCCGTACTTTTCGCCGAACAGCGCCATCGCGTGATACTCAGTGACGGCCACGTCAATCGGCACGTTCTCGATGATCTGGACCTTCTCGTTGCGCAGGACTTCTTTGTTGATGATGTCTTCAATATCCTGCAACTCTTCGTCCTCAACTCCGGTGAAGTGCGAAAAGTCAAAGCGCAAATGGCTCGGCGAAACCAGCGACCCGGCCTGCTTCACATGCTTGCCCAAAACCTCGCGCAGCCCCGCATGAAGGAGATGCGTAGCCGTATGATTGCGCATAGTGGCTTCGCGAATCTCTGTATTGACAACCGCATCGACCTTGTCGCCAACGTGAATCGGTTGTTTAGCGATGACTTGATGCGCGCGGACGCCTTGGATCGGGTAGTAGGTGCCGGTTACCTCGGCCACGATCGTGTTGTGATCGTCCGAGTAGAGCAAACCGCGATCGCCCACCTGCCCTCCGGATTCGGCGTAGAAGGGCGTGTGGTCAAGAATGATCTCGCCCGACTCGCCGGCTTTGAGTTCCTGCGCGCCTTGCCCGCCCTTGATGATTGCGAGCACCTCGCAATTGTCCGACCGCGTCTGCCGATATCCTTCAAACTCCGATTTCGGCAGTTGCTGGTATGCGGGATTCGCAGTCTGCTTGACCGCGCCTTTCCAGGAGGCACGAGCGCGGGCTCTCTGCTCGCCCATCGCCTGATCGAAACCTGCTTGATCGAGAACCACGCCGGAGTCCCGACAGGTGTCCGATATGAAATCAACAGGTAAGCCAAAGGTGTCGTAAAGCTTAAATGCCTTTTCCCCCGGGTAGACGATGCTCAGCCCACGGTCTTTTAACGTCGACACAAACATATTTCTTGCAACAGTCTGAGGCACATCGGGTCCCGGGAACGATCCGCGTTCGCGCATAGCATGGTCAAACAGTGAATCAATATCTTCTTCGAGCTTTGTAAGGCCTAGCTCAAGGGTATGGGCAAAACGCTGTTCTTCCGATTTGACGACCTCAGCGACCCTTTCCCTGGACTCCCGCAGTTCTGGGTAAGCGTCCTGCATTAGGTCTGTAACGCCCAAGACCATTTCCCAGAGAAACGGTCGAGATGCACCTTGCAAATGGCCGTGCCTAATTGCTCTTCGTATGATCTTTCGGAGTACATATCCTCTGCCATCATTCGAAGGCAAAACACCATCAGATATCAGAAACGTCGCAGCCCGCGCATGATCTGCAATAACCCGCAATGAAGCAGCAACGAACGGCTGATTCGGAGCGACTATTTTCCCTTTTGGGTTCTGCCTAAAGATCAACTCGGCAGCCCGACTAATGAGAGGCTCGAACAAATCCGTGTCGTAGTTCGAAGTCTTACCTTGAAGCACCGCTGTCACGCGCTCAAGTCCCATCCCGGTATCGATCGACGGCTTGGGGAGCAGTCGGAACGAAAACAACGAAATCCCATCGACCACCCCTACCTGCCGGTCGTACTGCATGAATACTAGGTTCCAGATTTCGACGTAGCGTCCGCAATCGCATGGGAACCTACAATCGGTATGGCCCTGCTCGGACGCGCTCACACCCATGTCATAGTGAATCTCACTGCACGGACCACACGGTCCGGTATCGCCCATCTGCCAGAAGTTGTCTTTCATCCCCATGGCAAAGATGCGCCCTTTCGGGACACCCACTTCAAGCCAGAAATGCTCGGCTTCATCGTCGCGGGGAATGTCAGCGTGCGGCGTATTTGCGCCCTCAAAAATCGTGACGTACAGCTTTTCCTTCGCAATTCCAAACCACTCCGGCGACGTGATCAGCTCCCACGCATACGCGACTGCATCTTTCTTGAAGTAATCGCCGAAAGAAAAATTTCCCAGCATCTCAAAAAATGTGTGATGGCGATTGGTGAAGCCGACATTTTCCAGGTCGTTGTGCTTCCCGCCCGCGCGCACGCACTTCTGCGACGTCGTAGCGCGCGCGTAATCGCGCTTCTCCAGCCCAAGGAAGACGTCCTTGAACTGGTTCATGCCCGCATTGGTGAAGAGCAACGTCGGGTCGTTGGCCGGCACCAGCGACGACGAGTGCACTTCGCGGTGTCCCTTTTGAATAAAGAAGTCGAGAAATTTGCGGCGGATTTCGGAGCCAGTAAGCATGGAAGCTTAAATTCTAAATCAGTTCTCAGTTGTCAGTTGGCAGTTCTCGGTAAGAACGCGGCCTCGGAAACCTGAGTGAGAGCGCTGCCAAAAAAGCAAAGAGCGACTCCCACGCGGGAAGACGGAACGCAAAAGGGAACCGCGGCCTCAGACGAGAATCCGGCGGGAGCCGAAGTTCACTCGCCTTGGAGGCCAAATCGGGGGGTGAACGGGCGGGCGCCCGTCCCCACATCTGCATCAGTTATCTGGTCTTGCGCGCCAGGCGGGAGCTTACTTCACCGCGTCGCCGGTCTTTTCCGCGCCTTTCTTCACGCCGTGGCCAACGGCCTTCGTGCCCTTCTTGATGCCGTGCCCAGTGTCTTTGGCTGCGGTCTTGGTGGCGTCGCCAGTTTTGTCGGCGGCTTTCTCGGTTGCTTTACCAGTATCCTTCGCGCCCGTCTTAGTGGCTTTCCCCGTATCTTTGGCTGCGGTTTCGGTCGCGTCACCCGTCTTCACGGCGGCTTTCTTGGTCGCGTGCGCCGTCTTCTTGGCCGCCGTATCGGTCGCTTTCCCGGTATCGTCGGCGGCATTCTTCATTTCGGTGCCGGCTTGTCCATACGCAAATGTAGCTACACCCAGAACACACGCCATCATCAAGAACTTCACTCTCATGTTTCCTCCAGAAAAAAACTGATCGAATCGATGGTTTGATTTTTATCAGAGCAAGCGGGGTGTTCGCAACTGCGGAATGCAGAGCGCGCTCGGGCGCCATGCGATTGCGGCGGGAATCACTACCACGGATCGGAACAGCTCAAATAGAAGCCGCACTTCCGGCACACCGCCTTGCAACGATGCCCCCGCAACTCGGTCGAGCAGTTCGGGCAAAACATCGACGCATCCACCGCCCGCCTGACGACACCGGCCTTCGCGCCTGCGATAGAACAACTTAAGGCATCCGCGCCGTCGCGAATCGCGTCCGGCACGCGAGAAGAACCAGCGTTCCGATCCTCAATGCCCATTTGTCAACCCTGCTCCGCACTCACAGTCCGCAATTTGTAGCACAGATCGAACCCGCGGAATAGATACATACTGCATACCGGACAAGCCTCCGCCCGCTCGAAGCCCGCATCCAAAGCCCGCGCCTCCCGTGCTATTCTCCCTTTCTCGTGCCCACGCGTTACAACCTGATCGCCGGCCAGAACCTTGAGCGGCTCGCCGCGCTGAGCGATGGCATCTTCGCCGTCGCCATGACGCTTCTTGTGCTCGATCTCCGCGTCCCCGCGCGTGAACTCATTCACAGCCCCGCCGAACTCCGCAGCGCCCTCGCGGGTCTCGCTCCCCAGTTCGTCGCCTACCTGATGAGCTTCATCACGCTCGGCATCTTCTGGATCGGCCAGCAAACGCAGCTCAATCACCTCATCCGTTCCAGTCGCGGCCTCTCCTGGCTTCACCTCGCGTTTCTCTTCGCCGTCTCGGTCATGCCCTTCTCCACGCACCTGCTCGCCGAGTTCATCTCTTATCGCACCGCGCTCCTCGCGTACTGGCTCAACATTTTTCTTCTCGGTGCCACGCTCTATCTAACTTGGAATTGCGCGCTCGCAAGCGGCCTCGTCAAAGACGACATCTCCCCGGAAGTCACCACCGCGATCAAACGGCGCATCCTGATCGCGCAGTCGTTATACGCCCTCGGCGCGGCGCTGTCCTTCATCAGCACCTACTGGAGCATCGGATTCATCGTCCTCGTGCAACTAAACTACGCCTTCGCGCCCCGCCTGCCCGGCCGTCGCCAATAATGGGAGCCTCAAAGGCGCTTATTCCGCGTTCCGCCCGAATCGCGCATAATATTCATTCGGAGATTTACTTCACTTCCAAGGAGCGGGTGTCTTCCATGAGATGGATCCTGGTTTTGCTGGCGCTGTTCGGTATCGTCGTTTCCGCTCTCGCCTTGCGCGAGCATTACCGCACCGACGCCTCGCCCTGCAGCATCAACGAACGCTGGGATTGCGGCATCGTCAATCACAGCCCGTATGCCATGTTTCACGGCGTGCCCGTGGCCGTGATTGGCATGATGGGATATTTCCTGCTCGGCATTCTCGCGGCCCGCCGAGCCTACGCCTGGATGCTCCCCTTTGTCACCGTCGCCTTCACCTTCGCCGTCCACCTCGCCGACGTCGAGTCCATGGTCCTGGGCGTCTGGTGCATCTACTGCGTCATCTCGCTCGGCATCATCTCGCTGATGACGCTGCTCGTCATCGGCACGGTCATTGCCGAATCGACGAGCCGCTCGCGACAAAGTTACTCGTAGCGCAGGCTCTCGATCGGGTCGAGTTGCGCCGCGCGAATCGCGGGCACCACGGCAGCTTTCGCCGCGGCCACATCTGACATCCTGCCATGCATGCCTGAAGACTACTCCGACTTCACCCCGCCCGCCGCCGGCCCGCCCAACTTCCACTGAATCTGACGCAGCATTCCCAGCCACAGTTCCGCGTCCGCCGCGCTCAGTTCTATCCGCCGCACCATCCGCCGCAACTTCTCCTCCGTCGCCCGTGCCACCCGCGGCTTCACGTATCCACTCGCGTTCAGAACATCAAACAGCAACCGCGTCAGCCGCTCCGTTTCTCCAACCGAGGCCGCGCTCTGTTTCACGCGCCGCCCCGCGTCGTCTGTCGCCGCCGTTTTTTCGCGCGTGCCCGCTCCCCGCACCAGTTCGTACAAGCACACCGCCACCGCCTGCCCCAGATTCATCGACCCCTGTTCTTCCCGCGTCGGAATCCGCATCACCCAGTGGCAGTGACTCATGTCCTCATTCGACAGTCCCACCTTCTCCGAGCCAAACAGCAGCGCCACCGGGCCTGCCTTCAGCCGCTTTCGAATCGTTGCCGCCCCAGCATCCAGCCGCCGCAACTCCAGCTGCAACTTCCGCCGCCCCGCGGCCGTCGTCCCCACCACCAGGCCGCAGTCCGCCACCGCCTCAGCCACGCTCCCATACTCCGTCGCCTTAGCCAGCAAATCCGCCGCGCCCACCGCCGACCGCGCCTCGCGAAACGCCAACTCATAAGGATTCACCACGCGCAGATGCCGCGCTCCGAAATTGCTCATCGCCCGCGCCGCCGCGCCCATGTTCAGCGGATTCCGCGTCCCCACCAGCACGACCCGCAGATTTTCCAGATTGCTTTTCATCTCGATCCGTTTTTCATCCGCTCTTCGGGTGACATTTCGCGCCGCACATCGCCGCCGCCCCTGCGTCCTTCCCGCCTCCCCAGCATCCAATACTCAGTGCTAGGATAGAAGGTTCGCCCCAACGGGACCAGCGTCCCGGGGGCAACTCGCTGCTCACAATTTTCTTAAAAATCTGGAGGATGAATGGCAAGCAACGCCATCGTCGAAGTCACTGACGCAAATTTTGATTCGGATGTATTGAAATCCGATAAGCCCGTGCTCGTGGATTTCTGGGCCGCCTGGTGTGGCCCCTGCCGCGCTATCGCTCCCATCGTCGAAGAGCTCGCCGGCGAATATCAGGGCAAAGTCACCGTCGGCAAAATGGATGTCGACCGCAACGGCGCCACCCCCATGCGCTACAAGGTCACCGGCATTCCCACTCTGCTGGTTTTCAAAAATGGCCAGGTCGTTGAGCAGCTAGTAGGCTACCGCTCCAAAGACGACATCCAGAAAGCGCTGGACCGCCACATCGGGTAAATCAGGTCAGATTGCAGAAGTCAGATTGCAGAAGTGAAGACCCAAGAGTTCGGCGATGCAGTCGGCCCCTAAGGGTTTTAACTTCTGCCTTCTGACCTCTGACTTCAGTACTTCCGCAGCACTCCAATCACTCGCCCCTGCACCTCGACCGCCGCCGCCGGAAAAATCATCGGCTTCATCGCGGCATTCGATGGCTGCAGCCGAATGTTTTCACCCTCGCGGAAAAATCTCTTCAACGTCGCGTCCGACCCATCCACCAACGCCACCACAATATCCCCATTGTGCGCGGTCTTGGATTTCTCCACCAGCACGTAGTCGCCGTCCAGAATCGCCTCGTCCTGCATCGACTCGCCGCGCACCTCGAGCACAAACACTTCCTTTGAGCGCACAAAATCCGCCAGCGAAATCGTCTCCGGCGTCTCCACCGCCTCAATCGGGCGTCCCGCCGCAATCCGCCCCACCAGCGGCAGCACCACCGCCGTATTCACCGCCATCGACTGCTTCAGCTTGCCCTTCGGAGGCAGCAGATCGATCGACCGGCTGCGATTGTAGTCCCGCGTCAGCAGCCCTTTTTTCTCCAGGTTCGTAACATGCTTGTGTACGGTCGCAAGCGAATTAAGTCCCATCGCCTCGCGAATTTCCTCAAACGAAGGGGAGTATCCCTTCTCCGAAACAAACCGCGAGAGGAAGTCATACAGCTCATGTTGCCGCCGAGTGATCGCCATGCGCGCAGCATAGGCGAATAAGAAGCGAATGTCAAGCGGGAGCTTGCGGAGATGTCTAGCTAAGTGGAATCCCGACCCATGGCTCACGCCATGGGCTGCACTCTGACGCCGCTTCGCGGCTAACGCAGTGAATCAGGCTTTCGCCGGACCTGGCGACCGACCTAAGGCGATTCTCCATCAACACGATGCCGCAGGCGGTGACGATGCTCACGCTAAATTTGGTCGCTTTCACAGGTCGGCGCTCCTGACGCGCATGATCGAACGTGCCATCTGCCCTGAGTCCCTCGCGCCGGATGAGATCGTCTGCTTCCCGTCATTGCGCTTTTACCATCGGGCGATTATTTTCTAATGTTCCGCGAGCAACGCCCCTGGCCCATGCACAAGCTTCCAGAAGTCGAAGACGCGAAAGCATTGATGGAAGACGCGATCGACTGGTCCGTATTTACGTGGCTGTGGGAGAAGAAGAAAGTCCGCCAGGCCGCCGACGTAGCCAATCATGTTCTCGACCAACTGAACAGGAAAATCAAAGCCTCCTGGAGCGATGAGACAAAAGCCGCCTACCGCGAGTTAGTGGAGGAATCCCGCCGCAAGGGAAAAAAGCAGAACCAGGCCAAGGCGAGGCCGGAAATAAGTTCGCAGGTCGCCAGCGAACGCGCGGATTCCGACCTCATCTCCCTGTTGAAAAAAGTAAAGGACGCCGACGACGAAGCCCACGACGCCCGCATGGATGCCGAGGCAACGTTCGACGAAGCCGACAGGCAGATGAACCTCAGCCTCGCAAGAGAAGGATGCGGCAAGGCCATTCTTTCCTGGGAACTGCACGAGAAGGCCATTCGCAGGGCAGAGGCGGTTGCCAAGTTAGGCAAAAGTTAAAAGGCCGATCCCCATGATCGTCGAAATGCGCACCTACAAGCTCAAGCCCGGCAAGCGCGCCGAGTTCCTCGAGATCTTCCGCACCCGCTCCGTTCCTGCCCACGACGAGATTGGAATGAAAATCCTCGGCCCGTTCCTCTCCATCGAAGATCCCGACACTTTCTTCTTTATGCGAGGTTTCCCCGACCTCGCCTCCCGCGAGCCCATGAAAGCCAAGTTCTACGAAGGCGAACTCTGGAAGCGCGAACTCGAAAATCTCCTCATGCCGATGATCGAGAAATACGACGTCGTCCTGGTCGACGATCCCGAGGAGAAAATTCGCTGGTAGCTTCGCCGCAATATCGCCGGTCACCCCGCCGCGAGTTTTAGAATGACCTGTGCCCGCATCCCCCACCCGCGCTGACATCGACCACGCAGCCAGACTCCTCCGCGCGGGCCGCCTCGTCGCCTTCCCCACCGAAACCGTCTACGGCCTCGGCGCCAACGCGCTCAACCCCGCCGCCGTTGCCCGCATCTACGCCGTCAAAGGCCGCCCGCCGACCAGCCCGCTGATCGTCCACGTCGCTTCCATCCGGATGGCGCAGTCCCTCGTCACGTCATGGCCCGACTCCGCCGAGCGCCTCGCCCGCCGGTTCTGGCCCGGCCCGCTCACTCTGGTCCTCCCGAAGCAGGCCGCCATCCCCGCCATCGTCACGGCAAATCTCCCCACCGTCGGCCTCCGCTTGCCCGCGCATCCCGTCGCAAATGCGCTCATACGCGCCGCCGGCATTCCTCTCGCCGCGCCCAGCGCCAATCGTTTCACCGAACTCTCACCCACCACCGCCGAGCACGTGCGCAAAAGTCTCGGCAACGACGTGGATTTCATTCTCGACGGCGGTCCCTGCCAGGTCGGAATTGAGTCCACCGTTCTCTCGCTCGCAGGCCCACAGCCCGTGCTGCTTCGCCCCGGCGGCATCTCTCGCCGCGATCTCGAGTCCATCGTAGGCCCTGTCGAGACCGCAGAAAGCCCGGCCGACGGCGCTCATTCCGCTCCCGGAATGCATCCGCGCCATTACAGCCCGCGCACTAAATTGTTATTGATCTCCGACGGAATTTTGCCCGAGCAGGGCCAGGGAATTTATCTGCAGCACACGAGACCGCCGCACCAACACGTGTCCGAGGTGCGGCAGATGCCCAATTTCGCCGACGAGTACGCTGCCGCGCTATACCGCCAGCTTCACGAAGCCGATGCCGGCAACTACGACTGGATCGCGGTCGACCTTCCTCCCGCCGCGCCGGAGTGGGAAGCGGTCCTCGACCGCCTGCGCCGCGCTGCCTTCAAATCTCCATAACTCGCCCAACTCGCGGCCCCGGGCGGTCGCAAAAATCACTGCAACAATCCATACGCCACCACACTGTTGTTGCTGTCCACGTAAACCTTCCCATTGGCGACCACGAAGTTCGCAAAATGAGGCAGCGGCGGAAGCACATCCTGCCCGTTGTGCGCTTTCGAGCTTTCGTAGAGTCGAACCAGGCTCGTAGCGTTGTAGGCCGCCAGGCTCCCGCCATTGAGCTGCCAAAGCACGCCGCCCGAGGTGCCGTTCGACGAAATCTCCGGCGAGTGGCCGCCCGCCGCTTTTCTTGACTCCGCGATTGGCGTTTGTCCAATCACCCCATTTGTAACCGCCAGCGCCGTGATCGGAGCCCCATTCCCCGACGTATAAATCGCATTGTTCCAGTACAGCAGCGCGCCCGTATTGCGGGCGAACGCCGGAATCTCCTCCACGATCTGCGTGTCGCTATCCTGGCACGACCCGCAGAATTGCCCCATATTGTCGCGGTTCAAAAGGTAGATTGTTCCTTCCTTGCCAATCGCCGCCGCCAGATGCGGATACGGCCCCGTTTGATCGGGCAACACCAGCACCGGTTCGCTGAGGTCCAGGTCATGCTCATCCAGGTATTCCTCGTTATAAGGAGTAAACCAGTCCGCGAGTTGCAGCGCGCCATCTCCCTGCGCCAACTTGAATACCGATTGCCCGAGATCGACGCCGTCGGTAAACGGGCCATCGCCAGTCGCTCCATAGATGTAGCCCTCAGCGTCGGCGGAAAGCCCGCCGCCCCTCTGCCAGATCGCCGCCGCCGATCCCGAAGGCTCAACGTCGAATGCTCCCGCCGGTTGCAGCGTTTCGGCATTGTAGGCAATCACCCATCCTTCTTCTTTGCCGCTCCGGCATCCATTCGATCCGAAAGCGATATAGATCGTGCCGTTATTCAGCAGCAGTCCGGGGCGGTTGACCTGCATCGCATCCACAAAAATGTCATTTTGCCCGTCATATTCGTAGCTCGCCGCGATTACGACCGGGCTGCCCGTCTCCTCCAACCCCGTCGCCACATTGAGTGCGTGCAGCCGATGCACGAACAATGACGACTTCTCATAGGTTTTTGCCACCACGTACAGGATCCCCGCCACCGGATCGATCACCGGCGTTGACACAATTCCCACCTGCTTCCATCCTGTCGTTCCCGCGCACCCCTGCACGGAGGCGGGCACGGGCGTCACTCCCTTCGACAGAAAACTTGTGTGCCAAAGCGGATTGGCATTCGCGCCCTGGTTGCTGTCGGCGTCAAATGCATACACGCTGTCGTTCATGGTAGCGACGTACACCACGTTATGCACTCCGGCGCCCGCAATCGTCACGTTGGGCAAATAGAGCGCCTGCCCGATGACCGCTCCATCCACCGTTTGCGTGAAAAGCTTGCCGAATGAATTGATATTTACGGTTTTCGGAGTCAGTATCGTCTCGCTCGAGTTCACCCCTGAGCGCAGATTGTCGTAATGCCACGTGGTGACCGGCGCCTGCCCATAGATCGCTTGCGCCCCGGCCATCAGCAACATGACACATGAAATAACGCGCGCCTGCGCGCTCAGAGACTTGGAACCTCTCATCGGTATCTCCTCAAAGCCAGTAACGATTCAAAAGTGGCGGCGGGGGCTTGATTTGGCCCGAATAACTCTCATTGCGAGCCCGTGTGTATCGAGAAACAATAGCCCACGATCGTTCCCTCGTCAAACCCGCTTGAACGGGGTTTCAGTCCACTTTTGTGAGCCCGCGCTCGCACCACGCCAGGCACTGCCCACCTGCGCACTCCTGAATTGATTCGCCGCGAAGGAGAACACGAACGATTATTGGCACCCCAATATCGGTGTAGTAGACTGCGCTCGAACTCTTCAAAAAAATAGGGGGATGAGCCGATCTATCGGCGCGGCCAAGCATGACCGAGAACGAAACTTCTGGCGAGAATCCGTCACCGCTCCCCGAAACCGCGGAGCCCAAAAGGGGGGCCTACGAGAAACCCGCTTTCCGTCATGAGCGGGTCTTCGAGACCGCCGCTCTCTCCTGCGGCAAAATTGCGGGCACGTCCTGGCTATGCAACTCCTCGCGAAAGGTCTCGTGACTCTGCAGCTTCCGCCAAAAGATTCCTCCGTGGACTGGAACGCGGAGCAAGTGGCAATCGCGGCAGCAAGCCTGCGCGCCAGCGGCCGTCTCCGTCTTCGAGTGCGCGGCGAGAGCATGTTGCCCGCTCTTTGGCCGGGCGATGAGGTCGAGATCGCGCGCTGTTCCGTCGACGAAGTGCGCGACGGAGAGATCGTCCTCGCGCTGCGCGAAGGCCGGTTCTTTCTCCATCGCTTCCTCGCTCGCTCCGGCGATGCCGGCTTTCTGCTCCGCGGCGACTCCATGCCCGCCCCCGATCCCGCATTCGAAAATGCGGCCTTACTCGGACGCCTGGTGAGTCGCAACAGCCGTGCCGCGCCTGCGCACAGGCCTCACCATCGGCAAGGCAGAAATGCTGTTCAAAATCCGTCAACAACTCGCCCGTTCCTGCCGCCGAGCCTTTGCTCCCGCGCGCTGGGGCGAGTGTTCTGCCATTGCGGACCGGCGCGCCGCCTCGCCCTTCATCTGTACGCCAATCGCCCTTTCGCGCGGCGTGCGCGCAACCGCGGCATCAACCTGCCTTCGCGCGCGCAATTCCAACCGGAGCGTCGCGATGTCCTCTGAACATACCGCGTGCGTCGAAATCGGCGGCGTCCCCATCGCTCTCTCCACTACCAGCTACCACTTTTTCGCGCTCTTGTTGCGGCGCTATGAAAATTTTCTCAGCGCCTCGGTTCCCGAGTTCGCGCTCGACTTCGAGATCGTCGATGCCCGCCCCGCGACCGATGAAGATACTTGCGTGCGCCGCGATGGCGAGGAGTGGCTGATCGAGCGCGGCGACTTCTCCGCGCGCTGGAATGCGCGCGAGGGAACCGGCCTCGTCCGCCAAAATGCCAACCCTTATTCCCTCGATGCCGTGCTGCGCATTCTGCACAGCCTGATTCTTGCCGGGCGCGGAGGCTTCCTGCTGCACGCGGCCAGCGCCATCTGCGAGGGTCAAGCGTACTTGTTCTCCGGAATTTCGGGTGCCGGAAAAACAACCATGACGCGCCTCGCGCCCTCCGACGTCACTTTGCTCACCGACGAAATTTCTTATGTCCGCCCCGAAGTCCGCGACGAAGTCCGCGACGAAGTCCGCCACGACGCGGCCCGTGCCAGCGCCGCCTACCGCGCCTTCGGCACGCCCTTCGCCGGCGAATTGGCCAAGCCGGGCGAGAACACGAGCGCTCCCATCGGCGCGCTGTTTTTCCTCGAGAAAGGTCCCCAAAATCGCATCGAGCCGATGCCCGCTAGCGAAGCGGTCCGCCGCCTGATGCGCAACATCCTCTTCTTCGCCGAAGATCCGGCGCTGGTCGAAAAACTTTTCGCCTCCGCCTGCGAACTCGTTGCGTCACTTCCCATCCGCCGTCTCACGTTTTATCCTGACCCCAGGGTGTGGGAGGAAGTACGCCGCTTCGGCCGGGACCACCCGCGCGGGCGGAGTTTGCACGACGGGGTGAAACAGGAAAAGCTTGCGCATGCCTGACATTTACATCGCGCGCAGTTCCGCAATCGCCGCCCGCATCCTGGCGGGCGAGATGATGATCATGAACTCGGCCGACTCCACCTTCTTCACGCTCAACGAAGTTGCCACCGCCATCTGGCAGGCCGCCGACGGCCGCACTCCGCTAAGCCAAATCGTGCGCGAGCATATCTGCGGGCAATACGACGTCGAGGCCGGGCAAGCCCAGGCCGACGCCGAGCAATTTGTCGCCGATCTCTCCCATCACGGCATCCTGCTCGTCTCCGATCGCCCCTTCGCGCCCCAGGCTTCCGCATGAGCCTGATGATCGAAGCCGGTCAGAAAGCCTTCGACCTTGGCGTCCCCATCGCCGTTCATCTCGATGTCACCTATCGCTGCAACGAACGCTGCGTGCACTGCTATCTTGACCACGACGACCACGGCGAGATGACCACGGCCGAGATCAAGTCTGTGCTCGATCAGCTTGCCGATGCCGGCGTATTTTTTCTCACCCTGAGCGGCGGCGAAGTTTTCATGCGCCGTGACTTCTTCGAGATCCTGGAGCACGCCCGCCGCCTGCTGTTTGTCGTCAAAATCAAAACCAATGGCGTCATGATCGGCGCGGCCGAAGCCGAGCGCCTGCGCGCCCTGAATGTCGACACCATCCAGATCAGCCTCTACTCGCACCGCCCCGAGGTTCACGATGCCATCACCAAACTGCCGCATTCGTTCGAACGCACCGTCAAGGCCATCCGCTTCCTCCGTGACCACGGCTTGCGTGTGACCATCGCCAACGTGCTCATGACCGCAAATCTGGCCGATCAATCGGGCGCGCAAAAACTCGCGGCGGATTTAGGCGTCCACTACACCCTCGACCCCACCATTACGCCGATGATGGATGGCGACCTCTCGGTGCTCGCGCTCCGCATCCCCGGAGAAGAATTGGAAGATGTGTTCCGCAATCCCGCGCTCGTTCCCAACCAGGAAGAATTTTGCGCGCCCCCGAAACCGCCGTCCGACGCGGATTTAGAAGGCTACTCGTGCAGCGCCGGCCACTCGTTTTGCTACATCTCGCCCTACGGCGATGTTTTCCCCTGCGTACAATTTCCCCTGCCCACCGGCAATGTGCGGCGGCAGAACTTTCTCGATATCTGGAACGGCTCGCCGCAGATGCGCGAGGTGCGCTCCATCCAGGCGCGCGACCTGACCACCTGCTCCTCGTGTTCCCACGTCTCCACTTGCACGCGTTGCCCGGGCCTGGCTTATATGGAAGGCAATATGCGCGGTCCCTCGACCGCCGACTGCGAGAAATCTTTCTACCGCACCGGCGTGCCTACCGCCAATATGCTGCAACAGGGTTTATCCCGGCCACGCACCACCGCGCCCCTCGTCCAGATTCGGCTGGCCGCGGCCTCCGCATGAAGTGTCCAGTCTGAGATTTTGAAACGTTGGAGTTTGAAGCGTTGATGAACGACCGGGGTTGTCGTTTGGCCCTATCCGCGGGCCACCGCACCGTCGGCGCGTTGCCGATCGAAGTTCGCCTCCGCCGCCGACAACTGCTCTACAATCCGTTGCAGCGCAACATGTATCTCGCGATTCGCTACATTGAATTTGATGGCCGCTCCAATTCCCATGTCCATCCGTATCACTTCGCTTTGCACCTCGACCCCGGTCTGCGCCAGCGAAAACTTCATGTTCACACTCAAACCGGGCATCAGCAGCGCGCCGCTTTCGACGTAGCAGCCTCCAATGCTCAAATTGGTGACGATGCCCAGCACCGGGAGTTCCTGACCCGCAATCGCCATTTCCGCCGTCATCCGTCCGTTCACCCGCGGATAAAGCCGCCGGTTGCCCCGCGTCGGCTGGCTCTGCTTTTGCAGATACATCCGCTTGTCCGCCTCGGATAGAAGTTTCTCCGCATCCAGCCCATCTTCCGGATAGAACGCCTTGCCCACGCTCAGCGAGAGAATTTCCTCGTTGCAGATTTCCTTTCCCGCCATCTGCGCCAATTCCCGCATCTGTTCCGCCTTGCGCGCCGCCGCTTCCAGCGTCAGCCCCGGAGCGATGACCACAAACTCGTCTCCACCCATGCGCGCCACGTAATCGTACTCGCGACAGGTTTCCTTGAGCGATCGCGCGAACAACTGGAGCACGCGATTGCCCTCCAGGTGGCCGAACCGGTCATTGATCTGCTTGAATCCATCCATATCGCTGACCATCACCGTCAAAGACGTTTGCTCGCGCTTGCATCGGGCCACTTCACGATCCAGTTGCATAAATAAAGACCGCGCGTTGGGAAGGCCAGTCAGATAATCGGTAACCGCCGAATTCTCCGCCTGCTCATATTTCATCGCGTTTTCGATGGCCATCGCCATCTTCGAACTCACCGCTTGCAAAATACGCAGGTGATCGGCACTAAAGAAATCTTTTTCGGCGTGATAAAGAGCGACCACGCCTACCACCCCCTTCAAGCCCTCGAGCGGAACCGCCAGCGCCGAGGTTAGCGTGCTGTACTTGGAATCGTCGTTCAGATAACCGGGCTCCACCGACGGGTTCCCGTTCAGGATCGGCTTCCGGTTCAGCGCTACCCAGCCCGATAGTCCTTGCCCCATCGGAATTCGCAACGACGCGAACAGCCGGAAGTTGTCACCGTTGACGTATTCCGGAATCAGTTCGTCGCCATGCTTCACATAAATCGCGATCGCGTCATACGGCATCGCCCGGCGCAACTTCACCGAGAATACCGAGAGCGTTTCACCCAGACTCAGCGAGGCGCCCAGGTCCTGACTCAGTTCAAAGAGGGTTTGCGCTTCCTGCCGCGCCGCCGCAATCGAGCTCAGAAAATTCGTGTCGTGCGAGGGCGCCTTGCTCTGCGCCGCGAAGCCCGCCGCCGGCTCAATGGCCGCCTGTGCCTTGGTGGGCTTGCCTTTTTCGACTTCTGCCACTGGTAATTTTTGCTTGTCCGCTTGCGTGCGCTCGTGCACCAGCCGCTCCAGTTGCACATATCGCCGCTCCAGCACGCGCACCACTTGTGGATCGAATGACTTCCCCGATTCCTTCGAGAGCTGCGCCATCGCCTCGTCCAGAGGCAGCGCCCGACGGTATTGCCGGTCCGAGGCCATCGCATCCAAAAAATCGACCGCCGCCAGAATCCGCGCCCCAATCGGAATCTGTTCTCCTTCCAGTCCCAGCGGATACCCGGTCCCGTTAAATTTTTCGTGGTGCGCCCGCACGATCGGCACAACCGGATAAGGGAACTGCACCCGTTCCAGAATGTCCGCTCCCACCGAGGGATGAATCTTCATCTTCTCGAATTCTTCCGGCGTCAGCCTTCCCGGTTTCGAAACAATGTGCTCTGGGATCGCCAGCTTCCCAATGTCATGCAGCAAAGCCGCCGCTTGCAGCGCTTCCATCTCCTTCGGCGGCACGTCGAGTTCTTTCGCCACTTCAACGGCGTATACCCGCACCCGTTGCAGGTGGTCGTGCGTGGTCTGGTCCTTTGCTTCAATCGCCAGCGCCAGCGCCTCGATGGTGCGCATGTGCAGATCCGCCATCTCCTCCACGTGGCGCTTTTCGTCCTCCAGTTTGCCGAGATACAGCCGATAAGAGCGGTAAATCAGGTAGACCACCGGCAGCATCAGCAGCGGAGTCTGCCAGTCCGTGAAGCTGTGCAGCCAATGCATCATGCCGACAATTCCGGCTCCCACCAGGTAGTACGGGAAGCTCCAGAAGTAGCACTCCGACCAGATTTTGCGCAGCAGGCGCCGCTCCGTCAGCGAAATCACGATCGCCACCGGAAGCGTGTTCGCGATGAAATAAATGCAGGCCGCCAGGAACAGCAGCGTCGACGGATTCCCGGCCTTGCTGTGCATCAGCGAATAACGATAAAGAAAAAAAGTAGCCGCAATCGCCAGCGCCGTGGAGCACACATTGAAAGCCACCTGGATCGGCACCGGCCGCTCGCGCCCCAGGCATTGCACCACTACCGCCGCGCACCCCAACGCCATCGTCTCGGCAAAGCTCAGTTCCAGCACGGCCAGAAGCAGAAACAGAAAATTCACGGACATCGTGCCGCTGATTCCGGGCAGGTTCACTTTCAGCCGCGATGCGGCCAGCGCGATCACCAGGTAGCAGAAGAATTTGACCGGATTTTGGCTCCGGCCCTGCAACAACGCATACATCAAAACGATGGAGCCGAACACTAACACGACGGCGATAAAGCCGCGCGCGCGACCGTTAATGTCCTTCCACGTTAAAGGGCGTTGTGCCATTTTCTGCGCCACGAAACTCTGCTCGTTGGGACCGAGCCTTTCGTAGGACACCAAACGTACAATTTATTCTTACAGGTGGGGAACTCTCAGGAAAGCTCAAGGTGGCAGGCCCTAAAACTTCCGTAACTATAGGGCTAATTGGCATAACGTCTAACACTTGCAGATCTCTAAGTCGGCCGATTGTTCTGAAAAACTTGAATTTAAGTTCTTTCGCATTGACTTGGCGGCCGGCTAACTGGCGGGCTATCGTTTTGAATTCGTAGTCCCTCGTCCGAACACCCGCCTTTTCGAAACGCGATTTCGTAAACTCGCATTGACCTCTAGCCCCCAATTGCCATTCGCAAGTCACAAACATCGGCGCCCTCTGATACCCTTCTTCTTCGGTTCTGCATGAAGGCTCTTCTGCCCCAACTCGCCGCCGTGGCCGCCCTTTGCGCCCTGCTCTCCAGTTGCGCCCAGATCGGCGCACCGCTGCCGCCCTCGCTCGAACTGCCCCGCCCGCCCTCCGACTTAAGAGCCGTTCGCAAGGGCAGCCGTGTCACCTTGACCTGGAGCGAGCCCACCTTGACCACCGATCGCCAGAGCGTGCGCTACCTCGGGCCCACTCTGGTTTGCCAAAGCGCGGGGCCTGACATGGTCAACTGCGGAGCGCCGGTCGCAACTCTGTCCCCGCCCGCCGCCGCTCAATCAACCAAGTCTTCCAGAGAGTCAAAAAAGAAATCGCAATCCAGTCAGCCCCCACCGCTCCAGAGTTTCACCGCCGAACTGCCCGCGAGCGCCCTCGGCGACAACCCCGATGCCGAACTCATCTATGCGCTTGAGGTCCAGAACCGCAACGACCGCAGCGCCGGGCTCTCCAATCGCGTCCACGTCTCCGCCATTCGAACCCTCCCCGCCCCCGCCGATCTCGCCGCGAAATTGACGGGCGACGGCGCTCTCCTGACCTGGACCAGCATCGGCCTACCCTCCCCCAGGCCTGGCGTCCGCCATGTGTATCGCATCTATCGCCGCAATGAAACCGATGCCCTCGAGAGTTCGGGCCAGGGCGGAGCAGTCGCCGGGGATACGCGATTTCAGACTGCGAACAATAAGAACAATAAAAAAGATGTCGTCGCCGGCGAAGTGCCGGTCGGCACCCCTGGCCCGGCCCAGTTCCTCGACAGCATCGAGTGGGAGAAAACTTATTCGTACTGGGTCACGGCGGTCACCATCGTCACCCGCCCTGAAAGCGAGGTGCAGGTCGAGGGCGACGACAGCCCCATCGTGCGCGTGGTCGCCCATGACATCTTCCCCCCGGCTGTCCCCGCGGGCCTTCAGGCCGTCTATTCCGGCGAGGGGCAAAAACCCTTCATCGATCTCATCTGGGCTCCCGTCGCCAGCGCCGACCTCGCCGGCTACAACATCTATCGCAGCGAGCCGAGCGGCGCGCCCATCAAGCTGAATTCCGATCTCATTAAAACACCGTCCTATCGCGACCCCGCCGTCCAACCGGGCCGGACCTATACCTACACGGTTTCCGCCGTCGACGTGCGCGCAAACGAAAGCGCCAAGTCCGAGCCCGCCAGCGAAACCGTCCCCGCGCAATAGCCCTCACAGATACTTCGTTGGCAAAAGGTCTTTGCGGAAAAAGATTGGGATTATGACTGAGTAGACCGGCGACCGATTTCTATGCTCCGGCCTCTATGCCCCGGGATGAATCAACCGCACGAGCCAGAACGCAATAGCCGCCACCAGCGCCGCCGCCGGAATGGTCACAACCCAGGCCCACACGATGCGCGCCGCCACTCCCCAGCGCACCGCCGAAAGCCGATTCACCGCTCCCACGCCGACGATCGCGCCCGTAATCGTATGCGTGGTGCTCACCGGAATTCCGGCCAGCGCCGTCGAGAACAGCGTGATCGCGCCCGCCGCCTCCGCGCAGAACCCTCCCACCGGTTTGAGCTTGGTGATGCGCGATCCCATGGTGTGAACAATCCGCCAGCCCCCAAAATATGTTCCCAGCGCTATCGACAAATGCGCGGCCAGAATGATGGGCCAGTGAAATTTTCCCCAGTTGCCCGCCAATTCTTTGGAACTCAAATAATGCGCCCCATACAATGCCGAGGCCACGATTCCCATGGTTTTCTGCGCATCGTTGCCCCCATGCCCCAGGCTGTAGGCCGCCGCTGAGAGAAGTTGCAGCTTGCGAAACCACGCGTCGATTCGCCGTGGCGCTTTATTTTGCAGAAGCCAGTAGACCGCCACCATGAACGTGAACCCCAAGACCAGTCCCATGATGGGCGCCACCACAATGAAGATCAGGGTCTTGTACCAGCCCTCGGCAATAATCACGTGCCATCCGGAGTGCATCACCGCCGCCCCCGCATACCCGCCGATCAGGGCGTGCGACGACGAAGTCGGCAGCCCCCACCACCACGTCAGCAAATCCCACACGATGGCGCCGAACAGTCCCGTGATTACCACATACTGAGTCACGCTTTCGACGTGAATCATTCCTCCACCGATCATCTTCGCCACCGCCGTCCCCAGAAGAAATGCCGCCACGAAATTGAAGAACGCCGCCCACAACACCGCCAGCTTGGGTGACAGCACGCGCGTCGATACCACCGTGGCAATGCTGTTGGCGGCATCGTGAAATCCATTCAGGAAATCGAAGATCAGTGCGACCAGGATGGTGACGATCAGCAGAAGGAGATCGGGCTTCACTAATTTTCCTATTCGGCAAATATTGCAGCTTTATGTGTTTTTCAACACAACCGTTTCCAGCACGTTGGCAACGTCTTCTGCCTTGTCGGTCGCCCGCTCCAGAAATTCCAGCAGTTCCTTGATTTTGATCAGGTTGATCGGATCCTTCTCGTGTTCAAACAGCGTGGCAATCGCCTGCTGCGCCACTACGTCCGCCTCGTTTTCCAGTCGGTTGATCTCCACGCAATGGGCCAGGATGTTGCCGTTCTTTTGCATCAGAGACACCGCCTTCTGCAATTCCTGGCATTGCATCAGGATAATCGTGGCCAATTCTCCGGCGGCCGGCGGCGGCGCCGTAATGCGATACATCGCGATCCTCGCGCCCGACGCATTGATGAAATCCAGCACATCGTCCAGTTTCGAGGCCAGTTGATGAATGTCTTCGCGGTCAAACGGGGTGATGAAGGTCTGGTTCAGTTTGGTCAGAATCGCATGCGTCAGTTCATCGCCCTCGCGTTCGATGCGGTGAATCTCGTCGATTTTCTTCCCCACATCCGAATAGTCTGAGAACAGACCGACCAGCGTGCGAGCCCCGGCGATAAGATTGTCCGACATCGCAGAAAACATCGCAAAGAAGCTGTTATCCCTGGGAATCAGACGGATCATTTTGGGAGCGGCAGACCTGAGAGCGTCTACATCTCATTGCAGTGATTGGAGCAGGCAAATATCTCACGTGACGCCGAATTCCGTCAAATGAGTTGCATCGTATCCGCGAGCGCGGAGTGACGCCTGCGGGAAAGTTCAGTCAGGCGATCGCGGTTAGTCGGATTTTCGCCGAATGACGATTGCGGAACGGCGTGGCATTCCCAGCCGCACCACCACTAGCAGCACAAGTACCACTCCCGCTCCCCACGCGATCCGCTGAAGAAAGTCGAGAAAGAGATCCATTCCCATTAACGCAATTGTGCAGCGATCGAGCAGCCCATACGAGATAACGATGGTAATGGGCCGCCACTAGACCTTCGCTTTTTCTCCCCGCCCTCTGCTGGTTTTTCTCCGCGCCCCCGGCGGTCAAAAGCTCCCCTTCATGGCCTTGCAACCACGCCCCGGGAATTTTCCTTTACCTCGCCCCTCGCACCGGCGTAATCTGCGGATTCCAACTCTCATGCGATATTGCCGCTTTCAGTTCAATCAATCCGCCCACTACGGTCTCGTCGAATCCGTTTCCGGGGTCGACCACATCACGCGCATCTTTCTCCAGTCTCCGCATCTCAGCGATGGCGATCTCGAGGGCCTTCCCAGCCGCCGCATCGATCGCATCCCCTTCGCCGACGCCTCATTGCTCGCTCCCGTCGAGCCCTCAAAGATCGTCTGCGTCGGGCGCAATTATCGTGAGCACGCCGCCGAACTCGGCCACGAAGTCCCCGCCGAACCACTCATTTTCATGAAGCCGCCCAGCGCCCTGCTCTCGCCCGGCGGCACCATCCTGCGCCCAAAAATTTCGGAGCGCACCGACTACGAGGGCGAGCTCGGCGTCCTCATCTCCCGCCGCTGCCGCCATCTGCGCGATGACGAGGACGTTCATCCCTACATCCTCGGCTACACCTGTGTCAACGATTTCACCGCCCGCGATCTCCAGAACAAAGACGGTCAGTGGACCCGCGCCAAGGGTTTCGATACTTTCTGTCCCGTCGGCCCCCTCGTCGCCGACGGTCTCGATCCCTGGGCCGGCATTCCCGTCGAAACCCGCGTCAATGGCGATGTCCGTCAGTCCGGCAACACACGCGATTTCATCTTCGCGTTAGACGTCGTCCTCCGCTACATCTCGCGCGTCATGACCCTCAACCCCGGCGACCTCATCGCCACCGGCACGCCAAAAGGCGTCGGCCCCGTCGTTGCCGGAGACGTCGTCGAAATCTCCATCCCCGGCATCGGCCAGTTGCCGAATCCTGTCGCCGACGAAAGCTAGAAACGTTCAGTTCGCGCGTATGACCCGTTCGCGCACTACGCGTTCAATAATCTCCGCCGCCCCCTGCAGAGCGGTCAGTTCACCCGGGCCCAGCACCGCCAAAGCCTCAGCCAGCGCCCGAATCCTTCTCTGCCGCGCCTCCTGCAGCACGCGTTCACCCTTTGCGGTCGCGCTGATCTGAATTCGCCGCGCATCCTTCCCGTCCTTTTGAATCCTGGCCAGCCCCGCCCGTTTCAGGCCCGCCGCAATGCGGCTCATCGTAGGAGCCTTCACCCGTTCCGCCGCGGCCAGTTCGCCCAGTGTCTTCGGCCCTCCAAACACCAGCACCGACAGCGCCGACAGCCGCGCCGGCCCCTGTCCCGATTGCGCATCCGGCTTGGCCGCGTGCCGCAACAAATGAATTGCCGCCGAATGGAGTTTGTCGGCCACCTCAAAGCGATCCAGTTCCGCAGGGCATGTCATGCCAGAAAGTTTAGCATTGCTAACAATTAGCTTGACAAACGAATTTCGCATCGGATATGTTAGCCATGCTAACGATTAGCTATGCTAACGAACAGCGGCGTCTGACGCTATAATTCAGCGCCCCCGTGAACAGGGGGAAGGGCAAAGGAAAAAGGATGCAACCGATGGACAATTCCCCGCGCTGTTTTGAACTCCTCCAGGCTGGCGACCTTGCCGCCCTCCGCCGTCTCATCGAAGAGGATCCCGCCGCCGCCGAAGCCCGCGACCCCTCCGGCGTAAGCCTCCTGATGCACTGCCTCTACCGCGGCCAACGCGAACTCGCGGACCGAATCGCCGAAAAAAAGATCGCCGAAAAAAAGACCTCCGAAAAGAAAAATGCGCTCGACATTTTCGAAGCCGCCTCCCTCGGCCGCCTCGACCGCCTCCGCGAACTGGCAACCGCTCCGGCCGAGGGCCACAACTCCGCCGTCAATTCGCGATCCGCAGACGGCTTTACCGCCCTCCATTTCGCCTGCTTCTTCGGCCAGCCCGAATCAGTCCGCGTCCTCATCGAGGCCGGAGCCCCCGCGGATGCCATCGCCGCCAATCCCATGCGGGTCATGCCCCTGCACTCCGCCGCCTCCGCGCGCAACCTCGAAGCCGCGCGCCTCCTGCTCGCTCACGGCGCCCCGCCCAACGCCCGCCAGCACGGAGGCTGGGTTCCCATTCACGCCGCCGCGCAAAACGGCGACCGCGCCATGGTCGAACTGCTTCTCCAGCACGGCGCCAACCCCAAACTCGCCAACGATGAAGGCCAAACTCCAGCTATGGTCGCTCGCGAAAAAGGCTACACCGAAATCGCCGCCCTGCTCGCGCAACCTTGAAGCCCTGAAACCTTGAAACCTGAAACCTGAAACCTTGAAACTTTGAAACCTGGCCCCCGCCAGATTACCCTCGATTTTCGCCGTGTGCCTTAATCCCCGGTTCCCGCATCAAACCATCTATAATAGTTAGAATTTCCTCGAACCCGCCCTGTCGGTGCCGTGGAAATCGGGCTCCAGAAAAGACGGCGCGACGAAGCGGCCCAGACAAAAATCTCAAACGCACCAAACTCCGCAGCAACGGAGTTAGTACTGGAAGATCACATCATGTCGAAGAAGTTGAAACTCACCGTCCTGGCCAGTTCGCTGGCCATTCTCGCGTTCACGTTGGTTGGCAGTTTCGTTCATGTTCGCGCCTCCTCGAGTGACGGCGCCTACCGCCAGCTCTCGGTCTACAGCGAAGTCCTCTCCCGCATTCGCGGCGATTATGTCGAAGAGCCCAACATCTCCGGCGTCACCGAGGGCGCGCTGCACGGCTTGCTCGAGTCCCTCGACGCCAACTCCAGTTATCTTTCGCCCTCCGAATACAAGCACTACAAGTCGATGAAGCCCGAGGGCAAAGCCGAGATCGGCGCCACCGTCTCCAAGCGCTTCGGATACGCCGATGTGGTCGCCGTCATTCCCGGCGGTCCCGCCGACAAAGCCGGCCTCGAGAGCTCCGACATTCTCGAGTCCATCGAAGGCAAGAGCACGCACGATATGTCGCTCGCCGAAATTCGCACCACTCTCCTCGGCGACCCCGGTTCCACTGTCACCGTCGCGGTCGTGCGTCCCCGCCGCGCCGAGCCGCAAAAAATGGTTATCACGCGCGACGTGGTCACCATTCCGCCCGTCTCCGATCGCATGCTCGCCGATAACGTCGGCTACATCAAGGTCGACGCGTTCCCGGAAGGTAAGTCGAGCGAGATCGCCGCCAAGATTCGCGACCTGCAAAAACAGGGCGCCAAAAAGCTTATCCTCGACCTGCGCAACTCCGCCAGCGGCGAGGAATCCGAGGGCATCGCCACCGCCAATCTCTTCCTTGACCACGGCACCATCACTTATTTGCAGGGCCAGAAGTATCCACGCCAGGCTTTTAACGCCGACCCCGCCAAGGACATCACGAAACTTCCGGTCGCCGTCCTCGTCAATCGCGGCACCGCCGGCCCAGCGGAGATCGTAGCCGCCGCCATTCTTGAAAACGCTCGCGGCGACGTCGTCGGCGACAAGACCTTCGGCGATGGCTCCATCCAAAAAGTTATCGAGATGCGCGACAACGAAGGCGCGCTCATCCTCTCCGTCGCAAAATATTATTCCCCCAGCGGCAAGGCAATTCAGGACGCGGCCGTCACTCCCAATGTGATGGTTGCCGATAACCTCGAAGACGCCGGCTTGCCCGACGAAGACCAGCCTCCAACAGCCGCGACCGACAAAGAAGTAAAACCCAAGAACCAGCCCGACGACCAACTCAACAAAGCTCTCGAAGTCCTGAAAAACCGCGAGTCGAAAGGCTAGGCTTTCGAGGTTTCAGAGTAAACCCCGGCTTTTCATAGAAAGCCCGCCTCTCCACGCAGATTGACCGTGCTCGGGGGCGCCCCATTCTTGCGCGGCCCTCGCGCACGAGCGGGAACCACGAATCGCCGCGTCTCAATCCCTCCGCGCCCGCGTCTCGGGCAATGATCGTAATCGCTGATTTCGCCAGTTACTCTCCCTCCTTTCGCATAATGCAAAAGAAAAGCCGCCCGACGCCGAGCGGCAATTCTCAGGAAGTGCTGGCGGTCACCGCTCTACCACCTGGATCACTCCATTCGACTTGCTACCCTCGAAGGCCAGGTCACCGCCGTAGATCGCCTTGATATGTGGCGTGCCCACCTGCAACGTCGAGGTCGTGAACGTCGCCGTACCGCCAATCGTTGATCCCGTTCCCAGTACCTTCCGGAAATCCATAAAAGTCACTGTATCTCCATCCGGTGGCGCAGGAGTGATTACTGCCGTAAAGGTCACTGCTTCTCCGAAAGTCGATGGATTCGGCGAAGATGTGAGCACAGTCGTTGTCACCCGAGCCGATGGATTCAGTTCGAACGCAACGCCGCAACCACCGGCGCCCGGACAGTAGCTGGACGTTCCACCGCCGTACGTCGTTCCGTAAAGATTGCCGCCATCCAGAATCAAGGTGTCCATCGGGTTACCGCCGTCTATGAGATTGAAAGACCATAGAAACGTCCATTCATACCCGGATCCGCTGGCCGCCAGCTCGAAGACAGTGCCGCATCCGTCGTAGCACGGTGATTTGAGAATGCCGAATCCGGTCGTGCCGTAAATGTTCCCGGATGAATCGAACACGACCGCCGCCTTCGGATTGGCGCCATCCGGCCAACTGAAGGAATGGAGAACCTCCTCCGTATACTCTCCATCTGGGCCCGGAGTCAGCTTCCAAACCGTTCCCATGCCTTTTTTCGCGCCGCCACTCACCGTCGTGCCATAAACATTCCCGGCGCTGTCGACGACAGGAGTCCCTTCCGGAGCCGACCCGTCGGTCTGGCCGGCCTTGAAGGCGTGAAGCATGGCTGCACTCCAACCCCCGCTTCCGTTTGGTGACAGCTTAAAAACATGGCCATTATCCACGTCGTCGGCGCCGTACAGGTTGCCGGAGCCGTCTATTGCTATCCCGCCATAGCCGCCGCTGTCGTAGATCACCTGCTCACTCCACCCGCCTTCGCCGTTCGGGGACAACTCGTAAACCGTCCCCATTCCGCTGCCCCCGCCATAGGTTGTGCCATAGATGTTACCGTACGCGTCCCAGGTGGGCCCGGAGAACGGGAAGGCACCGTCGGGGGTTGACGTGAAACTGTACAGGACGGTCTCGCACCAGCCATTCCCGCTGTTGCTGCCGCTTGGGCAACCACCGCCCGGCTCGGGGCTCAGCTCGAACACGAGGCCATATCCGGAATAAGCCCCCGATGCGAAAAGCCCGCCGTAGTATGTTGTCCCGTAGAGATTCCCGCGCCCGTCGGAGATGACAGGGGAGTAGGGGTACGACCCGTCGGTGCAGTTCGACAGGGAACAAAAGCTGTACAAGACAGTCTCGGTGTACCCGCCGGCCCCGTTTGGAGAAAGCTCAAAGACGGTGCCAGCCATATTATTGCCGCCCAGTTGCGTGGTCCCGAAGAAATTGCCTGCGCCGTCGGGCAGGAGGCTGGACGCCGGGTTCGCCCCGTCTACACAGTTCGGCTGAGAACAGAAGTTGTAGAGCACCTTTTCCGGTTGTGCGTGCGCGGGTGGAAGAGCCACCAGCAGCAGCGTGGAAAGTACAGCTAATGTCAGAACGCCTCGCATATCCCTCTCCTAATCTCCGATTGGAGATGCCTAGTCTCCTCGTGATCTTTCGGCATCGCACATCGCCACCAGTTAGAAAAAACGTGGCGCATTTTCGTAACCTTGCGTACCTACGGAGTGAACTCGAACGCGATCCCGCAACCGCCGGGATTCGGGCAAAAGCCGCCCAGGCCACCGTTGTAGGTCGTTCCGTAGAAATTGCCGCCGTCCAGAATCAGGCTGCTCACGGGATGAGCGCCATCGCCCGACGTGAAAATCCAAAGAAGCTCCGTTTCATAGTCGGTCCTTTTGGGGCGCCTGGCGAGTTCGAACAGCGCGCCACAGCCTTGTAGATCGCCCTTCGCCTCTTTTTCTGTGCAGTACGAGGAGCTGCCGCCGTATTCTGTCATGCCGTAGATGTCTCCGGATGAATCGAGCACGACTCCGGCCCAGGGAAGGTCGGGCGCTCGAAGCGAGAAGCAGCATCCGTGGACCCCGGGACCCGACATAAAGGAATGAAGAACCGCCCCCGTATACTCACCATCTGAAGGAGTCAGCTTCCAAACTGTGCCGCACCCCAAGTCAGTGTGGTCAGGGCTGCACCTCCCTATACCGCCATAAACGGTCGTGCCATAGAGATTTCCGGCGCTATCGAGCATCGGCGTGCCCGAAGGGTAGCTGCCGTCCGTCGGGTGGCCTGCGAAGGCATGAATGATGCTCGGATTCCACCCCCCACCTCCGTTTGGCGACAGCTTGAAAACGTGGCCATTTCCCAGATCGTCGGCACCGTACAGGTTGCCGGAGCCGTCGATCGTCAATCCGCCATAGCCGCCGCTGTCGTAGATAATCTGCTCACTCCACCCGCCTTCGCCGTTCGGGGACAACTCGTAAACCGTCCCCATTCCGCTGCCTCCGCCATAAGTTGTGCCATAGAGGTTACCGGACGGGTCCCAGGTGAGCCCGGAGAACGGGGACGCGCCGTCGGGGGTTGACATGAAGCTGTAAAGGACGGTCTCGCACCAGCCATTACCGCTGTTGCTGCCGCCTGGGCAACCACCGCCCGGCTCCGGGCTCAGTTCGTACACCACCCCATATCCGTTAGAACCATCGCCGCATGCTGAGGCGACGCCTTGTCCGTTAGCGCCACCGGAGCAGGCTGTCCCATAGAGATTTCCGGCGCCGTCGAAAATCACATTAGAAGTTGGGCCACTCCCATCTGTGCAGTACGGCAGGGAACAGAAGCTGTACAAGACAGTTTCGTCGTAGCCGCCGAACCCGTTTGGAGAAAGCTCAAACACAGTGCCATCCATATTCGCGCCGCCCAGTTGGGTGGTCCCGTAGAAGTTGCCTGCGCCGTCGGGCGCGAGGCTAGCCGCCGGGTCCTTACCGTCTACGCAGTTCGGCTGAGAACAGAAGTTGTAAAGCACGATTTCGGTTTGAGCGTGCGCTGGACGAGCGGCAATAAGCAGCAGCGCAGAAAACACAACTAGGGCCAGGGCGCTACGGATAGCACTCATAAGCACGAACCTTTTTGGGGGAGTTTCGCCTCAGCAGGTGTTGCGTCTCAACGAGCGGAACCTGCTTTAGTCAGGCCTATCCATTATAAGAATGACCGGCTCCCAGTCAAGACCTAACATCACAATCTGGATGTGCGGTTGCTGCCACTAGCAAGGCAAAGCCGTCGCTAGGCCCTACCCGACGCGCCTCGATTGGCGAGAAATCCGCATAGCCTCAAGTCCGCGGCGGTCACCACTTTGATCGCACAGATTTGATGGCAAAGACTTGATCGGAAAAGACTTGATCGGAAAAAAGAGGTCGTGAAACAGCGTCTGGAATTGTTGTTGGTGGAGCAGCCTGTCCACGGGCCGCACTCTATTTCTCTGTATGTCCCGTCTCATGAATTCCCATGAGAGCTACAATAACTTGTGCGAAAAATCCTCATTACCGTGATTGCGATTGCAGTAATTGCGTCGATTGCGATTCTATTGGCGCGATCGGCAGCGCCCGTGGTTGACCTGCCGTCCCCTGTCACCACCTTAGGCCAGGCCACTCCCATAATTGTCCATGTGCGCGACCCCCATGGCATTCGCAGCCTCGAAGCCTTTGTCGAGCAAAGTGGCATCCAGTATCGCGTCTGGGGGATCGCCCAACCTTCGCCCGTGACGGATGGTATCTGGAGCTTTACCGCCGGCGTCAACACCACGCCCCAGCTCAAAGACGGCAGCGCAAAATTGATCTTTATAGCTACCTCCAACGGTTTGCTGCGCAAGACAGCACGCTGGGAGGGCCAGGTCACGGTGGTAACCCGGCCGCCCGTCGTCACTGTTGATTCAGACCAGCACTACCTGTACTTGGGCATGGCTGATCTCGCGACCTTCAATATCTCCGGGACCTGGACGGAAGCGGGCGTGCAAGTCGGCGATCAGACATTCCGGGCCTGGCCCATGCCCGGCGGCAAGCCGGGCTTCTTTTCGCTCTTCGCCTTCGCCTGGAACATGCCGCCCGCGACGGTCCCAGTGGTTTTCGCCTCGAATGGCGCGGGAAACGTCGTGACCAGCCCGATTGTGTTCCAGTTTCCCAAGAAGGAGCAGCCGAAATACACGGTACATGATTTGCAGGTGAGCGACCAGTTCATGCAGAAAGTTATCGGCGAGCTTGATCCGCACGGCTCGGGAGATCCGGTGCAGCGTTTCGTCAAAATCAATAGCGAAATGCGGCGGGCCAATAACAAGGTGCTTTCCGATCTGCGCCTCAAAACCGCAGACCACTTCCTCTGGTCGCAGCCTTTCCTGCGTCAGTCTCATTCCCAGGCGGAATCCAGCTTTGCGGATACGCGAAATTACATCTACAAAGGAATAAAGATCGATCAGCAGGTGCACCTCGGATACGATCTCGCGGCCACGCAGCATGTCGGCGTCGAGGCGTCCAATGATGGCCGTGTCGTCTATGCGGCTCCGCTTGGCATCTACGGCAATTGCATTGTGGTGGACCATGGATACGGACTTCAGACGATTTACGGCCACCTCAGTCAGATCAATGTGCACGAAGGCGACATGGTGAAGCGCGGACAAGTCATCGGCACCAGTGGCCAGACCGGAATGGCGGGAGGTGACCACATTCACTTCGCCATGCAGCTCGATGGCGTACAGATCGACCCCAAGGAATGGTGGGACAGCCACTGGATCAAGGATCACATTGCAAAGCGCGTGGACTTGCCGGGGTTCCGCGACTGAGCCCCGAATTCTGCACCGCGGCAAATCCCCGCAATCCGCGGATGCCTCTAACCCGCGACCTTGTACGGCCGCATCATTTCAAGCAAACGCCGAAGCCGCTGTATTGTTTGTCATTGGATGGATGGCCGCAGGATGGATGGCCGCAGCCATCCGTCGCCCGCTTCTCGATCAATGAGCGCAAACGGTTCTCGACAGCTATGCGGCTAACCGACGATGAGCCCGGCTTTAACCGTGATCACATTGAGCACTTGAGCAGCCCAGGCGGGCTCCCTCGGTCCAGACGCCGTGGAGACGCATACCAACTGGTGCTCTTCCAAGTTGCTCCTAGCGCGCTCCATCTCGACGTTCTTGTAGGCCGCAAGCTCCGTGCTGACTGCATAATACGCAGCGCAACGGGCCCCGATGTACTCGCTACTCCTAGCGTCAAGGGTTCGTTCCAGCTCCTTGCAGATTAAGCAATCCATAGCTATCCCTTCCAACCCTTCCAGCAGATGCATGGGTGGCGATGGATGTGGTCCTTTTACTTCGCCAGTCCGAGGATCTCCCGCTCGGCGCAAAACCAGTCCTGTTCCTCCTGACCAGGTTCACGACCACGGCCTTCATACAGCGCATAGGCCCGCTCTCTAATCATGTCTTGTGATGAGCCCGTGTCTGGCACCATGACCACCAGGCCGGGAGAGCTTTTCGGGCCGACGACGATCTTTGGCTGCGGTTGTCTTTGAGTTTTCGAACTGATCATTGGGGGAACCTTCCGGGTGCTGGTGGAACTAAGGGGGGCTTACTTCAGATGGGCTGACTTAGTTCAGGGGACCTGAAAGAGGAGAGGAACTGCTCGCTCAATCTCAACCCTACGCTGAATCCTCGGGCGTGTCCAATCTTGGGTGAAGCGCTTGCCGCCCCCAATCCCATTTGGCGAAACATCCCCAGTCGTCAGCCTCCAGCGGGATCCATCTAAATTACAAGTTGTCCCTCCCCTATATCCCACTTGGGAGCGGCTTCCGCCTTTCGCCAAGTTCCGCACTGCCCCATTTTTTTCATCACACTGTATCCCCACTTTTCAACCTCCTCCTACGCTATCCTGATCTCATCCTCCGATGACAGTCGTCGACCAAGCCTCTGCTGCCGCCGAAGCCTCCGGTTTTAAGCTCGTCGGCTGGGTGCTATTCGCGCTGCTCGCAGTTCTCGCCGCCGCCGTCGGCGCGGCCAGCGGCCTCTTGCTCGTCTACTCCACCGATCTGCCGCAGGTCGAGCAGCTCGAGCGCTATCGCCCCAGCTCCGTCACCGAACTCTACGACACGCAAAATCGCGTCATCGGCACCTTCGCTCTCCAGCGCCGCGTCATCGCCACCTATGACGACTACCCGCAGGTTCTCCGCGACGCGCTCGTCTCCATCGAAGACAAGGATTTCTACACTCACTCCGGCATCAACTTCTGGCGCATCGTCGGCGCCGCCTACCGCGACGTCGAGTCTGGCGGAAAAGTTCAGGGCGCCTCCACGCTCACCATGCAGCTCGCCCGCAATCTATTCCTTTCGCCCGACCGCTCCTTCTATCGCAAAGTGCAGGAGTCGCTCCTCGCCATCCAGATGGAGCGCCGCTTCACCAAGCCGCAAATCTTCACGCTCTACGCCAACCAGATTTTCCTCGGCCATGGCGCTTACGGTTTCGAAGCCGCCTCCGAGTATTACTTCAGCAAGCCCGCCAAACAGCTTACCCTCGAAGAAGCCTCGCTCCTCGCCGGATTGCCCAAGGCGCCGCAGTATTACTCGCCCATTAATCATCCCGACCGCGCGCTCAAGCGCCGCAATCTGGTGCTCAACGGCATGCTCGAAGATGGCAAGATTACCGCCGCGCAAGCCGCCGACGCTAAGGCCAAACCCATCGCGCTTAACCTGCAAAAAGATCCCAACTCGCTCGCTCCGCATTATGTCGAAGAGATTCGCCGCTATCTCGAGGCCAAATACGGCAGCGACCAGGTCCACGAAGGCGGTCTCCGCGTCTATACCTCGCTCGACATGGACCTGCAGAAGTCCGCGCGCCAGGCCCTCCTCGACGGCCTCGCCGCCTACGAGCGCCGCCACGGATGGCGCGGTCACTTGATCAATGTCATCGCCGAAGGCCAGTCGCTCGAAAAATATGTCGATCCGGACTGGGACGAAGCGCCCGAAGTCAACGGCTACACGCACGCCCTCGTGACCGCAGTCTCGCCCTCCGAAGTACAAATTCGCTTTGGCCAGCAAACCGCCACCATCGTCCCATCCGACGCCGCCGGCTGGATCCCCAAGCCCACCAAATCTTCCAAGCCCCACCTCGATGACCTCCTCGTTCCCGGCGACATCGTGTACGTCAAAATCCTCGCCCTCGACGCCGCCGGCAAAGCTCACGTCAGCCTCGAGCAGGATTCCGGCGTGCAAGGCGCTCTCGTCGCCATCGACAACGCCACCGGCGAAATCAAGGCCATGATCGGTGGCCGCGATTTCAATCTCTCCAAATTCAATCGCGCCACGCAAGCCCTGCGCCAGGTCGGCTCCTCCTTCAAACCCTACGTCTACACCGCCGCCATCGACCAGGGCGCAAGCCCCAACGACACCATCCTCGACGCGCCCATAACGTTTCAAACCGCTTCCGGCCCTTACTCGCCCCACAATTACGATCAGAAATTTGAGGGCACGATTACGCTGCGCCGCGCCCTCGCCCAGTCGCGCAACATTCCCGCGCTCAAACTCGCCGATCGTATCGGCATAAAAACCGTCATCGAATACGCGCACCGCCTCGGCGTCACCGAAAATATTCCCGCTTATCTTCCCGTCGCGCTCGGGTCGGCTGAAGTCACGCCCCTCGAGCAGACCAGCGCCTTCAGCGTCTTTCCCAACGACGGCCTGCGCGTCGCGCCCCGCTACATCACCAAGGTGACCGACTACGAAGGCCGCGTCCTGGAAGAAGATTATTCCGACGCCAAGGACGCCATCAGCTCGCGCACCGCGCGCATCATGACCAGCATGCTACGCGAGGTCGTGCTCCACGGAACCGCCGTCGCCGCCGCCAAAATGCCCTTCCCGCTCGCCGGCAAAACCGGTACCACCAACGACTTCACCGACGCCTGGTTTGTCGGCTTCTCTCCCAATCTCACCTGCGGGGTCTGGATCGGCTACGACGAAAAAAAATCCCTCGGCGAAAAAGAAACTGGAGCCCGCGCCGCTCTGCCCATCTGGATGCAGTTCATGAACGCCGCCCTCGCCGGCAAAGACGCGGGAGAATTTCCGCTTCCGCCCGACCAACCGAACACGCCCATCGCCCACAAAGTCGACACGCCTGACGTGGCTCCCGGCGATGGCGAGACGCACTAGAATTTCTCCACTGTCATTGTTCAGTTTCTCTGTTACGAAAACCGAACGTTGATTGCCCTACCGAATTTGCCGTCGTCATCTTACCGGCGCTATACTGTCGCGAATTTGTGTCCCTGAGAGGATGGCACAACTTACAAAAGGAGATCGTATGTCTTCCAGAAAACTAGCAACCTTGTTACTTCTAGCGGCCCTCCCAGCCGTCGCGCAGCAAGCCACGAGGCCTGCCGCATCTCCGACCACCGCAGCACTCGCTCCGCGTCAGCACGCTCCCATGCGTCTTCATGGCAATGGATTAACTCCGACCGGATCGGTCGAGAGCGAAAACTGGAGCGGCTATGCGGTCACCGGTTCCGCCTTCACCGTCGCCAGCGGCTCCTGGACCGTTCCCACCGTCAATTGCAGCAAAACGCCCAGCACCTACTCTTCATTCTGGGTGGGCATCGATGGCTACTCCTCCAGCACCGTCGAGCAGACCGGAACCGATTCCGATTGCAGCGGCTCGACTGCCCGGTATTACGCCTGGTATGAGTTCTATCCCGCCGGCTCCGTGGTCATCTCCAGCGTGCCCGTCTCTCCCGGCAATAAGATGTCCGCCTCGGTGACTTACAGCGGCTCCGAGTTCACCATTACCATCAAGAACGTAACTACGGGCAAGTCGTATAGCAAGAGCTCGCGGGTCTCCGGAGCGCAGCGCACCTCGGCCGAATGGATCGCCGAAGCCCCCTGCTGCACCCGCAGCGGCGGCATTCTCCCGCTCTCCGATTTCGGCACTGTCTATCTCGGCGACGATTACACCAGTGTGAGCGGCACCAACGATGCAACTGACGGCGCTATCTCCGGCCCCATCAGCAGCTATGGCAGCAGCGTCTACTCCATCACCATGGTCAGCAGCGGAGGCGCTACCGAAGCCGTGCCGTCGTCTCTAACCGGCGACGGCACCAGCTTCGACGTAGTCTGGAAGTCAGAGTGATTAAGGGTTCACCGCGAAAGACAGGTCGAAGAGTAAGTACGAGAAGATAAATACAGAAAGTACAGTACACAAATGCCCCGTCCGAGCTAAGATTTTGGGCGGGGTTTTTCTGTGAGCCCAGATACTCCAGTTAAGCCTTGATAGGAAAGACCGTCACGCGCTAACAAAAGCCGATAGAAAAGGCTGCCATCGCCAAACGCTGGGAGCTGGGAGCTGGGAGCTGGGAGCTGGGAGTTGGGAGTTGGGAGCTGGGAGTTGGGAGTTGGGAGTTGGGAGTTGGGAGTTGGGAGTTGGGAGCTGGGAGCTGGGCAATAGAAAAGACCGCGACATTGGTTACGCTCTAGCCGCCAACTCTTGCGAGGGAGTTGACAACGTGGATGCGTGCACCATCGCGGTCCTTGATGTAATGACTGCTTTCGCAGTTCCAAACCCCGGCGGCTCCTCGCAGAGTTCGTCGGTTTTTTCGGGTCTGGCCGTCTCGGCGGGTCACCCCGCCTTCCGCATCACTCAGCCTACTTCGGACTGGCTACGATTTATTGAAGCCAACCCTTTCAGCCGTCGACGGGACTAAGATTAGCGGATTTCAAATATAAGTCAACGCCCGAAATTGGTGCACCCTGTGACTATTCTGAGGATATTAAAATCATCCAAACTCCGCGCCAGTCAGGCCGTCTAGCCGATTTTGCCGGGCGCTGTGCAAAACCGCCTTTGCCCCATTGTGGAAATGTTTTCACCGGAAGAACATACTATGCTCTTGACGGTCCGGTATTCTTAACGCATGGTTCAGAAAGACGCGCAGAAGGAAGTGCAGGTAGTCGTGCATCAAGCCAGGCGAAAACAACCGCGCAGCTCACTGATAGGCCCCATGAGGAATCTCAGCATCGCATGACCAGTAACGGCTCGCAGCTGATCGCCTACGTCGACGGCAGCTCCCACGGCAGCCCGGGGCCTTCTGGAATCGGCGTGGTCGTCGAAGACACCGCCGGCCGCCGCACTCGCATCGCTAAGTGGATCGGCTGGCAAGACAACAATGTCGCCGAATATGCCGCCCTGCTCGAAGCCCTGCAATGCGCCCTCACCCGCAAAGCCCGCACCCTCCTCGTCTACTCCGACTCCGACGTCGTCGTCCGCCAGATGAGCGGCGAATACGCCTGCCGCAGCCCGCGCCTCTATTCCCTGCACTGGATTTGCCGCAAGCTCTCCCGCACCCTCGAGTTCGCCATCGAGCGCATCCCCCGCGAGCGCAACACCGAAGCCAATCATCTCGCCAACAGCGCCGCCCGCGAGTGCCGCAGCTTCACCGATTAAAGCCCCCGAATATTCTCCAGATCGATTCGTGCCCGCCGCTTCACAATGACACTCGCTCAGAATGACACTCGCTCAGAATGTTGCGTGACACGCGATCCTCGCCCTTGTAAACTCAATCGTTCGCCGTGGTAACGTGCGCCGTCTCTGCTACTCTATTTCACAATGAAATCTTCCCGAGTCACGAGGTCCTCATGAGCGCTCCCGCCGCACCCTTGGAAGCCCCACGCAAACATCGTCCCTACGTGCCCGAGACGATGGAGATGAAAGAGTTCACCTTTCGAGCCGTCCTGATCGGCCTGGTCCTGACCGGCATTCTCGGCTCCGCCAACGCCTATCTCGGCCTCAAAGCCGGCATGACCATCGCCGCCACTTATCCCGCCGCCGTCATCGGCATGGCCCTGCTTCGCTTGATGAAAGGTTCGCTGCTCGAAGAAAACATCGCCCGCACCGTCGGCTCCATCGGGGAATCCGTTGCCGCCGGCGCCATCTTCACCATCCCCGCCTTCGTCATGGCCGACCTCTGGCCCGCTTTATCGCCGGACTGGCGCACCCCCGAATACTGGAAATCCGTCGCCCTAATGATGATTGGCGGCACCCTCGGCATCCTCTTCGTCACCCTCCTCCGCCGCGTGATGGTCGAAGATCCCGATCTCCCCTACCCTGAGTCCGTCGCCGCCTCTGAAATTCACAAGGCCGGCCAGCAAGGCTCCACCGCCGCAAAAATTCTTTTCGCCAACATGGGCTTCGGCGGCTTCATGTACCTGCTTGGCGCCGTCAACATATTCAGCCCCAACAACACCTTCAACGTCACCATCGGCAATCTTGGCAAGCGCCTGCTTCTGCGAACTAGCACCAACCCGAATGTCGCCACCACCATCACTGGCGGTGCAACTCTTTTCACCGCGCCCGACGTCAGCCCCGCCTATCTCGGCGTCGGCTACATCATCGGCCCGCGCCTCGCCGCTCTCAACTTCGCCGGTGGCGTGCTCGCCTGGGGACTCCTCGTTCCACTTCTAACCTTCACCATCGGCCCTTACATTCAGGCCGGCCTCCCCGCCGGCGAATCCATCGCCTGGCCGCTTCTAGCGCAATCTATTTACTTTTCCATCGTGCGCCCCATCGCCGTTGGAGGCATGCTCGTCGGCGCATCCTACACGCTTTTTAAAATGCGCAAGCAACTCGCTCTCGGCATGGGCCGCGCCGTCACCGACCTCAAAAAATCCGCCACCGCTCACGCCGCCACCAATCGTACCGAGCGCGATCTTCCCGCCAAGGCCGTCTTCGCCGGTATCGTCGTCGTCTTCGTTGCCATGATTCTGCTCTACCACTACTTCATCGCCGGCGCTGGCACGCTCTCCTCCTCACGCGTGCTTGCGGGTTCGCTGGTCGCCGCCGCCGTCATGATCGTTGTCGGCTTCTTCTTTGCCGCCGTCTCCGGCAATCTCGTCGGCATGATCGGCTCCTCCAACAATCCCGTCTCCGGCCTCACCCTTTGCACGCTCGTGATTGCCGCCCTCCTCATGGTCGCTCTCGGCGTCTCCGGCACCGGCGGCGTGGCGGCCGTCCTCGGAGTCGCCGCCGTCGTCTGCGTCTCCTCCGCTGTCGCCGGCGAAATGTTGCAGGACCTCAAAGTCGGCCACATTCTCGGTGGCACGCCCTCCAAAATGCAAATCGGCGATCTCCTCGGCATCGTCGTCGCCTCGCTCGTTCTCTTCTTCCCCATCGCCATTCTCGCTAAGGCCTATCACTTCGGCAGCGCTGCGCTGCCCGCACCACAAGCCGGCCTCATGGCCATGCTCTCCAAAGGCATCGTTGGCGGCGACATGGCTTGGCCTCTCGTCATTGTCGGCATCCTCCTCGGCCTCGGCATGATCATGATCGAAGTCAAGAGCGTCATGCTCTTCGCCGTCGGCATGTATCTCCCGCTCGGCACCACCTTCGCCATCTTCGTCGGCGGTATCATCCGGTGGATCACCGACAAACTGCGCGACCGCCGCGGCTATAACGATGCCCAAAAAGCGCGCGTGGAAAATGCCGGCGTCCTCACCGCCTCCGGCATGATTGCCGGAGAAGCCCTCTGCGGCTTGGTCATCGCCGCTCTCGTCGGCTCCGGCCATGACGTCACGCTAGTCAAGTGGACGCCCCCATTCATAGTCGCGTTAATCGCCCTCGCGATCCTTGCGGCGGTCATGATCCGCGTCCCGCTAGCCAACGCCGGCAGGCCAGAAGACCCGGCGCCGCCAACCGCAATCATGTAGAGGGCAAAGGTTTCAAAAGGCAAAGGTCAGAAGTTAGAATTGAAAAGTCAGAAGTGAAACGAATTTGACGTTGGTTTCACTTCTGCCTTCTGACCTCTGAATTCTGACTTCTTTATTGTGTCCATCGCGGAAAATGTTGCGTACATTCGTGAGCGAGTAACCAACGCCGCCCGCCGCGCTGGTCGCGATCCATCCGCCATCGCCCTCATGGCCGTCAGCAAAACTTTCCCGCCAGAATCCATCCGCGAAGCCCACGCCGCCGGCCTCCGCCTTTTCGGCGAAAATCGCGTGCAGGAGTTCGACGCGAAACTAAATTCACTGCACGATCTCCCCGGCGCCGACTGGCACCTCATCGGCCATCTGCAATCGAACAAAGCCGCGAGGGCCGCCGAGCTCTTCACCGCCGTCGATTCGCTCGACTCGCCGAAGCTCGCAGAAAAACTCAACGCCGCCGCCGAACAAGCCGCCAAGACCCTGCCCGTACTAATCGAAATCAACGTCGGCGGCGAACAAGCCAAGACCGGCCTCGCTCCCAACTCCGAAGAATTCGAGATGATTCTCTCCGCCGCGCCCCAATGGAAAAACCTCCACATCCAAGGCCTGATGACCGTTCCCCCCTTCGCCGACGATCCCGAACAAGCCCGCCCCTACTTTCGCAAGCTGCGCGAAATTCGCGATCGCATCGCGGCCCGCCTTCTGCCCGCAGTCGCCATGAATGTCCTCTCCATGGGCATGTCCCACGACTTCGAAGTCGCCATCGAAGAAGGTTCCACCTGCGTCCGCATCGGTACAGCAATTTTTGGAGAAAGAGCGTGAGTCCATCACAGAGACACCGAGACGTCGGGAAAGCCAACCGCTCCAGAGGATTCCGACTGCCCGTCAGACAGCGTTTTGGGCCTTAAGATTTCTCCGTGCCTCGGTGTCTCCGTGGTGAAGAATTTATGATCCCAATTCGCGACGATGCATCGGGCGTCACCTTCGCGGTCAAGCTCCACCCGCGCGCCAAAAAAAATGCCATCACCGGCGAAGTCGGCGAAGCCCTCAAACTCGCGCTCACCGCTCCTCCCGTCGATGGCAAGGCCAACGCCGCCTGCATCGAATTCTTCGCGAAACTTTTGAACCTCCCGCGTTCTTCCGTTACTATTGCGTCCGGACTGACGAGCCGCAACAAAGTCATCCGTGTTGCCGGCCTCACCAGCCAGCAACTCCGCGATCGGCTTGTCATCTAGCAACGCCAATCAGCGCGCCGTTACAGGAGTTCCTTTGACCTTCGCCGAACGATTCCAGGAAATTCGCACCGGCTTCGAGCGCCCCTTCTGGATCGCCAACCTTACCGAAATTTTCGAGCGCCTCTCCTACTACGGAGCCTTCGCCTCGCTCGCCCTCTACCTGCAAGAGCGCCTCAATTTCTCCACCGAGCAAACCGGCACTCTGACCGGCATTTTCGGCGGCATGGTCTGGTTCCTCGCCATCTTCGGCGGAGCCTTCGCAGACCGCATCGGCTTCCGGCGCGCTCTCTCCACCGCCTACCTCATCCTCGCCCTCGCTTATTTTCTTATCGGATCCATCGCCGCGCCCTGGCTCGCGCCCGTCCGCAACGTCGTTCCCCTCGCTCTCTTTGTCGGCGTCATTCTCGCTCTCCCCGCGCTCGGCATCGCCATGGTCAAGCCCTGCGTCGTGGGTACCACCGCCCGCGCCTCCAAGGAAAATGTCCGCTCCATCGGCTACTCCATCTACTACACGATGGTCAACATCGGCGGCGCCGCCGGCCCGTACTTCGCCTCCTGGGCGCATCGCCATCTCGGCCTTGAGGGCGTCTATCGCGTCGCCGCCCTCAGCGTCTTCCTCATGTTCTTCGTCGTCGTGCTCTTCTTCCGCGAGCCGCGCAAAGCCGGAGACGCTCCTCCACCCTCCATTGCCACCGTCGCCCGCAATTTTTGCGTCGTAGTTGGCAAGGCCTGGCTGGTCCTGCCCGTGCTCGCCGTCGCGCTCCTGCTTCGCATCGCCGAGTTCGTTTCCCCCGCGCTCACCATTCCCTGGTGGATTTGGGTCGCTCTGCTCGCCCTCGTGCTCGCCGGCATCAGTCGCTTCATGTGGTTCCTCGTCCTCTTCACCGGATACTGGGTCGTCTTCTGGCAGCAATACATCAGCCTTCCCGGCTACATCCACAACTACATCAATTCCTCGGCCGACGTAGAAATGATCCTCGTCACCGACGGACTCACCGTCATCTGCCTCACCCTGGCCATCAATTACCTCACCCGCAAAATCCCCGCATTCCAGGCAGTCATCCTCGGCACGGTCATCACCTCGGCCTCATGGCTCATCCTTGCCTTCTGGCCCACCGTCCCGGGCGCAATCCTCTCGCTTTTCGTCCTCGCCCTCGGCGAAATCATCATGTCCCCGCGCTACTACGAATACATCTCCCGCCTCGCCCCTCCCGGCCAGCAGGGAACCTACATGGGCTTCGCGTTTCTGCCCATCGGCATCGGCTCGCTAATCGGCGGCTGGTTCGGCGGCACTCTAGTCCACCGCTTCGGAGAGGTAGCCCATCAGCCCGCCCGCATCTGGTACACCGTAACCGCCGTCGGCCTCGTGACCGCGGCCCTCCTGTGGATTTACGATAAGACGGTTCGAACGCAGGAAACCGCTGGCACTACTAATGACTGAACGCGAAATTACGCCCGCCTACATCGCCGATCACATCCGCCGCGTGCTCAAAGACGGCGGCTCGGCCCCGCACGCCAAAGAAGTCCAGTGGTTTTTTAAGGAAGAAATTAAATCTCGCGGATGGCGCACCGCCGAACTCCGCAAAGTCGCCGTCCGCTTCCGCCGCAGCATCGCCGCCGAGCGTGGCCTGCCCTTTGTTGTCCAGGTCGCCGACCAGCTTTTTTCCGGACGCGTCCTCGAAGAAAGAGTTTTCGCCGTCTTCCTCCTCGAAGGCCAAACCGGAAAACTCACCCGCCAAGACTTCGCGCTTTTCGCCTCATGGATCGACCGCATCACCAGTTGGGCCGACCACGATGCCCTCGCGCATTACGTCCTCTCGCCCATGGTGAGCGCGCAGCCCGGGTGGGCGTCCCAGGTTTTCCGCTGGGCAAAGTCCAAAAATCGCTGGCGCCGTCGCGCCGCTTGTGTCGCCCTGATTCGTGGCGCCCGCCAAAAACAACTTTTCCCGGAGATCACGCGCCTCACCGAGATGCTCCTGGCCGACGAAGACGACATGGTCCAAAAAGGCCTCGGCTGGCTCCTCCGCGAAGCCGCGAAGTACGACCCAAAACGCACCGTCCCCTACCTCATGAAAATCCGCGCCCGCGCCCCGCGCTTGGTCCTCCGCACAGCCTGCGAAACCCTCCCCGCAGCGACAAAGACAAAAATCCTCGCCCGCAGCTAAGCTATGATCATGCGCCCGACACACAAACAGACTTGATGTGGCCGTACCCGTTCCTATCGGACAGATAAAGCGGATCGCTTTGATTACAGGAATGTAGTACGAAGTGCGGAGGTCGGATGTCAGATGTGGCCCAAATAAATGTGCCCGCCAGCCTAGCCCTCTCGGGCACGCGCACCATACGGTGACAGTTCGGCTATGCGGGCGATTCCGATATTTATGATGCTCTCAAGACTACGGAGTTTCAAGAGAAAAGATGACTGCCCCGTTCTTTCGCTCCTAGAATAGTCGTTCACAGCGGACATTCTTGAAGGAAAAGCGGATTGACGCCTAACCTATTGAAGAATAAATATCTTAAGTATCGAGACACTCCCGTATTTACTATATGGTAAACATGTGGGCCGAAAATCGCACCTAACTCATTGATTCCACATATACTTACTAGTAAGTCCTTATTCCTCAAAGATCTAGCGGTAATTTCTGGTACTGTCCTAAGAGTATGTTAGGACGGTACCTAATTTCTGGTACTGTCCTAATACTGCGTTGCCGGGAGGTAGGCGGTGAATAGCCTCCGCCCTCCAGATTCGCTTTACCCCTGCCACCTAGAAGCATACCCTTTCCAGTTCAGGAATTCCCTAATTGTGGGGAGGTGTGTGCAATGCCGATCAGGGAAACATGGCATTACTGGCAAGGGATATTTAGTCGAGCTTTTTGGGACTCATTGCTGTTCTTTTTCGAGACACGAGAGGGTGCTTGGAAAGGCATTGGCATCATTCTGTCCTGCCTCAGCTGGAAATGGAGAAAGCGTTCCTCCGTTAAGATAACGGAGCGAACATATGAGGAAGGAACGGAAGCATTTCACCCCGGAAGAAAAAGTAGCCATCCTGAAGCGGCATCTTGTGGACAAAGTGCCCGTCTCGGAGTTGTGTGAGGAACTGGGCTTGCGACCGACGGTGTTCTACCGTTGGCAGAAGGAGTTCTTCGAGAACGGAGCCGCCGCTTTTCAATCTCAAGAGCGTCCCCACCGCCAAGTGGAGGAGAAGCAGAAGCGGATCGAGTTCTTGGAGAAGAAGGTGCAGACCAAGGACGAGGTACTGGCTGAGCTGATGGCTGAGCACATCGCGCTAAAAAAAAGTCTTGGGGAACTCTAACCGGTATCTGGGTGCCGCATGATGTGCGGGATCTAGTCGTGGATTTCGTCCGGCGCTGGTCGGAGAAGGCCGAGATCGGCGTCGGACGGTTCATCCCGTGGCTGGGCGTGACCGCCAGCAAGTTCTATGACTGGCGGCAGCGGTACGGGTGCGTCAACGAGCACAACGGTTGGGTTCCCCGTGATTTCTGGTTGGAGCCGTGGGAGAAAGAAGCAATCATCGGGTTCCATCTGAAGAACCCGCTGGAAGGCTATCGGCGACTGACGTTCATGATGCTCGACGCTGATATTGTGGCGGTTAGTCCGGCGAGTGTTTGGAGAGTCCTGAAGCAAGCTGGACTATTATCCCGATGGAAGAGCAAGCCATCGCGCAAGGGAACAGGTTTCGAGCAGCCGCTGCAGCCGCATCAGCACTGGCATATCGACGTTTCCTACATCAACCTGTGCGGCACGTTCTATTACTTGTGCAGCATTCTGGATGGCTTCAGTCGTTTCCTCGTGCATTGGGATCTGCGTGAGTCCATGCGAGAAGCTGATGTCGAGGTGATTCTGCAGCGAGCCAAGGAGAAGTACCCGGAAGCGAAGCCGCGAATCATCTCCGACAATGGCCCGCAGTTCATTGCTCGCGACTTCAAGGAGTTCATCCGCATCTCGGGCATGACGCACGTCCGAACCTCCCCTTACTATCCACAGTCGAACGGCAAGATTGAGCGCTGGCACAAGTCGCTGAAAGGCGAATGCATTCGACCGGGAACACCGCTGTCGCTGGAAGACGCACGGCGTCTGGTTGAGGGCTACGTCGAGCATTACAATAAAACCCGCTTAAACAGTGCCATTGGCTACATCACGCCGCATGACATGCTCATGGGTCGGCAGGCGGATATCCACGCTGAACGCGACCGGAAGTTGGAAGCCGCCAGACAACAACGCCATCGTCACCACCAGCAAGTCGCGTGAAGAGCGAAGCGGGCAGCCACCGCGGTGTCAGACAGCCGTTGAAGTGGAGAGTTTCCGGGTTTGCCGACCACTCGCCAAGTGCCCCGCCCATTCCGTGGCTATGAGTGGTATAGGGATTTGTCGCTGGGTGCTCCTAGAGCTTGCAATCTTCACCGCTTCCTTCGTATAACCCAAAAAGAATTTTCCCGTTCGCAAGTCGTAGGTGAACGTACTGGACAGTTACTCTCTTCCATTCTTCACGTTGCAGTCTTGCACAACCCACCACTTGAAACCCATCGGTCTCCTTGTCAACTTCGGTCAACTTGAACGCCTTTATTTCTGGGTATCCGATCCCGATGGTGTCCCGCATAGCCTGCACGTATTGATTCCTGTCCATGTCAGGAGCATCCTTACGCCCTAGCAGTAGGTCGTTCTTCAATTCTGGGGTCTGGTCTTGTATTTCCCACATGTCAGACCAGTCGTGTTTTACCTGATCGTGAATCCATCTTTCGATCTGGAGTTTTAGAAGTGTCCTTTCCGAAGGAGTCAGGGTTCCATAGGGGTCGTCCGTAGCACTACCGGCGGCACCAACAAGAAAGGCCAAAGAGATGATGATTGTGATCGAGGTTCTCATAGCACGCAGCCTCCAGAGCATCCATATTAGCGCCGAATAACAGCTACAATGATATCGCCGGGCGAAACGGAAGCGGGCACTGCGGGGACGCAACCATGCCGAGGGATAGCTTGGCGGGCTCATCGAGACGATGATCGGCAGCGCAGGGAAGGAGCTTCTTGCGCTGCTTGTCCATCATCGGATCGATAGACCCCATGCCTTGAAAATCCCCGCCCGAAGGGCGGATTCTACACTAACGGAGAACGTCGCTTCTCCATTTCAGGCTGAACCAAGACAA
>Ga0224558_1000126_pt1 | contig 86488 bp, 79 predicted proteins | sample 714S32024metaG_FD_180682 | JGI IMG/M metagenome (GOLD analysis project Ga0224558, IMG submission 180682) | Peat soil microbial communities from Stordalen Mire, Sweden - 717 S3 20-24 | ecosystem: Environmental > Terrestrial > Soil > Wetlands > Peat | place: Sweden: Norrbotten County, Stordalen... | reverse complement strand
AGCTCGTCCCAGAGCTCGGAGTATTCCCTGGCGTTTTCGCGTTCGAGGATGGTCTCGCGGGTGCGCAGGCCGTAGGTGAGGGCGTTGAAGCGGATGGCTTCGCGGCCTTCCGGGGTCTTCGGACCGGTGGACTTCTGTGCATTTTGACGATTAGCTTGTTGCTGTTTTTCGGAGATTACCATTTCAAATTTCCTTTCCGGGGCTGGGGGCCGGCGCATGGCGCCGCCCTACTGCCCCACTTCCGGCTTCAGCATAGCGGGCGGGTGGGGGAAAACGAACCTACCGGAAATGGCTGTGGGCGGTAATTGGTTTGACTAGTGTGGGATGCGGGGGAAAAAGATTTTGGCTCGGCGTGTGACCGAAAACCGGCCAATCGGTGAGGCAGGGGACGGTGGGAGGCGGGCTTCGCCTTGGTGGGCCTGGATTGAGCTTCGCTCCCCGGCGGGTCGAGGGGGACTGGCGCGAACCGGGGCATAGGCGCCAAAATTAAGGCGTTGCACAGAGCCGAGACCGGCAGCGTGCGAGCTGCCGTGCCGCATGTTCGGTTCCAAGCTTCCCAGATCGGACTTGGCGAGGCCTTTAGGCTTCCACTTCCGCGGAATGCGCGTTTCCCGTCAACCCGATGCGATTCGGCCCATTAATACCGTCGCCAAGCCGACTTCTCGTTCCTAATCGGAAGCGGCCCACCTCTCACCAAAGGGGACTACGCGACAAGCTGCGATGGGGGCAGGCTGCGTCAGATTTGGTTGACGCGGGCGTGTATACTCGGCTATTAGCGCCACAGACGAGGGCGCATACGCCTGGAAGGGCTTCTGGAAGAATGAGGATTGCTCGTATTTATGTTGCTGGGCCGTATACCCAGGGGGACGTTGCCATCAACGTTCGAAACGCCTATCAGGCGGCGGATCGCCTTGCGGACTTGGGCTTTGCGCCCTTTGTGCCACATGCAACGCACTTTTGGCACATGCTTTTTCCCCGCCCGTATGAATTCTGGCTCGACCTGGACAACCAATTCCTGCCGTGTTGCGAAGCGGTTCTCCGACTGCCTGGCCCGTCAAGCGGTGCAGATAAAGAAGTCCAGCTAGCCCGGAGGCTGGGAATACCTGTTTTCACCGAGATCGACGACCTAGCCAGGCACTTTAGAGAACGAGCGGCCGAAGTGAAGAGGGATGAAGCATGAAGAGCGAGGACGAGCGGATCAAAGAGCGGTCAGTCGACAGCCTCCAACAGATCTATACGGTGGTCATCGCACTCGCAATCTCGCAGGCTATTCAGAACCTTTTGAAAGACCCAAGCCGTGGCACCCTTCTCGACTCTCATCAAATCCAAGCTGGACTGCCTCCGTTCGTGGCATTCTTGTTTACCCTCGTGCCATTCTGGCACGGGATGAATCGGCATCTCGATCGCTGCTACCTCGAGAAGAAAAGTGCTGTCGTGCAAGGTGGCCTTCTGTTGGATTTTGCGGCGTTCTTCATCGAAGCCAGCGTGCTTTTTGCCGCTGCATGGTCCTTGAGGTCTGGAATCGCTAGCTTCGTGTATCTGGGCGCGCTGCTCTTCGTCGATATGCTATGGGCGTTAATCGCCCACCAGATTCACTTCCGGGACCAAAAATCCCACGCACTTAAGTGGTCGGCCATCAATGTCGTAGCGATATTCGTTGCAACCCTAATCGTTGCTTATCCGTTCCAATCCAAGGCAACTGTTCTGATGGCTGTCGCAATCTTTCGATCCATCGCAGACTATTGGATCTGTCGGGACTTCTATTTTCCTGGCCACTGAAGGCATTGAAGCGGCAGGCCAGGACCATTTTCCAGTCCCTGCGTCCCTACTGACCTGGGAAAACAGGTCAGGAAAACAGGTCAGACCGAACTGCGTTACTTCTCCGCCGTAGACGCGTTGCTCGCCCCCCGCTAGTCGCCCAGTTCAGGCTGACGCGTTTCTCTACGGACGCGTTTCCCTACGGGCTGACGCGTTTCTCTGGACGCGTTTCTCTATCGGATAACCGGTCGATCCCACGCGCGACTTGAATCCGGTACATAATGGATGGTTTAACGGAACGCACGCTCGATGTCTGGAAACGGCAACGGCCAGAACTCCCCCGAATCGCCCCGCACGGCCTACGAAACGGAGCTCGGCACCTTTGTTCTGGGCAAGGCGGAGGACATCTTCGCGTCGAAAATGGGCGAGCAGCTTAAAAAGCAGGTCGACCTCATCTTCACATCGCCGCCCTTTCCCCTCAATACAAAGAAACGCTACGGCAATCTGAAAGGCGGCGAGTACGTCAAATGGCTCGCCGGCATGGCGAAGCCGTTCCGCGCGCTTCTAAAGCCGAAAGGCTCCATCGTCCTTGAGATGGGAAATGCCTGGGAACAGGGCAAGCCCGTCATGTCGACACTGGCATTGAAGGCGCTGCTGGCATTCCTGGAAGCGGGTCAACTCACGCTGTGCCAGCAGTTCGTCTGGAACAACCCCGCGAAACTGCCGGGCCCGGCGCAGTGGGTAAATATCGAGCGCATTCGCCTCAAGGACGCCTACACCCACCTATGGTGGATGTCGACGACGGACCGGCCGTATGCCGACAACCGCCAGGTGCTCACGGAATACAGCGAGTCCATGAAGGATCTTCTGACCCGACAGTCGTACAACACCGGCAAGCGGCCGTCGGAGCATCGCATCGGCGAGAAGTCGTTCCTGACGAACCACGGCGGCGCGATACCGTCCAATGTCATTACCGTCGCGAACACCCAGTCGAACACTGGCTACATGCTGTTTTGCCGGGAACAGAAGCTCCAGATGCATCCGGCCCGGATGCCGCCCCAGCTCGCGGAGTTCTTCATCAAATTCCTGACGAAACCGAACATGCTGGTCGTCGACCCGTTCGCCGGCAGCAACACGACCGGCGCAGCTGCGGAAAAGCTCAACCGACGCTGGGTGGTATTCGAGCCCAATGAGATCTACGCGATGGGATCCGTCGGCCGATTCGAGGCGGTCAAGTTCAATGAGCGGACTTTTGCCCCAACCCCATGACAACGGCTGGAAGCTTCGCCTGAAGCCGCGCGACTGGCAATCCGAGGCGCTGCGGCTGTGGCTGAAGGACCTGCGCGGCGTCGCCAGTGTCGTCACCGGCGGCGGCAAAACCGTCTTCGCCTTCCAGTGCATGCTCGCCTTTCGCGAGCGCTTTGCCGATGCGCGGTTCATCATCGTAGTCCCGACCATCACGCTGCTGGACCAGTGGACCGTCGCGGCGCAGGAGGAACTCGGCGCAAGGGACGACGAAATCGCCTGCTATTCCAGCCAGGAGAAATCGTCCCGGCCGAACGTCATCAATATCCTGGTCATCAACTCCGCCCGCAAGCTGGCGAAGACGATGATCGACGGCCAACCGACCATGCTGATCGTCGATGAATGCCACCGCGCCGGCAGCCCGGAGAACGCGAAGGCGCTGACGGGAGACTTCGCGGCAACCCTCGGCCTTTCGGCCACACCCCGCAGGGAATACGACGAAGGCTTCACGCTACTCATCGAGCCGGCCCTCGGCCCCGTGATCTTCGAATATGACTACACCCAGGCGTTCCACGACAAGGTCATCGCGCCGTTCGATCTGATCAACGTCCGGGTGGACCTTCTACCGCATGAACAGGAAGCCTATGACAAGCTGACCCGGCAGATCGCGATCATGATGCGCAAGCTGGGCAAGGACGGTGTCACCGACGACAGACTGAAGCGCCTTTTTCAACGTCGGGCCTCGGTCTCCGCCACCGCCGAGATGCGCTTGCCCGTCGCGGCGAAGCTGGTCGAGCAGAACCGCGGCTTCCGCACGATCATCTTTCATGAGCGCGTGTCCATCGCCGAGACCCTGTACCGCGTCCTCAAGGAACGCCGGCACAGCGTCTGCCTGTATCATTCGAAACTCGCCCCCAGCATGCGCCGCGACAATCTCCGTCTGTTCCGGCGGGGCGTTTTCGATATCCTGATCTCCTGCCGCGCCCTCGACGAAGGAATGAACGTGCCGGAAACAGCCGTGGCCGTCATCGCGAGTTCGACGGCCAGTGCGCGCCAGCGCATTCAGCGGCTCGGGCGCGTGCTGCGGCCCGCCAAGGGCAAGGAAAAAGCCACCATCTACACGATCTATGCCACTGATCAGGAACACGACCGCCTCGTGAGAGAGGCCGCGAAGCTGCAGGGCGTCACCACCATATCCTGGTTGTCCGCCGGGAGGCGCCGTCATGGCTAGAATCCTGGTCAAGGACGAGTGGTATCACGAGATCAGCAGTACGGCGCTCTACGAAACTGAATTCGAGACCGTCGTCATGCAGAAGGCAGACCGACTGTTCCCGGGTTTCCATTTCATCCCTTTCAAGGAACTGGTCGAATCCGAAGACGGCGCATGCAAGGCCGATTTCGCGCTGGTCGACGTCAATTACCGGATCTGGTTCGTGGGAGAGGTCGAGCTGGCGCATCACAACCTCGATGCGCACGTCATTCCGCAGGTCCGGAGACTGGCCCGCGGCGCCTACGGAGAAACCCATGCGCGGGCGCTCTGCCAAAAATGCCCGGTCCTGAACTTCGAGCGCGTGCTGCAGATGCTGAAAGGCCTGCAGCCCAAGGTCTTTGTCGTGGTGAACCTGCCCGTCGCGACCTGGCCGGAAAGGCTGCGCCCGTTCGATGCCGTCGTCGGCGTCGTCCAGATTTTCCGCTCCTTGACCGGCTATGTCCTGCGCTATAACGGCGAGGCGCCCACGGTGGATGCCACCGTCCTGACCACCTGCGAGGTGGACAGGATCTTCGCGCTCTGGCTGGTGGTTCACTCGCCCGCCGCACTGCCGATCAAGGCAGGGTCCCGGGTCACGATCTATTACCAGGGACAGGCCTCGGAATGGGACCGGTTCGACACCGGCTCCAAGGTGTACCTGCAGGCGGCCCGATCCCACCAGCTGATAAGAGGTAAAATCTACGACATAGTTCAGCAAAGCGACGGGAGTCTCGCCATCCGTCCGAGCGACAGAAAAGGCTCCCGCTAGGAGCGCCAGGAAATTATGCAGCTTACCATCGGGCCAGACGCCATATCGTCCTACAAACGGCTGGCCTATACGGCTTGGCACGCGATCGCGGAATTCGTCGATAATTCCACCCAATGCTACTTCGACAACAAGGGCGTCCTCGACGCGGAATACGCGAAGACGGGCGAAAAGCTCGAAGTGACGGTTTCCTATGACAAGGACCAGGGCAACGGCTGGCTCCGAGTCTATGACAATGCCCTCGGGATGTCGCTGGAGCAGCTTGAGGATGCCCTGCATGTTGCGAAGCCCCCGAAAAATACGAACGGGCGATGCAAATACGGCATGGGCATGAAGACCGCCTCCTGCTGGATCGGCAACACCTGGGTATTGCGGACCAAAAAGCTCGGAGAGACGGTCGAACGCGAGGTCACCGTCGACGTATCGAAGATCGAGAAGGGCGACAACGACCTTAAATACCACGAGATTCCGAACAAGGACCCCGGCGCGCATTACACAGTCATTGAAGTTTTCGACCATAACAGGAAATGGGTTGGCCGCACCCTCGGGAAGATCAAGGATTTCCTCGGTTCGATGTACCGCAAGGACCTCGAATCCGGCCTGATGCAGCTGACATGGCGCGATCAGCAATTGTCGTGGGACGGGCTTGAAAAGCGCCTGCTAAAAAGCAAAACCGGCAGCACCTACCGGAAGGACTTCACCTTCAAGGTAGACGGCAAGGAGGTGAAGGGCTGGGTCGGAATTCTCGATCCGGGCAGCCGCGCCGATGCCGGTTTCTCCATGATCCATTCCGGCCGCGTCATCTACGGGTGGCCGGAAGCATGGCGTCCGCAAAGCATCTTCGGGCAGCTGCAGGGCTCCAACGACCTCGTCAATCAGCGCCTGGTCGGCGAAATCCACCTCGACCCGTTCGATGTCACCCACACCAAGGACGACATTCTGTGGCTCGGCACACAGGAAGAGGATGTCGAGGCCGAGCTTAAGAAAGTCTGCGCTGAATACATCGACTTCGCCAAGAAGAAACGCAAAGGGCAAAAGGACCAGCGCGGCCCATCGGAACTCGCGATCAAGCAGGCCGTCGACGATCTGAAAAAGGAACTGCAATCGCCGGAGATGGTCGATCAGATCACCATCGAAACGATCCCGTCCGAGGAGGTCATCCGCGAAGCCAACCGCAAAGCCATCGCGGCCGTCGTCAAGACCCAGGACGAAACCCTGACCGCCGAAATCAAGGGATTCGTTACGGTCAAGCTGTTCCTGACCCACAATTCCGAGATGGACTACTATGTCCGCAACGAATCGACCAGCGACACCGAGGTCATCGTCCTGGTGAACGCGGAACACCCGTACATGAGCCAGCTTTCGGAATCGCAGAGCGTGCTCGATTACCTGCGCCAATGCATCTATGACGGCATCTGCGAATGGCAGGCCCGTAAGAAGGCCGCCCGCATCGACCCCGACACGATCAAGATCCTCAAGGATAGGCTCCTGCGCGTGCCCATGGAGATCGAGCAGCACGAGGGCGATGCCGACCAGCCGCCCGCGGATGACCAGCCGGCAGCGGAGCCAACCGCCACCGTGAACTGAGCACCGGAGCAGATGTCCGTGCCTGATCGCCGCGAAAGCGATCCGTTCATAACCGTCTAGCAGCCACTGATCTGCAGAGGGTCCGGCGCTCACGACAGATTACTCCCGAGAAACGCGCTTGGGTCTGGGAATCCGCCGTCCACATGAGCCTGTAGTCGCCGACTCGTTGACTGGCCCGGTGATCGCGAACTCCCGAGATACGGCGTTCTGGGAGGTTGCGGCCGCACGGGGCCAACCCGCTGAAACTGCCAAACTCCAGGTGCGAGCTTCGCTTGCTCGCGCCCGCGGAGGCTTCGTCTGGGCCGCGTTGTTTTAGGCCCGACGATGCGAGGAGGCCGAGCGCCAAAAACGGCGAGCGGATCATCATTCATGTTTCGCGGGTGGCCGCGATTCTCATTTCCGCCGAAGCCAGGAGGGATGGTCCGCCAGGTAGACTACGCAGAGCGCCGGATCGGGACGAAGCGAATCTCGATCCGCTGATTCAGCGCCGCCGCGATCCTCCGCAGCATCGCCAGCGAATGGCCTTCATAGTCGGCGTCTTCCAGACGGCAGATGACCGACGCGGTGGTGCCGACCAGTTTACCCAGTTGCGTCTGGGTGAGACCCGCCTTGGTCCGCAAGCCGAAGATCTTCCGGGCGACCTCGTCGTTCGCCCTCGCTTCTTCCAAACCCTTCAGCCGCTCGGGCTTGCCCTCATACAACCGGCGGTAGAGGATCTCAACAGCGTCAGTAGTGGTCTCGGGCTTCTTGGTCATTCCGTGCTCTCCCCTTGGCGATGCTTCGCCGGATTCGCTTCAAACCGCTTCTTGCGCCCAAGGGCGCGATCGATTTCCTTCGGCGGAACGGCGCGCTCTTTCACAATTCCGTGGGACACAATCGCCGCCACCGCACCGTGGAAGAAATAGAGAATCCGGTAATCCTAAATCCGGCAGTTCGGGACCTCGGGTCGCCGGAAGGGCGTTTGAGTGCAGCAACTTTCAACTGCTCCGCAGATTCACCTTCCGGGTGAGAACTGCGAGTGCCTGCTCCGCAGGCGGCAGACCACAAAAAACGATGGTCTGCCCCACAGGAGCTTGCTGAAGGCGTCCCTGCAACTGCCGGATTTAGGGTAATGGATGCCCATCATGCTCGCACGGAGTTCGTAGATGCCATCGCGCAGCAGATCCGCTTCCGGCCGCCGCAGTTCGTGACCCAGTCCGCGGAGCCGCTCCACCCGCACCAAGCACTTGTCCTGCGCCTTTACCGGCAGTTGCTCGATCCACTCCAGAAACGGGCATGAGCCGTCTTCCTCGCAGTAAAGGATGACCTTCGTCTTCGGCATCCTATCTCAGTCTATTCGCAACCTTGCGAAAATGCTGGCTTGCAGAAAATGCCCGCGGATCACAAGCTAGAACTCGTCGCCGAAGTCGACGCCGACAAGTCCAACGCGTCCATCAAGAGCGTCAGCACCGCATTCCGATACGCCCGCGGCGGTGGTGATCGACGAAGCGTTGGAGCTGGCGCGGCGGTATTCCAACGAAGAGTCCGTGCAGTTCGTCAATGGCGTACTGGACGCCGTGCATCGCGATCTGGTGCGCGACCAGGTTTAGTGGACCATACTGTTCACTTTGGTGGGGCAGACCATCGCACTTTGTGGTCTGCCGTCTGCGGGGAGCGTTGGCAGGCGACACAAAACGATCGCCTGCCCCACCTCGGCCATTCAAATCAGAGTAACGGCAGCGGTTGTCCCCATCGGCCCGCGAAGACAAACTCCTCGAGCGTCCGGCGCGGCTTGCGTTGGTTCCGCTTGCGCAGTTCTTCCGGAGCGCCTTGTTCGTCGCCCGGATAACCCACACCGATAGCCGCCACTGCCTCGTGCGACTCCGGAATCGCATACAACTCGCGCGCCTTGGCTGCGTCGAAGCCGGCCATGCCGTGCGCCAGAATCCCCAGTGAGGCCGCTTGCAGCATCAGGAAACCCGTAGCAATGCCGGTGTCGTGAAAGGCGTGCCGATTGACGGCTCCGTTGTGCTCGAAGTGCAGCCTGGCCACCGAGATCATCAGTACGGGGACATGCTGAGCCCACGCGACATTCCCAGGGACCAGACAGCTCAGCATGCGCGCGAATTCCTCCGGCTCCTCCTTGCGGGCAACCAGGAAACTCCAGGGTTGCGCGTTGAAGCTGGAGGGCGCCCAGCGCGCCGCTTCCAGGACGCTGAGGAGCTTCTCCGGCTCAACCGACTGCGGCGAGTAAATAGCCGGACTCCACCGCTTGCGAATCACATCCATTATGCCGGTTTCCACCATCGCTTGGTTGGATGCGCGCCCAACGCCGCCGGATGCGGGTTATGGCAGTGTGACCACGCCCACCGCAAATCCGTTCAGCGTCACGGAACCTTGTACGGTTGCGGATGCCGGCGGTCCGGCCGCCGTAACTTGGTCGACGTATTCCCACGTGCCCGCTTCCGGAAGGGCCACGGTCATGGGGCGGTCGCGCTTGCTAATCAGCAGCACCTCGCGCTTCCCCGACCGCGTGCGGAACGCCTGTGCATAGATATGCGGATTGGAGATGCCGGTTTCCAGCAGCTTGTCGCCCGCGCCGAAATGCTTGTGCAGCAACTCCAGCACGCGGAAGCGCGCGTTGGGCGCGCCGGTCGACCAATCCACCATGGTGACGCTCGGAAACTGCGTCGGATATCCGACTAACTGCGACTCGCCGGCCACGTCGATGCCCAACGACGCGAGGTTGGCGAAGACATACGCATAAGTCGCGCCCGCCAGGTTCCAATAGGAATTCGGAATCGGGTCCGGCGCTTTGCCAGGCTGCCCCGGATCGCCCGGCAGAATGGCGCCGATTTCGTTTACGGTGGTGCGCGTCGCGGGCGACAGGCGCAGCCGGATCGCTTCGATGTAGCGCGTTACGTCCAGAAAACGGTCGGCCTGGGTGAAGAAGGTGTACTGCTGCACTTCCGGTGTCTGGTCGGCGCTGGGCGTTGCGTAAAAGTGGTACGAGATCATATCCAGCGGAATGCCCGGCTGGTGATTCTTCGGATTCAGGAAGTACTCGAACATGCGCGGGTTGCTCCCCGGTTCGGCCAGCGCCAGACCCACGAACTTGATCCGCGGGTCCACCTTGTGGATGGCCGCGACCACGGCGTCGTATCGTTCCGTGTATTGTTCCGGCGTCATGTTGTGCTCGAAATCGACTTCATTGAAGACTTCCCAGTAGTCGATCTTGAAGCGATGGCCGGACTCGTGCCTCTTGCCCAACTCGTCGGTGAACCCGCCCTGCGTGTACCAACTCACCAGCCGCGCGTAGTAGTCGCTCAGTTCACGCATGGTTGGGTCGCGCAGTTCGGCCCCCACGGTGTAATTCCAGACCGGCTGATCGGGGTCCTCGGGATACTTCACCGGCTCGGGGGTCTTGAACATCCACTGGGGGATGGTGCTGAAGTTCAGGATGACGGAGTGCCCCGCGGTGGCGTTCAGGAAATCCACGGTCATGGGGTCGATCAGCGAGAAGTCCCAGTAGGTTTCGGCAGCGTCGGGAGGTTTCAGTTCGGCCACGGCCAGTTTGGGATAAGGCAGCCACGGCACGTAGCGCACGTAGTCTGGGCCCAGGCGCTTCAACTCTTCATAGACGCGGTCATGGATCTGCGAACCGCGGCGCAGCGGCGGATTGACAACCACCTGCAGCGTGGGCGTGGTCTGCGACTCGCGCGTAACCTTGTTCCAATCGATCTTCAAACTGGCGGCCTGGTCGTCGGCGGACCAAGCGCTGGCGGCGGCCAACCCGGCAAGCAGGCACGCCACGAAAACGCTTCTCATGATGTAACCAGTATTCCACCTTCCGGCGTGGCGCAGACGATCGTTGTTTGTCGTCTGCGCACCGTGCTCGAACTCGGCAGGCCACGAAAAACGATGGCCTGCCCCACAGCGAATCTGCTGTATAGGCTGCCCTAGCCGCCCGTAGTGTGCAGCACGAAGGTGTCGGTAACCGGCTTGCCCTGGGCCGCCGGATCCAACGACCCGACGATCCACACGCTGCCCGGCGCAGTCACCACTCCACTGTAAAGAATGTCGTCCAGGAAGTCGCCGGGCTTGGGACTCGGGCTCGCAGCCAGGCTCCAACTCGTGCCGTCCCAATGCAGCAACAGCGTCATCTGATTTTCAGAACCGCTGGCGGCGAAGTACGAGCCAAAGGCCCAGATATCGGTCGGCGAGACAGCCGTCACCCCCAGCAGCCGGTTGGATTGATACTGGCTGTTTGGCCCCACGTTCGGGCTGGGCACCACGCTCCAACTCGTGCCATCGTAGTGTTCGATCAGCGTCTTCGTGGGCACGTCGTATTGGCCCGGCGGCGGCTTCTGGCTGGCCGTCGAATAGCCCACGGCCCACACGTTGTCAGGCGCCAGCGCCACCACCCCATTCAGGACATTTGGGCCGCTGCCCACGTCAGGCGTCCGGACCAGCGTCCAACTGGCGCCATCGTAGTGCTCGGAAAATGTCACGAAGTTCAGGCCCGAGTAGCCCACCGCCCAGATGTCGTTGGGAGCGTCGGCGGAGACACCCCGGAAAAACCCATGGAACGGGCCGACTGTCGCGGTCCAGGCCGTGCCATCCCAATGCTCAAAAAGAGCCGCGAGAAGCTGCTCACTCGTGAGCAGGGATCCCACGGCCCAAATGTCTGTTCCGGAGGTGGCCGTCATGCCGTAGATCGCGGGTTCATCGCCGGAGGCGAAGCTCGGCCCTGGAAACACGCTCCACGCAGTGCCGTTCCAGCGCTCGATCACCTGGTTGGGAGTCGCCGTCCCGATACCCACGATTCCGGCGGCCCACGCTTCGGTGGGCGAAATGTCCACCACCCCGTCAAGGTAACTGGTGTTGTCGCCATGGATCTCCGGCGTCGCGAAGGCGGTCCACTGAGTGCCGTCGAAATGAATGGCCGTCTGGCCCACAGCCCAGATATCGGAGGGCGACGATGCAGCCACGGCCTGCAGAGCGTTATTGGTCGTCCCGTGATGGCCGTTGGGAGTCGGCACCACCGTGAAGATGGATTGCGCGTGAGTCAACGCCGGCGCCCAGAGCAACGCCAGGAAGATTGCGCCCGAGTATCTTGCTTTCATATAGGTACAGTATGGCATCACAGCCGGGTATGCTCTGTAAAAGACTTGTAAATAAACTGTGCCGGGTCTCTACCGGAACACGCCGGTGTGGCCCAGCGAGTACCGGCCAGGCTGTGGGTACACACACAGACCGTGCGGTCCCTTGCCCACGCGGATGCGCGCCAGCAGATGGCCATCGCCGGTGTCGATGGCGTACACTTCCTTACTGTACCGGCCCGACAGCCAAAGTACCCTACCATCCGCCGAGACGCCTCCCATATCGGGTGTGCCGTGCGGGATTTCCCAGTTGTAAGCCACCTTGCGTGAGGCGAAGTCGATCACCGAGATGCTGCCCTCGGCGCGGTTGGAAACATACAACAGTTTGGAATCGCGGCTGGCATAGAGGCCGTGCGCGCCCCTGCCGGTAGGCACGAATCCAAGGATGCGCATACGCCCGCCGTCGATCAGATGGACGCCGTTGGCGTGCATATCGGCGACATAGAACACTTCGCCATCCGGCGACAGCTTGACGTCCTGGGGCATGCCGCCGCCCGGCAGGTCCAGAGTTCCAACCACGCTCTGGGTTTCCACATCCACCTTCACTACCGCGGCGCTGAATTCGCAACTGGCGATCAGGTAGCGTCCGTCGGCGGAGAAGTCCATGTGATCCACGCCGCGGCAAGGCACTGGCACGGATTTCACCAGCCGCATCGTCTGAGCGTCGCGGAAGTCCAGTTGATGGATGCGCTCGGCCACCACGATGGCATACTTGCCGTCCGGCGTGTAGTACATGTTATACGGATCTTTCACCTTGATAGTCTTGCCCTTCTTGCCGGTGGCCGGATCGATAGCCGTGAGACTGTCGCCCAAGTCGCATAGCACCCAGAGTGTCTTCAGGTCGTAAGATGGAGTAACATGCTGGGGTTGCCGGCCTACCCGAAAGTGCCGGATAATGCGGTAAGTCTTAGGATCGATAACATCCACGCTGTTACTGCCGCTGTTTGGCACATAAACCAGCGATGGAAACTTACGAACCACGGGACTAAGATCGCCGGCCGCGTCGGCCGCGTAGATATCGCGCCGGTCCAGGACGGGCGGCATGCCCGGCAACTGGTCCATCACTTGGCCGGCGGCGGACAAGGTGAAGACAATGGCACTACAAAAGAAAATCGAAGATTTCATGGTATCTAATGGGGATGTCTTTTCTGAGGGTGCCGGGCGCGCGGCTCTACTATGAGGTCCATGGGTCGGGTCCCGTGCTGCTGATGATCCCCGGCGGCCCAGCCGACGCCGGAGTCTTCGCCGGTCTCGCCGCCTACATGGCGGACCGGTACACTGTCGTGCCGTATGACCCGCGCGGTAACTCCCGCAGCGCCCTCGACGGCCCGCCGGAAGACCAGCGGATGGGCGTCCACGGCGACGATGCCGCCCGGTTGCTGGCGGCGCTCGGTGCCGAGCCTGCGTACATGCTGGGTAGCAGCGGCGGCGCGCAGATCGGGCTCAATCTGGCGGCACGCTACCCCGGGCGCGTGCACACCCTGGTCGCGCACGAGCCGCCCTGCGTGGGACTGTTGCCGGACGCCGCGGAGCAGCGGGCCTTCGTGAACGCCGTATACGACACCTACCGCACCCACGGCGTCCGTCCCGCCATGCAGAAGTTCGCGGCCGGCGCGGGCCTGCGGGACGGTCCACAGTCCCCACCCCCCCCAGAGATGCGGGAAGCTTTTGGCCGCATAATGCGCAACCTGGACTTCTTCCTCGCCCATGGCTTGCAGCCGATCAGCCTCTACGTTCCGGATGTCGCCACCCTGCGAGCCGGGCCCGCCCGTCTCGTGGTGGGCGTGGGAGAGACCTCCACGGGACAACTGGCCCACCGCACCGCCGTCGCCCTGGCCGAACGCTTGGGAACCGCCCCTGTGACCTTCCCCGGGGATCACGGCGGCTACGGTACCCAGCCTGCCGCGTTCGCCGAAAAGCTGCACCGGGTGCTCCGCGGCGAATAACCCGGCCGCCTGCATCAAACCGGGCACAACACTTTCGCAATCGTCTCCGCCGCCTGCTTTCCCATGCGGATGCAATCCGGTATGCCGATTCCGGTATAGGCATTGCCGGCCAGTTGGAAGCCCGCAATGGCGGCGGTGCGCGCCTCGATCTCGGCCAGCCGCGCCGGGTGGCCGACAGTGTACTGCGCCATGGAGCGGGGCCAGCGGAAGATGCGCGAGAAGGCCGGCGCCGCACGAAATCCGACAATGTCGTGCAACTCGTCCACCACCGCGGCGATAACGGCATCGTCGCCTGCCGAGAGAATCGCGCCGTCATCCATGCCGCCCAGAAAGCAGCGCAGCAGGGTGGTTCCGCTGGGCACCCGGTGCGAGAACTTGGTGCCCACCCACGTGCAGGCCACCAGGCGGCGGCGTTCGCGCTTGGGAACCAGAAAGCCGAAGCCCTTGAGCGGCTTAGGGAACGCGCTGTCGGGGAAGCCCAGCGCCACGGTCATCGAGGAGCTGTATGGGACGCCGCCGAGCAGGTCCGCCAGACGGCCGTCCAGGCTGCGGGCTAGCGTGGCGGCGTTGTGCGCTTCCGACGCCAGTACCAGTTGTGCGCACTCGAGCCAGCCGTCTTCGAGGCGAATGCGGAAGCCGCCGCCAGTCCTTTCGACAGCTTCGGCGCGCTGGTGCAGAACGGTCGCGTGGCCTTCCAGCCGCTCCGTCAGCGCCGACACCATTTGGCCCAATCCACTCTTGAGGGTGCGAAACAGCGGCAGGCGTTTGGCTTCGGCCTTATTGGCTTTCAGCCCCGCCAGTACACCCTTGGTGAGGCTGCCATATTTGGCTTCCAGCTCGACAAACCGGGGCAACACGCTGGTGATGCTGAGCGCGCTGGGGCTGCCGCCGTAGATGCCCGAAAGCAGCGGCTCGGCCAGGTAGTCCACGGCTTCGGCGCCGTAATGCGACGCGACGAAGTCCGCCACGGATTGATCTTCCGCATGGCGGCCCGGCGGGTGGAAGAGTTCCATCCCCATGTGCAGCTTGGTGCGCCAGCTCAGCAGCCGTGTGGTGAGCAGCGGAACCAGCTTGGTGGGCACCATAAGCTGCAGTCCGTCCGGGAGCGGCAGCAGGCGGCCGCCCTTCCAAACGTAGGTGACGCGCAGGTGGTCGTTCGACCCGATGACTTCCCCGGCCAGTCCCAACTCGCCGATCAGTTCCATGGCCGCCGGCTTCATGGAGAGGAAGCTGTCTGGGCCTCCTTCGATCACGCACCCTTCGATATGCTCGGTCTGAATCACGCCGCCGAGCCGCGGGCGCGCTTCGATGAGGGTGGAGGGAATGCCGGCTTTGGCCAGGTAATATGCGGTGGACAGGCCGGAGATGCCGCCTCCGACGATGGCAACGGGTGCATCCATGAAAGTTAATTATCGCAGGACAGCGGGTAGCTTTCAGCTTTCAGCCGTCACCTCTCAGCTTTCAGCCCGCGTGCCCGACTAGACCGGTCGGCGTCGCCACTATCTGGGGTCCACCGCGCGAAGGCCGCAGTCCAATTAAGTAGACGAATGGCTACCTGCGGCCGCCACCGCAGACACAGACGGTGGTGGGCGGCACGATCAAGTTCAACGGGAACTACCAGCCGTAGGGCAGTGCGGACGCCGTGTCGCCACTCTGACCAAACGGCTACATTACCCACTGAGCCACGACCGTAAGGGAGTGGGCTGAAAGCTGAAAAGCTGACGGCTGAAAGCTGAAAGCTTAACGCATGCTGGCGTGGTCCTTCAGAATGCAGCGATCCATCACCACGGCCAACCCCGCGGCCTTGGCTCTTGCCGCCGCTTCCTCATGCACCACGCCCTCTTGCATCCAGACCGCCCGCGCGCCGATCCGTATGGCCGCCTCCACAATCTCCGGCACAAACTCCGCGCGCCGGAAAATGTCCACGATGTCCACCCGCTCCCGAATGCTGTCCAGATCGGGATAGCATTTCTCGCCCAGCACCGACGGTACGAACGGGTTCACCGGAATGATGCAGTAGCCGTTGCGCTGCATGTACTCCGCCACACCGTAACTGGGGCGGAAGCGCTTGCTCGAAAGCCCCACCACCGCGATCGTGCGGCTGGTCTTCAGCAGCTCGGGTATGGTCATCGCGCCGGCCGTTTCGCGGCCGCTCTGCGGAACCGCTCGACTTCCTCCGCGGTCAGATAGCGGAACTCTCCCGGCTTCAGCGGACCCAGTTCCAGAAACCCGATCTTCACTCGCTTCAGCTTCTCCACCAGCCGTCCGAAATGCTTGAACATCTCGCGGATCTGGTTCTTGCGGCCCTCCGTCAGGCGCACCTCGTACCACGGATTTTGCGCGCGATAAGTCAGCCGCAGACCCGCCGGCGCCGTACGCCGCCCGCCCAGCGGCACGCCGTCCCGGAACTGCTGCTCCTGCTCGGGAGTCAGCAGCCCGTTCGCCTTCACCAGGTACGTTTTCGGAATGTGCGTGGCAGCCGAGGTAATGGCGTTGGCCAGTTCGCCATCGTTGGTCAGCAGCAGTAGCCCTTCGCTGGCATAATCCAGACGGCCCACCGGGTACACGCGCTCCTTGATCCCGCGGACCAGGTCCATCACCGTGGGGCGGCCCTGCGGGTCGGACACCGTCGTCATCACGCTGTGCGGCTTGTTGAGCGCAATCGTGATCAGGTGCTTGGGTGGGCGCAGCAGCTTCCCATCCACCTTAATGTGATCGCGATCCAGATCCGCCTTGCTGCCGAGTTCGGTGATGGCCGCCCCGTTCACGGTAACGCGACCTTCCTGGATGAGCAATTCGGCCTTCCGGCGGGAAGCGATCCCCGCCCGCGACAGGATCTTCTGGAGCCTTTCCTCGGGCATCAGCTCTGCTCTTCCGGCGGCGCTGGGGCCGGGGCTGGCTCCAGTTGCGCTTCCGGTTCCGGCTGCCGCGGCTCCGGCGTGTCTCCGTCGATGGCCATGCGCCGGATCTCTTCGAATTCCTTCAGCGATGGCAGTTCGGTCAGATCCTTCAGTCCGAACTGCACCAGGAAATCCTTGGTGGTCTTGTACAGGATAGGCTTGCCGATGACGTTCTTGCGGCCCGCCGCGGCAATCAGCTTGCGGTCGAGCAGCGTCTTCAACACGCCGGCGCCCTGCACCCCGCGGATTTCCATGATCTCCGGCGCGGTCACGGGCTGCTTATAGGCGATAACGGCCAGCGTCTCCAGCGCCGGCAGCGACAGCTTCAGCGGCGGCTTCAGGCTCCTGACGAAACTGCGCACCGTCTCATGGTGCTCCGGCTTGGTGGTCATCTTGTAGCCGCCGGCCACCTCGCGCATGGTCACGCCATGTTCGGGCTTGTCATATTCCGCGACCAACTCGTCGAGGAGCGTCTGCACGCGTTCCCGTGGCTGGTTCAGAGCCGTGGCAATCTGAGCCAGGGTAAGAGGCTCTTCGGTGATATACACCACGGCCTCCAGCAGAGCCTTCAACTGCGAGTCTTCCGAAGAAGCCGCGCTAATCGCCTCCACCCCAGCCAGCAAATCGTCGGTGGCGATGGACTCGGCACTTTCGCCCTCCGGACTTTCCGCGCCGGCATCGCTCTCCACAGCCTCCCCCGCCGGACTCTCCTGGTCGCCGTGTCCCCGCGTCTCCGCGTCCGGGCTCGCCCCCTCAGCCGCGATATCGGCGTTCCCTTCCCCCTCGGGGATTTCCGCGTCTAGCAACTCTTCCATCACTACCGGTATTCCCTCTCCATCGCAATCGCCGGCTCATCCGCCGCAAACACCGTGTCGAACATCCGGTGCCGCCGCAGCACGATTTCGCCGAACAAATCTGTTTGCGCCACCATCACCGCCTGCTGCTTCACCAGCTCCAGCACCGCCAGAAACAGCGTGATCATCGCTTTCCGGCTGCGCTGCTCCGCGAAAACCCGCATAATGTAGACCGGCTCCTCGCCCGCCTCCAGGAACAGCGACTTCAGGCGCAGGATCATCTGCCCCACGCTGACATCCTCCTCGGACACCTCGTAAACCGGCCGGTTCTTGGCCCGCTCCAGCAACTCGCCGAACGCCTTCACCAGGTCGAAAAGCGTGATCGCCAGCCCCGGATCGTCGTCTTCGGAGGTAAACTGCGCAATCTGCGGATTCGACCAGACGTTCTCTTCAATCATCCGCTTCTGCTGCAGCATCTCCGCCGCATTCTTGAACTTCTCGTGCTCCAGCAGCTTCTCCACGAGTTCCTGGCGCGGGTCCTCTTCCGGATTGTCCTGGGCCAGCGCCGGATCGCGCGGCAGCAGCATACGCGACTTGATGTGGATCAGCGTGGCCGCCATGTAGACGAACTCCGCGCCCAGATCGATATCCAATTCCCGCGCTTTGTCCATGTACTCCAGATACTGCGAGGTGATGGTGGCGATCGGGATATCCTTGATCTCGATCTGCTGCTTCCGGATCAAATCCAGCAACAGATCGAGCGGTCCGTCATAGCGTTCCAGGTGGACGTTTAGGGGCGAAGACACCGTACTTCACGATATCACGGATGGGGGTCCAGCCCGCTCGCCGCGGGGTCGAGGCAACGCCTCCGCGACTAAGCGCTGAACGGCAGATCGAGAGAGATCGATTGATACGGCACTTCAGGCCTGACCCGTCCGCGCTGGCCACGATGGAGCCGCACGAAGCCGTAATGCTCCATCGTCTTCAGAGTCCGCGACAGATTAGATGCCTTGCGGCCGGTATGTCCTGCCAGTTCCTGAAGCGAAGCCGGGTGCGTCGCCGCGATGGTCGCGAGCAGGGCGCGGTTCTTGTTCGACAAAACCTTCGCAAAACTCTCGGTCGAGGTAAACCACACCTTGGGGTCTCCCGGTTTCGGCTTGAGCTCGCCCCGCGCGATCGCCGTCGTTCGCGCCTTCATGTCCTCGTAGGAGGCGATTCCGATCTTGAAGGTTTTCATGGCACTATCCCTTTCAGCGGATGAGCTTGAGGCGCCTCAGATCTTCATTTCTCCAGCGGGCTTGCAATTCGATTATGCTCTTCAACGTCTTCCGCTTAAACGTACTGCCACCGCCGTGGAAGACAACGGTGACTCTCCGTCCGTCGGTATGGCAGTAAATCTGGTGGGACCCGTCCCCTCGATCAAACGCAAACCCGTCCCAGGATCAGGGCGGAAATGATTTCGCGAGCGGTGGTATTCCGAAGCTGTCCGTAATCGATAGGCACGCTTAACTATACTGGGTTCCCTTTGCGGATCCTTCGCCGTCCAAGGCTGTCCGTAACCGACTGGCACGACTCAGACGGTCACCGCCACGCGAGGTTCGACGGTAACTTCGACTTGATCGGGGGGCTCCTCCGGGATGCGTTGTCCGTGCTCGCGCATGCTCCCGACGACCATACGGACGAGTTCATTGATGTTCTTGATTGCTTCGTCCTCCGTCTCAGCCCAAGTCGACGCTCCCTGCCGCTCGAGAACAGGGCAATAGGCGTGCCACCCAGAGGGATGTCCGTCGAAATCTTCGTCCGGCTGCACCACGATTTTGAAATTGTACGTCATAGCAAACCGCTCCCGGTTTCGGTTACGCCTTGCTTCCAGTGTAGGCCGCGCACTCTCTTCCGTCAAATCCGAGCCAGTGGCTTCCAGTGGCTTCCGCCGACCCCAACAAAAACGTCGGCAGCGCCGCGCGACGCGTAACCCTCGCGGCCCCCGGCACAGTACACTGTAAGTCTGATGGACCGCATCGGACGCTACAAAATCGTGCGCGAACTGGGCCGCGGCGCCATGGGCGTCGTGTACCTGGCCACCGATCCCACCATCGGCCGTCCGGTCGCCATCAAGACCATCCGCCTCGGCGAAGTCGCCAACGCCGAGGAGCGTACCCGCCTGCGCGAGCGCCTGTTCCGCGAAGCGCGCTCGGCCGGCGTCCTCTCTCATCCGGGCATCGTCACCATCTACGATATGCAGGCGCAGGACGACATCGCCTACATCGCCATGGAGTACGTCAACGGCCCCACGCTCGACCAGCTTATCTCCGGCCAGCCGCTCCCCCCGGACCGCCTGTTCGCTATTCTCGGCCAAACCGCCGTGGCCCTCGACTATGCCCATCTGAAGGGCATCGTGCATCGCGACATCAAGCCCGCCAACATCATGATCACCGAGGATGGCTCAGCCAAGATCACGGACTTCGGCATCGCCAAAATCAGCACCAACGAGCAGTTCACCATGACCGGCGCCATCGTCGGCACGCCGCATTACATGGCGCCCGAGCAGGTGCAGGGACTGGCCGTGGACGGACGCGCCGACCAGTTCTCGCTCGCCGTAATCACGTTCGAAATGCTCACCGGCGAGAAGCCTTTCACCGGCGAGCAGCTTACCACCGTGGTCTACAAGATCGTGGCCGAAGAGCCTGCTCCGGCGCACCGGCTGAATTCCACGCTCAACCAGCAGATTACCAACGTGCTGCGCCGCGCCCTGGCCAAAAAGCCCGATGCGCGCTACCCCAACTGCCAGAAATTTGTGGATGCCCTGGAAGCGGCCTGCGCGGCTGCCAAAGGCTGGAAGCCGCTGCCGCGCGGCGGGAGCCTCGACCTGCCCACCGCCGTCGAAGCGCGCCGTCCCGCCAACGTCTCTCTGTCCAGTTCCACCGCGGAGACCAAGTCCCGCTCGCGCCGTAAGATGGGAATCCTGCCGGTGCTTTTCGCGATCCTGGTGGCGGCCGGTCTGGTGTTATTGATCGCCTGGCAGGCTGCGCCCTGGCTTACCCAGTCCAGTCCGAAGTCGCCACTGACCGTGGCCCAGCCGCCCGCTCCGCAACCGGCAGCGCCTCCCGCGCCGGCGCCCGAGGAGAAGAAACCCAGCGCCATGCCGCCCCCTGAGCACCCCCAGGGCACGCCTCCCGAAGCCGCAGATCGGATCGAAGCCAAGGCCCAAACCGAGAACGACGCCAAGACCGAAGCCGCCGGTGCCAGGCCGCGCCAGCCACTGCCGGACTTATCATCCAGCCCGTATCTCAAAGTTTCCGTGGCCACCATCCCTCCCGACGCCACGGCCATGTTGGACAACCGTCCCGACAGCGCCTGCACCACCCCCTGCGCACTGGACGCCACGCCTGGACAGCACATAGTCAGCATCAGCCGCCAAGGCTACCAAACCGAGCATCGTCCCGTTACCGTCGCCAACGCCGCGGTGGAACTCCCCACCGTCGCCTTGCGCGTGCCAGGAGGCGTCCTGATGCTCGCCAGCACCCCCGCCGGCGCGCGCATCTTCGTGAATGGCACGCCATCGGACCAAATCACTCCCGCCAAACTGATGCTGCGTCCCGGCAAGTACGACATCGCAGTTGAAAGGGATGGAAAGCGGTTGTCCAAAGAGGTGGAGATTCAAAACGGCGCCACTCACTACGAGAAGTTCATCATAGAGCGGTGAGCCAATGGCTAATGACCATGGTAAAATGACTAGTCATGAAGGCCAAAATCACGCGTACCGAAATCCCGGCGGGAGAATTCAAAGCCAAGTGCCTCAAGCTGCTGGATGAAGTCCAACAGCACCGCTCTCAACTCGTGATCACCAAACGCGGCAAACCGGTGGCCCGCCTCGTTCCCGTGACTGAGGACCTGCCGGACATCTTCGGACGAATGAAAGGGACTGGCGAAATTCTTGGCGACATCGTCGGCCCCACCGGCGAAATCTGGAACGCCGACAAGGACTCGGATGATTGATGGCGAAGGCCCAATCCTATTAGACACGCATTGCTGGGTATGGAGCCAGTTCGGGCACGACCACGAGTTCTCGGCGCTGGGTTTGTCGACATTCAAGCAGGCCGCGAGAGACGGCATGCTCCGCCTTTCCGTCATCTCGGTTTGGGAAGTGGCGCTGCTGGAATCGAAGCAGCGCCTCCACTTGCACATGGACTGCCTGGAGTGGGTCCGCCGCGCGCTGCAGACACCCGGCCTCTCGCTGATTCCCCTCACCCCTGAAATCGCGGTCGAGAGCACCCGCCTTCCCGGAAACATACACGCCGATCCCGCCGACCGCATCCTGGTAGCCACCGCGCGCAACCTCGGCGCACGCTTGATGACCCGCGACCAGGCGCTGCTCGACTACGGCCGCAAGCGTCACGCGCGCATCGTCTCCGCCTGATTCACGCCGACTTGATCTCCGTCCAGATCCGGTCCCGCAGCCGTTGCGTAGCGCCCGGCATGGTGGCGATCCACTGCCCGCGCGCCAGGGTCTCAGCGGACGGAAACAGCGTCGTATTGCGCCGCAGCGCGTCCGGCAGCAACGCTTGTGCCGCCCCGTTGGCCGTCGCCGTCCGCGAGGTCTCGACGATCGCCGCCGCCACCGGCGCGCGCAGCAGGTAGTTGATGAAGGCGTGCGCCAGTTCGGCGCGGCGGCTTTCCCGCAGCACCACCGCGTTATCGCCATACAGGGGGAAGCCCTCAGCCGGGTATGCGAACCCAAGCTGCGGGGCGGCGTCGATAGCCTGCTGCGCCGTGGTCGCCCAGGAGTGCGCCACCAGGATGTCGCCGGCCACCAACTGGTCGCGAAATTCGGCGTTCAGATAGGCGCGCAGCAGCGACTTCTGCGCGATGGCTTCGCGCTCTGCCCGGCGCAGGCTGGCGTTGTCCGTCGAATTGTACGAAAGCCGCAGCTTCAGCAGGCAAGCGCCCAGCACTTCCTCCGGATCGTCCAGCATGGTTATCCGGCCTTTCAGGCGCGCGCTCCACAGGTCGGCCCACGCGGCCGGCGCGGGCTCGACCGACCGATTGTACGCGATGCCCGTCGCGCCCCACATGTACGGGACCGAATGGTCCAGATGCGGGTCCCACGGCGGGCTTTGGAAGCGCGGTTCCAGGTTCGGCAGATTGGGCAGGCGCGCGTGATCGAGCGGGGCCAGCAATCCGTACTGGCGCATTGGCGGGATGCGATTGTGCGTCGGGAAGACCACGTCCCAACCCGAATTGCCGCTCAGCACTTTGGCCAGCATCTCTTCGTTGCTCTCGTAGGTGGCGTAGCGCACGTGTACGCCGAATTCGGCTTCGAAGTTGGCGATCGTATCCGGCGCAACATAATTCGACCAGTTGTAGACGTTGAGCCGTGGCCGCCCGTGCGCGCACCCTGCCAGACCGGCGGCGCCCATCAGAAAGCTGCGTCGATTCAGGATGCGATTCATGCCTCGCGCACCCTCTCCGAGACCAGCACCAGCGCGCCGAAGACCACCACAATCAAGGCTGAAATCGCATTGATCACCGGACTCGCGCCGCGCCGCGCCATGGCGTAAATCACCATCGGCAACGTCTCGGAATCCACGCCCGCCACCATGCTGGTAATCACGTAGTCATCGAACGAGACCGTCAGCGCCAGCAGCGCGGCAGCCACGATACCGGGCAGCAGCGCCGGGAGCGTCACGAAGCGGAATGCCTGCCATTCGGTCGCGCCCAGATCGAGCGCCGCCTCCTCCAGCGCGGGGCTGAAGGTGCGCAGGCGCGCCGCAATCACGATGACCACGTAGGCGATCGAAAACGCCACGTGCGCCAGGATCACCGTATGCAGTCCCAGCCGCCAGTGCAGCCACTGGAACGACCACTGAAACAGCGCCAGCAGCGAGATGCCCATCACGATCTCGGGCGTCACCAGCGAAAGGTACAGCGAGCCGGAAAGCAGCTTCGAGCCGCGCTTCCACAAGCCGTAGGCGCACAGCGTGCCGGCGATGGTGGAAAGAATCGTCGCCACCACTGCGATGACGATGCTGTTCCACGCGGATTCGGCAAGCTGCTGATCCTGGAAAATCGCGCGGTACCAGTGCAGCGAGAAACCCTGCCACACCGTGAAGCGCGACGAGTTGAAGCTGAAAACGGCCAGGATCACCAGCGGCAAATGCAGGAAGAGGTACACCGCGGCGGCATACAAAGCCAGCCAGCGCTTCATACCAGCCCCTCCTGGTCGCCGCGCCGCAGCATCAGCAGCACCAGCACGCCCACCAGCGCCATCAGTCCCACCGAGATGGCCGCGCCGAAAGGCCAGTCGCGCGCGTTGGTGAACTGGTTCTGCACCAGGTTGCCGATCAGCACTGTGCGTCCGCCGCCCAGCAGGTCGGGCGTCAGATAAGCGCCCAGCGCCGGAATGAACACCAGGATGCTGCCCGCGCGAATGCCCGGCGCGGAGAGCGGCAGGACCACGTGCATCAGCGTGGGCCACGGCTTGGCGCCGAGGTCGGCGGCCGCCTCCACCAGCGCCGGATCCAGACGCTCCAGCGTGGCGTACACGGGCAACACCATGAACGGCAGATAACCGTACACCAGGCCGAGCAGCACCGCGCCGTTGTTATAGAGCAGCGGCAGCGGATCGTGAATCAGGCCGAGATGCTGCAGCGCCGTGTTGATCAATCCGGTATCGCGCAGCAGGAACAGCCACGCGTAAAGCCGGACCAGAAAGCTGGTCCAGAACGGCAGAATCACCAGTTGCAGATAAATGTTCTTGCGGCTGCCCGCGCGCGAAATGAACAGCGCCAGAGGAAAGCCCAGCAGCAGGCAGATGACCGTGGTCGCGGCGGCCATCGCGAAGGACCGCAGCACGATCCCCAGGTACAGCGGATCGGCGAGGCGCTGGTAGTTCTCCGGGGTCCAGGGCAGGCCCAGCCCGCCGTATGCGCCGCGCGTCAGCAGGCTGTAGACGATGACGATGGCGAAGGGCGCGGCGAACAGCACCGCCATCCAGATCCAGGCAGGCAACAGAAACCACGCGCGCAAGCGTTCCCAGCCGGAGACCACCTTCATGGAAAGATCATCTCGTCGGACGGATTCCAGCAGACGTGGATGGCTTCGCCCGTCTGGTACGTGCCGTTATCGCGCGGGATTTCGGCGACCACATCTTCGCCGCTTTCCAGGCGCGTCAGCACGTGCACGCAGTTGCCCAGGAAGACCGAGCCTGTGACCGTGGCGGGACGGAAGCGCCCGCCATTCGACGGCAGCGTGCGCGCGATGCGGGTCACCTCCGGGCGCAGGCCGACGCCGGCGATCCAATTCACCGCGCCCAGAAAGCCGGCCACGAAGCGCGTGCGCGGGCGCAGGTAGACGTCCTGCGGCGTGCCCACCTGTTCGATCGCGCCGGCGTTCATCACCGCCAACTGGTCGGACATAGAGAGCGCCTCTTCCTGATCGTGCGTCACCAGCAGAAACGTGATGCCCACGCGCCGCTGCATCTCTTTCAGCTCCAGGCGCATCTGCTTGCGCAGCTTGGGATCGAGCGCGGCCAGCGGTTCGTCGAGCAGCAGCACGTCGGGTTGCAGCACCAGCGAGCGCGCCAGGGCCACGCGCTGCCGTTCGCCGCCGGAAAGCTGAGCCGGATGGCGCGATTCCTTGCCCGTCAGCCGCACCAGTTCCAGCGCCTCCCGCACCTTGCGCTCAATATCGGGCCGGTTTTTGCGCTTCAGCCCGAAGGCGATGTTTTCCGCGGCGGTCAGGTGCGGGAAAAGGGCGTAATTCTGAAAGACGGTGCTCACGTTGCGCTGGTAAGGCTTCTGCTCGTTGACCACCGCGCCATCCAGCAGCACGTCACCCGAAGTGGGCTGCTCGAAGCCGGCGATCAGGCGCAGCGTGGTGGTTTTGCCGCAGCCCGACGGCCCCAGCAGCGAGTAGAATCCGCCGCGCGGAATCCGGAGCGAGATGCCATCCACGGCGCGCTGGTTCGGGAAATGCTTCACCAGGTCGCGCAGTTCCAGAATAGACTCCATTTGAAAAGCATGTTAACGCAAACGCAGGATCGAGCGATGAAAAGAATTCAGTGCAACGGCCTTTTCCAGCGTCCTGCCCGACAGAACCCAAAGGGAACGGCCGATAAGAAATGCGGGACCGCGCTATCGACGTACATCGTTGCCCGGCTTTTCGTTGCTCGTAATCGATGGTCGTGCTCTGCGCTGTCAAGGGCCTTCCGGTTCCCGTAAATTCTCGAAAAGGAAATGATATTCGTGACAAGACATAGTGACCTATCGCGCGCCTTCATGGTGGGGGTTTGCCTCTTTTGGGGCGCCGTTTCGCATGCGCAAACGCTCCCAAAATCGGCAAGGCCGGCCGACGGGCGGATCATCCCCGAAGTAAGTCTTGCGCCGGACGTTGCCGCCGCAGGTCAAATTACCGAAACGCTGGTTAGCATTACGAACCAGAACCCAACCGGCACATCCCAATTGCAACCGGGGGACACCTTCACCCTGGATTTCGATCTGGCGGACGGCCAGATCGTGACGCTTCCAACTGTCGTGGCGGTCGCCTCCGCCACGCTGTCGCCCACGGAGTTCATCGTTACGCAGGGCAGCAATCCTTCGCAACTGGCGATTACCTATCACGGCGCTCCGGCTGACTTCGCTCTGGGCGATTCGATTACGATCAATCCGGTTCTGCGGGCGCCGAGCGCTCAGCGCGTAAGCAGCGTCGTGCTCCAGCTTCCGAATCAGGTCCGCTTTGCCGCCGTGGCGCGGAATGCGGCAACTTGGTCCTCGCTCGCTTTTCCGACCGGAGCGCCCGCGCCGGAAGGTCTGCCCGGCCCCGCTGGACCCGCTGGACCCGCTGGGCCGGCAGGTCCCGCTGGACCCACTGGGCCGGCAGGTCCCGCTGGCGCGACGGGTCCCGTTGGCACAACCGGACCTACTGGTTCGACCGGTCCCATTGGCCCGACCGGACCCAGCGGTAAGACGGGTGCCATTGGCCAGACCGGACTCACCGGCGCGGGAGGTCCCGCTGGCCCGATCGGACTGACCGGCAAGGCAGGTCTCGTTGGCCCAATCGGACTCACCGGCCCGGCTGGGCCCGCCGGTGTGACAGGCCTCACCGGCAAGGCAGGTCTCGTTGGCCCAATCGGACTCACCGGCGCTATCGGCCCCGTTGGCCCGATCGGACTCACCGGTGCGACAGGCCTCACCGGACTCACCGGCGCGACAGGCCTCACCGGCCCGATCGGACTCACCGGCCTGGCAGGTCCAGTTGGCCCGACAGGCCTCACTGGCGCAACCGGACTCACCGGCGCGATCGGCCCAGTTGGCCCGACAGGCCTCACTGGCGCGACAGGTCCCGCTGGCACGACCGGACTCACGGGCCAGGCTGGAGCGGCCGGCTTTCAAGGGATCCAAGGCATCGCAGGCCCGACAGGCCTCGCTGGCGCGACAGGTCCCGCTGGCACGACCGGACTCACGGGCCCGGCTGGAGCGACCGGCTTTCAAGGGATCCCAGGCATCCCAGGCCTGGCGGGAGCCACTGGCGCGCAGGGGATCCAAGGCGTCGCTGGCCCGGCAGGCGCCTCGGGTGGCAGCGTGTCTCCAGTAATGCGCACTACCTCTTTCGACAGCCCTGGCGAAGCGAATTTGCCCACCTCTGGCGCGGGCGTGTGCCCTGCCGGCGGTTACATACTCTCCGGCGGGTACAGCATTTCCGGTCCTGAAATGGAGGAGATGGAAATGTTTGGGACTTTCGTCTCGGAGAATATGCCGACCGACAGCGCCACGTGGACAGTTGCGGTTGTCAACCAGTCCCCGTTCGACCTGACGGTCACGATCAACTATCTGTGCACTCAGTAGGGAACCAGCATCCGGCAGCCGTGGTCTCGTGTCTGGACTCCACGGCTGCCGGCCAAGCCGGGCCAAATGCCACATACCTTCGATCCGGTCACGCAGCCTGAAACTCCACACGCGGCGAGCCTTCGGGCCGCATGGAGTCGTTCCGGGTCGATTTTTGAAAGGCCGCTTCCGGAAGCGATGGCGGGTGTCTTCAGGTCCGGCAGCCGTGGGCCGTGGGGCCGAGGGCCGCGCGCACACCTCCCGTCCAACCCCATTTGACAAGCGCGTCACGCCAGCCTTAGCATCGAACGATGCCCAAATATCCGTGGATGCTGCTAGCCGCGTCGCTGGCCTGGCTTCAAACGACGCCCCAGGCGAAGGCCCAGAGCGGCGCGGAGTTGTTCGAGAAGAACTGCGCCGGCTGCCATCAAACGGGGAGCCCGACTCACGCGCCCGCTCCCGAGGCGCTGCGGCAACTGTCGCGCACCAAGATCTTCGATGCCTTGACCACCGGCAAGATGATTATGGTGGCGGCCGCGATACCGGTCATGCAGCGCATGATGATCGCCGCTTATCTAGGCTCCAAGGAGCCGGAGGAGGTGAGCGGCGGTCCCTGCCAGTCGGCCCCCGCACCGCTGAAGGACCTGCGAGGCTGGCACGGCTGGAGCGTGGACCCGGAAAATACCCGCATGCAGGGCGCGGCTGCCGCCGGTTTGGACCGCTCCCAGGTGAGCAAGCTCAAGCTAAAGTGGGCCTTCGGATTTCCGGGCGCAACCTCGGCCTTTGGACAGCCATCCGCCGCGGGCGGGCGCCTGTTCGTAGGCAGCGCGGGCGGCGCGGTCTACGCGCTCGACGCGCACACCGGCTGCACCTATTGGACCTTCAAGGCGGCCCAGACCGTGCGCACCGCCATCAGCGTGGCGGCATCGGGCGATGGCCGGCATGCCGTGTATTTCGGAGACGCGCAATCCACCGCCTACGCCGTGGATGCGGATACCGGCGCGCTGCTCTGGAAAACCCGCGTGGATGAGCATATGTTTTCGCACATCACGGGCACCCCCACGCTCTACGAAGGGCGCCTGTACGTGCCGATCTCGACCGGCGCAGAGGAGTTCGTGGCGGCCGGCGACCCGAAGTACAAGTGCTGCACGGCGCGCGGTAGCGTGGTGGCGCTGGATGCGCGAAACGGCGAGCGCCTCTGGAAGACCTACACGATTCCCGAGCCGAAGCCCACCCGCGTGAATTCGGCCGGTACCCAAATGATGGGACCATCCGGCGTATCCATATGGTCCGCGCCCACGGTCGACGTGAAGCGCAAGGTGCTCTACGTGGGCACGGGCAACGAACACTCCGGACCGGAGACCACCGCCAGCGACGCCGTGCTGGCCATTGAGATGGAAACCGGCAAGGTCCTGTGGTCCAAGCAACTGACGCCGGCGGACCACTGGAATGTGGCCTGCGTGCTGCCCGGCCAGGTGAATTGTCCGGAAAAGCCCGGCGAGGATACGGACATAGGTTCGTCGCCCATATTGGTTTCGCTCGCCGGCGGCAAGCGCCTGCTGCTGGTGGGGCAGAAGTCCGGCGTGATGTGGGCGCTCGACCCGGATGCCAACGGCAACGTAGTGTGGCAGAAGCGCCTGGGCAAGGGCGGAGTTTTGGGCGGCATCATGTGGGGTCCCGCCGCGGACGCGGAGAAGGTCTACGTGCCGCTTTCCGATTTCACCCTGCGCGGCCCCACGGAAGGCGGCGATCCCAAGGTGGGTGGCGGACTGTTTGCGCTGCGCATCCCGACAGGCGAGAAAGCCTGGTACACGGCGCCCGAGGAACCCAAATGCTTGGGGACGCTCGGATGCACGCCTGCGCAAATGGCGCCCGCCACGCTGATTCCGGGCGTGGTCTTTTCCGGCTCGATGGACGGCCATCTGCGCGCCTACAACACATCGGACGGCGCGGTGATCTGGGATTTCGACACGCTGCGCGATTTCACTACGGTCAACGGGGTGAGGGCCAGGGGCGGATCGATGAGCGCTTCGGGGCCCGTTGTGACCGGCGGCATGCTCTATGTGCAATCGGGATACGGCGCGTTGGGAGGCATGCCGGGCAACGTGCTACTGGCGTTCGGGGTGGATTAGGAGGGCGGCCAATCTTGGCCGCAGCCGCCTTTTCAGGCGGCTCCTAGACTAGAGAGACCGCTGTCAATCTCAATTCCCACGGCCTTGAACTTGGTTATATAACAATTCCTTGAAACAGTATTTCAAAAAAATCGAAATCATGGCTAATAACCATGAGCCGGAAAGTGCGGTCTTCCACATCAGCCGTCGGGATGGTGGATCAAGTCTCACAACTGGATAGCGAGAGGGCGGACCCTCTTTCTGCCACAAAGGGTACGTTTTGAATTGCCACCGGAAGCCCTGTCAATCGCGACGCTTGTACGTTTCAAAGGCCGGTTCCAGAGCGATCTTACGAAATACGGCTTAGTTTAGGCCGGCGTGGAGGCCGCCGCAGGCTGGGAGCCTGTCCCACTACCGCACCAGGGTCGCCTTCGTGTACGCCACCCGGAACCCATGGCGCTCGTAGTTGCGCTGTGACACGCTGCCCGCGAGCGTGGCCGCGGTGGCCAGATCCCATCCCTCCCCGACGGCCGCGCGCAAGCGCTCCCGGATTAGCGCGTCCTGCAGACCCGCGCCGCGAAAGCCCAGCAGGGTGCTGTCTGCAAACAGCGTCGCCAGGCCGCCATCGATGGCCATCGCTCCAGCCGCCGCCGCCCGGCCGCCGCTGAACGCCAGGTAACAGCGCGCGCCCGCCATATGCCAGATCGCCCTGCCCACATCCATCTCCTCCGCCGTGAGATCGTCCTTCTCCAGAAATCCGCGACCCACCGTGCGCGCCCAAAGTTGTTCCTCGTCCGCGTTGGCCAGACGGACCGGTGTCCCGGCCGGCGCGATTTCCGCCCCCGCCAGCGGCCGCACCAACACATTAATGAACTCGGTCACGCGATAGCTGCGCGCGCCCAGCAGCTCGACCAGCGACGCACTGGCTAGTGGACAAAGGTCCAAACTGACCGCGGCCCCACGCGCCCCATAGAAGCCCTCCAACCGGTCCATCTCGTCCGCGTGCACCTCGCCGCGCATGCCGAGCCCCACCGCATGCGTCAGCGGCGACGCAACTCCAACGAAGATGGCGAAGCCGCCAGCCACCTCCAGCACCGCGGCTCCTACGGCCGGATTGATCCGCTGGTGCGCCTGGGCGCACGCCACGCCGGCGAGCGCTTCCGCCGCCTCCAGCCGCCGCGCCAACTCCAACCCCGCATGCATCATGCAGTCGCGCCGGCCGTTCCCAGAAAGTTGCGCGACCCCAGCAGCGACTGCCCGCCGTCGCACACGCAGATCGCGCCCGTGATGTACGCCGCCGCATCCGACGACAGGAACAGCGCCAGATCGGCGATGTCGTCCTTGCTGGCGAAGCGCCCCAGCGGCACGCTCGCCATCGCATTGCGGCGCGCTTCCTCGGTAGGCGCCAGCCGGCGCATGCCTTCGGTATCGTCCACCGGCCCAGGCGCGATCACGTTCACGCGCACGCCCGCCGCTGCCCATTCGATCGCCAGCGTCTTGCAGAAAATGTCGATGCCCGCCTTGGCCGCGCACACGTGCGCCTGATACGCAATCGGCACGAACGCGTGCGTGGCCGAGATGCCGATCACCGACGCGCCCGGCTTGCGCAAGTGCTCGTACGCCGCGCGGCACGTGTTGAAGGTGCCCAGCAGATCGATGTCGATCACCGCCTTGAATCCGTTGGCCGACATGCCCAGCACCGTCGCGGGAAAATTGCCCGCCGCGCCGCACACCAGGATGTCGATCGCGCCGAACGCCTCGCGCGTCCTGCGCAGCGCGTTATCGCATTCTTCGTAATAGCGCACGTCGCCCGCGATTCGCACCGCTTCTCCGCCCGCCGCCCGTATACCTTCGGCCGCCCGGTCGAGTTTGTCCTGCTTGCGCCCCATCAGACCCACCTTGGCGCCCTGCGCCGCAAAGCGTTCGGCGATGCGCAAATTGATGCCGCTGCCGCCGCCGGTGATGAATGCAATTTTGTCCTGCAATAGACGATCGCGAAAAACATCAGCCATGGTTCCGCCTTCCGTCGCACGGTAGCACCCCGCGCGTGCGCGGAGCAACGGTTATAATCGGCAACAGCAATGCTTGTGGAGTTGCTGGTCGAAAATTACGCCGTGGTCGATCGCATCCGGGTGCGCTTCCATCCGGGGCTGAATCTGCTGACGGGCGAGACGGGCAGCGGCAAGTCCCTCGTGGTGGATGCCTTCGGCCTGCTGTTGGGCGCGCGCGCGTCGGCCGAAATGATCCGCTCCGGCGAGGCCCGCGCACGCGTGGCCGGCATCTTCGACGTGCGCGACCGCGCCGACGTGCGCGCCCTGCTGGATCCAGCGGGCTTCTCCATCGAGGATAGCGAACTGCTAATCGAGCGCGAGATCCTGGCGGGCGGCAAGTCGCGCGCCTTCCTCGGCAGCCGTCCCGTGGCGGTCTCTCTGTTGCGCGATCTGGCGCCCCTGCTCGGCGATATCCACGGACAACACGATCAGCAGCTTTTGTTTTCCCCCGACGCGCAGCGTGACATGCTCGATACGTTTGCTTCATCGGGCGGCGTGCTGGCCCGCGTCGCGGACATCTACGCAGGCTGGAAGGCCGCCGGCACGGCGCTCGAAACGCTGGAGCGCACCGAGCAGGAAAAGCTGCGCCTGCTGGACCTCTGGGAATTCCAGCGCAAAGAGATCGAAAGCGCCGCGCCCGCCGCCGGCGAGGACGAAACGCTGGAAGCTGAGCGGCGCGTCCTGCAGAACCTCGGCCGCTTGCAGGAAAACGCCGGCGCCGCCTACGCCGCGCTCTACGATTTGCCCGAAGCGGCGCTGGCCCAGGTGCGCCTGGCCGCCAAGCGCCTCGACGATGTGTGCCGCATCGACCCCTCGCTCGCTGGCCTTGGCGAGTACCTTCAATCGGCGGAGGTGTCCATCAAGGAGGCGTCCTACGGCCTGCGCGACTACCTTTCGGGCCTGGAGGCCAATCCCGGCCGCCTGGAGGAGATTGAGAACCGCCTGGCGCTGCTCGATAAGCTGAAACGCAAATACGGTCCATCCATCGCGCAGGTGCTGGCATTCCTGGCCGAGGTGCGCGCGCAGATCGAACAGGTGGAGCACTCGGGCGTCCGCATTGAAGAGCTGCGCCGGGAGCGCGAGCGCCTGGCGCGCGACTTCGAGCAGGGCGCCGGCGAGTTGACCGCCCTGCGCACTCGCGCCGCGCGCAAGCTGGAGAAGGGCGTGGAAGCGGAGTTGGCCTCGCTGGCCATGGAGCGCACCAGGTTCCGCATCGAAATCGCCGCGGCTTCCTGGTCGCCGGCCGGGGCCGACCGCGTCGAGTTTCTGGTCTCGCCGAACCTGGGCGAAGAACCCAAGCCCTTGGAGAAGGTGGCGTCCGGCGGCGAAATCTCGCGCATCGCGCTGGCCCTGAAAACCTGCCTGTCCGACGATGTTCCGTCCAGGCGCACGCTGGTCTTCGACGAAGTGGACGCCGGCATCGGCGGCAGCGTCGCGGAAGGTGTCGGACGGCGTCTGAAAAAGCTGGCCGCCGCGAATCAGGTTTTGTGCGTGACCCACCTGGCACAGATCGCGGCATTCGCCGATCATCATTATTGTGTCGAGAAGCACGAGAGCCAGGGCCGCACCGTGGCCGGCATCGAGGAACTGGACCGCCAGGGCCGCACGCGCGAAGTCGGACGGATGCTATCGGGGCAGGAGTTGACGCCGGAGGCGCTCAAGCACGCCGAGCGTTTGATTAAAAGCGCGGTATGATGTGGGGCGGGCGTCTACGCCTGCAGCGGGTCTCCAGACCCGCTCCTGCATCCAAAGCTTCACCATTCCGTCATGACTGTGTACCCCCCTCGCTAGACTGTGACCTTCTAACCTAACGGGAGGTCTCATGCAGAATAGCTCCAAAGTAAATTCACCAGCCTTCGCGATTGCCCTGGTGCTGGTGGTGTGTGTGCTGGCGAGCTGCACATTGATGTTTGCCCAGTCGACTTATGGCACGATTGCCGGCGTGGTGGTCGACTCCAGCGGCGCGGCCATCGCCGGCGCCAAGGTGGAAGCCCTGAATCAGGGTACCGGCGCCACCCGCAGCGTGCTTACCGGCGCTGACGGTAGATATGAGTTTCTCAGCCAGGACGCCTGGCACATACACCATTACCGTTTCGGCCCTCAACTTCACCACCGAAAAGAACACCAATGTCGTCCTGCTGGCCAGCGTCAAAGTACGGAGAGGTGTATAGCCCGCGCGAGTCGATCGTGTAGACAGGAATGTTACTGTTCGCGGCAAGCTGCAGCACGGGTTCCATACCCGACTGGAGTCCAGCGCCTGCGGCTGCTATCGAGTCATTTGCAGGGCGTACGATTCTCTGCCCCGAAGCCCGATTGCATGTCCCCGGTTTGCCGACCCGCAATATCCGCCCGCGGCTTTCTGTCTGTCGACAGTGGCTGCCCGGCAGTACCGGCGCGCGGCGCGCGGCGCCGAGTCTGACTCCTGGCAGCAGGCCAGCGCGGAGATGTGGCATGCCAACCGCAAAACCTAACCGGTGTCGCTGGATGTTCATCCGAGCGAGCCTCAGCTTTCCGGACTGTGAGTTTTAGCCCCAAATCGCTTTCCGGCTGGTACTAAACGTCCTGTGATTTTTTCCAGTAAAATGAGCGATGTTGAACAGGTACAATGCTCGATTAGGTGTATTATTTATAGTGCAAAGTGAAATTGCAAGTTGTGATCCTTACCACCACGTTACAGAAAGGAGGGTTTGGTATGGAGGCTGAATCCGGGATAAACGCTCAGCACACTGTTCTTGTGGTAGCTGACGATCAGCGTGTCCTGCTCCTGGCGCAAGCGGTTCTGGCGGGCAAGGGGCATCGCGTGCTCCTGGCATCCGATGCACAGCGCGCTATCGAACTCCTCTCGCAGAAGGGCATCCCCATCCATTCCGTAGCCATCCGAGCCGCTATGAGAGGTCACGAAGAAGTGCGCAACTATTCCCTGAGACAGGGGGCCAAACCATGGACTGTCCATTGCGATGTCGACGCTCGGGGCATCCGCCTGGAAGGGCAGGATTCGGGAGCCGAGTGGGAAAGCGCCGCCGACATTCTGTAGCGGCAGCGGGCACAGGAGTTTTCGGCGCTGAGTCTGGATTACGGAAGTAGCTCGCCACTGCGGTTAGCGGCGACAGCGATGATTCCCGGTGTTTTCGATTGAATGTCGGGAATGCGACCGTCAGCGGCCATGGCGACGCGACTGACGGGCAGTCGGCCAATTAGGTGCAACCGAGCGGAACTCGTCAACCGGGGCCGCGCGGGCCGCTTTTGACGGAAATCTCGCCGAGGAACACAATGCTTTTGCGGAACCAGCGGTCGGGAGATGCCGACCCTAATGAGAACCGTCTCTTGGCCAGCCTGGAACGGGAAGACTACGACGCATTGATGCTGCAGGCCAAAGTAGTAAAGTTGAAATTCCGTATGCGGCTGTTTCGCCAAGACGAGATTATCGACGCCGTTTATTTCCCCTTAACCTGCATGGTGTCCCTGCTGGTCACCACCGATGGCAGGCCGCAAGTGGAGGTGGCCACCGTTGGCAAAGAGGGCGTGGTAGGGGCCTCGGAGCTGATTCAAGCACAAGGAGCGATGGGCCTGAACCTCGTTCAGCTACCTGGCCTGGCGCTGCGGATTGAAAGCAGTGCCTGCCTGAAGCTACTCGACACCCGGCCCCCAATTCGGAAACTGGCCCATCAACATTTCTACGCCCTGACGCGGCAGATACCTTATGGAGCCGCCTGTAACCGGATCCACAGCATGGAAGAACGCTGCGCCCGCTGGCTGTTGATGACGCACGATCGTGCCGGCCAGGATACATTTCCACTCACGCAGGATTTTCTTTCGCATATGCTGGGCGTGCGGAGGGCGACCGTAAATGTGGCCACGGGCATGTTGAAAAAGGCGGGCTTTATTCAATACGTGCGGGGGAAGGTGACGGTCGTCGACCGGCCAGGCCTGGAGTCCAGCGCCTGCGGCTGCTATCGAGCCATTTGCCGGGCGTACGATTCTCTACTTCCCAAGCCTGAACGCACGTCCACGGCTTGCTGACCCGCAAGATGCGCCCGCCGGCTTTCGGTCCGCTAGCGTTCGGATGTTAGTGAACGGCTTCGTTCAGATAATCTTCGTTTTCAGACCTAAAAAAACTTCGAATTCTTATTGACAGTCTCCTGTTTTTGGATATATTAAGATTATACTACGTGAAACTCTTAAGAGTACTAGGAGTTCCACCGTAGACGCTGGCGTCTGTCCGCGCACGGGCAGGCGTTGATGCGGGCTCATGGCGCACGGTGATTCAAATGAATATAGACTGGCCCCTAGCGACGGATCCATCTGGATCGGTCCCCAAGAATTTTCTGGCTTCAACCGCGGATCTCGTTGGCATTCTTGCACATTTGGCCGGTTCTGGCAATTCGCATTCGTCACGGCACCGGCTCAACCAGCAGTTTGCACAAGCAGCCCTGTCCAACCTGCTAAACAACACCTCCACGAGAGGCCAGCCGCCGCAAACGGCCCCCGTAGTCCCGGTGGCCGCCCAGACGCCCGCTCCACGGCGGGTGGTTGCGGGCCAAGCCGCCAGAACTCCCAGAGGACGCATTCCGGCCGGAGCAAAGGATGGCCGTTCTTCCAGCCCCCATGGACGCCAGCACTGCGAGTGCGGGCAATGTAAGCGCTGCCTGGACAACCTCCGCTGGGGCCGGATCTATGACGAAAAGTTCGCCGATCCGACCTATTACGGCGGCATCGTGGTCAGGCACAATTCAACCCTGGCGGAGGCGCGATGACCATACCCGAAGACCGAACCCAGCGCAATCGTTCTCCGCTCGGCCGGCGCAATTCGGCGCCTGCTGGCTGCGGTGCGGTCCGATGCCTGCGAGAAGTTGGATAGCCGCTGAGGGAATGCTTGTGCCAGAGAATATCTGCGGCAACGCCTGCGCTGTTTCAGCCGCTGCCGCTGGCGGCGATGTTCACACGACGCTGGTTCGCATGCACTCGGTATTCGAGCGGCTAATATACATCGGAACGCTCGTCAACCACCGGGCCGGCCGCGATCCCGGCGAAGAGCCAGCCGAACGCAAGGCACGGCGCCTGCTGCGGAAAGAGCACCAGGCGGTGTTTGAACGCTGGTTGTGGCTCAGTCTGCGGGACAAAATGGCGGATCTGGAAGCCTGTGCGGAGGACCATGGCGGGACAGTGCTCGAGGTCGTGCGTTACTGGATCCTGCCGCGTTGCCACCCGGGTCCGATTCCGGCGGCCGCGCGCTTGCCAATCATGGCCGCGGCTGCACTCCCCGGAAGCTGGCAAGACAATTGTGAGGTATTGAAAACAGAATGATACGAGTCGTCGTTTATTCGGATCAACCGATTCTGGCAAAGGGCTTGGAGAGTTTAGTCGCGGCCGATCCGGCGATCGAACTAACGGACTCTTGCTCGAAGATAGCAGCCGTAAAAGAGCATTTGGCGAACGAAACCCCGGATTTGGCCCTTCTGGACTTGACGCCGGAAATGACGTCCGCCGCGCTCAACCAACTGCAGAATCTAGCTCCGGAGTGCAAGCTAATCCTCTGGACCGACACGATTGCCGGCGATTTTGCGCTGCAGGCGCTGACCATCGGTATTCGCGGCATCCTCCGCAAGAATTTGCCCTTGGAGGCATACCGCCAGTGTCTGCACCGAGTGTATTCCGGCGAGGTTTGGTTCGAAAAGAGCCTGACGGACAGTTTCCGCGCGGTCCGGCGGGTGTCCCTCACCCCGCGCGAGAGCCAGTTGGTGACCATGTTGTCGCGAGGCCTGAAGAACAAGGAAATCTCCTGCGAATTAGGGATTACCGAAGGCACTGTCAAGGTCTATCTGTCGCATCTTTTTCAGAAGTCCGGCACCAAGGATCGCTTCGACTTGGCCCTCCGGGGCCTGAAGAGTCTCAGCATGGCGGGCATCCCAACGGAGGGGCAAGGTGGGCTGCGCTCGTTGATGATAGATGCCGCATAATGCCAATGCAGCGGACCCTTGGTCTAATTTCTGGCAGCCCGTAGCAATAGCATGTTGAGGCCGTTCAGTTGGCCGATCAGCCTCTCTTCCCGGCCGGGCATCTGGGCGGGGCGCAGTCTCTGCCGGCGCTGTTCCCCTGCCTTGTTCAACATCGCCAGCCACGTTCCCAGCGCGCCTAGGTTGACCGCCTGAGTGGCGAATATGGCTAGTCGGATTGCCCCGAAGCCGCGCGTGCTCAACAAGAGAAAAATGGCCGTATTGCTAAGAAAATAAGCCGAAAACACCACGCTGTGGATAATCACGTTGCGATTCAGCGTGATGGGATACCGCATGAGCAGGGCCAGCATCGTCAGCAAGAAAACCGCGAGGCTGAAGTAGACGGCGCGCTCGGCCACGTAGTAATACGCCATCAGGTGTCCTTGCTGCGTAGCGTGGGAAGGAACCACCAGGCTGAAGCCGGAAGCCAGCAACGCAAAGGAAATCGCTACGATTAGCGACCAGCGCCCCACTGTATACAGGCCCTGGTAGTCTTGTAGGACCAACGAGTACAACTCCAAAACGATCCATACATAGAACAACCATTCGATCGGCTCGGTTAGGACCCAGAACTTCTGGTAGGCGTCGCTTTTGGAGGCGACCACCACGAAGACCGTATTCTGCAGAGTGAAGAACATCATGAAAAGGGAAAATGCCCGGTATCGGCGATGCAAGCCCGAACGGTACAGGTGGGCACTCAACAGCGCGGCGCCCGCTACGATCGAGATATTGATGGCACTGGATACGGGCACTGTCACATTCCTTGCTGCCGATCTCTATTCCTTCAGACGCGACTCTTGGAATACGTCCCCGTTGCCACCGAAGGAGTGGCCGGCTGCTCCGTCGTTACCGGCGCATCGTACCAGCGCCGTCTCTTTTCCGCGTACATCTGCGCGTCGGCGAAGCGCAGCAGAGGATCCGCCCGGTCTCCGTCAAACGGCCATATGGCGATGCCGACACTCGCATTGATCGAAAGCCGCTGTTGGTTCGAGCAGATGGGCTCGCGCAGCGCCTTCATGATTTTATCCGCAACCTGTTCGGCATCGTCCCTTCGGCTGAGCAGGGGCAGCAACACCACAAACTCATCGCCTCCGATGCGTGCCACCGTATCTCCGCAACGCACACCGTGGGTCATGCGCCCGGCGGCTTCCCGTAGAACCACATCCCCGGCGTCGTGACCATATGTGTCGTTGATTTGCTTGAAGCCGTTGAGGTCGATATAGAGCAAGCCCAGTAGGCCCCCGCCGCGCGCGGCGCGCTCAATCTCGGCTTCCAGCCTTTCGTAGAGCAACGCACGGTTTGGCAGCCCGGTAAGACCGTCGTGGTGCGCGCGGTGCGACAACTGGTCGTGCAGCCGCCGGCGATCCATGGCCAGAGCGGCAATGTTGCACCACAAGCCGATCTGCGCGCCTTGCGCCTCCGCGGAGCGCTTGTCTTCCCGGAAGAACGCGGCGATCGCACCGGCCGTGGCGCCGTCCACGACAATAGGCGCCGAACAGAACGTCCGGAAACGCGCATTTTGCTGGGAATCGATGAAGTCCGCCCATGCCGGGTCGTCCGAGAACCGTTTGGGCTCGCGGAATTCGGGACTGAACGAAACCGAGCTCACGTCGATCCGCTTCAAGACCTCCAGCCAGCCGCCAGGCAGCGCGGGCACCACGCAAACCTGTGGGCTGTGCGGCCGCCCCAACAGGATCGCGCAAACCGCCCCTTCGCAGTGCAGCGCCACGGCCTCGGCGATGCGGTCGACAATCAGATCCACCGGCTCGTCCCTGGCGATGAGTTCGAGAATGCGCTGGCTGTCGAGGCCCAGCGCCTCGGCCTCGCACGCTTTCTGCAACGCATCGCGGGTCCTCTGATGCCCGGCCTGTACCTGCAACGTCTGAGCGCGCAGAGCGAGGGTTTGGGCCCGGACCCGCTTGTGAAGCAGGACGACCCAAGCCAGGGCGGCGCTGAGGAACAGCGCGGCTCCCACCAGGATCGGGGCCACCCGGTCCGCCGTCAACCACGGTGGGAGGCCCAGTATGACGACATCGGCCGGAGACCGGAGCAGCAGCCGAAACGCGTGTGGCAGGATCAGGTCATGGGATTGCTCCACTTCCACCGAGCAGATTCCGGTGAGGCGAAGGCGCGCACCAGACTCCAAGGATTGCGCCGAACCGCGGCCAGGCAGACTCGCGTTGAAGACCATTTCGCCGGACTCGACCACCAGAACTAGCTCTCCAGGCTGTTGCAGCCGGTCCACAAGTTTACCCTCGATCTGCACCAGTTGACCGTCAAACTCGCCTTTCATGGCGTCCTGGGCGGTGATGCGCACGGGCAACGGCGGCGCACCGGCCTGCAAGCGCTTCACCTCAGCGCCGCGCACTGCGGGGCCGAACCCGGCGATGGCCGGAAAGCCTACAACATCCACCCGATCGCCCGCCGCCAATCCCTCCGCGTCGTGGTCCTGGAGCATGACTCCGCCGGTCGCATCCTGGACCCAACTGGTCCCGGACAGATTCGGGTATGTTACGGTTCCCCGCAGCCGCACCCGATGTCCCATATCGCGAGCGCGCGAAAACTGCAGGAGACCCGCAATGGGAGTCGGCGCCAGCAAAAAGGGATCCGGAGACGGCGCCCGCAACACGCGAATGCATTCTGCTCCAGGCACGAACATCTGGATGCCGAGCATCTGATATTTTCCATTGAAAAGCGCCCCGCACACACCACGCACCGCCACGTCGGCGTCCAACAGATGCGCCAAGGACTCGGGAGGGGCCAGCACATGGGCTTTATATGAATTCTTGCCCCAGGCCAACGTGAGCAGCGCGTCCGCCCTTCCCTTGGCCACGCGTTGGACAACTCCCTCCAACTCGATCCAGTGGCAATCCTCGCGGCCCCAATTGGCGCTTCCGAAGCGGCCCATCTTGGGCACCGGCAGACCCGGGTGACCGAGAACTCTAATGCGAGCCTTGGCCACGTCCGGAGCAAAATCGGCGGTGGTTACTCCGGTTACCTCCACTTCGTCTCCCGCCTGCATCGATGCCTTCTCTTTTTCGCTCAGTTCGACAAAGATGCCATCGCTGGGATCCTGCACAAAAAGAAGGTGGTTGCCGGGATCGAAGTAGGTCACCACGGCGCGCAGATGAACCGGGTATGCGCGTTGCGCGGCGCTCAACGGCAACTGGTGTACCGCGAGTGCGGTGGTCAGCGTGCCTCCCGCCGTGGGCAGTTGGTCCCGGTCGGCGACCACGACGTCGTCGACTGGTACCGCCCGGTCCAGCACTGGACGCCCGTGCTCCCAGCCCAGAAAGCCCGCCACGTCCAGCACGCGGACGTTCGGGTCGAGGGCGAACTGTCCAATCCGAACGGGGATCTGCCCGGCCTCGTCCATGACCGCCATACCGCCCTGGGCCGGCACGTAAGGTACCCCCCGAACGCGCACCCGGTGCGCCGGTGACCGGGAAGGATTGAGCGCCAAAAGGGTGCGGATCTTACTCACAGGCAACGCGTCCGGCGGGGTTGCTGGACGGATTGTCTCGATGGCGCCAAGTTCGGAGATCCACAGCGTGGCGTCAGCCCCACCCTGGTTCCCATCCAATGATTCGGCCAGCACGCCGCTGGCGCGGACATCCGCATCGGTCCACTCTTCGTTGACGGCCAGTATCGAAGCGGGAACCTTGGCCCAAACGGTGGTGTTTTCCGCTCGAATCTCGAGCGTCACAAGTCCCGGACGTTCGGAACTGACCGACCGCACGACCCCGGAAATCGCTACGCGCCGGTACTCATACTCCGGATCCCGTAAGTGCGAGGGAGAGACGGAGACCGGCGGCGGCAGCGCATCCGGCCCGAAAGCCGATACGCGAGCCTGGGCGATCGCGGGGGCTGGGCCTCCGGAAGAGGCTAGGCCGGCGACCTCTACCCGCCAGCCGATGGCCGGCGGAATCTGTCCGGGCGCGAGGGCAACCCGGATTCCGCCGGTGGAATCGTGAACAAAACAATAACTGGAAAGCCCATCGAAATACGTCAGGATACCCTTGATGCGAACCGGCACTCCCAATCTGACCTGTGCCGCGGAGAGCTGCCGCACCTGGCTGGCGCTGGTCAGAACTGTCCGGGAAAGGTCCGGCGCTCGGCCGCAGCTCGCGAGCGCGGCCACCGCCAGCAACGCGCATTGGCAACGCGTGGTGGGGCGCGGCCGTTCCGAAACCCGACGTCGGATACTTCCGCTTACGATTGTCCGGAACACGTTAGGACACCCTACCCACATGTCGATAGCACAGGACTTTCAGATCTGATTACTGGTCTTACCTTTAATCTCATACATCCATTGGGTTACAGTCTATACCCACAAGAGTTAGTCCAGGCAGTTAACGCTTGTTAACTCAGTGGGGCAGGCCATCGTTTTTCGTGGCCTGCCGCAGACGACAAACAACGATCGTCTGCGCCACGCCGGGCACCTTGGGGCACCTCCCACACGCGCAGCCCGTCGTTCGACAGCCGCGCCGGAATGTGCCGGTATCGTGTGTCGGATGCGAGAATGGCCCGGATCATCTCGCGCCGCCGCGCGCGGTCCGGGTGACTCAGAATGGCGACGGAACCACCGTCTCCCCCTGCGCCGTTCACTTTCCAGCCGGAGGCCCCGAACTCGCGCGCGATCTCAATGGTCTGGCGGTGGTGCGGACCCACCAACTCCTGGTGCAGGTCGGCCTGCGCCTCGGTGTTCCGGATCATGGAACGGCCCAGTTCTTCCAGGTCCCCGGCGTAGAGCGCCTCCGTGGCCTGCTCCGCGCAGCGCCGCAGCATGTCGAGCTTGGGCGATTCTATGCCACTGTGCTCCAAGCTGCGGATCACCATACGGTGCACCTCGCTCGAGCTGTGGCTGCTGCCGACATAGACGAGCACCAGGCGACTTTCCAACTCCCACCACACCGCAGCCGGGACGTCAATGCGGCTGACCGAGGCGTGCGGGTACTCGTGCATGTCGATGAAGTTGATGCCGCCGTGCGCCGCGGCGAGCTGGTCTTGGATCCCGCACTGCTGCTTCAATAATTGCGTCTCCACGTGGAAAGCCGCCATGGCCACCTGGTAGGGCGTCATACGGCCGGCGGTCAGGGTGTCCAGCGCGCCCAGCAGCGCCACGCTCACGGATGCCGACGTCCCCGTCGAGCACCCCGGAGGCGCTTCGCTGAAAATGGTCACCTCGATAGCGATGTGCTTGGGGATGGAGGAGTAGTCTAGGGCCGCTTCGATCAGCGGGTGCTTGTCGTAGATGCCATGCGGCTGCTCGATGGCATAGCGCTCTCCGTAGTTCTCGGCGTGGATGGTGATGCGCGCGCGCCCCTCCGAGCGCTCGTATACCTTCATCTGCACCTCCACGTAGGGGGAGACGGCGATACTGAAGACCTTGCCGTGGCCGGCGAACCATGTATCGGTCCAGCCGCCGTTATCGCAGACGCGGATGGGAGCGATGCTGTTGACCACGCGGTCAGGAGTGCCGGCGGGAGAGTCCCTGTGGCCTCCCTGGGCGGGTGCTGCGGCGGTGGTTTCATGAATCGGCGTGATAGTGGCCCCCAGAAGGCGATTCTATCTGAATATCCGCCCTTACTTCAGCTTGCACAGCGGATCGCCCACTACGATGTTCTGCCAACTCAGGGCGCGAATCGCGAGATAGTAGCTCTCCGCCAGATTGCGGCCGCTGAAGTAGGCCGGGAAAAGCTGATCGGGATGCGGCGTGAACTGCAGGTACGGCTCGTTGACGTGCCCCGAACAGCCGGTGGCGCCTTCGTGGATGTAATCGGCGGTGAGCGTTTGCGGCGACCCGGCAAACCAACCCGCGGCGTCCTTCCACGTGCCGATCGTCCAGCCGGACGGAGGGCGCTGGAACGTGCGGCCGTCCGTCGAAACATACTCGGTGACCAGCGCGCCCGGCAGCCATTGAAATCCGAGGTTGCGCTGGTGCCGGTTGGGATCGTTGGAGCCCCAGGCGGCGTAACCGATGACGTCCTTTTCGCCGGTGAGCACCTTGGCCGATTCATCCATGACGACGCGTTCTTTGGGCAGCGCCAGGGCCGCCGTCCGCAGCCAATTGTTGCCCTCGGCATCGTCGTCGGACTTCAGGTCGAATACGAACTTGCCCTCATTGCGCGCGGCGAGCGACCGGTCGATGATGCCCTTCACGTCGTCGAAATCGTATCCGGCCAGACGTGTCACCAGGTAGATGGGGAAGCGCGCGTGGGTGAACGGCTGGTCTTTCCGGCCGTAAAACGGATTGGGCACCACGCCCGCGCGCGCGAAGCGCCTCCCGTTCATTTTGGAGTAGAGCAGGGTCAGCTCGGAATCCACCGCGCAGTATTCGCCGGCCAGTCCCTCGCCGCCGCCGCTGACCTTCAGCGGAACTCCCATAGTGGTCGCGATGTAGAGCACCCGCTCGCGCAGATCGGCCTGGGCCAGACAGCGGGCGATGGGGCGCTCGACCTGCTCCACGTAATCGTCCCAGGAAACCTCTTCGTTGTCCTCCAAAATGTCCAGCTTGCAGACGTTCTTCAAAGGGATGCCGCGCTTCGAAATGTAGTAGTCCGCGATGCGCCGCGAAAGCGCGTCGGCACGGTTCACCACCAGCAGAACGTTCTCCCCGCCCTGCGCCAGAAGCGCGGAACAGCCGCCTAGCAAGCCGAGCGCCAGAGTGCATAGCCGCATGATGATATTATGCGCGTGATTGCCATGAACGCCAAAACGCACTTCGCCGCCGTATCCGCAGCAGGCATAGCGCTGCTACTCGCTGGCACGGCGCCGCTCAGCGCCCAGAACCAATACCCGTTTCAGAATCCCGGCCTGCCATTGGAGCAGCGGGTCGATAACATCCTGTCGCTGATGACGCTGGATGAGAAGCTCGCCTGCCTGGCTACCAGCACCGCAGTACCGCGCCTGCACATCCCGGATGCGGGCGGCTCGGAAGGGCTGCACGGCCTGGTGCGCAAGGGCGACTTTGGCCAGAAGGCGGCGACCACCACGCAGTTTCCCGAGGTCATCGGGATGGCTTCAACTTGGGACCCGGCGCTCATCCGCCGCGTGGGCGCGGTGCAAGGATACGAAGCCCGCTACATCTACCAAAGCGAGAAGTACAAGAGCAACGTGCTGGTGGTGTGGGGGCCCAATGCGGACCTGGCGCGCGACCCGCGCTGGGGAAGAAACAACGAGAGCTATGGCGAAGACGCCTTCTTCACCGGAACGATGGCCGTGGCGTTCATCAAAGGCATGCAGGGCGATGACCCCAAGTATTGGCAGGCCGCGTCCCTGATGAAACACTTCCTAGCCAACAGCAACGAAACTACGCGCGGCAGTTCTTCTTCGGATTTCGACGAACAGTTGCTGCGCGACTATTACTCGGCGCCCTTCCGCATGGGATTCGTGGAGGGCGGCGCGAAGTCGTTCATGGCGTCTTACAACGCCTGGAATCATGTGCCGATGACGGTGAATCCTATCCTGCGGAGCCTGGCCGTTAAGGAGTGGGGCGCGGACGGAATCATCTCATCCGATGCGCTGGCCGTCGAACTGATGGTCAATCCGCGTCACTACTACAAGACTCAGGAGGAGGCCCTGGCCGAGGCGATCAAGGCCGGCATCGGCCAGGTACTCGCATTCTTCTTCAACATCCCCAAGTTGGCTAAGCAGGGACTGGACGACCACTTACTTTCCGAAGCGGATATCGATGCGGTTCTCAAAGGCAAATTCAGAACCGTGATCCGGCTGGGGTTGCTCGATCCCCCGTCCATGGTCCCGTATTCCAGCATCGGCACGGCCGGCGAACCGGAGCCGTGGACCGGCGAGAAGCACAAGGGTGTGGCGCTCGATGCAGCGCGCGAATCGATGGTGCTGCTCAAGAATGCGAATGGCTTTCTGCCGTTGGATAAGAACGCCATCAAATCCATCGCCGTGGTTGGGCCACGGGCCGGCGAAGTCCTGATCGACCTGTATGGCGGCCGGCCGCCGTATGCGATTACGCCTCTCCAAGGCATTCGCGGGAAAGTGGCGCCCGGCACTACGGTGAACTATGCGGCGGGCAACCAAGATGGCGCAGCGGTGAAGGCTGCCGGTTCGTCGGACGTGGCGGTGGTCGTGGTTGGGAATCACCCCACATGCGGCGCCACTAACATTATGGCGATTTTCAATATGGACGTGTCGAGCAAACCCTGCGCCGATCCTGGAGAAGGCAGAGAGGGGCGCGACCGGGAATCCATCAGCCTTTCGCAGGAAGAGTTGATCAAACAAGTATACGCGGCGAATCCCAAGACGGTGGTGGTGCTGGTGTCGAGCTTTCCGTACGCGATCGACTGGACCCAGCAGAACGTGCCGGCCATTCTGCACATCGCGCACGCCGCGCAGGAGCAAGGCACGGCCATCGCCGATGTATTGTTTGGCGACTACAATCCCGCGGGCCGTCTCAATCAGACCTGGCCGAAGTCGCTCGATCAACTGCCGCCCATGATGGACTACGACATTCGCCACGGCCGCACGTACACCTACTTCAAAGGCGAACCGCTTTATCCATTCGGCTATGGCCTGAGCTACACAAGCTTCCGATACTCGCGCCTGAAGTTGCATTCCGGCGCGGTCAGGGTGGATGTAACGAATACCGGTAAACGGGCCGGCGATGAAGTGGTGCAACTCTATACGGAACGCGCTGGGTTGAAGCAACTGCGGGGATTCCAGCGTATCTCGCTGAAGCCACGCGAAACCCGGACCGTCGAAATGCCGCTCGCCGCCGAGCCCGGAACGCAAATCGTTGTGGGCGCCTCGTCAGCCGACGACAGGCAGCATACGACGGTCACGGTATCGCGATAGCATCGCCTTGGAGGGCGGCCAATCTTGGCCGCAGCCGTCTTTGTAGGCGGCCAGAGCCGGCTGAAAGCCGCCCCCAGAGGGGACCCCGGGGCAGAATTGCCCGCCCTCCAATTGCAAACTGACCCACTACGCGATAACTACCGGGCGGCTATGGCGCCCAGGTGCACGAAAAGCTGGTGCCGTCAGAGGAGAGCGTCGTGCACGTCGATAGTTGCGGACTGGTGGAGCTACCGGTCTTGTTGATTTCCTCGATGTCTGCCGCCGGGAAAGCTCCGATCGCGCCACTGGTTGTGCTATCGGTCGCAGAATTGGTGCCCTTTACACTAGTGCTGTCTTCACCGAAAAGCACCGTGCCGAAATCGGCGAGGGGCAGGATACCGCCGCTGGAAGTGCAGCAGGGCGCCTCCGTAATCCATTCGGCCGACGACCGCTTCGCGTTCTTTACCGTCGAACTCTTGCTGTAAGACTTGCCCGTAGTCTCGTCCTTGATCGTGATAGTGAACTCTGAGCCGTTGTAAGCCACCTTCGCAGCCATGTGATCGCCAGGCTTGATCGTCAGGCCGCTGATTTCGAATGACGGATTCGGGTAAAACTCATACCAGGCATAATAGCTCGGGTTTTTCCCCACACAATCGGAGTCCGTGCCAGTTTGCTCGACGCTGCTGGAAGAGTATCCATCGATGCCCACCCAAAACGAGGCATACAAATCCCCCGAAGTGCAGGTGGCTGTGGGCACAACCCAGGAACCCACTGCCGAGGTGAAGGAGGTCCCGGTCACCGCGTAACCGCTCCAGTTGGTGCTGGTGGACGTGCCGTCTCCGTGGTCCACGCGGTCCTTAATCGGCCGGTGCTGCCGCGGTGCTATTCTTTCCATGTCGGTCGGCGCGCTCGAAACCTGCGCGAATGCAGGCAAGATGGCGATCGCTCCCAGGACGCCAAGTCGTTTCGTTATCATCTGTAAGCTCCACTTTCAGAAAAATGTATCGGGGTTCCCCCCCAATTCCGACCAGTATACACCACCCTCGGCATCGTGGGTATAGCCGCATTAGTACTAAAACCACCGTCCAACGGCCGCCTGTTGCCCATCGGCAGACGCAGACGACATAAAACGATTCGTCTGCGCCACATGTGCAGGGGCGCCTTAGCGCTCCGGCCCGCCGTGGATTAACATTAGCAATCATGCCGGGTACCGCCCAGCCCGACCCTGTCCAGCGGCGTCCAGCGTTGCGCGAGCGCGTGAAGTCGTGGTGGCGCAAAGGGCTGGATTGGTGCGCCCGGCAATGGAGGCAGGTCCGCCCGGGTCCCGAAGCGCGCCGCGGCGCAGTATGGGGAACACTCGCGGCGGCGGCCCTATGCGTGGTCGTCGCGGGACTGTATGCCCGAACCGGATTCGGCTACGCTTTCGACTTCGCGCTGGCCATCCTGTTTGCCGCGGTGTTCATTCCTCTCACAGCACTTGCGGTCGCACTGCTGCTGACAATTGCGCGGAGACTGCCCCGCATGGCGACCGGCATGATCGTGGGGTCGTGCGCAATCGTCATGACGATCTGGGGACCGCCGCAATTGGGCGTCCCGATGGCGATTGCGATCGGCCTCGCGGAAGGATTCCTGGGCGCCACTATAGCTACCTTCGTAGCGGACCATTTCCGCACGGCGGCGCTGAGCAAGAAGATCGTTACCGTGTCGCTTTGCGTGCTTGCAGTGGCCATTAACATCGGGCTGATGTGGCTATTCGTGCACCAGGGTTCGATGGAGAAGGTGATCTCCTGGCGGCCACCGGCAGCGTCCATGCCCGCCAGGCTGGATATCGCGAATCCCGCGGACAAAGGCCCGTACCCCGTGAACAAGCTGTTCTACGGCGTGGGCAACGACATTCGGCGACCGGAATACGGACCTTCGGTGGCCATCAAAACGCGCACGGTGGATGCATCCGACTTCTTCAAAGACTTCACCGGCTGGAAGAAATGGGCGCGCCGGAAGTACTGGGGATTCGATGTGGACAAACTGCCGCTGAATGCACGGGTGTGGTATCCGGAGGGCGCGGGCCCTTTTCCGCTGGCCTTGATCGTACACGGCAACCACGGCATGGCGGAGTTTTCCGATCCGGGCTACGCATACCTGGGCGAGTTGCTGGCGAGCCGCGGCTTTATCCTGGCATCCATCGACGAGAACTTCCTGAACAGCGGCCTCTTTCACGATCTGCCCAAGCAGCAGCAGGTGCGCGGCTGGATGTTGCTGGAGCATCTGAAGCTTTGGCGGGAATGGAACCAGCAGGCGGGTAATCCGTTTCGCGGCAAAGTGGATATGGCGCACATCGCGCTGATGGGGCACTCGCGGGGCGGCGAGGCCGCGGCCACGGCGGCGTTGTTCAACCGGATGCAGTATTACCCGGACAACGCCGACATTCATTTCGATTATGGCTTCGACGGCTTTGCCATACGGGCGGTGGTAGCTATCGCGCCGGCCGACGGCCAGTACAAGCCCGCCGGACAGCATCGCTGGATTGAGAATGTGAGCTACCTGACCCTGCAGGGCGCGCACGATACGGACGTGTCATCGTTCATGGGCAGCCGCCAGTGGGAGCACGTGCGCTACACCCGGCCCGGCCCCTGGTTCAAAGCGGAGATCTACGCATACCGCGCCAACCACGGGCAATTCAACACCGTTTGGGGCCGCACGGATGCGGGTGAGCCGCTGAGTTGGTTCCTGAACCTGAAGCCGTTGATGCCGGGCGAGGAGCAGCGGCGCATCTCGAAGACCTACATCGCGGCGTTTCTGGAAGCCACGCTGAAAGGGCGGCGCGAGTATCGGCCGCTATTCGAGGATTGGCGTGTGGGGCGCGCGTGGCTACCGGATACCATCTACATCAATCGCTTCCAGGATGCCTCGTACGTCCCGCTGGCTTCCTTCCAGGAAGACGCCGATATCACCACGGCTACCGCGCCGGGCGGGCGTATCGCGGGCGAGAAGCTATCCATCTGGCGCGAGGGGCGCATTCCGTGGCGGGGCGGCGATAGGGACTATAATGGCGTGTTTCTAGGATGGAACCGGGCCAAAAGCGCGCCCGCGGCTTCGTATACTCTCACGCTGCCCGACGGCGCGGCGGCAAAGTGGCAGTTGGGGAAGGCATCCACTATAGAGTTGTCGATCGCGGCGCTGGATGAAGACGCGCCTCTGCCTGGCAAGAAGAAAGACGATAAGAACAAGAAGCCGGACGATTCCAAGAAGAAGGATCGCGAATCGCCGGACTTCACCATCGAGCTCGAAACCAGCGATGGCGTAACGGCCAGCGCACCCGTGAGCCGCTTCGCGGCGATTCCGCCGCCGCTGAAGGAGAGGTTCCTCAAGCTCGATCCGATGGAGAGCGCGGCATACGAAAAAGATTGGGAGCCGGTATTGCAGACGGTGCGCGCGCCTCTGGCGGCGTTTCAGAGCGTTGATTCAAGCGGTGCTCCCAAGCCGTTTGATCCAGCCAGGCTGAGCGTGGTGCGGCTGAAGTTCGATCGGACGGCCATGAGCGTGATTTGCATCAGCGGGATAGGTTTTGGACAGGAGGAGCAATGAGAACATTCGTCATCGCGTTGATCGTGGCGGCAGCCGCGCTGCCCGCCGGTTTGCCGGAGGGCGTCGGGCATTGGACCGGCGCCGAATTGCGGGGCTTCGAAAAGAGCCTGGCGCCCAAGATCAATGCGCAAAAGGTGGCAACGCTGCCCCTGGCGGGCTATGGAAACCACAGCTTCCTGGTGGCGCATCGGGAGGGCAGCGGCGAAGCGGAGTTGCACGAAACGCAGAACGACGTGATGGTGATCGAGAGCGGCGAGGCCACACTGGTGCTCGGCGGCACGGTGGTGGACCCCAAGACCACTGCGCCCCACGAGATCCGCGGGCCGTCCATCCGGGGCGGCGAGAAAGTGGCGCTGTCCGCCGGCGATGTGGTGCATATTCCCATCAAGACGGCGCACCAGATGCTGGTGGAGAGCGGCAAGCAGATCACCTATTTCGTGGTGAAGATCGACGGCCGCTGAGGTGGCGCGGCACACTGGAGGGCGGGCAATCCTGCCCGCAGCCGGCTTTCAGCCGGCGCTAGCCGCCCTCCAATTTCAATAAGTTGCGGTGGTTTTTTGACCGTGCATATGGAATCAGGCACATCGTGGAGGCCGGCCGCAGGACTCAACCTGTTGATTCCGCGAAGTGCGGGGCTGAAGCCCCGCGCGGGCTAAAGCCCGCCCCCCACGACCTTAGGTTTCTGCTCCTGGTGCCCCACGATTTAATGCAGAATTCTTAAACGAACTTATACTCGCCCGGCACCGGGAGCGGCGGCACATCCAATTTCATATCATAGTCAAACGCCTTCGGCTGTAAGTCCAGAGGAGAAGCCATCATCTGCTCCCACGTAATCTCCTGGCCGGAGTAAGCCGATTCGCGCGCCATGATACAAGTCATGGTGCTCTCCGCCACCGCCATGCCATCGTTTATATATGGACCCTGGCCGCGAATACTCTTCACCAACGCGATGTGTTCCTGCACATAAGGATCTTCTCCCTTCGGGCCCATGTCTTTGCAGTTGGTGCGGCCTCGCGTACCGATGATTAACTCGGACACGTCCTGGTAGGCGGGCCTCCGGAACTGGCGGCAGTGGCTCGACATGTGTACGCCGTTGGCATAGGTGAAGTCGGCGTCGATATGATCGAAGATGTTGCCGTAAATCTCCGTGCGGGGCCGCCACGCCGCGCCGCCCGAGGCAAACACCTTCACCGGGTGCGCGTCCATGAACCAGTTGATCGCGTCGATGTTGTGCAGGTGCTGCTCCACCACCTGGTCGCCGCACAGCCACACGAAGGAATACCAGGCGCGCTGCTGAAATACCAGGTCGGACCATTTCGGGTCGCGCTCCTTCTGCTGGATCACCGGCGTGCCTACCCAATACCCATAAGTCGCCACAATATCCCCGATCGCGCCGTCGCGCACCTTCTTCCGCGTCTCCACGTAGCCGTCATGGTGGCGGCGCTGCGCGCCCGACATCACCGTCAGCTTGAGTTCTTCGGCTTTCTTCGACGCCGCCATCACTTTGCGCACGCCCACCGGATCGGTGCCGAACGGCTTCTCCGCGAAGATGTGTTTCCTCGCCTCCACCGCCGCCACGAAGTGTTCCGGCCGGTAGCCCGGAGGCGTCGCCAGCAACACCACGTCGATGTCCGAAGCCAGCACCTTCTTATATGCGTCGAAGCCGATGAAGTGATGGTCCGGATCGATCTTCACTTTATCGGCCACGCCCGTATACTTGGAATCGCGAATCTCGCCGAGCGACTTCTCCAGGCGGTCTTCGAAGATGTCGCCCATCGCCACCAGTTCCACGTTCTCATTGCCGTGCAAAAACTGCTGCGCCGCCTCGGTGCCGCGTCCGCCGCAGCCGATCAGCCCGGCCTTCAACTTCTCATTGCCCGCGCCGCGCACCAACTCCGGCCGGATAATCGTAAACGCCGTGGCGGCAGCGCCCGCCGCCGTGGATTTCGTCAGAAACGACCTTCTGGAGATTTCAGTCGAACCGTTTTCCATACATTCACCTCTCGTAGGGTGTAAACGGGATTGTAGCGCAGTGGGAGAGACTCATCGCGCGATCCCACGTTTGGTGCGCCGCCTCCACCGAGGGAACCATGATGTTCACCGCTAGCCCCTGGTGCGGCAGCCGGGTCAGTACAAACTCCAGGTCGGCATCGGTCACATCTCCCCAGATGAGCAGCGGCTTGCCGGCCAGGATGGCGCGGTAGTGCGTTTCCAGCGCTTCCGCCCGCGGCCCGTCGTGATCGATGTGCAATTCGATCACTTCCGTTTTCGTGCCCATAAGCTGCCGTACCGGAATGAAGCGTGTCGGGTGCAGGTGCATCGCCGTGCGCTCGAACGCGCGCGCGATGTCGCAGTCCGCCGGATAAATGAACTTCTCATACAAGGAAGGCGAGAGCAGCGCGGCTGCGTCCTCCTGAGTCCAGATCGCTTTTCCCGGGCACCAGAGGCTGAAGAGAAACGACCCCGTCCCGCCGTGGTAGAGAGGCAACCGCTCCAGCAGACAGCGGCCGAAAGCGATCCAGTAACGCGTGAGCCCTTCCACGATGGCGTGCACCTCTTCCGGTTCATCGCACATCCGCAACACGAAGTTCTGCCCGCCATAAAGGGCAGCCAGCAGATCCGATACGCCGCGCATCAGCGTGACGCCTACCGGGTAGCGTCCACCGCTGCGTTCCGCCAGCGCGGGGACGAATTCCAGCATTTTAGACACCCAGGGATTCGTCTCCGAGAACTCCGGTACCACTGGGTTCTCAGTGAAGCCCAAGGGGGGCGTCGCGCGCGCGGAGCCGACGGCATGGTCCGCCACCACGCCGCAACCGAGCGAAGCCTCCACCCAGGGCAAACCCCAGAACGGAGCGGCGGACCAAATCAGGTCGCCGCCGGCCGCCGCGTGGATCTCAAAGAGCTCGTCGGTTTCGTCGAGGTAGTCCTCAACCTGGATGTCTTCGGGATCGACAGCGCCGTTCGGAATCCGCCGGACGCCGTTGCGATAGCGGTGCAGAGGATAATAGGATCCCAGCGTGAAGCCGACGAGGGGCCGTTCATTCTGGCGTTGCAGCCAGCGGGTCAGCCGGTCGATGCGTTGCGAAAGCGGGATTTGCGTAGCCGTCACGCGTGTTCGATCCTGCCCTTGAACAATGCGCCTTCTTCTATCTTGAGGGACGGAGTGCGAATGTTCCCGATCATTCTGGCGCTTGCCCCGAGAGCGAAATTCTGCCTGGCGTCTACGTTTCCGTCGATCGTGCCCAGGGCGACCACCTCGGCCGCCAGCATGTCTCCGCGCATCCGGCCGGCCATCCCGATGGTCACCCGGTGTGCCGGGATCTCGATGTCGCCCTCGATCTCTCCTTCCAGGACGATGTTCTCCCGACTGGACAGCCGGCCCCTGATCGTTACGGTTGGACCGATGAAAGTGCCATCGGCGGCCGCGGGCTCGGCCATCGCGATCTCCTCGGGCGCCGCCTCCGCCGTTTCCTGAACTGCCGGCTGGACGGCTTGGCCGATGTCGTAAAACTGCAACCGGCAAACGCGGCAGTGGTACAACTGCATGTCCGCTACGAAAAGCCGCCGCACCATATCGGAGGGCGTTTGATACAGACGGTCGATATGATCGCGCTCGGTTCGCAACTGCAGCCGTTCGCTTCCACAACTCGGGCAGCGGATTCGGCGATTCGGATTGACGACCGGCGAGGCGCCCATGGAACGAAGATGATATTTTAGCGGGATTCCATTGTCAATGTGCGCCGCCGGTTACCCATCCGCCCTTGTAAGCCGGGCAGCCTGCGTGGTGCAGGATGCGGGAAACCCGAATACCTCCGGCGCTGTCTCGGTAAAACCCCACATGCTGGCCGCGCTCCATGCGACGCAGGCCAGAGCGAATAGGATCGCACGTCCGCCCTAACATGGGATTGTCGGCGAGCATTTGGCAACACGCATCAAGGTCATCGATGTAACGAGTGGTCTGCTCTGCACCCATGTGCGGTCGGCTTCCGCTCGACGAGAGTAACGAAGCGCGGACACGGGGCTAACAGCGCATTGTGGGCAGTTTCAGTGTTTTCCGGACGCGGTCAAAGACATTCCCCTCGGCAATGCCACTGGAGTCGCCCTCATCGATGGCAGCACGCAGCGCGGCAAGCTTCGCCTCGTCCTGCTGCTCTTCTCGCTCCAGCGTCCGTAGCGCAGTGCGGACAACTCCACGCTCAACCTTCCGCGGCACGATGCGCTCCAGTTCGTCGGTCAAATTGACATTTTGTGTAGGCACGGCAACTCTTTCCTTATTGGCGCAGCTCTGACATCGCTATGCAATGGTGTCCCCGCGAGCCCAACCCCACCGAGCAACGCGCGTCGGATTCTTATATACTCAATGGCTCGCCACCCGAAGCTAACTATGGACCTCAACCCTACCCCGCAAGAGCGGCAATTCCGCGACGAACTCCGCGCCTGGCTCGAAGCCCACGCGCCCCGCGATTGGGAAGCGCGCCAATCCGCCCCCGATAGCAGAGAAGCCAGTATGGAAGCCCGCTTCGCCTTCCTCCGCGACTGGCAGCGCCAGGTCTACGAGGGCGGCTGGGCCGGCCTCTCCTGGCCCAAGCAATACGGCGGGCGCGGGGCCACCCTCATGGAGAAGGCCATCTTCACCGAAGAGATGGCCCGCATCGGAGCGCCTCCCTTGCCCGGCATCCTGGGCCTCGAACTGGTCGGTCCCACCCTGATCGCCTTCGGCAGCGAAGCCCAGAAGCAACGCTATCTCGCCAAAATCCTCAGTGGCGCGGAGATCTGGTGCCAGGGCTTCTCCGAGCCCAACGCCGGCTCCGACCTCGCCGCCCTCCGCACCGAAGCCACCCTCGATGGCGATTGCTTCGTGGTAACCGGTCAAAAGGTCTGGACCAGCTACGGCTGGGCCGCCGACTGGTGCGAACTGGTGGTGCGCACCGACTCCGCCGCCGAAAAACACAAAGGCCTCACCGTGTTGCTGGTCGATATGCACACTCCCGGCGTGGAAGTGCGTCCACTGCGCCAGATGACCGGCGAAACGGAATTCAACGAACTGTTCTTCGAAGAGGTGCGCGTGCCCGTCGCCAACGTGGTGGGCCGTGTCAACGACGGTTGGAACGTGGCCCTCGGCACATTGGCGCACGAGCGCGCGCTGTTGGGCGCCGGCCTCCAGATCACCTTCAAGCGCCAGTTCACGCGCCTTGTCGAGCTGGCGCACCGCCTCGACCGCAACGGGCGCCCCGCCGCCGAAGACCCGGTCATCCGCCAGAAGCTGGCGCAGTGCTACGCCGAAATCGAAATCATGCGCCTCAACCAACTGCGCGCCATCAGCCGTGTGATGGAAACCGGCAAGCCGGGTCCGGAAGGTTCCATCCAGAAGATCTTCTGGAGCGAACTGAATCAGCGCTTCCAGCAAATCGCCATGGAACTGCTCGGCCCATACGGCCAATTGACGCGCGGCTCCGAATTCGCCTTCGACGAAGGCCAGTGGGCCTTCACCTGGCTGCGCGCGCGCGGCAACACCATCGAAGCCGGCACCTCCGAGATCCAGCGCAACATCGTCGGCCACTTCGTCCTGGGATTACCCAAGAGCTACTGAGGAGATCGCCATGCAATTCGGACTAACCGAGACCCAGCAGGTATTGAAGAATTCGGCGCGCGAGTTCTTCTCGGCCGTCTGCCCCATCGCCGAAGTGCGCCGGCTGATGGAAACCGACACCGCCTACGACGCGGCGTTGTGGCAGAACATGGCGCACCAGGGCTGGACCGGTATCATTTTCGATGAAGAGTACGGCGGGTTGGGCCTTGGCTTGGTTGAGATGGCGGTGGCGCTCGAAGAAATGGGCCGCGCCCTCCTGCCCGGGCCGTATCTTTCCACCGTGCTGCTGGCCGGCGTGGCCATCGATGCGGCCGGCAATCCCGCCCAGAAGCGAAAGTATCTTTCGCGCATCTCGATGGGCGAGGCGCACGCCACCCTCGCCCTGCTGGAAGCCGATGCCCGTTGGGATCCCGGCGCCGTGCAACTCGACGCGCAACCCACGCTGGAGGGCTTCGCCCTGAATGGCCGCAAGATGTTCGTCCCGGATGCCGCCACCGCGGACTTCCTGGTCTGCGCGGCCCGCCGCGGCCCGGACCTGGGCCTGTTCATCGTGCCGCGTGGCGCTCCGGGCCTGAAGATCTCCCCGCTCCCGGCCATGGACGAGACGCGCAAACTCTACCAGGTGGCGTTCGAAGACGTCGCGGTCGCCGAAGACGACTTCCTGGCCATCGGCGATTCCGCCCGCGACGCTCTGGAGCGCGCGCTGGCCGTGGCCACGGTGGCGCTCACGGCGGAGATGGTGGGCGGCATGCAGCGCGTCATGGAAATCGCGGTGGAATACGCCAAGGCGCGCAAGCAGTTCGGCAAGCCCATCGGACAGTTCCAGGCGGTGCAGCATCTCTGCGCCGACATGCTGCTGCTCACCGAAAGCTCGCGCTCGGCGGCATACTACGCGGCGTGGGCTTTGCAGGAGCGTGCGCCCGAAGCCGGCGTGGCGGTCTCCATTGCCAAGGCTTATGCGAGCGATGCCTATCGCGAAGTGGGCAACCGCGCCATACAGGTGCAGGGTGGCATGGGCTTCACCTGGGAGAACAACGTTCATCTATACTACAAGCGGGCCAAGGCGTCCGAGCTGATGTTCGGCGACGCGACCTATCATCGCGAACGCATCGCCCATTTGGTTATCGACAAGTTATGACCTCACTCAAACAACTATTCGATCTCTCGGGCCACGTGGCCCTGATCACCGGCAGCTCCCGCGGGCTCGGCGAGGAAATAGCCGAAGGGCTCGCCGAAGCGGGCGCATCCCTGATGCTGCTGGCGCGCCGCGAGCAGTGGCTGACCCCAACGGTGGACGCCATGAAGCAGCGCGGATTCCGCTGCGAAGGCACGCTCTGCGATGTCTCCAAGCCCGCCGAAATCGACGCCGTGGTGAAGCAAACCCTCGCCACTTACGGCCAGATCGATATCCTGGTCAACAACGCAGGCGTAACCTGGGGCGCTCCCGCCGAGACCATGCCTTTCGACAAGTGGCAGCAGGTGCTCGACGTGAATCTCACCGGCGCGTTCCTTTTCTCGCAAGCTTGCGGACGCGAGATGATCAAGCGCAAATACGGGCGCATTATCAATGTTGCCTCGATTGCCGGTTTGAAGAGTTCCATGCCACAGGGCATTCACTATGCCGGATACGCGTCGTCCAAAGCCGGTCTGCTGGGCCTGACGCGCGAACTGGCCGCCCAGTGGGCACCCCACAACATCCGCGTGAACGCGATCGCGCCGGGCTTCTTCCCCTCGCGCATGACCGAGAAGGTGTTGGAAGCCGCCCAGCCGTATATCGAAGCCGGCATCCCGATGGCGCGCGTGGGCCGTCCGGGCGAACTGAAGGGCGTCGCGGTATTTCTGGCCGCTCCCGCTTCGGATTACATCACCGGGCAGACTATCATCGTCGATGGCGGCGCTACGATTGTGTGAGGGCACCGCAAAAGGAGCTACAATCCGCGATAAGTGCATGTCTACAAACCGCCATTCGGCAGCCGGGCCGAGCTTTACACGAGCACTTCATAAACATTGGCGAAAGCCCGGTGCCTCGGTTCCTTGTAATTGACCAGCCGGGCCAGGTCTATTTTCCGGAGGCCTGGCCTTCTCCCGATCAGGCACCAGATAAGGCCGGCAACCCTGACCGATCGCCCGACATCGAAGGCGTGCGCCGCATCTTCAACGCGCTCGCTACGTTCCTCGAAGCCGTCTCGGCCCAGTTCCAGATAATCGAGACGGAATACGCTGGCTCGATCGCCTGGCGCGGAATTCCGTACGTGCATCTCGTCGGGAACTGGAGAGAGGGGCACGATGAGTTTCTGATCCCATGCGCATGGCGGAATGGCAATGATCCCAGGCCGTAGCGGCGCAATGCGCCGGTAAGCGGCACGTACAGGAATCCTGTACAATAAACATGGAGCTACCCTATGGCAATGGAGACGAGCTACACCAGCCTTCGTGAGAATCTCGCGGGCGTCCTGGATCGAGTATTCGATGACCAGGAAATCGTGATCGTGCGCCGGAAGGGGGCGAAGGATGTCGCTCTGGTCCCAGCTAGCGAACTGGCCGGTCTGCTGGAGACGGCCCATCTGCTCCGCTCCCCCAGGAACGCCCGGCGCCTGCTGACCGCACTCCGGCGGGCAGAACTTGGGAGAAACAGGCCCGGGACCTTGGATCAACTGCGCCGGGAGATTCAAATTGAGCCGGCCAGTTGAGCGCCAGGCAGTCTTCCATCAGGAATTTCGCGAGGATCTTCGCTATTGGGTCAAGTCTGAGCGGAACACGGCGGTTCGAGTTCTCGATCTGGTGGAAGCGACACTGCGCGACCCATTCGTAGGTCTGGGCAAACCGGAGCCGCTGCGATACCTGCTCGCGGGTTGCTGGTCCAGGCGCATTACTCAGGAGCACCGGCTGGTCTACAGAGTCACCGACGAGCGGATCGACTTCTTACAGGCGCGCTATCATTACTGAGCTTGCATTCGCCAGGTGCCCGCCCATACCCGTCTGTCCCAGGGGTAATATAGTTTCTTCCAATCCGGGAGGACATCATGCACATATCGCGACGGGATTGTTTGGGACTAATGGGCGCCGGTGCGGCCCTCGCAGCCGCGCCGGGCGGCGACGCGGACCGTGAGCGGCGCATGCAATGGTGGCATGACGCCAGGTTCGGCATGTTCATTCACTGGGGACTGTACAGCGTCCTGGGCCGCCATGAATGGGCCATGGAGGAGGAAGGCATCCCCGTTGCGGAATACCAACTCCTCGCCAACCGCTTTACGCCGCAACCCAACGCCGCGCGTGCCTGGGCGCGGCTGGCCAGGCAGGCCGGCCAGAAATACATGGTGATGACCACCAAACACCATGAGGGCTTCTGCCTATTCAACACCCAGCACACCGATTACTGCGCGCCCAAGCAGGCCTGCGGCCGCGACCTGGTGAAGGAATTCGTCGAGGCCGTGCGCGGCGAAGGGCTGCGCGTGGGATTCTATCACTCGCTGATGGACTGGCACCATCCCGACGGCGCACGCTGCCTGCACGACGAGGCTGCGCGCCGCCGGTTCGTCGACTACGTGCACGGCGAAATCCGCGAGCTGCTGACGAATTACGGCAAGATCGATGTGCTCTGGTACGACGTGGCATGGCCGCTGGACGCCGCCGGTTGGGAATCCGAGAAGATGAACAAAATGGTGTTCGATCTGCAGCCGGACATCATTGTCAACAACCGCAATCAGCTTCCCGGCGACTTCTCCACGCCCGAGCAGGAGATCAGCGCCGCCAAGGGCGGCCGCGCTTGGGAGTCGTGCATGACCATGAACGATAGCTGGGGCTATCAGGCCGCCGACGACGCCTGGAAGACGCCCAAACAGATCGTGCGCAACCTGGCTTTGTGCGCGCGGGATGGAGGGAATTACCTGCTCAACATCGGCCCGCGCGGGGACGGGTCCATCCCCGAGGATTCGGTGAGAATCCTGACGGCGGTGGGCCGCTGGATGGAGCACAACGGCCAGACCATCTACCAGGCGCAACCTTGCCGCGTGCGTTCGTCCGAGTTTGCGGGCTTCACGCGCAAGGGCAACACGCTATATATGCACGTGCATTTCTGGCCCGGCGAAACCTTGGCTCTGGGCGGAGTGAAGACCAAAGTGCTGTCCGCCAGGCTGCTGGCTGGCGGCCCGCCGGTGGAGTTCGAGCAGGAGCAGTTCCGCGTTCGCTTCAAGGGCCTGCCGAAGCATGCGCCCGACGATCCCGTCACCGTGCTGGCCATCGAGTGCGACTCCGAACCGGTTCAGGATACAGGAGCCGTGCGGCGGGACCGTCCGCGCCTGAACGCATAGAAGTGCGGGGCTGAAGCCCTGCGCGGGATAAATCCCGCCCTCCTACCAGCCGGCCTTGTGGGCAATCAAGGTCTTGAGCGTCAGCCCGCCCAGAAAGATGCAGACCGCCGTGCGCATCTGGACGAGCCTGCCGCCAACGTAAAAACCAGCGCTGCCCAGCGTGAGCCAGGCCAGCAGGGCCAGCACCGCATAGCAGCCGAGCGCGAATGACAGGCGTTTGTGCACGAATCTTCATTGTGCCACGGCGCCCGGCTTAAGCCCGAAAACGCCGATAATAAAGGATGCCCCCAGGAACCGCGTGAACATGCCGGACATCGCGCTGCTCTACTCGCCGCAGAATCGCGCCCGCGCGCTCACTGCCGCCGCGGCACTGGTGGTCATCGTCGCCTCGGTGGACTGGGTTGTCAAGCCTAATTTCTCGCTGCACTTCCTGTACCTGTTCCCCATCATGCTGGCGGGCGGTTTTCTGTCCCGCTGGCAGATCGCAGCGCTGGGCGTCTGCTGCGCGGTGCTGGGCGAGTTGTTCAGTCCCTTTCCGCAGGCCGACGCCGCCACCCGCATGGCCATGATGAGCGTCGCCTTCATCGGCACCGGCCTGTTCGTCTCCGAACTGGTGCACAAGCGGCAACTGGTAGTGGAGCATTTGCAGCAGCTCACCGAACAGATCCGCCACCGTGAAGACGCCGAACAGCAGATCCGGATTCTGATCGAGTCAAGCCCAGCCGCCATCGTCACGGTGGATTCCTCCGGTTCCATCGATCTGGCCAACCAGGCCGCCGTACAACTGCTGGCGCCCGGCCGCGCCCTCGCCGGCGAGCTGATCCGCAACTATCTGCCCGCGCTCGAATCCGTGGCGCAAGGCCACCGGTCGCAGTCCTTCCGCACCTCCATGCAGTGCAAGGGACAGCGGCGCGATGGCGAAGTCTTCCTGGCAGCCATCTGGTTTTCCACCTACAAGACGCTCTCCGGCCCCAAGCTGGCGGCCATCATCGTGGATCTTTCCGAAGATCTGCGCGACCGCGAAGACCTGAGCCTGAATCATCTGCTCAAGAACACGCGCATTCTTATGAGCGCCATGTCGCACGAGATCCGCAATCTGTGCGGCGCGGTTTCCGCGGTGGGGAAGAATCTGGCGCGCGTGGAAGGGCTGGCCGGAAACCAGGATTTCGAGGCGCTGCAAACGTTGACCCAAGGCCTGGAGAAGATCGCCTCGCTCGAGTTGCAGGCTTCCCCGGAGGATCAAGCCCTCGCTGTGGACGTGATGGAGGTGCTGGATCAGTTGCGCGTATTGATCGAGCCTTCCTGCCGGGAGGCGCAGATCGCAGTCCACTGGCAGATCGCCGCGAGCCTGCCCTTGGTGTGGGCGGATTCCTATGGGCTGCTGCAGGTCTTCCTGAATCTGGCGCGCAACAGCCAGCGGGCCATCGAGAACTGCCCGCGCAAGGAGCTGACCATCGCGGCCACCGCGGAGGAAGACGCGGTGGTCATCCGGTTCGAAGATACCGGCGCCGGCGTCCCTTCTCCGCAGCAGTTGTTCCGACCTTTTCAGCCGGGCGCGGACGGCACGGGCCTGGGGCTCTACGTATCGCGCGCCATCTTGCGCAGCTTCCGCGGTGAGCTGCGTTACGAGGCGCGTCCCGCGGGCTGTTGCTTTGCGGTGGTGCTGGCGCCGCTAATGGAGGCCTGATGCCGAGGCTTGAAACCACGGAAACGCCTGGCCGCATCCGTATCCTGGTGGTGGACGATCACACGCTGTTTCGCGAGAGCGTGGCGCGGCTGTTGGCGGTCGAGCCCGATTTCGAAATCGCGGGTCACTGCGCGTCGGCCGCCGACGCGTTGCGGTTGGTGGCAAAAACGCCCGTGGACGTGGTCCTGCTCGACTACGACTTGGGCGACGGCAAGGGCACGGACTTCCTGGCCAAAGCGCAAAGCGTGGGATTCACCGGCAGGATCTTGGTGGTCACCGCGGGTGTCTCCGAACTGGAGGCCGCGGCGATGATCCGCCAGGGCATCGCCGGCATCTTGCGGAAACATTGCTCCCCCGCCGCGCTGGCCCAAAGCATCCGCGACGTCAGCGGCGGCAAGGATTACTTCGAACCGGGCTACCTGCGGTCCGTCCTGGCGGGAATCGCGGCGCCGGCCCCGGAGTATCAACGCAAGCAGCTCACCGAGCGGGAGCGCCAGGTGCTGCGCTATGTGTTCGAAGGGCTGGCGAACAAGGAGATTGCCGACCGATTGCAGGTTTCGGAAAGCTCCGTGAAGGCCACCCTGCAGCAGTTGTTTTCCAAGACGGGCGTGCGCACGCGCAGCCAGCTCGTGCGCACGGCGTTGGAGAATTATAAGGATCAGCTTTGACGTGGTGACACCGTCTGCGTTCCAAACTGACCCACGCATTGGGCTATGCTTGCAAGAGATGCCACCCGAGACCGATTGGCAAGTGCGTTTGCATGCCGTGGACTGGTCGCTCTTTCACACCATATACGGCGTGGCCACCAAAGTCCCCGAGCAGATCGAGCGTCTGCATTCCCCGGATGAGAACATCGCGCTTTCCGGCGCGGCCGATCTTAGGGCGGGGCTCTGCCACCAGCATGTGCAGATCGCTTCCGCCGCTCTTCCCGCATTCCCCTTCATCATGGAGATGCTTCCTTTTTCGAGCGAGAAGGTCACGGTTGAAATCCTCGAAATGCTGGCGGGCTTTGCCATCACCACCGACCGGGTTCGCATGCGCCAATTCGCCAGCGCGGTTGGAAAGAGGCGATTGCCTCGACCCGGATGGGTGGAAGAGTTGCGCGGGGCTCTGCAAATGGCGTTGCCACGGGTCGCCGCATACGCGACGCACGAGAATCCCACGATTTCGGAGCTGGCCAGGATGTTCATCGACGAAATTGGCAAGGACGCCGTCTCAACTTAATTAATCGAAGCGGGGCCCACGTGACAGTCCCAATGCCCGGACCAATCGCCGTGCTGCCGGTGCGCCCGGCAACGGGCTGGTAGATCCTCCCGCGTCTGAAGAACATTTACGATCGCCTCCAGCTTGTCCAGGTCCTTTCACTGCTTTTCTGTCGAGCGCCATCAGATCCGATCGCGCAATTCACGAAACGAACGATAGCGCTTTAACGTGGCTGGATTGTTCTCCTCTGCCATGGCGGCGATCGTCTGCTCATTCGGAATGGCGACCGGAAACGGCAGGCCCTTGTGCAACTCGACTTGTTTCAGGAAGAGCCGGATGGCTTCCGTTGTCGATATCCCGATCTCGGAGAAGATACTCTCGGCCGATTTCTTCAGCTTGGGGTCGATCCGCGCATGGATCATCAGAGTCTTTGTACTTTGCCGTGGCATCCCACTCCTTTGTATCAATTGAGATCCGCATAGCCCGGCTTTTCTCTTGCTTTCGGGTTTCTTCCATCCACAGATCCTCAGATTTCCGTAATGATTCCGGCCGCCCCCTCACCGCTCCACGTACAACTCCGCCCACACAAACCCCGCCGACTGGATCTGCTCCCGCAAGCTCGAGTACTTCAACGCCTCGCTGGCTGCGCGCAGTTTCTCCGCGGCGGCCAGCGGCATGTCGAAGCGGTAGCAATCGGCGCGGTCCTTATAGGAATAGTGGAGGTACTGAACCTCGCCCGCCGCGGCCAGGTCCATCAGCACATCCCAGAAGCTCGCCTTCCGCAGCCATTTCCCCAGTAGCGGGGGCTTGCGCGCGCCTGCCTCGCGCGGAATGTGGATGGCCTGGCGTCCGCCGCGCAGCACCGCGCGCACGCACCGCTCGGCTCCAAACGGCCGCGCGGGATCGTCGCCGGGGTAAGTCGCCAGCAGTTCCCGCAGTCCGTCCAACTCGGCGTCCCACCCGGTCCATCGGAATCGCGAAGCGCCGCTGACCAGCGTCCCGCGCAGCAGCAACTCGCGCACACGCGCCTCGTTTTTGCCCGTAATGCCCAGCATGTGCTCCACCAGGTCGCGCAAGGGCATGTCCTGCACTACCACGCGTGTGATGGAAATTCCCTCGGCGGCTTCCGAGCTGAGCTTGACCCGGATGGTGGCGGGTAGAGACATGCCGTGTTTTTTCACGCTAGCATAAATGCGTGAGTCCACTGCGGAGTCCTCTGGAAAAGGTCGAAGCCGAACTGCGGCGCTACGAACACGCGCTGATGGATTTTTCGGCACGCGAGCGCAACGGGTCTATCGAGCTGGTCATCGAGCTGAAGAATCGCGGCTTGGGCCTTCACCCCTACTATGCGCCGCTGCATCCCCGCGATATCGAGCATCCCCAATTCCCCTGGACCTTGCAGCGCTACCTCTACGACTGTCTGCACGATTACCTCATCGAGATGTTTATCCGCACGCCACAGACCCGGGTCGTCGAGCCGTGAGCCCGCTTACCGAAATCTTGCGCGACGAGATCCGCCGCGCCGGTCCGATCTCGTTCCGCCGCTTCATGGAAGCCGCACTCTACGATCCGGTACACGGATATTACCGGCGCGCGCACGACCCCTTCGGCAAGCAGGGCGACTTCTACACCGCCGAACAGATCCAGCCGGTGTTCGGCATCCTGATGGCCGCGCGGATACGGGCGCTCTACCAGGAGATGGGCGCGCCGCCGGACTTCACCGTCGTCGAGTTGGGCGCCGGCAGGCGCGAGATGGCCGCCGCATTCTCCGAGTGGCGCTACGTCCCGGTGGACCTGGCGCATGGAGAAATGCCCGAGCGTTTTCGCGGCGTCGTGTTTGCCAACGAGTTCTTCGATGCCCTGCCGGTGGATGCGGTCGCTTTCCGCGACGGCGGCTATCGCGAGATGCGCGTCGCATGGGACGACCGTTTCGTGTGGGCGGCCGCTCCGCCCGCGCGCGAGGAGGTGGTCGACTATCTGCGCCGCTACTTCCCGCCACCCGCCGAAGGCGCGCTCTTCGAGGTGAACCTGGATGCGCTCGCCTGGCTCGAGCGCATCGCGCATGCGATGGAGGCGGGTTTCGTCTTCACCATCGACTACGGCTACACGCGCGCCGAGTCCGTGCGTTTCCCGCGCGGCGCGCTGATGAGCTACCGCCGGCACCACGCGGATGAGGACGTGCTTTGCGATCCCGGCGCGAAGGACATCACCGCGCACGTCTCGTTCACCGCGCTCGAAGAACACGGCGCGCATCTCGGCCTGCAGACCGTGCGCTTCGAAACGCTGGCGCAAACGCTGCTGGCCGCCGGAGAGCCGGACCAGTTCGCCGCGGCGCTGGCGGCGTCCACGCCCGAGGAGGAGTTGCGGAGGCGATTGCAGTTGAAGAGCCTGCTGTTCGGGATGGGGGAGACGTTCCGGACGCTGCTGCAGAAGGCGGGAGGAGCACGTGCCGCAAAATGAAAAAGGCCCCGACGAATCGGGGCCTGTTGACTCAAACTTGGATCACGCCCTTAAGTGGGCGCCCATGCTACTTCTTTTTCTTCGCGGGCGCCTTCTTCTTCGGGGCGGCTTTCTTGGTTGCGCTCTTCATCGATTGATTCTCCCTAAACATCAAATTTTGCGATTCGAAAATCGCAATGTGATTCATATATAAGGTTGTTCGAGAAAAAAGTCAAGAGAAAAATGCATCGAGACGTCTCAACCGCAAATTTTTTTCAGAGAGCGGATCTGCGCGTGGTGCTCGTCGCTCCGCGAAACCCGTTGAACATCGGCGCAGCCGCGCGCGCCATGGCCAACTTCGGCTGCACGCGGCTGCGCGTAGTCAATCCCTACGAGGTCGCGTTTCGCGAAGCGCGCTCCGCCGTGGGAGCCGCGCCGTTATTGGCTTCCGCTGAAGAATTCACCACGCTCGCGGCCGCTGTCGCGGACTGCGCGCTGGTGGTTGGCACGACTTCGCTCGGCCATCGCGAGCCGCAGCATCCCTTGCGCCGCCTCGAATCGGGCGCGCGCCTCATGCGCCAGGCGGCCGGTCCCATCGCGCTGCTCTTCGGATCGGAGAAGTTCGGCCTCTCCAACGAAGACATGAGCCATTGCCATTGGTTGATGCGCATCCCCACGGTGGACTTGAATCGTTCCATGAACCTGGGCCAGGCGGTGGCCGTGTGCCTTTACGAACTGGCGCGCAACTCGCGGGCGGCGGCCGCGCGGCCGGAAAAGCCGGTGAAGGCGGCGCGCGCTGCGGATACCGAGCAGATCACCGTGATGTTGCTCGAAGCGCTGGAGCGCAGCGGCTACATCAAGCCGCTGACGGCCGCGTCGGCGAAGACCAAAGTGCGCCGCTTGGTGCGGCGGCTGAACCTCAGCGCGCACGATGCGCCCGTGGTGCTGGGAATGTTGCGGCAGATTCTGTGGAAGCTCGGCGCCTAACGTGCCGTCGCCGGCTTGACCAAAGCGGCCGCCACCAGCCCCGCGCACACGAATCCCACGATCTCCGTCGTCATGTACGCCGCCGTGTACGCCAGCGGGAAGCCGTACCAGTTCCAATAGGAGACATTGGTTCCGATTGCCGCCAGCACTCCCAGCGCAACAATGAAACCCAGGCGCGAGGCAAACGTTGCCAGGCGCGTCTGGGCCAGTAACATCGCCGCCAGCAGCGCCTCGATCAACTCCTTCACAAATTCGGCGATGAACTGCCGCGGCGCCAGGGCCTGCATACCCGGCGGATTATACATGACGATGCCCGACGGGTTCACCGCCAGTTTCTGCGAATACTGCGCCATGGCCGCCTGCTTCTGCTGCGACGTGGCATCCGGCCCAAGCCCCATGCCGGGGAAAAGGTACAGACCCGAGTTGTCGCCGAGCGACGATCGCAGCGCGCCGATCACCGCCGGTTCATTGGGAATCTCTTTGATCCCCGCTTCGCCCAACGGCAGAACCATATGGGCGATGGCCGTCCAGACATACATGGCGATGCCGCCCAGCAGCCCCGCGAGCAAAACGCGCTTGGTCATGAGTGCCTCCTTCGATCCAGCTATTATCGGGCCTGGCCGCGCCCAGTGCAATGGTCACATTAAATACCATTCAACTTCGTTCCCCAACCGCAACCCGCTCCACCCTATCTGCGTTTGAATGAGCAGAGGATGCAAGCGATGAATCGAAAACTTACGTTGCTCTTATTAGTGACTCTGGCGCTGCTGGTGCTGGGCGCCTGCGCCGGAGGCTATTATGTCCAGGTGCCGCCGCCTCCGCCACGCTATGGCGTCGTCGGCTATGCGCCGGGGCCGGGCTTTGTTTGGGTCGACGGATTCTGGGATTGGCGCGGCGGAAACTGGTTCTGGGTTGGAGGAAGCTGGCGGCGTCCGCCGAGTCCGCGCGCAGTATGGGTCCCTCATCGGTGGGTCCAGTATGGCCACCGATACCGCCTCGTGCGCGGCTACTGGCGCCGCTAGCACCGGCGTGTGGGGCAGGTTGGCAACGTTGGCAACCTGCAGGCCGAATGTCAATCGGCCTTCCCTTTGCGGCTTGCCGCAATGCGGAGCTAAAATCCCTCGGGGTGAACTCCTTAAACGCACCGTGCTCAACCCACTCAACTGGTAGAATGGCGAGTTGTCTGGTCTTCGAGCATGAAAGCCGTTTACATCGTCCTGCTGCTGTCCGGCTCCATTGCACCTGGGGCTGTCACGCCCGACGCTATCCAACAGGCGGAGCGGGAACTCTTCGCCGCGCGGTACGACCGGGCTGCCGAACTCTATGCGAAACTGCTTCGCGATGACCCCGCCTGGGCGCCTGGCTACTACGGCGCGGTGCGGTCCCTGATCGGCGCCTACCGCGCGCACGAAGCTTACTCCGTCGCCGAGGAAGGCTTGCGGCATTCCCCTGAGATGGCGGAGGCTCAGGCTGCCGCCGGGCTGGCCGCCTATCGCCGCGGCGACCTGACCACCGCGGAAGCCTGCTTTCGCAAGGCCCTTAAGATCAATGCCAGAGACGCACCCGGCTTAAGTGGTCTGGGATTGATTTACAACTCCATTTCGAAGTTCAAATCCGCGCGCACGCTCATGACCGCGGCTTACCGCATCTCCCCCGGCGACCCGCGTCTGATCGCGGCCTGGGCCAATACCTTGCAGGGCGACGAGCACATCGCCGCCCTGCAGCGGGCACTCGCTATCTACGACCCGGGCAGCCGCGAGGCGCGGGCGCTGCGAGTCCACATTGCGAGGAATAAAGCCGCGGGTAACCGGAAATTGCGGCGCCTTGCCACTCCGTATCAAAATTATCAGATCAAGTTAGTGCCCATCTCACGCGGACCGGGCCAGCCATACGGAGTCGGATTGCGTGTGCAACTGAACCAAGGCCACACCGTGCAATTGATGCTGGACACCGGCGCCCCGGGTATTTCGATCTCTCCCAAAGCCGCGGAGAAAGCCGGCCTGGAGATCCTCGGCGACGAAAGCATGGAGGCCCGCGGGATCGGCAACCAAAAGCCGCTGGAAGCCTTCGGCTACCTGGCAGCGGAGGTCGCCATCGGCGATCTCCAATTCGCGGATTTTCCAGTGCAGGCATTTGGATCGGCGAAGTCAGCCGACTACGACGGGCTGATCGGCGCGGATCTCTTTCAACAGTTTCTGGTAAGCATCGATTTCAAAGACATGCGGCTAACTCTGGACACTTATCCCGGTGAGCCGCGCGCCGGTGATGAGCCCGAAGACGCCGATGCCCCTCCCGCGGGCTTCTTCCGCTTGTTTCGCTTCGGACACCACCTCACCGTGCATACCTCAGTCAACCAGGGGCCCTTGCAACTATTCCTGATTGACTCGGGATCGACCGCAAACCTCATCGACACGGACGTTGCGAGGGAATCGACCAAAGTTCACGGCGATTATCAAACCGTGCTGCGCGGCATCCAGGGACGCGCCGACAAGGTTGCTCGGGCCAGCCAGGTGTCGCTGGTCTTCGCGGGCTTCCGCCAGGACAATTCCGATCTGCTGGCCACCAGCCTGGAGAGTGGCGGCGATGTAGCGGGCGTGGGCATCGCCGGTATCCTCGGGATGCCAGTCCTCCGGCAGATGAAGATGACCATCGACTACCGGAACGGAGCCGCACGCTTCGAGCACAAGAAATGACGCGCTTTTCGATATGTGCCCTGCTGCTGTCGGCCATAGGCTGTTCGCACACCCGCCCGCTGACCGTCGGCTCCAAGAACTTCACCGAGCAGATCGTCCTGGGCGAGATCGTCGCCCAGCAACTGGAGCGCCGCCTGGGCGAGAAAGTCGACCGCAAGCTGGACTTGGGCGGCACGCTGCTGGCCCAACAGGCATTGCGCAACGGTGAAATCGACTTGTACCCCGAATACACAGGAACGGCGCTGACCGCGGTGCTGAAGCTCGCGCCCTCCTCCGACCCGGCAGCCGTGCTGGCGCGCGTGCGCGCCGAATATCGCCGGCGTTGGCGCCTGGAGTGGCTCGATCCGCTGGGGTTCGACAACACTTTTGCTATGGTAGTGCGCGGTCCCGATGCGCGCGCCCTGGGTATCGAGACCATCACCGACGCCGCCAGCCGCAAACAAGGCTGGATCCTCGGCGTGGGTTATGAATTCCTGCAGCGTCCCGATGGGTTGCCTGGCTTGCTCGCCGCGTACCACCTGCCCCTCGCGGGCGCCCCCAAGAGTATGGATCTCGGCCTGCTCTACAGCGCGCTGGAGCAGAAGCAGGTGGACATGGCCGCCGCCAATGCCACCGACGGCATGTTATCGGTGCTGGACGTCAAGGTGCTGCGCGACGACCGGCGCTACTTCCCGCCCTATCAGGCAGCCGTCATCGTGCGCGCCGAAAGTCTTGCCGCGCATCCGGGCCTGCGCGCGGCGCTGGACCAACTCGCCGGCAAGCTAACCGCAGCGGCTATGCGTGATTTGAACCACCAAGTGGATGGCAAGCACCGGCCCGTCGCCGAAGTAGCCCGCGACTGGCTCGCCGCCATGCAGTGAGACGCGCCGATTGTCAACCGGCCTTCCGTCTAATCCAGATCGATGTCCCGCATCGGCGGCGTCAAATCCGGATTTTCCTTAGCCTGCTTCAACAGCTCGTCGAATTTCTTTGCCAGCACCTTGCCGTGCGATTTCTCCGCTTCAACCTGCTTGCGGAAAACCTCGTCGCGGCGTCCTGCCTCGCCCTTCAGCTTGGCCACCGCCGCCGCCAGATCTTCGATCGCGGGCGGCTTCTCCGGCATCGCGTGTGCGATCACCGCCCGCGTTTCCGGATCGATCTTCAGAATCGCCTGGCAGCACGGGCACTCGACTTCGATCAGACCTTGCGACATAGTGCCCATCGTAGCACTTGCACAAGAACGGGACATACAAGCCCAGCGAGGGCAATTGTGAGGATTTAGAGGGATTCAGAGGGTTTTGGTGAGGTGACTGGTTGGAAGGAACCAAACGGGGAATCAATCGCTTCTCGCTGGGCCTGCTCGTTGTGTGTCACGCTCTCATCCCGTGCAATCGTCTCACCAAAGTACAACCCTATTATTTCCAACAGACCGAACGAAGTAGCCCACGCCTCACGTGCAAAACTGGCACTCGCTGGCACGTCTTTGTCCAATATTGGAACAGCAGTGGGACAAAAGGCGTCACCCCCTATTGGCCCGGCTGATCCGTGGCCGGCAGAGAGCTGGCCGGGCGCGACACCACGCCCTGGAACGCCTCCCCGAGTGAAATACCGTTGTTGTTCAGCGTTTGCCCCGTCACCCGCTCCAGTTCCACCTTCGATTTCGCATACGACGCTTCCGCCGCCAACTCGCTCTGCCGTGCAGTCGCCAGGTCCCGCTGGGTCAGAATCACGTTGTAAATCACCGAAGCCCCCGCCGCATACTTCTTCTGTTCGGCGTCCAGCGTCCGCTCCTGCAGGATGCGCGCCTTCATGGCCGCCTGATATTGCGCGCGCGCATTGCGCACCCCGATCGTCGCGTTCAGCACGTCCACGCGCACCTGGTTTTCCAGCCGCTGCAAGCCGAGTTGCAACTGCCGCAGCGTCAGCTCATCGTTGATCGCCTGCGCCTGCGCCGCCCGGTTGCGCAGTGGAATCGTAAGGTTGAATCCCGCTGAGTAGTTCGGATAGTTGTGCGCGAACAACTGCTTCAGCACCTCGCCGTATCCGCCGATGAAAGCTGGACTGGGCGTCCCGAAACTGAAAGGGAACGTCGACTGCACCGTGTTCACCTGCCCCGCCAGCGCATTGTTGGTCATGGAGGCGACCAGATCGAGCGTGGGCAGCAGCCCGTTCTTCGAACCATGCAGCGTGATCTCCTGATTGGTCACCTGGATGCGGTTCTGCGCCAGCTCGGGGCGCGCCGATAGCGCCATCGCCACCAGATCCTGCATCGGCGTTACCGGCTCCACGTCCGGCACGCGGATGCGATCCGTGGGCACGATGCGCGCCTCGGCCACCGCCGGGCTGGCCACGCCGGTGCGGCTCAACGCGTTCTTCAGAATGGTCTCCTGCTGCAACAGTTGGGTCTCCGCCAGCGTCAGGTTCTGCTGATCGGTAGCCAACTGCGCTTCCGCTCGCACCACTTCGATGGGCGCCATCATCCCCGCTTCCACCTGCTTCTGGTTGTCTTCGAACAGCTTGGTGCTGGTAGCCACCGCCTGCTGCTCCACCCGCACGTTCTCGTTGAACGTCACCAGGTCCCAGTAAAGATCCATCACCGCCGCCACCGTGGTGATCACCTGCAGCTTGAAAGTCAGATCCGAAAGCTCCCGGTTGTTCTTCGCGATCTGGATCTGCCGTTGGTTTACCGCCAGGCTGAAACCTTGCAGCAAATGTTGCGTCACCGTCAGCCCCAGCGACGAGCTGGTGACCGGATTGAACAGCGTGGTGGAGCTATTGCCGATAGACGTGGAGTTGTTCAGCCCCAGACTCACCGAAGTTCCGCTCTGGAAGCCTTGCTGGTAGGTGAAGCCCGAGGTGTCCTGCCGCTGGATCAATTCATCGACCCCGGCGATGAACGTGCTGCTTTCCGGAATCGTCTGGTGCGCCCAGTTCGCGCTGCCCACCAAGGCCGGATCGAAGCTGGGAATCGCCGGGCCGGATTGCGTGATTACGGTGTTGCCCACCGCTGTGGCGCTGGCTGCACTGGCCTGCGTCGAAGGATTCCCCGACACGCCGCTCTGCGCCACACCGCCGGACTGCGCGCTGGTCGGTCCCGCCGTCACCGACGTCGAAACGCCCTGCGCGAATCCGCCTGCCCTGGCGCGCAAAACCTGGGCGTCGGCAATCTCCGGGCCGTAGCGTTGGATCTCGATGTCGAGGTTATTCTCCAGCGCCAGCGCGATCGAATCCTGCATGGAGAGGTACAGCCTGCCGGCCCGCAGCAACAATTCCAGCCGGCCGGAGTTCGCCACGTTGATCGGCGGCACTTGCTTGGTCCGATACCGCCCCGTGATCCAACCGAATGATCCGCCTGGCTCAACGATCGAATGCGTTTGCTGGGCAAAAGCCGGCACAATCAACAGCCGGACGCAGAGAATAGAAATTACGGCTCGAAATCGATGCATGCTTTAGCCTTATTATTCGGAGGGCGGGCAATCTTGCCCGCAGCCGCCTTTCAAGCGGCTTGCAGCTTTCCTCAATGGTATAGTAGGCCTTTGTGGCACCGCAAGCCGAATCAATCCTGGATCTGTTCCGCACCACGGGCGCGTATCTCAACGGCCATTTCCGGCTCACCAGCGGACTGCACAGCCCCGCGTACCTGCAATGCGCGCTGGTGCTGCAATATCCGCGGCACGCGGCCGAACTGGGCGGCCTGCTCGCCGATGAGCTTCGCAAATTCGTGTCCGAACCCGTGGGATTGGTAGTGTCGCCCGCGCTGGGCGGACTGATCATCGGCCACGAAGTCGCGCGCGCGCTGGGCGCCCGATTCATCTTCACCGAGCGCGACGAGAACAAGAAGATGACCTTGCGCCGCGGCTTCACGGTAACGCCAGGCGAGCCGGCCCTGGTCGTGGAAGACGTGGTCACCACCGGAGGCAGCACGCGTGACGTGGTGGATGCGCTGCGCGCCGCCGGAGCGCGTCCGCTGGCCGCCGGCTCCATCGTCGATCGCAGTGGAGGCCATGCCGATGTAGGCGTGCCGCGCGTGGCGCTGGTCACCTTGCAAGTGCTAACCTACGATCCAGCCGAGTGCCCGCTGTGCGCGCAAGGCCTGCCGGCGGTGAAACCGGGATCGCGGCCGGCGTGAGGCTGTTGGCGGACCCTGGCGTGCGGTCGGCGGAAACGGGCTGGCATCGCGTTCGTGGCGCTCCAGCGCGTATTATGTGGGCGGGTTAAGCTGAATGTAGGAATATGGACCGTGAAGAGATCATAGCCCGGCTGCGGGAAAACGAAGCCGTGCTGCGCCAGTTGGGCGTAGCTCATGCCGCATTGTTCGGTTCTCGGGCCCGGGGCGATCAGCGGCCTGGAAGCGACACCGATATCATGATCGAATTCGATCCCGCCGCCCGCATCACTGTTTTTGATTATGCCGGTTTGAAGGATTCGATCGCCGCCTTGTTCGACGGCCGTGTGGACGTGGTGAACCGCGACGGGCTGAAGCCTCACGTGAAACCGGCGGCTACAACCGACGCCATCTATGCCTTCTGACGCCGCGACCGCCTTGCGCGACATAGAGCTCAATATCGACCTCGCTACCCAATTTGTCGCGGGCATCGATTACGAGGCGTTTCGGGACGACACGCGGACGGTTTATGCCGTAACGCGATGCCTTGAAATCATTTCGGAGGCGTCCCGTCGCCTGCCGGATGAGATGAAAGCCCGACACCAGGCTATCGCCTGGAGAACATGGTCGGCACTGCCATGGGTCGCGGTGCAGCATAGCCGCAGACAAAGAGGCGGCCTGGGAGGCCGCCGCAGGCCGAGGGCCTGCCCCACGAGATAATGCGCCGCATCCGAATCCACCTCGCCTACGACGGCACCGATTTCCACGGCTGGCAAGTGCAGCCCGGCCTGCCGACCATTCAAGGCGCCCTCGAATCCGTCGGCGGCGAAATCGAAGGCGCACCCGTGCACGTGGCCGGCTCCGGCCGCACCGATGCCGGCGTTCACGCCCTCGCCCAGGTGGCCGCCTTCACCCTCGAAAACCCCATCCCGCTGCCCAACCTGCGCAAGGCCATGAACCGCTTGCTGCCGCCCTCCATCCGCGTGCTCTCCACCACGGAGGCCGCGCCCGATTTTCATCCCCGCTTCCAGGCCCTGGCCAAGACCTACGAATACCGCATCGTGCGCGCCGAAGTCTGCCCGCCGTGCGAATGGCGCTACGTCCACCATCATCCCTATCCGCTCTCGCTCGACCGCATGACCGCCTGCCAGCCCATACTGGAGGGCGAGCACGACTTCACCGCCTTCGCCGCATCCGACAGCCGTGACGACGACGAAGGCAAGACCAAAGTCCGCACCATCTTCCGCTCGCATCTCGAAGCCCAGCCGGACCGCGTCATCTACCGCGTGCGCGGCAGCGGCTTTCTGAAGCACATGGTCCGCAACATCGTGGGATCGCTGCTGGAAGCCGGCCGCGGCAACCTGGATGAATCCGGCCTGCGCGCGCTGCTCGTCCCCAACTGCCCGACCAAAGCCGGCCCCACCGCTCCCGCCAAAGGCCTGTTTCTGGTCGGCGTAGAGTATTAGCCGGTCGACCGCCGTAATGTGATAAACTAACCCCGACCTGGAGGTCACATGCATCTACTCTATAAGACCCACTTACTCATTGCTTGTTTCCTGTGCCTCGTTGGTGTCGCCAGTGCGCAGCAGACCCAGAGCGCCGCCGCCGTCACCGCCGTTCCCAGACTCGTGCGTTTCGCCGGATCCTTCCACTCGCCCGCGAATCAGCCCGCCGGGCCGGTAGGCGCCACTTTCGCGATATATGGCCAACAGGAAGGCGGCACGCCTTTGTGGACCGAAGATCGCAACGTCGAACTGGATGCCAATGGCAATTACACCGTGCTGCTCGGATCGGCGAGCAACGAAGGCGTGCCGGTGGAGTTGTTCACTGCCGGCGAATCGCGCTGGCTGCAGGTGAAGTTCTATGTGCCGGGCGAAGTGGACCTGCCTCGGGTGCTGCTGGTGAGCGTGCCGTATGCGCTGAAAGCCGGCGATGCCGACACCCTGGGCGGCAAGCCCGCCTCGGCCTACCTACTGGCCGGCTCGGCAGCTTCGGTGCTGCCTGGGGAGCCATCCGAGCCAACGCATGCCCCTCCACCACCGAATTCGACGTCGGCTACGGCGGCAGTCGTAATGCCGGCGTTCACCAGCGGAGGAACAACCAATTACATCTCCAAGTTCACCGACACATCCGGTGACGTGGGCAATTCGGTGATGTACCAGAACGGCAGCAATATCGGGGTGGGGACGACCCAAGCGGGGATATCGATGGATGTGCGCCCCACCGCCACCTCTTTTTATGCGCAGCTCGGAGTGGCGCAGACTGTTGACTACATGACGTTGTTTGCTTCCGATACTTTTGGTCCGGCGTTCTATTGGGATCCGGCAAAGGCTCTGCGTTTCGGCAAGGGCGGTACAGGGCTGTACAGCGCGAACCAATTCACCGAGTATATGAGGATTCAGCCGGACGGGAGCGTGGGGATCGGCACGCAGACGCCCGCGACGAAACTGGAGGTCAATGGCAACGCGCAGGTGGACGGTAATCTCACGCTGACCGGGAGCATCCTGTCGCCAACCGGCGGCGTTCCGGTAATTCAGGCGCCAATTACGGGGGGTAACTTCAGCGCGGGACTGGGGGCGCTGCCGCCCGCTACGACCGGAGGTAACGACACGGCCGTCGGCGACGGTGCGCTTCAAGTCAATTCAACTGGCTACCAAAACACGGCCGTCGGTAACGCGGCGCTGGCCGCCAACACAACTGGCTATTTCAACACGGCCAGCGGTTACGAAGCTTTGTACTCCAACACAACCGGAACCTTCAACACGGCGAACGGGGTGTTAGCGCTTTTCGGAAACACCACGGGGATACAAAACACGGCGGTCGGTTCCCTCGCGCTGAAATCGAATAACGGGAGCGGCAACACCGCCATCGGGGACATTGCGATGTGGAACATCAGCGGGAGCTACAATACGGCGGTCGGTGGGAATACGCTGCTCAACTACGCGTCCGGAAGCAATAACACCGCCATCGGCTATGCAGCGCTGAGCGCCAACGGCAGCTTAGTCGCCGTCGGCGACAATAACATCGCCATCGGGTATTTCGCCGGGCAAAACGTCGCCAGCTCGAGCAATAATATCGATATCGGTAACTACGGCTACGCCACCGACACCGGCACCATCCGCATCGGAACCTACCCCACCCAAACCGCCGCTTTCATCGCGGGCATCTGGGGCGCCACCACCCAGAGCAGCGGCGCCGTGCCGGTCCTGGTCGATTCCAACGGGAACCTTGGTGTCATGTCGTCCTCCCGCCGTTACAAGGAAGACATCCAGGACATGGCGGACGCCAGCAGCGGCTTGCTGCACCTGCGCCCGGTCACCTTCCGCTACAAGAAGCCATACAGCGACGGCTCGCAGCCCATCCAATACGGGCTGATCGCCGAGGAAGTGGCCGAGGTGTACCCGGATCTGGTGGCGCACTCAGCCGACGGGCAAATCGAGACAGTCAAGTACCAGGTGCTGGACTCCATGCTGCTCAACGAGCTGCAAAAGCAGAACGCCACCATCGCCGCCCAGAAGGAGCAGATCGAAGATCAGCAACAACAAATCCGCTCCCTGGCAGAGCGCCTGACAAAGCTGGAAGCCACTTCGCCCCGGTAAGCTGAAGCGTGTCGCCAGCGTGTTTGGCCGAAGGATTATGGATCACCTGCGCGCAGGCTCTCAGGCCGTCTTTTCGGCCCGCACAACCTCCATCGGCACCCAGATCTGCAAGTTCCGCTTCTCGGTAACTTGAAAGCCGGCCGCAGCCAGCACTTGACTTACAAGAATCGGGCGGCAATCGACAAAGTTGGGAAAGTGCCGATGCGTCCACTCATAAGCTTCGTAAACCAGTCCGTGCGCTCCCTCTTTGGACATGGCGACTACCACAATGCGTCCGCCGGCCCTGAGCACCCGCCAGCATTGCGCGAGCACGGCGGGAATCTCCGCCGTGTCGAACAACTCCAGGGTGAAGCTCATGAACACGGCGTCCATGCTGTCTGCCGGATACGGTAAGTCAGTCGCGTCTCCCGTCCGCAGTTCCACGCGATCCGCGACCCCTGCGTGCCCGGCCAGGGTTTCCGCAACGGCCATCATCCCATCGGAGAGATCGATCCCATGGACCATCCCGGAAGGTCCCACGGCGTGAGCCAGCCAGACCAGCGCGTGCCCGGTCCCAAATCCGATTTCGAGAACCGTCTCGCCCGCCGCCGGCGCGAGCATTCGCAAACCGGCCTCGCGCACGGGTCCTTCGGTGTGCTCCGACAGAAGATCGTAAACCTTGCTGATTTTGTCATAGAGTGCCTTGGTCTCCGCTCGGGACAACGTCATGATGCCACTATAGCCGTTCCGATACCGCGCTACACCCAGAACCCGCCTCACGTACTAAACTAGAGAAACCGTGGGTACTCTGATCGAAACCGGCCTCCCGGCCAAAACCAAAGCCGCGCGCGCCACGCTGGACGCCTGGACGCGCGAGATCGTCCAGTGGCACTTCAATCCCGAAACCGGCTGCCCGTTCTGGCTGGACTACGCCGCCAAGCTCGACTGGGATCCCCGGACCGAAATCGGCGGCTACGACGACCTGGACCGCTTCGGCTTCTTCCAGGACGAGTGGCTGCGCGGCGGGCCCGTTCGCCGCTGGGTGCCCAAAGCCTACGCCGGCCGGCCCGTCTACGTCTTCGAGACCGGCGGCAGCACCGGCGTGCCGAAGTCGCGCATCTCGATCGACGACTTCCGCATCGACTACGAAGCCTTCAGCGCCACTCTGCCGGACGACGCCTTTCCCCCCGGCGCCGACTGGCTCATGCTCGGCCCCAGCGGCCCGCGCCGCCTGCGCCTGGCCGTCGAGCACCTGGCGCAATTCCGCGGCGGCATCTGCTTCCTGACCGATCTCGATCCGGCTGCCCGGCTTCATTGTGTCCGTGTGTTTCTTCACGGACGGACGTTGCCGCTCGCGCCAGCGCCGTGATAACGTACACGCATGTTACGGTTCCTGTGTCTGTCAAGCGCGATCGGGCTCTCCGTCGTGATGAGCGTCGCGCCGTCATTGCAGGCCCAGACCTATGGGCCGTACAACACGAACCAAAACTCGTACTGGCCGATGAAGCTCTACGACCGTTGGATCTTCCAAACGACTAGCCCTTCGACCAAATCCGCCACTGTCTTCTCCGTTCAGCCGAATCCCGGTGCATTCGGCTGCTTAAGCCCGGCCCCGACGCAGCAGGCATCAGAGCCCTGGCAGATCGACGTCACTAAGGTGGACCCTAGGAGCTACTGGGCCGTGGGCGCGGCGTGGGATTTGGAATGGATGCTCGGAGTGCAGCCCGCCTCCCAGAGTCCGGCGGGCTATTCGGGTGCCCTCTACGGATTCGGGTGGTGGAGCACGGACTACTGGAGCGGGCTGCAGGAAGGCACAGATGACGTCGTTAGCACCAATACCGCCGAGCCCGCGTACTTGCTGATCTTGCCCAACGGGTCGACGAACAATGGGAGCGCCTGGAAGGTCGGCCAAAATCTTTACGGTTCCTCAGCTCAGACCGCGGCATGCCTTTACTCGCCAAGCGGTGGGGAGGCGGATTCCTGGTCCGTCACATGGAGCGATACGTCCATCACGACGCCAGCCTATTCCGGTGCGGCGCTAGAGGCGGAGTACGTCGAAGTGAATACGAGCGGAACATACATTGAGTACTGGTATTACGCAAACAACATCGGTCCCGTTTACATCAACGTAACAAGCCCAGCTGCTCAGGCCACCACCTTGGCGCTGGTGAGCTACCCCGGCGAGTCGGGAAGCATCAGCCAGACTACGCCGCTCGTGACGCTGTACGACGCGATTACCGCCCAGGCAGGCACCGTCGGCACCATGACATTTGCGGAATGGGGCCCGTATTTCGCCGCCGTGACGAACCTTGCGGCCCCTACCGGCCTAGATGTCTGCCAGTCTCCATTCGAATATGGGCCCATCACGCTCGGCTACTACCTCTTGATGCTGGAGCGCATCGGCACGTCCGCCTGTACGACGGTGCAATACCTGCCGTCGACCATAAACACGACCCTGTCGCAGATGGAATCTCTGGCGGGCACGACAACCGGCCTCGACTACCTTCAGTGGCTCTACTACTATACCAAGGTAACTGGGAAGGCCGGGCCTGTGCCGACGTCGGTCTGCATGCCACAGGTGAACTCGTCCAGCGACGGCCTGATGGAGCCGGACGCCGCGATCCTCCTGGACGGTCGGCAATGGCTGCTCTACTTCGAGCACACGCAGGGGTGGCCTGCTTGCAACTAGCGGGCCGGCGCCAAGCGTTTACGGCCCGCGAAAAATCTGACGGAGCGGCAGGGGCTTGGCGGCGCGCGGCGCCACCACCCAGGATGCCAGGTAGATGGCGCCTGCGACCACGAGAAGGTACTGAAAGCCAACGAGCAGCGAGGCGCTTTCGGCGAACCCGCCCAAAATGGATCCCATCGCGTTGTAAGCCAGCGCTTGGTCCGGTTTAGCGGCCTTCCTGAACAGCATCGCAAAAACGATCCCCGCGCAGAAGACCGGCGCAAGGACCAAGGCACCGGCGGCGAGGGCCCTTGCGGCGAATGGCCAGCCGAGGAAGCTCGACAGCGGGATAAACAGACCGAGCCCGAGGGCTCCAAGCAAGGCGCCGAAATAGCCAGCCAAGCGGACAGGCCTGCGCCGGATAACGAAGAGGTTCGCGAGCAGAATCATCACTAGTACCGCCGAAAAGACGACGGCGTTGACCGTCCACGTGCTGCCGAAGACGAGCGCCATGTGAACCACTGCCTTCGTCTCGATCAGCATGAAGCCGGCGCCCAAAAGCAACATCGTGAGGTTGAGTCCGGCGGAGTCCAGCCCGCCCACACGCCAACCGAAAAGGCGCAACATCGCCAGCGAGAGCACGACCATGACAATGATCCCGCGCCAAACCGGGCCGGGTATCATGGGGCGCCTCAAATAAAGGAACGGCCAGGCATCCCGAGCCGGAGCCAGGTCCGAGGGAATCTCGACACTCGCCGGACTGAGCCCGATGTAATCGCCGCCATCGGGCAGAGAAAAACCGTCGGGTGAGGCCGGGGTTGGCGCCATGTTGGCCGGGATGCGGTACGCCCCCTTGCGACGAAACGCCTCCTCAATGGCTCTCGACCGTGGGCCGGAGGCTATCAATGTAAAGCCCTCTGCCTTCTGGTTCGGGGCGACTACGTCGCGTTGGGGCAGCGTAAGGACAACGGGAGACTGCCCGAACACGGCCGCCGTGGTTTCCACTAAGCGCGAGACAATCCAGCCCTGCCGGAAATAGTTGTACATGACGAACATGCCGTCGGCCGAAAGCGCCCGCCGCACATCGGTCAATGCCTCCTCGGTAAACAAGTAGCTTTCGAGTCTGATGTTGCTGACGCTGCTGTGGAGCACCAGGGAGTCGACCAACGCGAACACGATCAGGTCATACTTCCGATGGGTGGATCGCAAGAAGTTCCGTCCGTCCGTCAACCGCACCTGCACGCGAGGATCACGGTAGGGGTGGTCAGGGTGGTACCGCGCCCCGAGCTCCTCGATGACCGGATCGATCTCGACGGCATCAATCGTGGCATCCGGTGCGGCCCACTGGAGGGCCCTGCTGACGTCATTGCCTGATCCCGCCCCAATCACGAGGATGCTGCGGAATGGCCGATGCCCGGCATCGCGGTTTAACAGGTAGGGGATCGAGTAACCGGGAAAAGGATCGTTCCGGCTGACCATGTTCTGGTGCCCGAGAAGGTTCACGACAATTGTTCGCGTCTCCGGGGAGTAGTTTATCCGATAGTATGGCGACCAATACTCAACGGGGAACTTTTGCAGGATAACCCCGACCGAGAAGTGCCCTGGGATGAGGACGAGAAACGGCACAGCCGCCGCAAGTCCGATCGCCCACCAGTTTCGCGGCGTCGCTCGCCAGAGAAACCACGCGAGCGTAAGCGCCACCAGGCCGAACCACCAGGTCGGGGAAAGCCACAGCGAGCAGCACTGGAACAGCAGTATCCCGAGCAAGCTGCCGCCAATGTTGATCGTGTACGCTTGCACGGTATCGGGAATCGCCGCGAAGCGGCGGCCGATCAACTGCCCAACGCCTACCATGGTCGAGGCGATCAGCACGAAAAAGAACCCCACGACCAATTCAATCGGGATGACAAATGCCGCGACGTCGGCGACCCGCGTCTCGGTGCCGAAGTAGACCATCTGGGGCGCGGCCTTATTGCCTCCGACGTCGATTATGTCCTGCAAGGCTAGGCGGACCGACTCCATCCCGATGCCGGCTGCAAGCGAGATAACGAGCATCAGCGGTGTGAGCCGCAAGTAAGTCCGGCGGTGGCGCGCCGCAAGGCATCCCAGCGACAGGCCCAGAAACGATGCGAGTAGCACCGTGTTCGTGAAGAAGGTCAAAAACAGGACATGCGCGGGGAACCAGCGGATAAATGCCAGCTCCAGGAAAAGAAGCAGCGCGCTAGCTGCAAACAGCTCGCGCCTCGCCGGTCGGACGGCTGTAGTGTCGTTGGGCATGCGGGGTTCTGGGCGATCACCGCATCAGCCGCCGATGCCGCCTAGGACAAACGTATCACAGTGGCGGGGCGCGCCAGCACCCGCCCGTCATACTAAACTAAAGAAACCGTGGGCACTCTCATCGAAACCGGCCTCCCGGCCAAAACCAAAGCCGCACGCGCCGCGCTCGACGCCTGGACGCGCGAGATCGTCCAGTGGCACTTCAATCCCGAAACCGGTTGCCCCTTCTGGCTGGACTATGCCGCCAAGCTCGACTGGGATCCCCGCACCGAAATCGGCGGCTACGACGACCTGGACCGCTTCGGCTTCTTTCAGGACGAGTGGCTGCGCGGCGGGCCCGTTCGCCGCTGGGTGCCCAAAGCCTACGCCGGCCGGCCCGTCTACGTCTTCGAGACCGGCGGCAGCACCGGCGTGCCGAAGTCGCGCATCTCGATCGACGACTTCCGCATCGACTACGAAGCCTTCAGCGCCACTCTGCCGGACGACGCCTTTCCCCCCGGCGCCGACTGGCTCATGCTCGGCCCCAGCGGCCCGCGCCGCCTGCGCCTGGCCGTCGAGCACCTGGCGCAATTCCGCGGCGGCATCTGCTTCCTGACCGATCTCGATCCGGCTGCCCGGCTTCATTGTGTCCGTGTGTTTCTTCACGGACGGACGTTGCCGCTCGCGCCAGCGCCGTGATAACGTACACGCATGTTACGGTTCCTGTGTCTGTCAAGCGCGATCGGGCTCTCCGTCGTGATGAGCGTCGCGCCGTCATTGCAGGCCCAGACCTATGGGCCGTACAACACGAACCAAAACTCGTACTGGCCGATGAAGCTCTACGACCGTTGGATCTTCCAAACGACTAGCCCTTCGACCAAATCCGCCACTGTCTTCTCCGTTCAGCCGAATCCCGGTGCATTCGGCTGCTTAAGCCCGGCCCCGACGCAGCAGGCATCAGAGCCCTGGCAGATCGACGTCACTAAGGTGGACCCTAGGAGCTACTGGGCCGTGGGCGCGGCGTGGGATTTGGAATGGATGCTCGGAGTGCAGCCCGCCTCCCAGAGTCCGGCGGGCTATTCGGGTGCCCTCTACGGATTCGGGTGGTGGAGCACGGACTACTGGAGCGGGCTGCAGGAAGGCACAGATGACGTCGTTAGCACCAATACCGCCGAGCCCGCGTACTTGCTGATCTTGCCCAACGGGTCGACGAACAATGGGAGCGCCTGGAAGGTCGGCCAAAATCTTTACGGTTCCTCAGCTCAGACCGCGGCATGCCTTTACTCGCCAAGCGGTGGGGAGGCGGATTCCTGGTCCGTCACATGGAGCGATACGTCCATCACGACGCCAGCCTATTCCGGTGCGGCGCTAGAGGCGGAGTACGTCGAAGTGAATACGAGCGGAACATACATTGAGTACTGGTATTACGCAAACAACATCGGTCCCGTTTACATCAACGTAACAAGCCCAGCTGCTCAGGCCACCACCTTGGCGCTGGTGAGCTACCCCGGCGAGTCGGGAAGCATCAGCCAGACTACGCCGCTCGTGACGCTGTACGACGCGATTACCGCCCAGGCAGGCACCGTCGGCACCATGACATTTGCGGAATGGGGCCCGTATTTCGCCGCCGTGACGAACCTTGCGGCCCCTACCGGCCTAGATGTCTGCCAGTCTCCATTCGAATATGGGCCCATCACGCTCGGCTACTACCTCTTGATGCTGGAGCGCATCGGCACGTCCGCCTGTACGACGGTGCAATACCTGCCGTCGACCATAAACACGACCCTGTCGCAGATGGAATCTCTGGCGGGCACGACAACCGGCCTCGACTACCTTCAGTGGCTCTACTACTATACCAAGGTAACTGGGAAGGCCGGGCCTGTGCCGACGTCGGTCTGCATGCCACAGGTGAACTCGTCCAGCGACGGCCTGATGGAGCCGGACGCCGCGATCCTCCTGGACGGTCGGCAATGGCTGCTCTACTTCGAGCACACGCAGGGGTGGCCTGCTTGCAACTAGCGGGCCGGCGCCAAGCGTTTACGGCCCGCGAAAAATCTGACGGAGCGGCAGGGGCTTGGCGGCGCGCGGCGCCACCACCCAGGATGCCAGGTAGATGGCGCCTGCGACCACGAGAAGGTACTGAAAGCCAACGAGCAGCGAGGCGCTTTCGGCGAACCCGCCCAAAATGGATCCCATCGCGTTGTAAGCCAGCGCTTGGTCCGGTTTAGCGGCCTTCCTGAACAGCATCGCAAAAACGATCCCCGCGCAGAAGACCGGCGCAAGGACCAAGGCACCGGCGGCGAGGGCCCTTGCGGCGAATGGCCAGCCGAGGAAGCTCGACAGCGGGATAAACAGACCGAGCCCGAGGGCTCCAAGCAAGGCGCCGAAATAGCCAGCCAAGCGGACAGGCCTGCGCCGGATAACGAAGAGGTTCGCGAGCAGAATCATCACTAGTACCGCCGAAAAGACGACGGCGTTGACCGTCCACGTGCTGCCGAAGACGAGCGCCATGTGAACCACTGCCTTCGTCTCGATCAGCATGAAGCCGGCGCCCAAAAGCAACATCGTGAGGTTGAGTCCGGCGGAGTCCAGCCCGCCCACACGCCAACCGAAAAGGCGCAACATCGCCAGCGAGAGCACGACCATGACAATGATCCCGCGCCAAACCGGGCCGGGTATCATGGGGCGCCTCAAATAAAGGAACGGCCAGGCATCCCGAGCCGGAGCCAGGTCCGAGGGAATCTCGACACTCGCCGGACTGAGCCCGATGTAATCGCCGCCATCGGGCAGAGAAAAACCGTCGGGTGAGGCCGGGGTTGGCGCCATGTTGGCCGGGATGCGGTACGCCCCCTTGCGACGAAACGCCTCCTCAATGGCTCTCGACCGTGGGCCGGAGGCTATCAATGTAAAGCCCTCTGCCTTCTGGTTCGGGGCGACTACGTCGCGTTGGGGCAGCGTAAGGACAACGGGAGACTGCCCGAACACGGCCGCCGTGGTTTCCACTAAGCGCGAGACAATCCAGCCCTGCCGGAAATAGTTGTACATGACGAACATGCCGTCGGCCGAAAGCGCCCGCCGCACATCGGTCAATGCCTCCTCGGTAAACAAGTAGCTTTCGAGTCTGATGTTGCTGACGCTGCTGTGGAGCACCAGGGAGTCGACCAACGCGAACACGATCAGGTCATACTTCCGATGGGTGGATCGCAAGAAGTTCCGTCCGTCCGTCAACCGCACCTGCACGCGAGGATCACGGTAGGGGTGGTCAGGGTGGTACCGCGCCCCGAGCTCCTCGATGACCGGATCGATCTCGACGGCATCAATCGTGGCATCCGGTGCGGCCCACTGGAGGGCCCTGCTGACGTCATTGCCTGATCCCGCCCCAATCACGAGGATGCTGCGGAATGGCCGATGCCCGGCATCGCGGTTTAACAGGTAGGGGATCGAGTAACCGGGAAAAGGATCGTTCCGGCTGACCATGTTCTGGTGCCCGAGAAGGTTCACGACAATTGTTCGCGTCTCCGGGGAGTAGTTTATCCGATAGTATGGCGACCAATACTCAACGGGGAACTTTTGCAGGATAACCCCGACCGAGAAGTGCCCTGGGATGAGGACGAGAAACGGCACAGCCGCCGCAAGTCCGATCGCCCACCAGTTTCGCGGCGTCGCTCGCCAGAGAAACCACGCGAGCGTAAGCGCCACCAGGCCGAACCACCAGGTCGGGGAAAGCCACAGCGAGCAGCACTGGAACAGCAGTATCCCGAGCAAGCTGCCGCCAATGTTGATCGTGTACGCTTGCACGGTATCGGGAATCGCCGCGAAGCGGCGGCCGATCAACTGCCCAACGCCTACCATGGTCGAGGCGATCAGCACGAAAAAGAACCCCACGACCAATTCAATCGGGATGACAAATGCCGCGACGTCGGCGACCCGCGTCTCGGTGCCGAAGTAGACCATCTGGGGCGCGGCCTTATTGCCTCCGACGTCGATTATGTCCTGCAAGGCTAGGCGGACCGACTCCATCCCGATGCCGGCTGCAAGCGAGATAACGAGCATCAGCGGTGTGAGCCGCAAGTAAGTCCGGCGGTGGCGCGCCGCAAGGCATCCCAGCGACAGGCCCAGAAACGATGCGAGTAGCACCGTGTTCGTGAAGAAGGTCAAAAACAGGACATGCGCGGGGAACCAGCGGATAAATGCCAGCTCCAGGAAAAGAAGCAGCGCGCTAGCTGCAAACAGCTCGCGCCTCGCCGGTCGGACGGCTGTAGTGTCGTTGGGCATGCGGGGTTCTGGGCGATCACCGCATCAGCCGCCGATGCCGCCTAGGACAAACGTATCACAGTGGCGGGGCGCGCCAGCACCCGCCCGTCATACTAAACTAAAGAAACCGTGGGCACTCTCATCGAAACCGGCCTCCCGGCCAAAACCAAAGCCGCACGCGCCGCGCTCGACGCCTGGACGCGCGAGATCGTCCAGTGGCACTTCAATCCCGAAACCGGTTGCCCCTTCTGGCTGGACTATGCCGCCAAGCTCGACTGGGATCCCCGCACCGAAATCGGCGGCTACGACGACCTGGACCGCTTCGGCTTCTTTCAGGACGAGTGGCTGCGCGGCGGGCCCGTTCGCCGCTGGGTGCCCAAAGCCTACGCCGGCCGCCCCGTCTACGTCTTCGAGACCGGCGGCAGCACCGGCGTGCCGAAGTCGCGCATCTCGATCGACGATTTCCGCATCGACTACGAAGCCTTCAGCGCCACTCTGCCGGACGACGCCTTTCCCCCCGGCGCCGACTGGCTCATGCTCGGCCCCAGCGGCCCGCGCCGCCTGCGCCTGGCCGTCGAGCACCTGGCGCAATTCCGCGGCGGCATCTGCTTCATGACCGATCTCGATCCGCGCTGGGTCGTCAAGCTGCTGAAGCGCGGAAAAATCGAAGAGGCGGAGGCTTACAAACAGCACGTCGTCGAGCAAGGCCTCACGCTGCTGCGCGCGCACGACAATATCCGCTCGATGTTCACCACGCCCAAGCTGCTCGAAGCCCTCTGCGAAAAGGTGTCGCTCGCCAAAATGGGCATCCGCGGCGTATTCTGCGGCGGCACCGAGATGACTCCCCAGTTCCATCGCTTCGCCGTCGAGGAATTGCTGGACGGCGTCTACTTTGCGCCCACCTACGGCAACACGCTCATGGGGCTGGCGGTCCACAAACCGCGCCTCGCCGAAGACAATTACGCCATCATTTATTACCCGCCC